>Ga0302319_10002583_pt1 | contig 38815 bp, 32 predicted proteins | sample Bog_T0_2_FD_203319 | JGI IMG/M metagenome (GOLD analysis project Ga0302319, IMG submission 203319) | Peat permafrost microbial communities from Stordalen Mire near Abisko, Sweden - Bog_T0_2 | ecosystem: Environmental > Terrestrial > Soil > Wetlands > Peat | place: Sweden: Abisko, Stordalen Mire... | reverse complement strand
ACGAGGCTCAGCAGGAGCCAGGCGCGCCTTGAGCGGGCGTCCGGGGCCGATTCGATCCGCAGCGCGCAAATGTAATCCATGCCCGCCGTGAAGACGATGAGCGTGATCAGCCACGGATTCCAGAGCGCATAAAAAAGGATGCTCGCCGCGAGCAGCCACACCATCCGGTGACGGTGGGCGCGCAACTTCCAATAGACGGCAAAGGCGATCCAGAAAAAAACAAAAAAACCGAACGATTGAAAAAGCATTTACTGTTGTAAAGATGTGGGAAAGCTGACGGTTGGTAAGGGTTGGCAAGGGTTGATTAGCCCTGGATTGTCTTGAAGAAGAGCGAGGCGTGTCAAGGTGTGACAGGGTAAAAATGCAGGTTGCAAGGCATTCGATGATGGAAAAGACTGCGAGGAACAAGCATTGAGTTTATCCGACCGAATCCGACTGAAGTACCTGAAAAACTTTTCCTAGTGTGACGACGACTCCAAAAACTTCCATCCTTTTGCTGGCAGGCGACGTTTCCGGCGACATCAATACCGCCCGGCTCGCTAAAGTTCTCCGTGAACGGCATCCGGACTGGACGCTCCATGCAGTCGGAGGAGAACATCTCGGAGGTGAGGCGGAAAAATCCCCGGGAGGAAAATGGATCGGGGATACGACCGATCTCAGTGGTGTCGGGATCTATTCATCCATCCGGATGTATCCACGGGCCAGAAGACTGTGGTATTTCCTGAAGCAATTCGTTCGAGAAAACAAAATCGACGCTGCGGTCTTGTGCGACTGGGGGGCGTTCAATTGCCCGGCGCTGGAATTTCTGAAAACTGCAGGCGTGCCAGGCTTGTTTTATTTTCCACCCGGATCATGGCGCAGAAGAGGTCGCGGAGGCCTGGGGATCGCGGGTGTGGCAGCCCGTATTGCCACGCCGTTTGAATGGTCGGCGCAACGTCTGCTTGCTGCCGGAGGCAATGCGGAATGGGTCGGGCATCCGATGCTCGAAATCCACTACGATGAGGAGAAGCGCGAGGCTTTGCGGCGTGAGTTCGGAATTGGCGCGGGAGAAAAACTCATTGCGCTGCTGCCGGGCTCGCGCATGTCGGAAATCACCTGCCTTGGCCCACGCCTCGCCGAGACGGCGGAAATTTTGCGTAAAAGCGGGGGTCTCAATTTCATAGTCGCTGCTTCCCGCAATCGCGTGGAAAGCGTGAGAAAGTTTTTTCCCGAATGGGTGAAGATCGTGAGCGACCGCGCTTCGGATGTTCTCTTTGCCTGCGACGCCGCTGTTGTAAAAAGTGGCACGGCCACATTGGAGGCGGCGGTAATCGGCGCGCCGCAAGTGATGGTCTATGATTTTCCCTGGGTGGGAAGGATCGAGTGGTTGTTCCTGTGGATGTGGAAAAAGAACATTCCGTTCATAGCCATGCCGAATGTGATCCTTCAGCGCATGGCCATCCAGGAATTGCTCGGCCTGCAATGCAAGCCCGAGGCAATCGCCCGGGAGGTGAGCGAGCTTCTCCAGGACGACGCAAAACGCAAGCGTCTCGCGGAGGATTATGCAGAAATCCGCGAAAAACTCGGGGCAAAACTGCCACATTCCGCAACAGAGCGGACTGCAGAGATTCTCGAAGAAATGCTGGAAGAGAAGGGTAAAAGTCATGATGGAGCCCAGTAACGACTTTCAAACCTTGATGCAGCGATGGACAGCCCTGGCGCCATACAATGCGATTGATCTCATCCGATTGCCGGGCAAATTGGATGGTGCACGCTGGCGCGAGGCGATCGTTCAGCCAATGAAAGACCTTGGATTCCCGGCGCCTGATTACATCGGGGCAATTTATCCGGAATTCATGCTGGGGACCAACTGGGAATTGAACAAGCCGTTTGCCGACGGGGATGTGCCGCTGCGTTTTTTTCTGATCGAGGAGGAAGAAAGTCATTACTTTGGCGTCACGTTCGATCATTGGATCGCGGACAGCCCATCATTCCGGTTCCTGACACACCGGGCTTTTGAAAATTACATGGCACCGGGGACCGCTTCAAAATTGCCGCCATTGCAGATTTGCCAAAAATCGTTCGATTCACTTTTTTATAAAAGTTCCTGGCTTATGACCGCAGTTGAAAGTCTCAAGGAGTATTTTCGACACATCCATGCCTATAGAATCCCGATTAGTGAACCACTGGAATTTGACTCGAGCTTTCAGCATATCCGTCTGCCGGATGGATTGATCGGCCATATTTATCAATTTGCGAAAAAGATGGACGCCACGGTGAACGACGTTTTCCTCGCGGTGCTCCTGCAAACCATGGGGGATTACACTTCGGCAGCGCGATCAGAGCAGAGGAGCCGGCTTTTTCGACCGAAGCGTGATGATGTGGCTTTCTCGACGGCGGTCGATATTCGTCCGCTTGCCAACGAGTCCCTGGAAGACCAATTCGGATGTTGGATCAGCTATTTCAGCGTGGTGGTCAAAAATCCGGAACAAATCTCAATGCCGGATCTCACGCGACAAATAGCAGCCTACACGAAATCTGTAAAAGCCGGTAGAAAAGCGCTCCGCTTTTTTCAAGGATTCAAGATGTGCCTGATGTTTTGGGACCATTTAAAAGACCCCCGGCAGAAAGCATTGATGATGAATCGCGCGCTGCCATTCGCAGGTGGTATTTCAAATGTGAATCTCACTGATACGTGGATCGGTCGCGACGAGCGTATTATGGATTACATCCGGATCTCGCCGACCGGGCCGTTGATTCCCGCTGTATTCACGCTCAGCACGATCCGCGACAGGCTTTCGCTTTGTTTCACGCATCACCACGGCGTATTCAGACCGGATCAGGCAGTGGCGATTGCCGCCGATTTCGTGCGGCGGTTGACTGCGTTGTAAAACTTAATGCGAGCCGTCGATCGGCAGGGCGATTTTCTGCCCCATGTGGCGTGGAGAGGCATGGAGGATGTAAAGGTCCATGATGACTTTCACACGGGCAAGCCATTCGTGAATGTGGGAGCGTATTGCGTAGCGAAAGGACACATCGCCAGCGGCGAAAGCGATTGCATCGACGCCATAATGCTGCGCAATGAGGAGAGCCCGTTCATCGTGATCGCGCTGGGAAATAATGGTGAATTTATCGAGACTGAAAACCTCCTTTGCGCGGACTATGGAATCGAGCGTGCGCAGTCCGGCATCATCGGGAGCAATGAAACGCGATGGAACTCCTTTTGCGATCAAGGCCTTTCGCATGCTTTCGGGTTCATCGTAGTTTGCGGTTCTGTTGTCCCCGCTCACCAGGAGAAATTTTACCTTTCCGGCTTTGAAGAGCTGCGCTGCCGCTTCAATGCGATTTTGGAAGTAAGGATTACCCCTCCCATCGCCCAGATGCTCACTCGTGCCGAGCACGAGACCGACGGTACGGGCCGGGATTGCACTGACATTGCTGTAGATCCGGCCCGCGCCGGCGTTTTTCACGAAAAACTGGCACAGCAAAAACACCCCCGCGACAAGAAGTAGCAGCGCAAGCATCACCAGCCTGGCGAGACAGCGAAACATCGCGCTCAGCTCTGGGCCGGGATCATGCCGCTTTTGCGGGCGTAATCGAAAAGGCCGCCCGCATCAATCACGGGACGCACTTCGCCGAGAGGCTTGAGCTGGTAGGTTACTCCTTTTGCAGTGAGCGTGTCGTTGTCAAAATCAAGGGTGGCTTCGTCGCCGGTCTTCAAGATATCGCACAGACGCACGGGCGAGTCGTAGGGATAGAGTTCGCCGGTCGCCACGCTGTTGCGGAAGAAAATGCGGGCGAAGCTTTCCGCGACCACGGCCTGCACTCCTGCCGCGCCGAGGGCGATGGGAGCATGCTCGCGGGAACTGCCGCAGCCGAAGTTGCGACCGCCGATGACGATCTGGTACGGGGTCTTGGTTTCGCCGGGTTGCACAAATTTTTCGGGATAAAGGTCGTCAGGCAGGCCGATCAATGCATAGGCGCCGAGTTTCTCGTATTCCTCGGGAATGGTGGGCACGAGCGTCAGATATTGCGCGGGGATGATCTGGTCGGTGTCGATGTTGTCTTTGACGACGAATACTTTGCTGGTAACAGTGTGTGACATATCGGTTTTGGTTCTAATTTCTAGTATCTGAAACTTGGGGCTGGCTCGTCGCTGGGCGGCTGTGCTGAGGGAAGCGGGACATCGTTTGGCTGATCAAAATCCGGCGTCCGGCCTCCGCCCCGCGAACCTCCGCTGCTGCCGCCCGATTTTCTGACGGGAGCGCTCGCCAGCGCCTGCTGGTGCGGTGAAGGCGCGATGTCGTCCGTGGGAACGTAACCGGAATCGCCCTCCTCAAGCTGGACTCGGCTATAGCCGTAGTGGCGCTCGAGCATCACAACCTCGCGGCCTTTCTTCAATTGCATGTCGGCCCCGTTCGCCTGGGCCGGACCGTATTTATAAAACGCAGTCTCGTCGGCAGTGACGATGTAGCGCACCGGGCCTGCCGAAGTTGCCGGAGGAGGCGGAGCACTGGTGCTGCATGCGGTGTTAAAAAGTGCTATCATGATGGTAATCGACAAAAATATCCCTGAAATCCGCCAATCGCCTTTGCGCGGACTTTTGCCGGTGTAATCCCGGCGCACTGAGGGACACTTGCTCTGCATCTTGCCACAAACTTAGCTCAAAAACTCGCGCGGGTCAGTTATTTTTCCCGTCAAGGCCGACGCGGCGACCGTGTACGGGCTGGCGAGATATACCTTCGATTCCTTGTTGCCCATGCGCCCCGGGAAATTGCGGTTCGTGGCGCTGATGCAATTCATCGGTGTATTCAGACGACCGAACGTATCCACAGGGCCGCCGAGACATGCCATACATGAGGCATTTTCCGTCATGGTGACGCCCGCGGTTTCGAGGATGTTCCAGACTGTCCTGCCATCCCATTCGGTGTTCTGCAATTCCTCGACCACGCGAGGCGTTGCCGGCACGCCGAAGGTGTTGATCTTCACGGTGTGGCCGCGAACAACCTCGGCAAATGCCAGAAAATCGCTCGTCTTGCCGCCGGTGCAGGAACCGATGTAGGCGCGGTCGAGCTTGATGTTGCCGAGATCCTTCGCCAGGGCGCGATTGCCCGGGTCGGGATGCATGGCGACGGTCGGCTCCAGCTTCGAGATGTCGAATGTCTTGTCGTAAACGAAGCTTTGGTCGCGATCGACTTCCACGGCGGAGTAGTCGGCCCTGGTGCCGTTGGCGGCGTTGCGTTCGTCCACGTAGTCGAAGGTCGTCTGGTCGGCGGGGAAGATGCCGTTCTTGCCGCCTGCCTCGATCGCCATGTTTGCGATCGTCATGCGGTCGTCCATGTTCATCGCGCCTGCGCCGGGGCCTTCCCATTGCATCGCGCGATAGGTTGCTCCGTCGAAGCCGATGTCGCCGATCACGTGCAGGATCACGTCCTTGGCCATCACGCCTTTCTGCATCTGGCCCTCGAGGTAAAAACGCATCGTCTCGGGAACCTTGATGAGCAGTTTGCCGGTACCGAAGATGAAGCCCGCATCGGTGTTGCCGATGCCGGTTGCGAATTCGCCGAAGGCGCCTGCCATGCAAGTGTGCGAATCGGTGCCGAAGAGGATTTCGCCGGGGCGCGTGTGTCCCTTCCACGGCAACGCAGTGTGACAGACGCCGGCGAACTTCGAGCCGTGCTGGCGCTTGAGCTGGCCGCGGGTGCCGTCAAATTTCCAGTGGCCGTCCATGTCGTCGATCACGTCGTAGAAATAGGTGATGCCCTGTTCCTTCACGAAATCGCGGAGGATGTCGACGTTGCGGTTCGACATGCTGTCCTGCGTAAAAATGTAATGATCGGGGATGATCACGATTTTTTTCGGATCCCAGACCTTCGCGGTCTTGCCGAATTCGCGCTTGAAGACGCCGATGGTCCCCGGGCCGCAGACATCGTGGGTCATGAGGACATCGACATTCACCCAGACGTTGTCGCCGGGCTGGACATGCGCTTTGCCGCTGGCGCGCGCGAGGATTTTTTCGGTCAGGGTCATAAGGTTTTAATATTTAGAAGTTAAGGGTTGAATGCAAAATGAAAAAAATGACGAAGCTCGAATGACGAATGACGAAAGAATGACGAAGCTCGAAAGTCGAGGCTGGCCGCGAAGGGTGCCTGGAGCGGTGAGGCTTGATATGAAATGCGGTTCGTCATTGCTTTATCGTTGCAAAAATTGGTTATTATGTCAAGCCGTTTGTTAGTTTTATGTATTTGGTTTACGGACTAATGTCGTATTAATTTCCATTACTTTTCATTTAGTGTCTTGCAAGAGGATGGTGCTTTCGCCGGGTAAGTAGCTGTGGCTGGGTTTGTTACCGGTTTGCATGAGATTGATATAGCGGAAGGGGAGTGCTATTGGAATTGCTATTAATGTATCATACTGATACCGTAACTGCATGAATCGAGCGAGTATCCGGGAGCTGGAATGCTTTGTGGCGGTTGCGGAGGAGTTGAATTTTTCGCGGGCGGCGCGGCGGTTGCATATCAGCCAGCCGCCGCTGACGCGGCAGATCCAGTCGCTGGAGGAGAAGCTGGCCCTGCGGCTGTTTGAGCGGAGCACGCGGGCGGTGTCGCTGACGCCTGCGGGGGCTCTTTATCTGGAGGATGCGCGGGGCATCCTCATGCGGCTGGATGGGGCGACGGAGGCTGCGCGGCGGGCGGTCACGGGGGAGAGTTCGCGGCTGAGGCTGGCGTTTATCGGCGCGTTGCTGGATGAGGGGCTTGTGAGGCTGCTCCAGGTCTTCCGCGAGAAGCATCCGCATTGCCAGATCCATCTGGCCGATCTCTCGGCTGCGGCGCAACTGGAAGCGCTGGAGGCAGGGCAGGTGGATGGGGCGTTCATCGGCGCGCCTCCGCAGGGATTGCCCAAGCATATCGCCTCTGTCATCTGGAAGCGCGAACCGCTATTGATCGCTCTGCCGGAGGGGCATGCATTTGCCGTTTTCAAAAGCCTGTCATTTTCCACGCTGAAGCCTGAGAGCTGGGTAATGATTTCGCGCAACGCCGCGCCGGCATTCCGGCAGCAGTTCGACGAATTGTGTGCCGGAGCGGATTTCAGCCCGCGCGTCGTGCAGGAGTCGGACCGTGTGGCCGCCGTATTGACGATGGTGGCCGCAGGACAGGGGATCAGCCTGTTGCCGGAAGCCGTGTCACGGCTGATCCGCGAGGGAGTGGCGTTCCGTCCGGTCAAGGGAGTGCGGGCGGAACTGGCGCATACGTTTGTTTATCGCAGCCGCAGGCCGGATGCGGTGGTTGCGGATTTTGTGAAGTTGCTTGGGGTGAAGGGGTAGCTCTACCTCTGCCGCGATTCATGAAGTTGACCCTTTCTAATTTATTGCAGATCATTTGGGCTGCATGACACGGAAGAATCGCATTTCCAAGCGCAAGTTGAAGCCATCTTCCAAGGGGAGGGCTATGGATCCAGCTTTGCTCCGAGAATTCGACAAAATTCTGAGACGCAATGTGAATGTGACTTTGCTCGGAATGAGGGGCAAGTGGGGCAAGATCGTGCTGAATGCCGATGATTTATTCAAGATGCTGCCGCGGTATAAAAATAATCCTGCGGAACGAATTCGTTTGGGACCGCTGCTTTATCCGATTGCGGCGAAATTCACCGATGATATTTACAAGGTGTTACTTGCCGCGCCTGTAAAGAAGGCAAGGGACACTGTGGTTTTTACTGCGGGAGGTTCTGCCACCGGGAAAAGTACGATTTTACGTGCTGTAGGGCGAAGCTCCGGTGTGGATTTCATCATGGACACAACCTTCTCCAAAATCGACAGGGCGATCCTGCAGGTGGAAAGGGCGCTGGCTTCGGGAAGAAAGGTGGACATTCATTATGTATATCGGGATTTTTCCAAATCGGTGAAAGGGATGGTAAGACGTGCACTCGATCCCAAGTCGGGTCGGAGCGTGCCAATTGATGTCATGGCGGAAACTCATTATGGTTCCCAGCGGGCAATGCTATACGCCTCGATGCAGTATCAAGATAACGCGATGGTTTCCTTCAAGTTTTATCTAAACGATGAAAAAAAAGTGAAGGAAATCAAATTAGAGGAGTTTTACCGTCTACTACATGGCTGCGTTGACAAACTCAAAAAAATCGGCCAAAATATCCTCGATGAGCTTCTCGAAAATCAAGGGCGCCGACGGAGTGACGCGGGTAAGAATCAAAACCCCCGAAGGGAAGACCTACACATTTCGCGAGAATTCTACGAAGCCAATCGATCCGAAACTCAAACGCGAGGCAAACGCCCGATCAAAATCGATGCGTGAGGGGTTCCGGAAGGCGGTGCTGAAGGCCCGCAAGCAGAATGTGCCGCTCCAAAGTATATTGCCGGTGAGTTGATTTAACGGGATGATTCGACCGGTAGCGAAAATGTCCTGATGGATTGTCGCCCGGCGTCGTTGAATTAAAGACTGATTCGAAGACCGATAAAGGGAGTGCGGCCGGAACTGGCGCATACTTTTGTTTATCGCGGTGGCAAGCCGCGATGCGGTGGTTGTGGATTTTGCGAAGTTGCTGGGGGTGAAGGGGTAGTTTTATTGAAAGAAAGAGACCATGAACTCCGTATGTTATTCATGAGGACCTTCCGGCATGATAGGACACCAATGAAGCTGCTTCTGACCGCGACGATATGCATTTCTTTGCTTTCGTCCTGCGCACAGGGGGCGGAAACAACGGGAATGCCCACATGGCTGCCGAAGGATTTCACGATTCCGCAACGTACGATTTCGCCAGATGGCCGCTACGCGGTAATGATACCTGCATGGCAGTATCCGGATGTGGACAGCAAATTGGTGGAATGGAAAACAGGGCGGGCGCTGACGGCGCTAAGAGGCTATGCATGGGAGAAGGAGGGATATTCGATGCGATGGGGAGATGCCGAAACTTACTGGTCAGCAGACAGTTTGGCGTTATGCTGGATAATCCCGGACAAGTGGTTTCCGGAAAGTTACTCTGTGCTGAGACTGCGCGACGGAAAGGTAGTCTGGCAATTGGAACTGATGAAGCTGGCACAGAGAGAGATTCTTATGCGGACTGAAACAGCCGCTCCACTGAATTTCGCAGCGGCAAAACTGGGGAATGATGGCAATGGCAGCGCATATCCGGAAGGGTTTACGATTGGTGTGTCGGAGCCAGAACAGAAGTTTGCGTTTCCGCTGGTCTGCAAAGTGACGCTGACTTCCAATCCCAAGGAAAGTGATAAGGAGCCAGAGGAGAATGGGGTGCGGGCATGGCTGACGACGACAATCTCGGAAGATGGAACCGTGAGTTATTCCGATTTCCGGGTGAAGAAAGGCGCCATGTCGCGAGAGGACGTGAAGAAAGTGAAGGCGGCGCAGAAGAGTTACGCTTTGATTGAGACGGATATGGGGAAGGCGCTGCTTTTTTCCGGCATGACCTCAAAGGACAGGCGCTTCGCAGTAGGATGGACAGTCCGCCCGAACGTAAAAAATACACCTCCGGTGGATTGGTCACACTGGGATAAAATCAATCCTGACAAGATGCTACGGCTCTATGACTGGAGGGATTATGGTTATAACGACGCCGAATGGAGGATGCCCTACAAGGCTGTCGATTTTGTCGTTGATCTCAGCAACGGCAGGACGACGGAATTACCCACAAATCAACCTTACTGGCTTGAGAAAACGGATAGCTGTGGGATGGCCACGGTGTGGGTGTCTGGGCCGGGCGGTCGGCGTTATGGGCTGATAGAGAACGACGATGGTGCCGAGACCATCAATTTCTGGGTTGTCGATGTGGAGGGATTGCGGCAGGTGGATACGGCGGAGGAAATGAAGAAGGCGGTGAAGCCTATTTTGAAGGAGCGCAGGCCGCTGAAAAAGCCTGCGGATTACCGCATATTGTTCCGGGTAAACGAGGCGAATGCGCCGAAGGTGAAGAACGGTCTGGTAAGTATCCCGTTCGAAGCAGATACCGGAGATTCAGGCGTACAAGGGTTGGAATTGCAGGGGATGGTCACGATCCGGCTGGCGGATGGAACGGTGATGAATGCAGCGAGCAATGCAAAGCTGATCAATCCATTTGTAACCGATGCGGAACTGACGGAGGCAGACAAGAAATTAAACAATGTCTATCAAGCCGTGCTGAAATCGATGCAGGCCGGGAGCGTTGAGGCATTCGAGCAGGAGCAGAGGACATGGATCGAGACGAGGGATGAGAAAATGGAAGAAGCCGTGACGGTGTTGCCTTATAAGCCGACGCCTGATGTCTGTGAGAAGGCGAGGGAAAAGTCGTTGTTGGAATCTACTATGAAACGCATACGGGAGTTGGAAGATCGGCAGCACTAAACCCGCGAGTGTCCATATTTTTTAAAAATTCAAAGAGCCCGATTATAAAAACCAGCCGCAAATAAAACTGAACTTCGCCGAAATGCCGCGGGACTATGCGGGCCTCTGCAGGGTGCATCTCCCGCGTCCGATTCATGACAAGGCGGAATATGGGAATATGGTCGAGATCGCGGCGGTGTTCGCCGGGTTCGAGGCTGAAATGACGGCTGATCAAACGGATTATTTCGATCTGATCTGCTCGCTCCTTGCGGCTTGGGAGGCAGTGCATGTGAAGCCGCCGAAAAAAACTCCGGTTGAGATGTTGAAGCATTTTTTGGATGAGCATGGGCGAGAGGGCGTCTAAAAAGTGCTTGAAGGTTTCTGCTTCGCGAAGCTTGGTTTTGAGACTCGCTCGCCGGGAGGCTCGCGCTCCCATCGTCCGGCGAGCCATTTGGGTCTTTTTAGACGGCCTCTGAGAGCTGTGGATCTCTCCCGCATCCTTCAATCGTCCGCAAAGCTGGGGGCGATGATCCTGCGAGGAGATCGCTCGATCACGGCTGATCATGCCCGCAAACTGGGCGAGTATTTCAAATTGCCGGCGGGGACGTTTATTTGATGAATTACGTTGAGTCCAAACCGGGTGTGATGATGGGCAATTAAGAAAGTTCGCGACGGCGGGACACCGTCGCCAGCACGCGGGACGCATGCGCTCCCCGGTTTGAAGAGGTTACTGAGACGTCGATTGCTGAACGCACCGCACTGTTTGGGGCTTTTCGGCGAGCCGCCGAAAAGAGCATTCGAGCCGAATGCGCTACCCTGAATAAGATGCTGCGCGCGGCATCAAACGAGGTCCTATTGGCTGTATTACTTCTGATAGCTTTCCATCACGCGGGTGAAGCCGGAGTAGAGGTCGTCGCGGAAGAGGCTTTGATCGGCGACTTCGCGGTGGAAGTAATCGTAGGAGGGGCGGGCATTGAATGCGGTGATGTCGCTGCGGCTGGTGTTGCGCAGATCGGCAAAGAAGTTGTGCAGCAAATCAAGCCTGTCGCTCTTGCTGATCCCCTGGCGGCTGGCGTCCTGCAAAAAGGAATTGATGTTGCGCTGCAATGCGGGGCTTGAATAGTTTGCGGGGACAAAGCGGTGCTCTCCCGAGTTCACATCCTCCGACATCTTGATGAAATCCTCACTGAGATTTTCGATTTGCGCGACCTCGGCGGCCTCGGCAAAGAAGATCTGCCAGTTGATGGCCTCCCAGCTTTGGATGTTATCCAGCCTGTAACCGAAACGGCGTGTGCCGAGAGTAACACCTCCATTTTCGCCGGGAGTGACCTTGCGCTCGATGAGATAGGTGGCGATCCCGACGACCTTGCCCGTGGCTGTGTGGATGATGGGGCTGCCGCTGTTGCCTTTTACGAACGGGGCATCCACCTCCACGAGGTCGGGACCTATGCCGACGATCTTCCCCTCGGTGGGCCGCACCACGCCGCCGCCCTCGGCATTGCCCAGGACGATGACGGCGTCTCCGATCTTCACGTTGGTATCGAGATTGGATATGATCTCAAAAGCTTTCGGAGTCGCGGCCACCTCCATTTTTACGATGTCATGCCCGACTGCCACGGCGCTGGCGCCGGCCATGAAGGTCGTGCCAGAGAGGCTGGTAAGTTTCACCCCGATATTATCGCTCAGCACATGGGCATTGGTAATCGCGTAGGTGTGTCCGTCCATGTTGCAAAGAAAACCGCTGCCGACGCCTTTCTGGCCTTCGACCAGGAGCAGCGCGCCATGGTAATCGGAAATCAACTGGGTCGCCTGCACCGGCTGTGAGGCGGGAGCGGGTGATGCGACAGAGGCAGGTGCCCCCGCGGGCTGCGCCCTGGCTTGAACAACGGGAGCGGCGCCCTGAGTTGGAAGGGCAGCAGATGGCGGGGCCGGCCGGTTTTGCAAATCCTGTATCTGAGCCTGCATCTCATCGAACTGGGCTGCGCTCAGCAATCGATAGGGAATGACCTTGTAATATAACGCCAAATAAATGGCCGCGACCGTGAGAATAACCGTCGTTAATATTTTCATGGGAAGGCCGAATGCTGGCGTAATAATGTTATCAGGGCAATTCATTTTGAAGGGGGTATTTCCCCTATTGATGGAGGTGGAAAAGTGCGGCTTTGCCGGTTGATGTCCCATCGCGCCCTGCTCGCCCACCCACCAAACCGCCACTATCCCCCTCCGCCGCCTCGGAGGTCGCGATCCACCATTGCACGCCAACGTCTTTATGTAATTTGCCCTTAGACGGCAGGGTTTTTTATTGCCGCAAGTTTGCAAGCAGTGATTGACCCGGCGGGGAATGGCCGCAATAGTCAACGGTCGTGATGTTCAATGCCATGAAGTTTTTTATTCCCGGAGGGGGGCAGAAGGGGCGTTTTAATTTTTCCATCCGTTTTACAAGTGTTTTACTGCTGGGGGCGGTGATCCTGTGCGTGGCTGCTTGCGTGCCGTCAGCCGCGCCACCCAGCGGGCCGCCGCCGAGACCGGTAGTGGCCGCAAAGGCGATAGCGCGCGATGTGCCGCTGTATCTCGACGAGATCGGAAATTGCACGGCCTTTGAGACGGTGACGGTGCAGCCGCAGGTGTCGGGGCCGATCATGGAAATCCATTTCACGGACGGGCAGGAGGTAAAGAAGGGCGACCTGCTTTTCACGATTGATCCGCGCCCGTATCAAGCGGCGCTGGACAAGGCGAAGGCGGCGCTCGCGCAGGACCAGGCGAAACATACCTACGACGAGGCACAACTGAGCCGCAACACCGCACTCAGCCAGACCAAGGTGATCGCGTCGCAGGACCTGGACAACGCGCGCAGCACCTCGGAATCCTCGACAGCCATGATGCAGGCCGACCAGGCCGCGGTGGATACCGCACAGATCAATCTCGATTACTGTTCCATCCGTTCGCCGATCAACGGCCGCACGAGCAAACGGATGGTGGATGCCGGCAACGTGGTGAGCGCAAACAGCACCCGCCTGCTGCTCATCCAGCGGCAGGATCCGATCTACGCGGACTTCATCATTCCCGAGAGCGTGCTGCCGAAGGTGCGTGAGTTCATCAAGGCCGGGACGTTGAAGGTGCAGGCGAGCTTTGCGGATGATCCGTCGAAAAGCCGCGTGGGAGATTTCGACTTCCTCGACAGCGGGGTGCAGCAGAGCTCCGGCACGGTGAAAATGCGCGCGGTGTTTGACAACCAGGACCGGCTTTTCTGGCCGGGGCAGTTTGTGAGCGTCCGCATCCTGCTGGACACGGTGAAGAACGCGGTGCTGCTGCCCAACGAAGCGGTGCAGATCGGGAGCAACGGGCCATTCGTGTTTGTGGTGAAACCGGACAGCACCGTGGAACTGCGGCCCGTGAAACCAGGACAACACCAGGGTGAAGACGTGGTGATCGCCGATGGGGTCAAGGCGGGTGAGACCGTTGTGGTCACGGGCCAGCTCGCGCTCGCGCCCGGCTCGAAAGTGGCGATTACGAACAGCGACAAGTGAAGACGCTCTTCAAAAACACCGTGCGCCCGGCATCCAACCTCAAACGCTCCGGCTAAATGGCGAACAGTTTATCCGAACCCTTTGTCCGGCGTCCCGTGATGACGATGCTGCTCACCGTGACGGTGATCCTATTCGGCGTGATCGCGTACCAACGCCTGCCGGTGAACGATCTGCCGGCGGTGGATTTTCCCGTGATCAACGTGAGCGTGAGCTACCCCGGCGCGAGCCCGCTCACGATGGCGAACAATGTTGCCACGCCGCTGGAAAAGAATTTCCTGCAAATCCCCGGGCTGGAGTTGATCACCTCGAACAGCACGCAAGGGAATACCTCGCTCACGCTGCAATTCGCACTGACCAAGAGCGTGGACGCCGCCGCCACCGACGTGCAGGCCGCGATCACACAAAGCACCGGGAGCCTGCCGACTGATCTCCCCGCGCCCCCGACGTTCTCGAAATTCAACCCGAACGACCAGCCGATCATCTATCTCACGCTCACGAGTGATTCGCTGACCTCCGGGCAGCTCTACGACTACGGCTCCAGCCAGGTGGCGCAGCGGATCAGCATCCTGCCGGGTGTGTCGAAGGTGGACATATTCGGCTCGAAATCGGCGGTGCGGATCAAGGCCGATCCCTCGAAACTCGCCTCGCGCGGATTCACCGTGGATGACCTGGCGAATGCGATCAAGGCCGGTACGAGCTACCAGAGCGCCGGGCAATTTGACGGCAAGGAGCGCACGTTCCTGCTGCAACCGGAGGGGCAGCTCGACAACGCCGCGGCGTACGAGGCGCTGATCATCGGAGAGAAGGATGGCGCGCCGGTTTACCTGAGGGATGTTGCCACCGCGGTGGACTCCATAGCGGACGAGCGGCAGGCGCGTCATTTCTTTGTGCGCGGCACCGCAGTGCCTCCCGCAAATGTGGTACTCGCCGTCTCGCGACAGGCCGGCGCGAATGCGGTAGCCACCGCGCAGGCGGTGAGGAAGCTGCTGCCGGTGTTCAAGCGCGAGTTGCCAGGCTCGGTGCAGCTCATCCCGGTGTATGACCGGTCGATCACCATCCAGAATTCGGTGAATGACGTGAGGGAGACGCTCATTATCGCGTTCGTGCTGGTAGTCATCGTGATCTTCCTTTTCCTCGGTCGCGCGACAGACACGCTGATCCCCGTGGTGGCGCTGCCGATGTCGATCCTCCTCACACTGGTCGTCATGTTCCTGCTCGGCTACAGCATTGATAATCTCTCGCTCCTTGCGCTCACGCTCTCCATCGGATTCCTCGTGGACGACGCGATCGTATTCCTGGAAAATGCGGTGCGCCGCATGGAAGCGGGGGAGACGGCGATGGAAGCGACGCTGAACGGCGCGAAGGAAATCAGTTTCACGATCCTATCCATGACGCTCTCGCTCGCCGCGGTATTCCTGCCGCTGGTGTTCATGCCGGGATTGCTCGGGCGGCAGCTTCAGGAATTTGCCATCACGATCATCGTCTCGATCATCGCATCGGGCGTCGTTTCGCTCTCGCTCACGCCGCTGATGTGCTCACGCATGCTGGCGAAGCATGAGGGAGGGAAGAAGACGTGGATGGAAAATCTCGCCAATAAAACCATCGGCGCGGTGGTCAGGAGCTATGGCAATTCGCTCCATTTTTTCCTGGATCATAAATGGATATCGGCGCTGCTCTGGATCGTGTGCCTGGGGCTGACAGTCGTCTTTTTCATGGCCGTGCCGAAATCGCTGCTGCCCACGGGGGACAGCGGATTCATCCGCGGAATCTTCAACGCGCAGGAAGGGAGCTCGCCCAAGCGGATGCACGAGTACCAGGCAAAGGTGGACGAGATTTTGAAGGACGACGACGCGGTGGATATCGGCATCACCGTTTCCGGCCTTGCGGGCCGCACCTCCTCCTCGCAGGCAGTGACGCTGGGATTCCTCAAGCCGCGCGACCAGCGGCCGCCGATCGACGTGGTGATCGCGCGGATGATGAAAAAGATGGCGCAGATCCCGGGCATCCAGCCCGGTTTGCAGGCAAACCCGACGTTGCAGATCAGCACCGGGGCGACGTCGACCACGCAGGGAAAATTTTCCTATTCGGTCACCGGTATCAACGCAAACGAAGTGAATCACAGCGCGCTGGAGCTGATCGACAAGCTGCGTGCGTACCCCGGATTCCTCTTTGTGTTCTCCGACCTGAAGCTCAGCACGCCGAACCTCGAGATCGACATCCTGCGCGACCAGGCCGCCAGCTACGGAGTCACGGCGCAGAGCATCCTGAATGTGATGAGCGAGGCGTATTCGCAGAATTACGTTTACCTCATCAAGAAGACGACGGACCAATACCAGGTGATCGTGGAAGTGAAGGACAACGAACGCACCAAGCCGGAGGACCTGGAGAAAATCTGGCTGCGGGCGGGAGACGGCAAAAGCCTCGTGCCGCTGAAGGCCGTGGCAAGGTGGAGGGAGGTGCTCGGACCGCAATCGGTGAACCACATCAACCAGTTCCCATCGGTCACGATTTCATTCAGCCTCGTGCCCGGCGCGGTGATCGGCGACGCCACGAAATTCGTGGAAAAGACCGCCGCGGAGACGCTGCCTCCCACGGTCACCGGCAGCATGCAGGGCGAGGCGCTGGTGTTTAAACAAACGATAGCAAGCCTCGGCGTGCTGTTCATTTTTGCGATCTTCGCGATGTATGTGATCCTCGGCATCCTCTACGAGAGCTACGTGCACCCGATCACGGTGCTGACGGCGCTGCCCGTGGCCACGGTGGGCGGGCTGGCGACGCTGCTCATCTTCCACCAGGAGGCATCGCTGTATGCCTATGTCGGCATGTTCCTGCTCATCGGCATCGTAAAGAAAAACGGCATCATGATGATCGATTTCGCGCTGCAGCGGATGGCCGACGGCCTGGATCGCGTGGCAGCGGTGCATGAGGCGTGCGTGGAGCGGTTCCGCCCGATCATGATGACCACCTTCGCGGCATTGATGGGCGCGGTGCCTCTCGCGCTCGGGCACGGGGCGGATGGCAAATCGCGCATGCCGCTCGGCATGATCATCGTGGGAGGGCTGGTGGTGTCGCAATTAATCACGCTGTATGTCACGCCGGCGCTGTTCCTGTATATGGAGGCGTTCCAGGAGAACGTGCTGGACCGTTATGCGTTCTTCCGCACGCACAGGGCGAAGCACGTGGAGGTGCCGCACGGGCACCATTCGGTGGAAGACGGCAAGGTTGAGCCGGGCGCAACAGCGATTTAAACAATGCAAGGGCTGGAGAGATTTTTCTCCCAAAATGGGGCGGCAGGTATAGAATTAACGGCATGCAAAAAATAGCAGCAGGTTGCATCGGTATTTTTCTTCTGATTTTTGTGATCGTCGTCATCACGGCGATTGGCTCTTACAACGGGCTTGTGAGTTCTTCGCAGGCGGTGGATAAAAAATGGGCGGATGTGCAGGCGGTCTATCAGCGGCGTGCGGACCTTATCCCGAACCTCGTGAGCACGGTTGCAGGCGCGGCTAACTTTGAAAAATCGACATTGATTGCCGTGACCGATGCGCGGGCTTCCGTGGGCCAGGTGAAAATCGACCCGAACCAGGCGCCGAGTGATCCGGAACAACTCGCAAAATACCAGGCGGCGCAGTCACAGGTTTCCTCCGCCCTGTCGAGGTTGCTCGTGGTCGCCGAGAATTATCCCAACTTGAAGGCGAGCGCAAATTTCCAGGATTTGCAGACACAGCTTGAAAGCACGGAAAACAGGATTTCCGTGGCGCGCCAGGATTTCAACGATGCGGTGCAGACCTACAATACGAAAATAAAAGGATTCCCCATGGTATTCGTTGCGGGGGGGTTGGGCTTTTCGCCAAAACCGTATTTTGCGGCGGATGCGGGCGCACAAAGTGCGCCGAAAGTGAATTTCGATTTCAGTGGATCAGCCGCCCCGGCGCATTAGGAAATGATAAATAAACCGCGCGGTGGGTCCGCCTTTTTTAGCCATTGCCTTGGCATAGCGCTGATATTCCTTTTTGGCGCGGGCTTGTTCGCCGCCGAGGTGATTCCTTCCGCGCCGGCACATTATTTCAACGATTACGCCAATGTCGTCAGCGCGTCGACAGCCAGCCAACTGGACCAGAAACTCACGCAATTTGAGCGTGATACGTCGAATCAGATCGTGGTCGCCATTTATCCGAAGATGCAGAGCGATTTCGACTTCGCTGATTACGCGGTGCGCGTGGGCTGGGCGTGGGGGGTGGGGCAGAAGGACAAGAGTAAAGGCAACGGGGTCGTGCTTTTAGTTTTTGTGCAGGATCACAAGATGTACATCGCGACCGGCTACGGGCTGGAAGGAGCGCTGCCGGACGTCACCTGCAAACAGATCATCGATAACGAAATCACGCCCCGATTCAAGCAAAACGACTTTGATGGCGGGCTGACCGCGGGTGTCAACGCGATCATGGCGGCGACGAAGGGCGAATACAAAGGGACAGGCAACACGGATAAAGGGGAGAGGGACCAGCGGAATTCCAACATCCTCAACTTTTGTATATTTGCCCTCATCATAGGAATTTTCATTGTCAGCCATCTCCGCCGCCGCACAGGCACTGCTTACGGTTCATCCGGGAGCCGGAGCTTCGGTGGCGGCTGGTATTTTGGAGGATTCGGCGGTGGGGGGAGTAGTGGAGGAGGTGGTGGATTCGGCGGGGGGGGCGGCGGGTTTTCAGGTGGTGGCGGGAGCTTCGGTGGCGGCGGAGCAGGAGGGAGCTGGTAAATGCATCACAAGGAATTTCTGGATAAAATCGACGATACAAAAGTCGTCGCGGCCATCGCGGAGGCCGAGCGGCGCACCTCCGGCGAGATCCGTATCTGGGTCTCGCATCGCAAGATTTCCGATGCGCTTGCGGCCGCGCAAAAACGATTTCTTAAGATCGGCATGGACAAGACGCCGGAGCATAATGCCGTGATGATCTATCTTGCGCCTCACTCGCAGGTTTTCGCGGTGATCGGCGACAGCGGCGTACATGAAAAATGTGGCGATGCGTTCTGGACGGAAGTTACTTCGCAACTCTCGGCGGATTTGAAAAAGGAATCGATCACCGACGCTCTCGTCAATGCCGTGCGCAAGGTTGGCGATCTGCTTGCTGCGCATTTTCCTCCGGGGGCCGGCGGCGGGAATGCGATGGCGAATGATATTCTGCGGGATTGATTCAACTCGAATCAATGAAACCCGCAGAAAACCGCTGCCAGTTCGACGTTACCATGCTATCTTGCGCCAGATGGGACTGGTTATGACGACAATTACTCTTCGAAATCCACGCTATCCAGATCAGACGCCTATCGAGAGCGAAGCATTGGTTGATACAGGCGCGGTGCATATGTGCATCCCCGAACACGTCGCAATCCAGCTTCGGCTGGAAAAGTACGATGAAAAGGAAGTGACCATTGCGGATGGAAGCAAACGGCTGGTGCCTTATGTAGGCCCCCTCGAAATTCATTTCAAGAATCGCGTGGGCCTGGGCGGCGCGCTTGTGATCGGTGATCAAGTGCTGCTCGGAGCCATACCTATGGAGGATATGGATCTGGTGGTGAGTCCAAAGGACCGAAAAATCGATGTCAACCCGGCCAGTCCGAACATCGCCTGTTCCACGATCAAATAATATTCACCGCCACTCGTGCTTCGGGTATTTCCGCTGGAGCTCCTGCTTGACCTTGGGATAGGACTCGCGCCAGAACGTGGAAAGATTTTGCGTCACCTGGATCGGGCGATGGTTTGGGGCGAGGACGCTGATTACCAATGGGACGCGGCCGCTGGCGATCATGAGGCTGCCTTCCACGCCGTAGAGTTCCTGGATGCGGGCGGAGACGCCGGGCGCAGCCTTTTCGTCGTAGATGATCTTCCACTTTTTGCCGTTTGGAAGCTCGATGCGCTCGGGGGCGAATTTTTCCACGAGGCCCTGCTGCATCGGCGAGAGCCACGACTTTACCACCGGCCACACGGGGCGGTCCTTGATCTCCTTGTAGTTCGTCGCGCCGTGGCAGATCTGCTCGATGATCGCGTGCTTTTCCTCCGCGCCGATTGCGGGCAGCTCCAGCTCGGGCATCCATTCGCGCAGGCGGTTCACGCGGACGATCCATTGCTCCACGGCGTTATCCCAATTGGTCAGCTTGCAGTCGCCATCCTCCACTTCCCCGGCCAGGATCATCGCGGCCTCCTGCAGCGGCACCTTGTCCGTGACCTCGAAGCCTAGCACGAGATCGCGGAAGAGCACCTGCGAACGGGTCATCACGCGGCGCAGGGTGGTGTCATAAAACACCTTCGCCACTTTCTTGAACGCATCGGGATAAAGCTCGCGGAGCCATTCCTCCTTGATCGCCGTGCCGACGGTGAGCAACACAGTCAGCTCGCCGTCCTTCCCCTGCACCTCGCGCACATCGGAAGCCACCAGCAGCGGGCTGTGCTGCACCACGCTCTCCCGCGCCAGCACGCCGCGGCGGCCATGCACGAGGTTGCAGCGGAGCGTCCCCGCGTCGATGCGCATCGCCACCTGGTCGGAGAATCCCGCGAGCACGCAGCGCTGGATCGCTTCATTGGCCGTCTCGGTGCGCTCAAGGTCGAGTTTCTCCTCGCGCGCGATTTTCAGGAACTGCTCAAAAGTCTGGGCGACTTCGCGTGCGGCGATCGCGTTGATTCCCAACTGACGGCAGCGTTGCGGGTTATAGTTGCTCTGCTCGGCGTAGCGGAAGGCGCGCATGAGGATCAGAAAATCCGAGACTTCCTTCTCGCCGAAGAGGTCTTCGCGGTCGCGGTCCATCTGCTTTCCCTCGCTGCGGCGCATCACGTTCCGGCCCTGCGAAAGTGCGGCCACCAGTGCCGCGGCGCGCACGCAGCCGAGTTTGTCGGCCTCAAGCAGCATGCGGGCGTAACGGGGATGCACGGGGAATGCCAGCATGCGGCGGCCGAGCGGCGAGATGTGGCCCGTGGTTTCATCGAGCGCGCCGAGGTCCTTGAGCAGCGTCTCCGCCCGCTCCAGCGAACGCGCATCGGGCGGCTCCAGCCAGCGGAATGCGGCGACGTCCTCCACGCCGCTCGCTTTCAAGGTCAGAATCACTTCCGAGAGGTCGAGGCGCTTCACCTCCGGCAGTTCCTGCGGCGCGCGGTCCATGTGCTCAAGTTCCGTCCAGAGGCGGATGCAACGGCCCGGCGCGGTGCGGCCCGCGCGGCCGGCGCGCTGGTCGGCGGAAGCGCGGCTGATTTTTTCCACGAGGAGCGTGTTGATCCCGCGATAGGGATCGAACCGCGCGATGCGGGCCACGCCGCTGTCGATCACGAGGCGCACGCCATCGATGGTGAGCGAAGTCTCCGCAACATTCGTCGATACCACCACTTTGCGCTGGAAGTAGCGGGCGAGCGCGGCATCCTGCGCGGCCACGGGCAACTCGCCGTGAAGCGGCAGCGCGATGAATTCATTCGATACGCTCGAATGCTGGATCGCCTGGATCGTGCGACTGATTTCGTAGGCGCCCGGCATGAACACCAGCACGTCGCCCTCGGTATCATCGGCCAGCCGCTCCAGCTCGGAGGCGGCGAGTTCCCAGACCGGGTGGTCATCGTTCTTGTAGGTGCCCTCGAGATACTCGATCTCCACGGGATGTGTGCGCCCGGCGGATTCCAGCATCACGCACGGCTCGAGATATTTTTCGAGATGCACGGTGTCGAGCGTTGCGGACATCACGACAATTTTGAGATCGGGCCGCAGCGTCTCCTGCAATTGCAACACCCGCGCGAGGGTGATGTCGCCGTAGAGATGGCGTTCGTGGAATTCGTCGAAGAGGATCGCCGTGATACCGCGCATCGTCGGGTCATTCAGCAACTGGCGCAACAGCACGCCTTCCGTCACGAAGCGGATGCGCGTCTTCGCCGAGGTCACCTTGTCGAAGCGGATCTGGTAGCCGACCTCGTCACCGAGCTTCACGCCGCGCTCCTCGGCGACCCGCGCCGCGAGCATGCGCGTCGCCAGCCGGCGCGGCTGCAGCACCACGACCTCGCCCTCGCCGAGGAGGCCGGCGTCGAGCAGCATCTGCGGCACCTGCGTCGATTTGCCCGAGCCGGTGGGCGCCTGCAGGATCAAGCGGCTGTGGGTGCGCAATTTGCCGGTGATGGCATCCTTGAGGTGATAAATGGGGAGTTTGGACATCGAAATCGGGAGTTTTAAGCTTTAAGTTTTAAGTGTTAAGTAAAAACGGAACCCGTATTTGCAACATGAAGCCCACTTCCCCGCCGGTCTGCAAAATCAAGCGCACGAAGCGAATTACTTAACACTTAAAACTTAAAGCCTAAAACTTTCGATGCTTCTCGCATTCCACAAACCCTTTGGTGTGATTTCACAATTCACCCCCGACGGATCGCCGCATCGCACGCTGGCGGAGTTCGGTTTTCCCAAAGGCGTTTATCCGATAGGCCGGCTCGATGCGGAAAGCGAAGGGCTGCTGCTCTTGAGCGACGAGCCCGTGCTGAATGAGCGGCTACTGCATCCCGACCACGGCCATCACCGCACGTATTGGGCGTTGGTGGAGCGTGTTCCTGCGCGCGAGGCATTGGACAAAATGGAGCGGGGCCTGGAGATTGGTGGACGCAAAACGTTGCCGTGCCGCGCCACGTTGCTCGATCCGCAGCCGGAAGTCCCTGCGCGGACGCCCCCTGTGCGTTTCCGCAAAAATGTGCAGGATGTGTGGATTGCGCTGGAGTTGATCGAGGGGAAGAACCACCAGGTGCGGCGCATGACAGCGGCGATCGGGCATCCGACGTTGCGGCTGATCCGAGTAAGGATCGGGGGTTACGAAGCGCCGACGCTCGCTGCCGGAAAGTGGATCACGCTGGGCGACGCCGAGCGGAAATTGATCGGCGTGTAATAACGATCAACGGCGTTGCTGCTTCTCTAAAATCAGATAGCCGAACGACCCGATCCCGACAGTTCCTGTCAAAACAGCGCTGGACTTGATGTCGTTAAATTTCTCCGCGCCGAGATCCACGTGCACGGCATGAGGATTGAAATTCAACACAAACACAAATGTGCGCTCACCATCCGTACGACGTTGCGCAGTCACTCCGGCGGGCAGATTACTAGTGAGCGTCCGCTCGATTCCGAGCCCGGTGACGAGGCTTTTATAGAAATCTTCGTGGAATTTATCCTCATTCCGCGATGCGATGTAGTAAGCCTGCCCTTTGCCGAAACGATTCACCGTGAGTGCCGGTCTGCCTGCGTAGAAGTCACTGCCGTAGGTCGCAAGGACTTCCGCCCCCTCCGCATGAATCAGATCGCAGAGATCGCGCAATGCGTAGGAGCCAGCCAGCCCGAGGGCGTTGCCGGGGGTGATATTCACCTGGTTCTTGTCCACATCATGCAGCGCATCGATTTCCTCGGAGAGAATGCCGAGCACCTTGCGCAGCGGGCCCGGGAATCCGCCCAGATGACAGAGATCATACTCATCCACGAGCCCGCTCCAGTAGGTCGTGACGAAGCAACCGCCGTCCTTGACGAATTGCTCGATGCGTTCTGCAACGCCGGGTCGCGTCATATAAAGCATCGGCGCGATGAGCAGCTCGTATTTTGAAAAGTCGTAAGTTGAGGCGATCACGTCCGCCGGTACGCCGAGTTTCCAGAACGGGCGGTGATGAGCTTCGCAGGTCGCGAGGTAATTTTTGTTGTCCGGCAGAATTGCCTTGGCGTCGTCGATGGCCCATAAATTCTCCCAGTCGTAAATCACCGCGACCTCGGGCTGGACGCTGGTGCCCACGACGGCATCGAGCCGCTCAAGTGTCTGGCCGACTTCCGCGACGTCGTGGAAGACGCGCATATTTTCGTGGCCGCAATGGTCCACGACTGCGCCGTGGAATTTTTCCGATCCGCCGCGGCTTTTGCGCCATTGGAAATATTGCACGGTGTCGGCGCCATGCGCGACGGCCTGGATCGAGGAGAGCGCGTGCATGCCGGGGCGTTTCAATTTATTGACCGGCCGCCAGCAGACATTGCTCGGCGTGCTTTCCATGAGCATGAACGGTTTGCCGCCCTTCATTGCCCGGTTCAGATCGTGTGTGAATGCAACCGAGGAGGCGATTTTTGCGTCACCATCGGGGCTGTGCCAGTAGGGATAGCCATCCCACGCGATCACGTCGAGATGCTCCGCGAAGGCCGGGGTGTCGAGCCCCGGGTACGTCCCCATGAAGTTGGTGGTTATCGGCACATCGGGCGTGATTTCGCGGAGCGGGACGATTTCGCTTTTGTAGAAATCGATCGTCTGCGCGGTGACAAAGCGCTTCCAGTCAATATTGAGCCCGTGGAGGGTGATCTCGCCGCGCGGGGATGGGGAAACCACCTGCGACCAGTCGGTAAATGTATGGCTCCAGAATGCACTCCACCATTTTTCATTGAGGTTATCCAGGGTCTTGTAGCGCGCCTTCAACCAGTCGCGGAACGCCTCCTGGCAGAGGTCGCAGTGGCACTCACTGCCCCAGTCGGAATAGCCGCTGAATTCATTGGAAATATGCCATACGAGGAGCGCCGGATGGTCCTTGTAGCGCTCTGCGAGCCTGCGGTTGATGATCTGTGTCTTTTCCCGGTAAACAGGCGACGTCAGGCAGTGATTGTGCCGGAATCCGTGCAAGAGCCGCCGCCGGTCGCGCTTCATGCTGAGCACCTCGGGATACTTGGCCGACATCCACGCAGGTTTCGATCCGCTCGGCGTGGCCAGCACGGCATAGGCGCCGTTTTTGTGCAGCAGGTCCATGATGCGGTCCATCCACTCGAAGGTGAATTTTCCCTCCTCGGGCTCCAGCTTTGCCCACGAAAAAACACCGATGGTCGCCGCATTGCAGTGGGCGAGCTTCATCAAGCGCACATCTTCCAGCCACACATCAGGATGCCATTGCTCGGGATTATAATCCGCCCCGTGGAGGATGTGCGGGCACTTGGGATTGATGGGAGGGAACTTCTTCACGGCAGCAATTTTTAGTTTAGTGGCTATCCGTCTCGAGATTCAGCCAGCGGACTTCCGCAGGGGTCAATGAAACCTCCAGCCCGGGCATCGTCGTGCGGGTCTCCTCGATCGTGCGCGGACCTATGAGTGCGAATGTCGGGAAACGCTGGGTGAGCACGTAGGCGAGCGCGATATTGATAGGCAGCACGCCTTCTTTGCCGGCGAGTTCGATTGCGCGTTCTCGGCGCTGGAAATTATCCTCCGAGTACCAGCTGTTCACGAGTTCGGCGTTGTCGCGTTTGTCGGGATGGGCGCGGTCCGTGAAGAATCCGCGTGCCTGGCTTGACCACGCGAGCACCGGCATCTGTGTGCGCTCATGCCATGCGCGGGCCTCCGGCGTGGATGCGGCGATGCAGCCTCTCCATACCGGTTGGACCATGCGGGCGAGGCTGAAATTGTTGCTGACCGCCGAGAACCCGGTGAGCCCGTGTTTGCCGGCGTATGCGTTCGCCTCGTCGACACGTTCAATGCTCCAGTTCGATCCGCCGAAGGCGTGGATACGCCCGGCCTTTTTGTGTTCGTTCAGCACGTCAATAAACTCTCCCGCCGGAATTTCCGGGTTGTCGCGGTGCATGAGGTAAATATCCACGTGGTCCGTCTGCATCCGCTCAAGGGATTCCAGCAGTTGCGTGGAGAGATTTTCAGGATCGCAAAATGGAGTGTGCGCCCCCTTGCCGAGGATCACTACCTGCTCCCGGATGCCCCGGTTTTTCATCCAGTGGCCCAGCAGCTTTTCCGGAATGCCGTTATTGTAATGGTATGACGTGTCGAAACAATTTCCTCCGCGTTCGAAAAAATCGTCGTAGATCGCGGCGGCATGCGGGTAAGTCGTCTGGTTGTCGCAACCCAGGATGAGGCGGGAAACCTGCTTCCCGAGACCGGGAATGCGACCGTATTTCATCGGGCTGCCGGTATCGGGTTTGAGAGGGTGGCGCGAGACGGTGAGCTTAGCCTCGGGAGCATCAGTTTTTTCCGAGTCATAGACGACACCCACATCCTTGCGCCACTGGTCGAGCGCACGCATGTTACCGAGTGTATCGTCCCACGACATGGCGGGTGACTGCCTGCGATCCAGATGTTCCGCCACATGGTCGGCTTCATAGGCATAAAGATCACGGTCGGATTCCACGAGCACTTCCTCGGGTACGCCGTTCTTGAAAATGATGATTTTGGAAAATCCCGGCTCACGAGTGATGACCCATGGGCTGGGAACAATAATGCTCCCCCCGGTGCCCCAGATGCGGATGTTGTTTTCGAGATTGAGCTGGGTCCCGGTGGCGAGTTGCGCGACGATGCCACTGGAAAATTTCATCGATCCGATTGCGTATTCATCCACCCGGCTTTCCGCGCCTACCTGGCCCGTCCCGAAAAATGCGACCGGTTCATCGAAGGACTTCCCGATCGCCGCTCCCGCGATCAATCGTGCGCCCGACGTGCAGTAGCATCCTACATCGAGGATGCCGCCACCGCCGAGCGCGTTGTTCAGCAGGCGGCTTTGAAGATTGTATCCGCCGCGGAAACTGAAGGTCGTCTGGATGAGGCGCACGTCACCGATGACTTTCGCGCGGATCAACTCCACAAGCTTTGCTGTCTGCGGATGACAGCGGTACATGAACGCTTCCATCAAAAACACATCGTTCCGCCGCGCGGCTTCCACCACGACCATCGCCTCGGCATGGTTGAGCGCGATTGGTTTTTCGCACAGGATGTGTTTGCCCGCCTCCGCTGCCTTGATCGCCCACTCCGCATGCAAAGGATGTGGGGTGGAAATATAAACGGCCTGCACCTGCGGGTCCGCGAGCAGCGCCTCGTAGCTGCCGTGCGCTGTCGCGGGAAATTCCGCCGCGAATTTTTTTGCGGACTCGAGCGTGCGGCTGCCCGCGGCGGCAAGCACGCCTGTTTTTGATGTCGTCAGACCGTGTGCGAATTTGCGGGCGATCGATCCGGTGCCAATGATGCCCCACTTGAGTTTGTTGTTCATGAATTTAGAAGATTTAGGGTCAGTATTTTAAAATACGAGCTAGAAAATCCCGGCACTGCACGCTTTGCGGTGAGCCGAAAAGCTGCGCGCCCGGGCCGGATTCCACGATTTTTCCATCGGCAAGGAAGGCGATCTGGTCGGCAGCGATTTTTGCAAAGCCCATTTCGTGCGTCACGAGAATAAAGTCGCGCCCCTCATCCTTGAGTTCCTCGATCACGTCGAGGACCTCACCGGTCATTTCCGGGTCGAGCGCGGAGGTGGGTTCATCGAATAACAGCAAGCGTGGTTTGATTGCGATGGCCCGTGCAATGGCGATACGCTGTTGCTGGCCTCCGCTCAGCTCCGCGGGTCTTTTGCCCGCGTGGCTTTCCAGGCGAAACCGGCACAGCGATTGCATCGCAGTTTCACGCGCCTCTGCCGGGAGGATGGTATGCACTTTTTCAAGTGGCAGGGTGATGTTTTCCAGCGCGGTGAGATGAGGAAAAAGATTGTACGATTGGAACACCACGCCGATCGTCCGGCGGTGCTTGCGCAGGGAAGATTCATCGAAATTCACCGGCTCGCCATTGATCTCCAGTGAACCTTCCTCGGGATTCAAAAGACCGGCCATCACGCGCAGTAGCGTCGATTTTCCACCCCCGGAAGGCCCGATCAGCACGAGTGAGTGGACGTCGTCAAAGCGCAACGACACACCGTCCAGCACGCGATGCGTCCCGAAGCTCTTGGAAATATGGTCGAGTTTAAGTTTCAAACTTGTGTTTCTTTTCCAGGGATTGCGACCAGAGCGAAATCGGCAGGGTCAGGATCAAATACCCCACCGCCAGCGGAAAATAGCTTTCCAGCGTGCTAAAGGTGTTTGAACTCACGCCTTGGGCGTTTTGGGTGAATTCATTCAGCCCGATGATTGAGAGCAGCGACGAATCCTTGATCAATGAGGCAAACTGGCCAGCCAGCGGCGGGAGGATGCGGCGGATCGTCTGTGGAAAAATAACATACCGGTATATCTGCGGCGTAGTGAGTCCGATGGCGCGCGCTGATTCCAGTTGGGACTTGCCGATGCTCTCAATGCCCGCACGGATAATCTCGCCAATATAAGCCCCGCTGAATCCGGAGAGGATCAAAACGCCTGCCACGTACCGGTTGTCGATCCCCACCTGATGGAAAACCCCATAATAGAGGATGTAAATTTGGACCAGAAGCGGCGTGCCGCGGATGACATCCACATAGATCCTGGCCAAGTCATTCAGGATCAATATCTTGCTGATTCTGCACAAGGCGACCAGCGCCCCCAACGCCGTGCTGCACACAAGCGCAACAAGCGAAACCGCGATTGTGACCAACCATCCGTTCAGGAAGACCCTGCTATAGCTTGCCACCCCTATCCAACCATCACGTGTCGTGAGCGCACTTAGTGATAGGTAGATGACAAACGCAAGAATCAGGAACGCCACGCTGAAATTCAAAACACCCGAAAACCACGGCCGGGAGCCATCCTCCCCGGCAAGGAATAATCTCAGGATGGGATGGCGCTCTCTCGTTTTCAAGGGCATCCAATCTATCGGCGTGGCGCGGCAATGGGAAGATTTTGCGAGATCAGTGCCGACTGCCAGATCCAACTCCACGGAATCGCCCCATAGCTTAGAATCCAGTCGTTGAATTTCTTCAGCGACCAGCCGCTGCCGATCACGAGCTTTGCGTGCATTTTTTCAAGCTCGAGACGCCCGATAAGATAGCTCATGGGCACGGTCGGCGCGCTGGTGTACCAGTTCACATCACTCTCCGCGCGTTGCGCCGTGAATCCGACGCCATTCATGAGAAGACGGGACGCTTTTTTATGATCGAGCGCGCCGCTGTGCAGCCCGCAATCGATGACAATGCGCCACGCCCGCCAGAGCGCATCAGTGATCTGGATGAGCCGCGCATGGGGTGAGCGATAGATGCCGTGCTCTACACACATTTTTTCGCACCAGAGTGTCCATCCCTCGTAAAATATCGCATGGTGAAAAAGGCGCCGCAGTTTCCCGGGATGCCGGTTCTGGATGACGAACTGAACATGGTGGCCCGGGTAGGCTTCGTGCGCGCAAGTGAGTTCCAGGCCGAAGTGCTGCCGGATCTCGGCTTTCTTTTTTTCGGGAGTTTTTTGAAGCGCGCTCAAATCGTTCACCCAGAAAATCCCGGTCTGTTTTTTTTCGTAAGGCCCCGGCGCCATGTAAGCGGCAGTAGGAAACTGGTGCCGCAGAAATTCCGGCACGGGCATCACCTTCAACTTTTCGTTTTCTGGGAACGTGAGCAGATCGGCCTTGGTAAACCGTTCCCGCATCCTTTGTGTGCCAGCCTGGTATTCCTCAAGCAACGAGCCAGCAGAAGGATTCCAGCGGGAAGCAGCTTCCTCAATAATCGCCTTCGCCCGTCTTCCGCCAAATTTTGCAGCCTCGATTTTTTGTTCGTGAGAAAGCTGTTCGATGAGCCGGCGTCCCAGCGCTTCTGCTTCCGGCAACGAAAGCGAGAGCCCCAGTTTTTCACGAATAAGAAATTCAAAGCCCTCGCGGCCCACGGAAAAGCCATTTGCCGGTCCCGGCGGCTTCCTGCCGACAGCTCTGGCATAGCTTTTGAAGGCGCCTGTTGCACCGCAGAAGAGTTTAGTGATGCGTGCCGGATCGGTTGAGAGTGGCAGCAGGGTCTGCTCGAGCTTCTCCAGGAATATATGCGCGCCTTCGCAGGATTGAACAGCCAGTTTGCTCCAGAGCGGCACCGGGTTTTTTAGACAGGAGGCACCGCCGGAGAGAAAGGCGGGGATTTTTGAAAGCCGGCTTTCGATGTTGGGCAGTGCCTTCGTTAAATTCGTGGTATTGCGGACCGCTAGCTCAAAAATGGCATCGATCGCCGCGCCACAATGGGTCTGCGGGTCATTGCGCCAGCGCTGGAGATCCCTGTGGGAATGAATGCTGGTGCGCAACATGGAGACAAACCCGCGACGGTCGAGCCAATCATCCCCGCTGAAAGCGATTTCCGGGAGGGATTCCATTTCCTCCAGAGTCGATTCCAGCAACCGGCAGTAACTCAGGTGAACCTGCGGGTCGTTCTTTCCGAGCAGGCCGTCAAACTTGTGCAATCCCAGCGCACTGGCATTTTGCGGAAAAAGCTCGTGGCTTTGTTCGAGAAAGTCGCGCGCTATCGAGTGAAATCTGGATGTAATGTTATTCATGACACAGGTAACGGATTGATTTCAAAACATTCGGCCCTCTTTCCCAAGACAATTTGGTACGGCGAAGCAGGATGTCTATCTTCCACTCGCAAAGCAAGTTTTCCACTTGACGGCATGCCGTAAACGGGCATGATTCGCCCGATTTGGGGCAGAAAACAGGATATAAATTCTAGAAAATATGCACGGAAGTGTGGGACATATAATTTGGGCAATGTGCTATTTGATTGTGCTGATCGGCCTTTCGATTTACGGCCTGCACCGGTATGAAATCGTCTATTTATTTCTAAAGCACAGGAACAACAAGCCGAAGCCGCTCGGAGAGTTCCCCGCCCTCCCAAAGATCACGGTACAACTTCCGATCTACAACGAGTATTACGTCGTGGAACGGTTGCTGAAATCGGTGAGTGAATTGGAATATCCCCGGGAACTTTTGCAAATCCAGGTGCTGGATGACTCCACGGACGATACCTCCCTCATTTCGCAGAGGATAACGGAAGAACTGAAAAGCCAGGGGTTTGATATTGAGTTGATTCATCGCGACGACCGGACCGGTTACAAGGCTGGCGCCCTCGAAGGCGGCTTGAAAACCTGCAAGGGCGAGTTCATTCTTATTCTCGATGCGGATTTCCTGCCTTCGCCGGATATGTTGATGCGCACGGTGCATTATTTCACCGATTCCAAGGTGGGTATGATCCAGACGCGGTGGGGACACTTGAATCGCACCTACTCTCTGCTTACGAGAGTCCAGGCGATGTTTCTCGACGGCCATTTGCTTCTGGAACAGACCGCACGCAGCCGCAGCGGACGTTTTTTTAACTTCAACGGGACAGCCGGCCTCTGGCGGCGCTCCTGCATCGATACCTCAGGGGGCTGGCAGCACGATACCCTTACGGAAGACCTGGATCTCAGCTATCGCGCCCAGCTCGAGGGATGGAAATTCATCTTCCTGCCGGATCTGGTGACACCTGCGGAACTGCCGGTGGATATGAATGGATTCAAGTCCCAGCAACATCGCTGGACGAAGGGCTCCATCCAGACCTGCAAGAAGATCCTTCCCACGGTATGGCGCAGCAAACTTCCATTCCACATCAAGCTCGAGGCAACGGCGCACCTTACTTCGAATTTCGCCTACCTCCTGCTCATTTTCCTCTGTGTCCTTTTAAACCCCACCAATGACGGCCTCGGGCATGGCATGTGGCGGTCCATCCTGCTGGATATTCCGATTTTTGCGGCGGCGTCGCTTTCCTCTGCGGTGTTTTATTTTTGTGCGCAGCGGACGCTTTATCCCAAGGGATGGATGAAGGAGATTCTGCTGCTGCCGCTCCTGCTGGGGCTGGGGATCGGGCTGGCTTTGAACAACGCCCGTGCGGTACTCGAGGCGGTGTTCAACCACCAGTCGGAATTCACGCGCACGCCGAAGTACGGGATCGAGGGGAAGGCGCAGAGAAAGAGCAACAACCGCTACATCCCGCTGAAATCGCTGCTGCCGTTCCTGGAATTGGGCTTTGCCCTTTACTTTACTTACTTTGTGATCACGGCTGCGATCCATGGGCAGTGGCTGTCGCTGCCGTTCCTGGTTCTGTTTCAGTGCGGGTTCGGGTATGTGGCGATTTCGTCGATGGCGCAGTGGTTTCCGAAGGTCAACATAGAGCCCGATGAGCCGGCGGATGCGGTGCCGGCCTGACCGGGCGAAATGGCAGGGATGCGGGGTAGCTGACGGTTGGCAAGGGTTGGCAAAGGTTGATTAGCCCCGGCGCCTCGAAAGTATAAAGCATTAAGGATAAAGTATAAAACGAGTGCCGAATTCTTCCTGATTTCGGTGAATTGCGTTTTGGCGTACACGTTTTTTGAAAGGCTGCAGGCTGATTTCACCACCAAGACACAAAGACACCAAGGGGGAGGGAGAATGACGAATTGTCAGGAGGTTAAATTGTTAAAAGGGTTGGATAGTTAAATTCGAATCAGTGATGCCGAATGACGAAATCTCAAGACTGAAGGGGGGACTTCCAACTTCCAATTGCCGCCCTCGCCCCTCGTTCGGGGAACAGGTTAAGGCTCCCTCCTCCGCCCGCGCCTTCGTCTCCCTTCGGTCGGTTCTCCCATTTGCTCTGTGAATGAGCCTGGATTGAGGGGGGAATGGGATTCGAGCCGCCCTGGAATTTTTACAGAGAGGCTTCAGGGCGGTTGAAAATTATTTTTTCTAAAATTTGCGAGTTGGTACAACCTATGCTTAAATGTTTCCGCATGAAGCTATCGGCCATTTTAATAGGATTAGGGTTAATTTTGAGCAGCCTCACCGGTTTGCACGCCACGGACGTGGAGCATTCGGTGATTGTGAGCGTTCCTGACCAGAGCATGGTTGTGCTTCAAAACGGGGTGCCAATCGCGCGCTATGCCGTCTCTACCTCGAAATACGGCCTGGGGGACAGCAATGGCCGCTATACGACGCCGCTGGGCAACCTGGAGGTTGCCAAGAAGATCGGTGACAATGCCCCGATGGGCGCAGTTTTCAAGGGCCGGCGCTGGACGGGCGAGGTTCTTCACCCGAACGCCTGGGGCCGCGATCCGATCGTGACGCGCATCCTGTGGCTGCGCGGGCTGGACTTCGGTAATCGCAACGCCTACAACCGCGGGATCTACATCCATGGCACGCCAGTGGAGAATTTGATCGGCCGCCCGGCGAGCTACGGCTGCATCCGCATGCGGTCCCGCGATGTGGTGCGGCTGTTCGATACCGTGGGCGTGGGCGCAAAGATCAGCATCCTGAATGTTTCGCTGGGGCGCGCGATGTCCGAGGTGTCGTTCATGCACCGCTCGACCATCTTTAACGGATAGCGCGCGGCGCGCACGGTTCCTGGTTCCTGGATTCTGGATGCGAAGAGGGAGGAAGAAAAAAAAGGGCGATTGACCGTCCAACGTGGGTTTACTCGCGGTTTTAGAGATCGAGCAGATCGCGGATGGTATTTTTAACGAGGCTCATCTCAGCTTTGGCCAGGGTTCCCATGTGGCGGGAGAGCTTATGCCGGTCAAAGCTGGCCAAGCCCTGCACGTTCACGGCGGAAGGCTTGGGTAGCCAACGGGGTTTGCCGAGGTCTACCTCCCCACGCATTCCCCGGATTTGTGAAGTCAACGGGGCGACGATTACCAGCGAACGGGCATCGGTATCCTCAGGAACCGACAGCACGAGAACAGGCCGGCTTTTCCCTGCCATGCCCAGATCAGCAAACCAGACCTCTCCTGCCTTTGGATTAGTAGACACCCAGGGCCTCCGTCCATGCGGATGCCTGGTCGTTGGTCGAGAGGACCGGGGTTGGATGGGTGGTGACGTCGAACGGCAGTCCCTTGCGCAGCTCGATTTGCGCGAGAAGCATGTTGAATGCGTCACCGGGTTTCATGCCGAGCTGCTCGAGAATCTTTCCGGCCTTCCTGAGGCGATCGGCGGGAACGCGGGCGCGAAAAAACGTGGTGTTTGTGGCCATGCTCAAATATGCTCATAATGGCTCGAAAATGCAAGTGCGGGCTCACGCGGAGGGGTTGAAGAAAGGCTAAAGGATAAAAAGGGGAAGAAGATGAATGTGGAGGGAGTGATCAGTAATCGGTAATCAGTGAATAGGGAAAAAGGATGGCGCGGGGGCAATTTGGGTGCAGGCTGTCGTCAAATCGGGGAAAGGGTGCGATGGTGGTCGTCTGGTTCGGGGTGGAGTGAATTCCACCAGTGGAATTTGAGAGGCTGATCTTGCTTGATGCTGCTGGCGTTGTTAAACCTCCGGGATGCTTTGGGTTGGCCCCTCCGACTTTGCCGGCAATCCCGCCGCGGCGGGACTTTATGATGCAACCGCGTTGCGGTAATTTTTCGATGAGCGTTCTGTCTGCCGGGAAACGGCCTCGGTTCACGATGACTGAGGGTGGCGTTTACCAGAGTCGTATTTCATGCATCGCCCCACCGTGTTTCGCGGATGATTTTTGGGGCGGGCGGGATGGCGTCCAACCGGGGCACGGGTGGCGGGGTCTGTTGTTCCGCGAGGGGAGTGTGTGCGGCGATCGCGATCGCGTCCGGGTGGTGGCAGAGATAATTTTCGCCCGTGATCTTTCGATAGAGGCAGGGCCACGGGGGTTTCGACTGGCACAATACCGTGTCCGCGCGGAAACCGGATTTCTTTGCGCGGCAGTTTGGAAACGCCCCGGGATGCGGGGTCTGCGGATCCGCAGACTTATTTGCCGGCGTTTCGTTTTCCATGATCATGGGTTGGAGATATTCTGTTTCATTGGGTTGTTTAACATCCGCGCACTTTAGTGTGCCGGGATCTCCAGGTAGTGGACGGGGGTCGGGGCAGGTGTGGAGCTCCGGGTGATCCCTGACTGCGGAGCCCTGACGATGCCCGTTGAAAGAAGCCCGAGAAAAATGATGCCGGCGACGATTGCGACGAGGAGGGCCCAGGCGAAAAATTTCGCGATGTTTTTTGACCTGTTCTCGAAAAAATCGAAGTAATTCTCAAATGTCCTGGGTTGCCTGGAGGGGTTCATCGTCGCTGGCCATGTAGGGGATAATGGGAAATCTGTTCCGGCTGCATAAAAGCAGAGGGAGGTGCGGAAGGTAGCACGAAACGATCCGCCTTGCATAGCTGAAATCCACCAAGGGGAAGGGAAAAGGGAAAATGACGAAGCGCCAATGACGAATGACGAAAGAATGACCGAATGACGAAGTCCCAAGGGGGAAGATGCGGACCCGGCTTCGCCTGATGCCATGCCGGGGCAAGGGAGGGCGCAGTCGGGACGTGGGTGACACTTGTGATGGCAAAATGCTTGTTTCAGCGGCGTTAAATTGAGTTACTCTGCGCGCTTTGGGAAATAAGATGGACGAAACCAATGCCACGGGCAAAAAAGGCATCGCCGCGCTGCCGCTGTTTGGAATCGCGCTGGTGCTCTGGGTGGTTCCCCTGCTCGTGATCGTAGTGAAGGCGTACTGCAATCCCACGACAAATACCGTGACGATGCCCTATTCCCTGGCGAGCGAGGCGTGGTGGGGGAGGGGGAGGATGTATATCGGCCCGGGCGGGATGAACTACCTGCCGCACTTCGCCATTATTTTTTCGTTGTTCGAAGCGTTGCCGGTTCCGTTCGGGGAAATCCTGTGGCGCATCACGGCGTTCGTGCTCATCGCGACCGGGCTGTGGCGTTTCTGCAGGCGGCTGTTTGACGACGGCCTGGGTGGGGATGCCCCGCAGAGCGGTGCCTGGGCGGGTTTTTTCTGGACGACGATTCTTACGCTGCCGCTTTCGCTCGCCGCGTTGCGGAATGGCCAGGCCAATGCGGTGTTCGGGGGGATCATGCTTCATGCACTCGTCTCGCTCGCTTCCAAAAAATGGGGGTGGGCGGCGGGCTTGATCGCGCTCTCGGTGGCGGTGAAGCCGCTGGGCATCGTGCTGGTGCTGCTGGCGCCGTTTGTTTACCGGCCCTTGTGGTGGAGGATGCCGCTGACGGTCGCGGCGCTGGTGGCGGCTCCGTTTCTATTTGGCACGCCGGGGTTTGTGATCGGCCAATACCACGGCTTCCTGGGGAATCTGGGAAGCTGCTCGATTGTGAACGATAATTCCTACGCGGACATCGGGGGCGTCTTCCGGGCAATTGGCGTCGAGATGTCGCCGCTGGTGTCAAAAACCGTGCGGGTGCTTGCCGGCCTGCCCACGCTGGCGCTGTGGATGTGGGGTGCGCGGCGGTTGCGCGAGCCTTTGCGTGAGCTGTGGCTGCTGGCCCTGGCGGGGGGCTACCTCATGCTGTTCAATCCCATGAACGAGGCCAACAGTTACGTGATCATGGCGCCGGCAATGGCGATGTGGGCGGTGTGGCTTCGCAAAAACCGAGGGTGCCCTGGCGTCGGGAGGGGCGTCGTGTGGGGGATCGTGTTCATCATTTACACGATGAGTGTCTGGCCCCTGGTCATGCACCCGTGGTTCGGGACGAGGTTTGCGTTGTTCTGGCATCCGATCATGACGGTGGTGTTCCTCGCGCTGTTGATCGAGGTGATCGCGCGGCTGGAGAAGGGAAAAATGACGAATGACGAATGACCAATGACGAAAATCGAGGCTTTGCGAGATAACGCCGGGGCGGAGGTGGGCGGCGTAAAATGACGAAGCCCGAAGCTCGAAGGAAGAGGGCGGAGGATCGGTTTACGGAGGTGGTATTTCCAAGGTGCGGCAAGTTTTTCGCGCCAGAATGTCTGGAATTTCCGAGTGGCGGGAACCGGCTCGCGGAGTCCGGTGCGTGGGTTCCAATAAGATCGAATGGGAGCCGCCCTCACGTTTCAACGGGCATCCATGCGCTTCGAGATGGCGGAGTAATTCCCGCCGTTTCACACTAATTCGAGAAGCGGGGTTTCCTTTTCCAGCCGCTTGCGGGCATCTTCGCGGCGGTCTTCCATGAGCAGTAGAATTGCCTCGCGGAGGCTTGCGAGGCACTCCTCCCGGGTGTGTCCCTGGCCGTTGGCCTCTGGAACTTCGGGGCAGAAAGCCACAAACCATTTGCCGTCGCGATGAATCTCTGCTGTCAGCGGCACGTTCATAAATGGAAGTATGACGCGGGATCCTGTCTCCGCGCAAGAGGGAGTTTTCTCTGCTGAAAGGAGTTGATCATCCCCAATGAAATAATTTTTTCATTGAAATCGGCGTCTTCAAGGTGCCCGCCACCGGTTCCCAAAAATTATAAGTCGTTGTACCTTAATTACCTGTACAAACCGGGTTGTTTTTGGAGAAAATATATGCTAATTTGGCATGGGATTTTTTCTTGCTAAAACACTAGGGGTTGTGGTTTAAATGCGGGGACTAGCCCATATAGTGTGGTTATACAGGGAAGCACACAGGCTGCTCACACTTTATTGACTGGTAATTGACAACTTGTTCACCGTTCCACCCCACAAAACACGAAATATCATGATCAAACTTAAATCCGGCGTTCAAAAAAATCGTCTGGCTGCCGTGCAGTCGTCACGGCGCGTTAAAAACAAGGGGCTGAAATTCAACCGAGTTTTCAGCAAAAAATCCGTTTCGCCTTTTGACGAAATTGAATGGGAATCACGCACGGCCGAGATCACGGATGACTCCGGGAAGGTGATCTTCAAGCAGGAGAACGTGGAGGTGCCGAAATCGTGGAGCCCGCTGGCAACGAAGATCGCGGTCTCGAAATATTTCTACGGCGACGTTGCAAACGGCACCGACCCCTACAAGGGCGGCCGCGAGCGCAGCGTGCGCCAGCTCGTGCATCGCGTGACCCGCACGCTCACGGACAGCGGCATCAAGGACGGCTATTTCGCCGATGACGAGAGCGCGGAGACTTTTTACCAGGAGCTCACGTGGCTGTGCGCGAACCAGTTCGGCGCGTTCAACTCGCCGGTGTGGTTCAACGTCGGCCTCTGGCACCAGTACAAGGTCGGCAAGGGCCGCGGCGAGGGGAACTACTATTACAACCACCGCACCGGCCAGGCCGAGCGCGCCGCCACGCAGTATGAATATCCGCAGGGGAGCGCCTGCTTCATCCAGTCCGTGGAGGACAACATGGAGGACATCATGCGCCTCGCGATGAGCGAAGCGATGCTCTTCAAATACGGCTCCGGCACGGGCAGCGATCTTTCGTCCCTCCGCTCGACGCGCGAGAAGCTCAGCGGCGGCGGACGCCCCAGCGGCCCGCTCTCGTTCCTGAAGGTGTACGACCAGGTCGCGAACGTGGTGAAATCCGGCGGCAAGACGCGCCGCGCCGCGAAGATGAACACGCTCAAGGACTGGCATCCCGACATCCAGGAATTCATCGAGGCCAAGGCGAAGGAGGAGCGCAAGGCATGGGCGCTCATCGAGCAGGGCTACGATGGCAGCTACAACGGCGATGCCTACGGTTCCGTGATGTACCAGAACGAAAATCTTTCCATCCGCGTGAGCGACGAGTTCATGGACGCCGCCGTGGAAGGCCGCGAGTGGTGGACGAAGCGCGTGACCGACGGCAAGCCGTGCGAGAAGAAGGAAGCGCGCGAGCTGCTTCGCAAGATCGCCGAAGGGACGCACATCTGCGGCGATCCCGGCATGCAGTTCGACACCACCATCCACAAATGGCACACCTGCAAGGGCACCGGCCGGCAGAATTCCACGAACCCGTGCTCGGAATATCTCTTCCTCGACAACACGGCGTGCAATCTCGCCTCGCTGAACCTGCTGAAATTCAAGAAAGAGGACGGCAGCTTCGACGTGGAGCGCTTCAAGGCGGCGGTGCGCGTCTTCATCACCGCGCAGGAAATCATCGTCGATAACGCCAGCTACCCGATCAAGGAGATCGCGGAGAATTCGCACATCTTCCGCACGCTCGGCCTCGGCTTCGCGAACCTCGGCGCGCTCATCATGAGCTACGGCCTCGGTTACGACAGCGACGAGGGCCGCGCGCTCGCTGGGGCGATCACCTCGATCATGACCGGCCACGCCTACGAGCAGAGCGCAAAGCTTTCCGCTGCAATGGGACCGTTCCCCGGCTATCACGATACCAGCGCGAGCGGCGTGAAGAAGACCGTCGATTCCACGAATGAGCCTTGCATGCTCGAAGTCATCGAGCAGCACCGCGCGCAGGTGACAAACATCCAGGTGAGCGACCGCTTCGGCTACCTCAAGGACGAGGCGCAGAAGGTGTGGGACAACGCCCTCGCCCTCGGCAGGAAGCACGGCTACCGCAATGCGCAGGTCACCGTGCTCGCGCCGACTGGCACCATCGGGTTCCTCATGGATTGCGACACCACCGGCATCGA
>Ga0302319_10002582_pt1 | contig 38832 bp, 34 predicted proteins | sample Bog_T0_2_FD_203319 | JGI IMG/M metagenome (GOLD analysis project Ga0302319, IMG submission 203319) | Peat permafrost microbial communities from Stordalen Mire near Abisko, Sweden - Bog_T0_2 | ecosystem: Environmental > Terrestrial > Soil > Wetlands > Peat | place: Sweden: Abisko, Stordalen Mire... | reverse complement strand
TTCGACCGACGCGCTGCTCATTGCGCAAAGTTTTATCCCCGATGTGACCGTGACCAGCTCCGAGTTCGTCCTGATGCAGCAAAAGAATTCGGTCCCCATGTGGAAAGTCACGCTTTGGGCGAAAAACGCCAGCGGCGAGGAACATAAACTGGGCGACATCACCCTCCTGGCCGAAAACGGAACGCTCATCCGCAAAGAACTGAATCCGTAACTCTCGTAACCACCACCGGGAGGCTGAGGGTGCATCCACTCGCACCTGAACGCGGCTACGAAGGCAACCCGGCCAGAACGGCCTCGACATCGGTCTCGGAAAAACGGTCCGTGTGCTGGGCGCGACAAAGTTTTGCATAGAGCCCCGCCTGGGCGAGGAGTTCGTCATGCGTGCCGCGTTCGAGGATGCGCCCTTTTTGCAGGACGAGGATCAAATCGGCATGACGAATGGTCGAGAGCCGGTGCGCGATGACCAACGAGGTGCGCCCGGCGAGCAGACGCCGCAAGGCCTGCTGGATGAGTTGTTCCGTGGCGGTGTCGACGCTGGCGGTGGCTTCATCGAGGACGAGGACGGGAGGATTTTTCAGGAGCGCGCGCGTGATGGAGATGCGTTGCTTTTCGCCGACGGAAAGCTTCACCCCGCGCTCGCCGACGTGGGTCTCGTAGCCTTCGGGTAAAATCGAGACGAATTCGTGGACGCAGGCCGCGCGCGCCATCTCCTCGATTTCCTGCCGGCTCGCATCAGGTCGCCCGAAGCGAAGATTGTCGAGGATCGAGCCGTTGAAGAGAAATGTCTCCTGCGAAACCACGCCGATCTGCTCGCGCAATTCGCGGAGGGAAATGTTGGCGATGTTGCGGCCATCGAGCAGAATTTCCCCGCCCGTGGCTTCATAAAAACGGCTGAGCAGCGAAACGAGCGTCGATTTTCCCGCGCCCGTCGGACCGACCAGGGCCACGCATTGCCCCGGCTTGACGTTGAGATTGATGTCGCGCAAGGCGGCCACGTCGGGGCGGTAAGAGAATGAGACATCGCGATAGTCGACCTGGCCCCGCGCGCGTACGATGGATCCCTCCGGCGCTGCATCATAATTTTCGGTAGCAGCATCCAGAATTTCGGCCACGCGCTCGCTTGAGGCCCGGCCCGCCTGGTAAAGCTGATTGATCTGGTGCAGGCTTCTGACCGGCTCGTAGAACATCGAAACATAGAGGGAAAACTTGACGAGTCCGCCGATCGTCATCGTCCCGGCCAGCACATCCCTTCCGCCGATATAGAGGACGATGACGCTGCCAAGTGTCCCCAGGAAGGCCATGGCGGACGAGTACCATGACCACGTGCGCATGATGACGAGCTGCGTCTCGCCCACAAATTTTGCTGCGGTCGAAAAGCGAGCCAGTTCGGTCTCCTCGCGCGCGTAGGACTTGATCTGCCGCACGCCCTGGAGATTATCCAACAAGAGCGAGTTCATCGCCGAGGCCGCCCGGCGCTGCTGGCTGTAACGCCCCTTGGCGGTCAGCGTGTACCAGATCACGCCGAGGAAAAGGAGCGGCATGGGCAGGAGCATCCACGCCGCCAGGCGGGGGTTCGATTCAAACAAAACAATGGCCACGCCGCCGATGGTGAGCACCGCGATGATCCCCTGCTCCACGCCGTCGATCAGCACGCGCTCCATCGCCGTGACGTCGTCGATGACGCGGGTGATGATGTCGCCCGTGGCGCGCTGGTCGTACCAGCGAAGCGGCAGGCGCTGCAGGGTCGAGTAAAGATCGCGTCGCAGATCGAAGATGACCTTTTGCTCAAAGGTGTTGTTAAAACGGATGCGCAGCGCGTTGAGCAGGTTCTGGGCGAAGAACGCGCCCAGAACGACGAGGACATAAGGCAAAAGCAGGTCGATCCGTTTCGCATCGAGTACCTTGTCGATCACCAGTCCCGTAACCGCAGGAAAGACGAGGCTGGCCAATGTGCCCGCAATGGCGCATCCGAACGTCGCCAGGCAGAGCAAGGGATAAACCCGGGCGTAAACCCAAACACGGCGAAAGGTTTTCATATCAGTTATAGCTGAATTTTGACGGAATTAACGGAATAACGGAATTTCCAAATGAACGGAATTTTTTGAAGTAAGCTGGCGCAGCCCTTGCGCTGGCAACGCCAATTTATCTCAGCTTCAAACAGTACGCTTTAATCGATGGCGTACTAATTTCAACGACTCGCGGGCATCTTTCTTTCGCAACTCACAAACGAATGCATCGTGGAAATTCTCCCAAAGCTGGCGGTGCTTCTTCAGATCAAGGATGACGGCTTTCTTCCGTCCTCGTTCGTCAATTATGAAGTTGATTCCGCGCACTTGGACAAGCTACGACTATCGGGTCGAAAAACAAGCTACACATTAAACCGGAACTCGAGCACATCGCCGTCCTGGACGGTGTATTCCTTGCCTTCGATACGGAGCCGGCCCGCCTCGCGCGCCTTGGCGAAGGAGCCGAGCTTAACCAGCTCCTCGTAGGCGGTGCATTCCGCCGCGATGAAGCCGCGCTCGAAGTCGGAGTGGATGACGCCCGCCGCTGCCGGTGCCTTGTCGCCCGCATGGATCGTCCAGGCGCGCGTCTCCTTTTCGCCCGTGGTGAAATAGGTGCGCAGGCCGAGTAGATGATAGGCTGCGCGGATCAAGGCCCCGACGCCCGATTCCTTCACGCCGAGGCTTTCGAGATATTCCTTCTGCTCGTCCTCGCTCAGGTCGACCAGGTCCGACTCGATCTGCGCGGAAATGACCACGGCCTCGGTATTGAGATGCGTCTTCACATAATCGCGCACGGCCTTGACGTGCACATTCGCGTCGGGATTGGCCAATTCTTTCTCGGCCACGTTGCAGGCGAAGAGGGTCGGCTTGCTGGTAAGGAGGAAGAAATTCTTCAGCACCGCTTTCTCGTCGGCGCTCACCTCGAGCATGATCGCCGGTTTGCCCGCATCAAGGTGCGGTTCGAGCTTGGCAATGAGATCGAGCTCGGCCTTGGCCTGCTTGTCGCCGCCGCGCGCAGCCTTGGTGTTCTTGTCCTTCCGCTTCTGGACGGCATCGAGATCGGCCAGGACGAGTTCCGTCGTGATGACCTCGATATCACGCACCGGATCGACCGTGCCGGAGACGTGGTGGATGTCGTCGTCCTCGAAACAGCGGACGACCTGGATGACCGCATCAACTTCGCGGATGTGGGTCAGGAACTTGTTGCCGAGCCCCTCGCCCGTGCTCGCGCCCTTGACCAGCCCGGCGATATCAACGAACTCAAAAACGGCAGGGATGATTTTCTGGGATTTCGAGATGGCGGAGAGTTTCCCCAGGCGGTCGTCGGGCACGGTGACGATGCCGTTGTTCGGCTCGATGGTGCAGAACGGATAATTCGCCGCCTGCGCCTTGCGGGTGCGGGTAACGGCGTTGAAGAGGGTGCTTTTCCCAACGTTGGGGAGTCCGACGATTCCGGCGCGTAACATAAGGGGTCAATCCTAGCGCGGGAGAAGGGCGATGGCAAGGGGCGTCGGATTGTGGCAGGAGGTCATTTTGAAATTCTTCAGTCTTTTCGGTCATAATCCCAAATGGCCACCTTGCCATCGTAGAGATCATCAAACGCAACGAACAATTCCAAATGGTGCGTCGAATCCCTGTAAATCCACGAATATCCCGGAGGGATATTTCCATCTTTTATCGGCCCACTAAGGTTAGTTAAGTCATAACCCTGGTCACGGCACAGATTCTGAACCATTTCAGAAGCAAAGTTTTCACAGTAGATTCTACGATAAAAGTAGGTTGAAACCTCAAGAGTCATTAAGAGGATGCCGATAACAAGCATTGCTCGAAGGGCTATCTTCATGACTCTTTAATCTAACAGAGACACTACCTCTTCCAAGCTCCAAACGTGATCGGCAAAGCCCTCATTACAAAGTTCGTCATCCTGAGCGAAGTCCCGCCCCAGGCGGGACGTAGTCGAAGGACCTAGTCGATTTTCCCGGGATATTGCGTGGCGGACAGATTTCCCTCTTCTTTGGCCGCGTCGCCGCCCTCTCTCAAACGAATCATCCTGCGTTATCCTCACGTCCAGTTTAAGCCATCAAGGTCCTTCGACTGCGCCGAGGCAAGCTCGGCTTGCTCAGGATGACGGACTGATTTCACCGATGCTCCGGCGTGCGGAAAGTATTGAGCGTGCGCAGGTCATGGACGAAGGGATCGTCGAGGTGGATTTGCTTGCCTTCGCCGATGTAGATGAGGTCCCAGTCGATGACGTAGGAGAGCTTTTTGTGGAGGATCGTGCGCATGGCCTCGCTGCGGAGATTAGCGCGCGTGTTGGGCGGCGGCTGGATGAAAAAGTCCCGCTTGGCGAGGCCGGGCAGCTTTTGCTCCAGCAGGGACGTGCCGGGCAATCCGGCGAGGAGCGACTTCGACGGATCGACCTGGTGATATTCGAGGTCGAGGCTTTCGAGCCACGTATCGCGCCAGGTGATGCCCTCCGATTTCACGAAGGAGTCGAGCAGGTAATGTTTGGTGATCCAGTCGAGCTTGCCGATCAGCCCCTGCGGATCGTGCCGGAGCTTGTTGAGCGCAAAACGCCACGCCTCGACCGTCCACTTGCCGTCGGCATCGAGCTCAATCTTGCCGGAGCAGGCCGTGGCGAGAAATTCCTCGAGGAGATCAAGGGCGGAGCGCTCGCTGCGGTCGGCCATCTCGACTTTCCACGGTCCGTTCGGCTGATGCGAAAGCTTGCGCATGGCGCAGACCGGCTCGTAGAGCGCGATGTCGGGCAACGCGTCGGCCTCAAGTAAGTCGAGCATGAGCGCGGTCGTGCCGACTTTCAGCGCATTGGCAAAGGGCAGCAGGTTCGAGTCACCCAAAAGCAGGTGGAGACGGCGGAAGCGGCGGTAATCAGCCAGCGGCTCGTCTCGGGCGTTGATGAGCGCGCGGTTGAACTGTACCCATTCGTAAATATCGGTCTGGATGAAATCGGCGCGCTGCGAAATCTGGTACGGCACGAATTCCCCGGTGTCCATCTTCCCATAGCGTCGCGGCGCCTGGGTCATCCCCACCCGCCCCGCGCCGACCAGCAGAATGCGCACGGCGAGAAAGGTGAGAAGCGTATCGATATTGCGCTTGGTCAGCGGCGCATCACGATTAAGAAGATAATTCTCGTGGCAGCCGAATGTGGCGCTCGTGTAGTGGTCGATGTTGTTCTTGATGAAGGAAACATCGGGAAGGAGATGGAGTTCCTGCAGCGCCTGCTGCAGCAGCACCTCGCCGACCTGATCGTAGGCGACCACATCAGCCAGCGACAAACATTCCGGCGTGCAATATTCGACGTGGCCCATGTCGAGATAAAGGCGTCCGCCGTTGAAAAGAAAACCGCCGTTGCCCGCCGGTTCGTCATAATCACGGTCGTGCAGATCAATCAGCCCGAGCTTCTTTTTTTTGAAGATATAATCGCGAACGCGGGTCGGGACGGCAGGCAGCCCGAACGATTCGGGAGCCATACAGCCATATTCCGTTTCCAAGCCGGCGAGCCGCTTCATGTCATAAGCCTACCGTGCTTTTTAGCGCTGCCAACTAACGACTCGCAAAAAAATTGTCATGCCACCGATACTTTTTGACCCACGCCGATTTTTCAGACAGCCTCAAGCGTGCCCCCTGAAAGCCCGACCTCTTCCGGCACCATCGCCAAGGCGATTTCCGCGGAGAAGTCCAATCCAGTTTCGCGCCCTGCCATCAAGCCGGGTGCTTTTTTGAAACGCCTCTTTTCGTGGATTGCTCTCTGGATCGTCGCGCTCTGGTTTGTCTTTTGCGGCTGGGACACCGGATGCCTCCTTCTCATCGCCTTTTTCGGGCTGGCCGGTCAGTGGGAATTCTATCGTGCCCAGGAGGAAAAGGGACACAAGGTCTTCAAGCAAAGCGGTCTTTTCTGCGGCGCCCTGATTTTCGCCAATTCCTGGTATTTTCTCATCGCTAATCCCGGCCACGCGGGCTTTGTCCATTTTGGGGTGGAACTCGTCCTTGTCTTTTCACTGCTCGGCGCATTCATCCGGCTGGTCGTTGTGCCGGAGACGCATCGCGAACCGATCACCACGGCGGCGCTGACCTTATTGGGGCTCCTCTATGTGCCGTTTCTCTTCAACTTTGTGGCGTTGCTGGCATTTTTGCCGGGTAATGTGGAAGAGAACCGTTTTCTGCTGATCTATCTTTTGGCCGTGACGAAGTTTTCCGACGTGGGCGCTTATGTGATTGGCTCGCTTTTCGGCCGGCACAAGCTGATCCCCCGCATCAGCCCCGGCAAGACATGGGAAGGCTTTGCGGGGGCCATGCTGACCTCTCTGGGAATCAGCATCGGTTTGACGCACCTCATGGGTCAGCGCGTCGAGGCGATTTCCTTCAACGACAGCATCATCCTGGGCCTGCTGTTGCCGCTGGTCAGCGTCGTGGGTGACTTGGCCGAATCGGTCGTGAAGCGCGATGCCTCGATCAAGGATTCAGGCCGTTCCATTCCCGGCATCGGCGGGGCGCTCGACCTGATCGACAGCATTCTTTTCACCGCGCCGGTGCTTTACTTTTACCTCCAATTCACCGCGCCGGTTCAGCCGTAAAATTAATCTCTTCGTTTGAATTCCGCGAGGCTTGCTTCAGTTTGGTCAAGCTTGCCGTCTCGGTGGTAGCCGCCGCTGTCCCAGCGGCGGAAAATCGAAAGTAGTGCGAGGAAGGCACCGCCGCTGGGACAGCGGCGGCTACCACGGACTAGGGTTCTTTATTACTCAATCACAAAGCCGCGGAGATTGCCTTGGGCGGGTTGCCACGTCTCATGTGGTTTGGCGATGAAGCCCGATAACTCGCTTTCCGCAATGCCCTTCAGGAAATCCTTCAATTCATCGCGTGTACCTTCAGCAACAAGTTCGACCCGCCCGTCGCATAAATTGCGCACCGTGCCCGTCACATCATACCCGCAGGCAAGATGCCGTACCGTGGCTCGAAACCCGACTCCCTGCACCCGGCCGGAATAAAGCACCGTGACGCGTTCCATGATGCTTTAAATCTCATCCAAATTAACCCCTCCGGCCACCAAACGCGGGTTGACCTGGGAAAAAAGCCATTCCAGAACTGCATCGTTTGTCGGTGAATCGAGATAGGCCAGGAAAAGGCCTGAAGCACTCTCGCGAAAAACCAATGTCCGTTCGCCAAAAGCCACCACCCCGGTGTGGGCGGCGCGCTGTTCGGCACGATTGGCCGACAAAATCACCCGGCAGGTCTCGGCGATGAAGCAGAGATTCTCGGGCAGGATCACGCTATTGGCACACCAGCCCAAAAGCTTTCCCTCGTCCGAAACAAAAGCCGCCGCGATCATGCCCTCGATCAGGGCTATTTTTTCAAAAGCTTTGTTCACAGCACCATTTCACGTATTGGATCCGCTGCTCCTCGTTCGTCCACGCCGCATCAAAGACGGCATGGCGGACTCCCATGTTATCGGCCACCAGCACCTGTTGCAGATGCGGCCCCAGCAAAGTCATATGGTTGAAATAATCGACCTCCAGGGCGACGGCAACATCCGCCATTTTTCGATAAATAAAGGAAGTGATGAAGGCGCAGCGCTCCGGGTCCGCCACTTGGGAACCTTCCAGCAGTTCACCCGTCAGGTTGATCTTCCAATGGGAATTGACCTGGGGAAGAGGCGTCTCGCCCTGGGGCGAAACGTTTGGGGATGGGAAAACTGCCGGGGCGGCTTTTGCTTTATCCAACGGCGGGGCTTCATGGACGACGCTTAAATGAGCCGTATCGCTCGCCGGCTCGGCGGAGACAATAAAAAGCTCTCCACCGGTCTGGGTGATATCCGGCCCCGGAGCGGCAGACTTCTCAATCCTGTCGAGTAATTGGCGGTAGGGAACCTCGATGGTTCGGGGCGGGACATGGGTCAATTTGATCGACCGGATCCGGACCCGCCCTTCGTCCCAACCGATCATATCGCGGAAAGCCTCCTCGCCGCCCTTGCCGGGATATTGGGCATGGAAGACCTCGCCCCGAAAAATAAAAATGTCGCCGCTTTGCTGCTTGCTCCGCACTAACAGAAGCACCGAATCACCCGAAAGACAGCGCATCTGCACAATATCGGCCAGGTTGACCAGGGGGTTTTCGTCTTCGTTTTGGGGTGGTTCACCGGGCCTGATCGGTTTGAAAAAACCCTTGATCGCCTCAATTGCCAGCGCGATGGCCTCGGGCGTAAGGGGGCGCTCCAGAAAAAAATCGGCGCCGCTCTGGTACGCGATGGCCCGCGAGGTCTCGTCCGACGCATCGCTGACAATGACAAACTTGCTGGCGGGCGACTGGTTTTTGAGCAGTTGCAAGAGTTGCAGTCCGTTCGTGGTATCCAGAACCGTATCGAGCAAAATCAATTCATATTGCTGGGGAGCAAGCTGCATCGCGCGCAACGCATCGACTTCCACATCCACCCGGGTATGCTCATGTCCCAGCTTCAGCAAACCCTGACGCATGGTTTGGGCATATTCGCGGTTCGAGCTAAGAATGAGGGCCTGATGCAACATTTTGGTTAAAGAATGTCAATATCGACGGCTAAGACCAAGCGGCAAGTATGTCTTCCACATCCCATGCAAATGAACCGTAAATCGTCGAGAAAGTTACTCAAGGCTTTTTCGGGGAGGGTTCATCATGAACGCGTCCTTGCCTTATTTTGAAGACTTGCCAAATTTCAACTCTTCATGTCGATTATTCACCGGATTCTCCAGCGTATCATGGGCTTTGTGGCCCGGTTGGTCTGCGCCCGCCCCGGTGTCATCGTGTCGCTGGGAGTTCTTTTTGCCGCCGCCAGCATTTGGATCGTCGTCGCGCGCTTCAACGTGGTCAACAACACCAGCGATCTCCTGAGCGACAAGCTGCCGGCCAAAAAATATTACGATGAACTGAAAAGCGATTTCGGCAGCGATTACCGCTTTATCGTCCTCATCAAGTCGCCCGATCCGGCTCAAAACCGGCTGGCGGCGAATGAGGTCGGCCAATATCTGGAATCGCGGAAGCCGCAGATCACAACCGTTCTTTATAAGATCGATTTCTCCGCCATCAAACCCCGCCTCCTCTTCACCCGCAGCACGGATGAACTGGAGAAAATTGCCGACCAGATCGAAGACGAGGTCAACCTGCAGAAGCAGACCGAGGACAAAAACCAGAAGATCCAGCAGATGGCCCTCGACCTCAATTCGATCCTTTCGGAAGCGAACCAGAAGTTTGACGATAAATATCTGCGCAAGAAAGATAACTGGCCGGACTTCAAGAAATTCGTCGCCCAATTCGTCTCGATTCTTAACAAAGTGGCCTCACAGGCCGAGGGCAAGAAAGAGGTGCCCAATGTCTCGAAATATTCGCCCGACAATAATGCCCTCGATGATTTCGATGCCGACGAGATGCTCGCGGAACACGAATACTTCAGCCTGCAAGGCGGCCAGGCGGTTCTCGTCTTCGCCTACACCGGCGAGGAGGAGAAAGATTCCGCCTCCCCTTTCAGCAATACGACCAAAACCATTCGCGCGGAACTGAAGAACCTGGAGGCAAAATATCCCGGCATGGAAATCAAGCTGACCGGCGAACCGGCCCTCGACACCGACCAGATGGAGGAAGCCAACTCCGACAGCGCAAAGGCTGCCATGATTACCCTGGCGCTGATCATCGGCCTCTTTTTTATCAGCTACCGCACGTTCCTGCGCCCCACCTTCGCGATCCTGGTCCTCATCATGGCGGTGCTCTGGTCACTCGGGTTCGGCCTCGCCACCGTCGGTCATTTCAATATTCTCTCCATCGCGGTGATTCCGATGGTACTCGGCATTGGCATCGACTTCGGCATCCAAATCCTCGGGCGCTACGAGGAGGAATTGGGCCAGGGACGAACCATCGACGAAGCGGTCACCACCGCCCTGCAACATACCGGCGTGGCGATCATCACCGGAGGCAGCACGACCGCCGCCGCGTTTTTCACCCTTTGCTTCAACGACTTTGTCGGCCTCTCGGAACTGGGCATCATCGCCGGATGCAGCATGATTTTTTGCATCGCGGCGAACCTGGTCGTCCTGCCCGCCGTCTTTATTCTCCGCGACCGCACATGCAGCGCGGAACAACTCAAGGTCCAGTCGGGAAATTCGGCCTGGAATTTCATCCGCACCTGGGACCGCGATATGGTCCGCACGCCGTGGATCTGGATCGGCGCTTCCGTCATCATTTCCATCGCCGCTGCGCTCAGCCTTCCGCACCTCAAATTTGATTACAACCTGCTCAATCTCGACAACGCGAATGCCGACTCGGTCAAAGCGCTTTACGAGGTGATGGACGCCTCGAAGAATGACGAGGGCACGGAGGTTTCGACCATCTATGCTTCCGTGGTCGCCAACGACCTCAAGGAAGCGCGGGACCTTTCCAAAAACCTGCTGGCGCTCCCTCAGGTCGCGAAGGTCGATTCGATTCTGGAGCTGGTACCGGAAGACCAGGATAAAAAGATGCCGATCATCCAGCGCATCGTTACCGCCGCCGGATCACTGAACGTCAAGCCGTCCAACGGGAAGAGCGTCGATATTCCCGCCGCCCGGAAAGACATCGCCAGTCTTCTTAGCCAGGCCAAAGAGGGCCTGAAACAAGCCAAAGGTTATTCCAACGTATCGACCATTGCGAAAGATGCCGTCTCTGCTTTCGGCAACATGATTCCCGCGTTGCAACGGGCCGACAAGGCGCTCAACTCCGCTTCCGTTGACGTGATTCAGAAACGCTTCAGTGCCTCTTCCACCGGCGCTTTCAGCCGGATGCAGGCCAACATGGCGCTGCTCAAGACCCAGAAGGCCGACCGGGGCCTGACGCTCGCCGACATTCCGCCGCAAATTCAAAAACTCTTCCTCGCCCCCAACGGGAAAATCCTGCTCCAGGTCTATGGCAAGGAAGACCTGTGGGAGCGCGACCCGGATGAGCGATTCACGAATGCCGTGCTGACCGTCGCGGGCAAGGCCACCGGCACTCCCGTGCTGAATTACTATGCGACGGAATTGCTGCGGGTGAGCTATCTCTGGGCGGCGGTCTGGGCGTTCGTCGCCATCGTCGTGCTCATCCTGCTCCATTTCCAAAGCTTCAAGTACCTGCTGCTCACGCTCACGCCGCTGGTGCTGGCCGTGCTTTGGCGAACGGGGGCGATGGTCTGGCTCGGCATCGAGTTCAACCCGGCCAACATCGTCACGCTGCCTCTTATCATCGGCATCGACGTCGCCTTCGGGGTCTACATCATCGACCGCTATCGGGAGGACGGGAAACTGAGCATTTTCGCAGGCAGCACAGGCAAGGCGATCATCATGTCGTCGCTGACGTCGCTCTTCGGTTTCAGCTCGCTCTTGATCTCCGAATTCCGAGGCATGTTCGACATCGGCCAGTTGATGTCGCTTGGCATCGCCATCGGACTCGTCACGGCCATCTTTATCCTGCCGCAAATCCTCGCCCTGCTGAAGCCGGGGAAGCCGGAAGGCGAGCCAACCCCGCCTTCGCCTAAATAGCTTCCGGAGCCTCTATTTTTAGGCTATCCAGCCAATAGAAGCTAAAAAGCCGTTGCATGGCGGCTGAACTTGGCCAAAGTCTAATTTTATGAGCGCCGTCACCTCGCTGCCCGCCTGGAAGAACCTCGAGAAACACTTTGCCGCGAACAAGCTCGTCGCGATGCGCGATCTGTTCGCGCAGGACCCCGACCGCTTCAAGAAATTCTCATTGGAATTCGAGGGCCTGTTTTTTGATTTCTCCAAAAATCGGATCTCCGAGGAGACGATGAGCCTGCTCCGCGCGCTGGCGGTCGAGCGCGACGTGGCCGGATGGGCGAAGAAAATGTTTACGGGAGAGAAAATCAACATCACGGAGAACCGCGCCGTTCTTCACATCGCGCTGCGCAATCGCTCGAACCGCCCCATCCTCGTCGACGGCAAGGACGTCATGCCGGAGGTCAACGCCGTCCTCGCGCACATGGAACAATTCTCCAAGGCCGTCCGCTCGGGCGAATGGAAAGGCTATACGGGCAAACCGATCACCGATTTCGTCAACATCGGCATCGGCGGGTCCGACCTCGGCCCGGTCATGGTCACCGAGGCGCTCAAGCCCTACGCGCAAAAGGGACTCAACGCCCACTTCGTTTCCAACGTCGACGGCACGCATATTGTCGAGACGCTGAAAAAGCTTTCGCCCGAGACGACCCTCTTCATCGTCGCCTCGAAAACCTTCACCACGCAGGAGACGCTAACCAACGCCCACTCGGCGCGCGACTGGTTTCTCGCCACGGCAAAGGACGAGGCTGCGGTCGCGAAGCATTTCGTCGCGCTCTCGACCAACGAGAAGGAAGTGACCAAATTCGGCATCGACGCGGCCAACATGTTCGGTTTCTGGGACTGGGTCGGAGGCCGCTACTCGCTCTGGAGCGCGATCGGTCTGCCCATCGCGCTGAGCATCGGTTTCGAGAATTTCGTCGCGCTGCTCGAAGGTGCCCATGCCATGGACGAGCATTTTCTCAACGCGCCGCCCGAGAAAAATCTTCCCGTCACCCTCGGCCTGCTCGGCATCTGGTACAACAATTTCTTCGGCGCGCGCACCGTCGCCATTCTCCCCTACGACCAATACATGCACCGCTTCCCCGCCTACTTTCAGCAGGGCGACATGGAAAGCAATGGCAAGGGTGTGACCCGCGAAAGCGTGCCGGTCGACACGGTCACCGGGCCGGTCATCTGGGGCGAACCGGGCACCAACGGCCAGCACGCTTTTTACCAGTTGATCCACCAGGGCACGCAATGGATTCCGGCCGATTTCATCGCACCCATCGAAACGCAGAATCCGCTGGGCGAACATCATCTCATCCTTCTTTCCAATTTCTTCGCACAGACCGAGGCGCTGATGAAAGGAAAGACGCCGGACGAAGTGCGCCGGGAACTGGAGAAGGACGGCCTGAGCGGCGAGGCGCTGGAAAAGTTGATTCCGCACAAGGTCTTCACCGGCAACCGCCCGACCAACTCGATCCTTTTCCCGAAGCTGACGCCGAAAACGCTCGGCATGTTGATTGCTCTTTACGAGCACAAGATTTTTACCCAGGGGATCATCTGGAACATCAATTCGTTCGATCAATGGGGCGTTGAGCTCGGCAAGCAACTCGCGAAGGCGATCCTGCCGGAACTCGAAAAGCCGGGCGAGGTCACCAGCCACGACAGCTCGACCAACGGACTGATCAACCGCTTCAAGGAATATCGCGCCGCGCAGGGTATCGGTAAGCAATGAGTGGAGCGGACGCCCGGGCCTTTGATCCCGCCGCTTATGCGAAGGAGCTTGAAGTCGTAGCGCAGGCGGATGGCTGGACGATCCGCCACCTCTCGCCAACGGGAAGCGGCTCACGACCATGGTTGCAGCGCCCGGCCAAAACCGGCCCCGGCGCGCCGCGCGCTTATCTCTCCTCGGGCATCCACGGCGATGAAATTTCCGGCCCGCTCGCCCTGCTCGAAATGCTCCGCCTGCCCGGTTTTTTCGGGGAGTTCGAGGTGACGATTTTTCCCCTGCTCAACCCGGATGGCCTGGCGCGAAATATCCGCGAAAATGGGGAAGGCATCGATTTGAACCGCGACTATCGCGCCGGCAAGGCAAAGGAGACGGCGAGTCACATCGAGGCGCTCAAGACGCTCGGCCCCCTTGATGCCGCGATGATGCTGCATGAGGATTACGAAGGCATCGGTGCCTATGTCTACGAATTGAACGACGAACTTTCACCAACTCTTGGCCGCGAGATCATCACTGCCATGGGCCGCCATGTGCCGATCGACCTGCGCCCGGAAATCGAGGAGGCACCCGCGCGGGAAGGCTTGATTTCCCGGCGCGATCTCGTGGAAAAACATGGCCGGATCGAAGACCGCCCCGACTGGCCCGAGGCGATTTACCTGAGCGTTCATCACACCAAGGTGGTCTACACCACGGAGACGCCGAAGCCCTTTCCCCTTGCCCAGCGCGTGGCGGCGCAGATCGCGGCGGTGAAAACTTTGCTGACCGCCATGGAAATTAAAGTGCGAGCGGCGTAGACCCCCGCTACATTCCGATCATGTCCGAAATTCGCAACGTGATTCTCGATTGGTCCGGCACGCTGGTGGATGATTTCAATCCGGTCCTTGAAGCGACCAACGAGATTTTCAAGCACTACGGCAAGCCGACTTTCACCGCGGAGGAATTCCGGGAAAAGTTCTATCTCCCCTTCCCCGAGTTCTACAAGGAGTACCTGCCCGAATCGGCCCTGCCCGAACTGGATCACCACTACCACACGGCCTTCAAGCTCCTGCAGACCGGCATTGAGCCGCTGCCCCATTCACTCGATTTTCTCGACTATCTGCGGGCCCGGAACATGCCGACCTTTCTTTTGAGCACCATTCACCGCGAACATTTCGAGGCGCAGGGCGGGCGGCTCGGCGTGAAGCACTATTTCAAGCAGGCCTACACCCAGGCTCTCGATAAGCGCAAGGTCATCCTGCATCTGCTGGCTGAGCATGATCTCGACGCCTCGGAGACGATCTTCATCGGCGACATGGTGCATGATATCGAAACGGCCCGGCATGCCGGCGTGGTGAGCTGCGCCGTCCTGACCGGTTACGACTCGCTGCAAAAGCTGAAGGGCGCCAACCCCGATCTTCTTTTCCGCAACCTGCGCGAAGTGCGCGACTTTCTCGACCGGCATCGCGGGGTGGCGTCGCATCCGCCCATACCCACGGTCGGGGCGCTGATCTTCAACGACCGGGACGAGGTGTTGATGATCCAAACCCACAAATGGAGTCACAAGTGGGGCATCCCGGGTGGCAAAATAAAACCAAACGAGAAGGCCGAAGAGGCCTTGCGCCGCGAGATCATGGAAGAGACCGGACTTGATCTCTCCAACATCCGCTTCGAGCTGGTGCAGGATTGCATCGAGCCGCCCGAGTTTTACAAGAAAGCCCATTTTCTTCTGCTCAACTATACCGCGACAGCGACGGAAACGAATGTCGTGCTGAATGACGAAGCGGAAAACTACCGGTGGCTTTTGCCGGAAGAAGCCGCCAAGCTCGATCTCAACGGCCCCACCCGCGTGCTCCTCGATCATGTCCGATCTCATCCGCATCGTTGACCTTGACGTGATGGCCCGGATCGGCGTGCCGGACGAGGAACGGGCTGAACCCCAGCGCCTCCTGATCTCCGTGGAAATGAGCTGCGATCCCTTTTCCCGTGCCGCTGAGACCGATAATCTCGCCTGGACGATCAATTATTTTGAAGTGGCAGAGCGGATCAAAAGCGTGACGGCCCAACGTCCGCGCAAATTGCTCGAGACCCTGGCGGAAGATCTCGCCTTCGATCTGCTCAAGACCTTCCCGATCAAAAAAATCGCCCTGGAAATCAAGAAATTCATTCTTCCTGAAGCGAAATACGTCTCAGTCGTGATCGAGCGCCCGCAGCCGGAAAGTTAGGGCTACATCACGATCATTAGCTGCCGATTTATTTATTGGAGCGCTATGCAGTCGGTTTTAACGAAGGGATAGGCTGGCGCTCTGCAATTAGTTTATCGAAATTAAATTTGAGACGGCAGGGGCTCGTGTTAGCGTGATGGTGTGTCTCTAAGCTGGAGCCGCTGCCCCATAGGGGGGATTCCATGACACAGCCTTTTCAACGTCCCGGAAACTCGGAGAACACCGTTCTCCTGCTGCTCATGCCGATCTTTTTTGCCATCGGCGGCTCGCTGGTCATGGGCTGGGCGTTGGAACTGTCGACCCAGAAAATGATTTCCTGCGGCATCCTCCTGGCAATAATCATCAGCTTCAGCACCGCCGTAACTTCGTTCTTTTTTCGCCGCGCGGCGAGCAACGCCTTGAGGCAAATGGAGGGGAAACTCAAAGTCTCGCTGCGGGAGGTGATCGATCCGCAGGGAAAGATCACTTACGTCAACGACATTACCGAGCGCAAGCTGGCCGAGGAGTCTTCAGCAAGACTGGCGGCGATCGTGGAGGCTTCGCACGATGCGATCATCGGGAAAGACCTGAACAGCATCGTCACGAGTTGGAACAAGGGGGCGGAAAAGATTTTTGGCTATACCGCGCAGGAGATGATCGGTCGCCCGATCACCCAGCTCATTCCCGCTGACCGTCAGCAGGAGGAGGAAGAGATTATCGGGCGGGTCAAAAAGGGAGAGAACGTCGAGCACTTCGAAACCCTGCGGGTGACCAAGGATGGACACCAGATCGACATATCCGTGACGGTATCGCCCATCCGGGACAAGTACGGGACCATCATCGGGGCATCGAAAGTGGCCCGCGATATTAGCGAGCGAAAGCTGCAGGATCAGAGAATTCGCGATCTGAATGTGCGCCTGGAGCAGCGGGTCGCCGAACGCACGGAGGAACTGGTGGCGGCGAACAAGGAGCTCGAAGCCTTTTCCTATTCGGTCTCGCACGATTTGCGCTCGCCCCTGCGCGCGGTCGATGGTTTTTCCCAGGCCGTGCTGGAGGATTACGGCCCGCAATTACCCGAAGAGGGACGCCGCTATTTGCTAACCATCCGGGAAGGTGCACAACGCATGGGCACGTTGATTGATGATCTTTTGACTTTTTCGCGCTTGAGCCGGGCCGAGTTGAAAAAAACACCGATCAACACGGCCCACCTGGTGCGCGATGTTCTCGAAGAACTGGACTCTCAAAGGAAGGACAGAAAAGTCGAAATACGGATTGAAGAGTTGCCCGATTGCCGGGGCGACCAGTCGCTGCTCAAACAGGTATGGATCAACCTGCTTTCCAACGCCCTGAAATATACGCGGCGATGCAAGGAGCCTGTCATTGAAATTGGCTGTAAGCGGGAAAAAAAAGGAAACGTCTTTTACGTGCGCGATAACGGAGCAGGCTTTGACATGAAGTACGCGCACAAATTGTTCGGCGTTTTCCAACGGCTGCATCGGGTGGACGAATTTGAGGGCACGGGGGTTGGCCTGGCGATTGTGCAAAGGATTGTGCACCGGCACAACGGCCGCGTCTGGGCCGAAGGGGCGGTCGATCATGGCGCCACCTTTTATTTTACCCTGTCGGAGGAAAATGCCGCCTCCGACGCGGAGGAAAGTTCTAAATCCTGATCTCGCCGGAGAAGACCTCGGTCGCGGGACCGGTCAGGGTCACCTCGCGAAAAGCGCCGCCGTCCGGCTTGGCGTCGATGGTGAGAACATCGCCGCCGCGGACTTTCACGCAAAGGGGCAAGGCGAAATGATGAACGAGATGGGTCAGCAAAGCCGCGGCAACCACACCGGTTCCGCAAGCCAGCGTCTCATCCTCGACGCCGCGTTCGTAAGTGCGGACGATCAGCTTGGCCGAATCGGTGACCTGCACGAAATTGACGTTGGTGCCACGCGGAAAGATCGAACTGCGGCGAATGGCCCGCCCGTGCGCGACCACTTCGGCCTGCTCCGCATCGGGAACAAAAACCACGGCATGAGGAACGCCGGTATTCATGAAATGATACTCGATCTCGCCCCAGCCAAAATCGGCGCGCTGGCGGAGCTTCACCTCGGTCGGCGCGGTCAAATTGATGCGCACCTCGTCACCCACATATTCCCCGGTGATGAGACCGGCGGGCGTGAGAAAATGTACGCGCTCGGCATCGGCGCGGCGCAGGGGATGAACAAAGCGCGCGAAACAGCGGGCGCCGTTGCCGCACATCTCGGCTTCGCCTCCATCGGCGTTGTAGTAGCGCATGCGGAAGTCGGCTTCCGCCTTGTCGGAAGGCTCGACGGCGAGGAGACCGTCGGCACCGATGCCGAAATGGCGGTCGCAGAGCTGCGCGATCTGTTCGCGGGTCAGGGAGTGATCGAGCGAGCGGTTATCGATGACGACAAAGTCGTTGCCCGCACCGCTCATTTTGACAAAAGGAAGGCTATCCATAAGCCTTTCAACATACCGGGATCTTTCGTCGATGCAAAGTTCCTAAAATTCCATTCGGCGTGACCCGCGCCCGCATTTCAGACAGCCTTAAGGCATGGCTGACCCAGGAATATCTCATACCCGGCTTTTACAGGAAGACCTGCTGGCGCAGATCGAGGCGCGGCTGATCCAAGTTCCAGATAACGTTGAGCTGCAAGTCGAGCGAGCGCATCTTCTGGCCGAGTTGAAACGTCCCCAGGAGGCGGCACTGGCCTATCGCAAAGCCACGGGAAAAAGAACGCCCAAGTATCCGCTCTCCAGCAGGGCTTATAGTGTCCTGCCCTTCACGGGCCAGACCCTGCCGATCACGGTACTTCTTCTCGTCTCGCCGGAGTGGGGCAATGCGCCATTCCGGAGATATCTCAACGACAAAATTTTTCTCACCCTGCAAATCATCACCGATTTTCATGATCCCGAATTGTCGCTCCCGCCGCATCAATTGGTGATCAATTGCATCAGCGATGCGGATTCGTGCGCAGACTCGCTCAAGGCGGCCGCAACGCTCCTTGCCCAAACCGATGCTCCGGTCATCAACTCACCCACCGAGGTGCTGGCCACGGGCCGTGAGTCGATTTCGCGCAGGCTGGGCAAGATACCCGGAATCACGACTCCACGGATCGCCACTTTTCCCCGCGAATTTTTTGCGACGGACGACATCGATGCGACTCTCGCACAGCAAGGATTCCGCTTCCCACTGCTTCTGCGCTCGCCGGGTTTTCACACCGGGCTTCATTTCGTGCGGGTGGAAACGCCCCAGGAATTGATTGCGGCGCTGCCGACTCTTCCGGGACCTGCGATTTCAGTCATTGAGTTTCTGGAGGCACAAAGCCCGGACGGCTTGATCCGGAAGTATCGCGTGATGATGATCGACGGTAAAATTTATCCGGCACATGCCGCGATTTCGAAGGACTGGAAAGTCCACTATTTCAGCGCGGCGATGGCCGACTTCCCCGGGCACCGCGCCGAGGACCAAGCCTTTCTCGAGGACATGCCCCGGGTACTTGGCCCCCGGGTGATGGAGTCGCTGCACCGCATTCAAGCGGAGCTGAAACTCGACTACGCGGGAATCGATTTCAGCGTCGGCCTTGATGGCGAGATTTTTTTGTTTGAGGCCAACGCGACGATGCAGGTGCAGCCGCCGGATCAGGCCGAAATGTGGTCTTATCGACGGAAGCCCGTGCAAAAAATCGCGGACGCGGTGCTGACCATGTTTTTCCAACGCGCTTTTTTGCGACGAGACTCGACCATGGTCTCGCCCACTGAAGTCCTAAGGGAATTTACCTTGCGGCAAATCGACGAGCGCCTCGCCCGCGAACCCGAGCTCGTGGATCTCCATATCGAGCGCGCCCGCCTTCTGATCGAAATGGGCCGCCTGGACGATGCGAAGGAGATTTACCTCTCCATCCTGACAAAAAATCCGACCCTGGTGGTCCCGCTCAATAATCTGGGAACGCTGCTCAACATGATGGGTTATCACGAAGCGGCGCTCAAAGTTTTCCGGGAAGTGGTGAACTTGGCTCCCGAAAACCCGAAGGCGCAGTTGAATTTGGCTCATAGCCTGCGCGAATCGGGCGAGCTGGAAGAGGCGCGCCGCCAATACGAAATCGTTCTTCGTCTTAGCCCCGGCCTGGCTGAGGCGCATCTGGGGCTGTCTTACGTGCTGATCTATCTCGGAGAAACCGACGCCGCCTGGCAGCACCAGAAAAAGGGCGCGGCAACCCAGGCTCCGGCCGTCTTTTCCCACCGCGAGGAAACCAACCTGACGCGCGTTCTCATCCTGGCCGCGCCGTGCGGAGGGAACTCGCCGATGATACGATTACTCGATCAAAAGACTTTTGAGACGTTGCGCATCATACCTGATTTTCACGACCCCTCCGCGCCGTTGCCACCGCATCAACTGGTCATCAATGCCATCGGGGATGCCGATCACTGCGGAAGCTCCCTGAAAGCTGCGGAACTTATTCTGGAACATACGACCAAACCCGTGCTTAACCTGCCCGCTCGCATCGTGCCCACCGGGCGGGAGGGCAACGCACGGCTGCTCGGCGCCCTGGAAGGAGTCGTCACGCCGCGGATTGCCACCCTGCCCCGCGAGATTCTCTCCGGGACGGGCGCGATTTCAGCGCTCGAATCGCAAGGATTCACCTTTCCCCTTTTGTTGAGATCGCCCGGCTTCCATGGAGGATCTCATTTCCTGCGCGTGGAAAACCGGGATGGACTTGCCCCGGCGGTATCGCAGCTTCCGGGAAAGAAGCTGATGGCCCTCCAATATCTCGATGCGCGCGACGAGGATGGCAAGACCCGGAAATATCGCGTGATGATGATCGATGGCAAACTTTATCCCCTGCACAAGGCGGTTTCGCAAGGTTGGATGATCCACTATTTCAGTGCCGAGATGACTCATTCCCCGGCACATCGCGCCGAGGATGCGGCCTTTTTGGAAGACATGCCTGCCGTTCTCGGGCCGCGCGCCATGGAGGCTCTGGCCAGAATTCAAGCCGCCCTGGGCCTCGACTACGCGGGTGCCGATTTTAGTCTGGGCCGCAAGGGCGAAGTCCTGCTTTTTGAAGCGAATGCCACGATGGCGGTGCCTCTGCCCGATAAGGGAGACATCTGGGATTACCGGCGAAGGCCGGTGCAGCGCATCCATGACGCCGCGCGCGCGATGATCCTGGCCCGGGCCGATGCCACCTAACTAGGCGTGTTTTCAAAATGGGGCAAGGCCGCGTTGCGCGTCGATTATTTTGAAGACACGCCCTAGCCCAACGTAAATCCCCGGATGGACAATCTCGAAAGCCAAATCTAACCTTAGAGCGATGTCCATTACCGTCTGCACCGGCAAGCTGCATTGCGTCCAGGTCACCGCTGCCCGACTCGACTATGAAGGTAGCATCACGATCGGGAGAAACCTGATGGAAGCCGCCGACATAGCGCCTTTTCAACTCGTCCATATCAACAACATGGCCAACGCGGTGCACTGGGAAACCTACGCGATTCCGGGCAAGCCGGGAGAAATCCAGCTCAACGGTTGTCCCGCGCGTCTTTTCCAACCCGGCGACAAAGTCATCGTTCTTTCGCTCGAACAGCTTACCCGCGAGGAAGCCGCCCAAGTGAAACAAAAAGTGGTTCACTTTGGCGCAAAGAACAAGATCACCCGCATCGAGATCAAAAAGGCGATGCCAGCCCTTCGCAAAAAAGCGAAGTAAACTAATCCAACGTTAGCCCGGACAGCAATGCCGCCTTATCCAGCACGGCGAGCGCGTCCGCAATGACCGCTTTCGCTCCGCGTCCGCCGGATGCCAAAGCGTCAACAATCAGTCGTGAACTCAGGCAAAGGCGCAGAGCGCTGACCGGAACGCCGTTACGGTTTCCGCAAGGAACCGGCTGGCCGACCTGACAGCGCAGGGAAGCAAGAGGGCCCGATGAGAAGCGAGGGTGGCCGTTGAGGTCTTCGCGCAGGAGTTCATGCACGCGCCTGGTTTCTTCCCGGCTTAACCAGGACGGTTTTCCCGAGGCGGAGCGGCGAACCAGCAGAAAGGAAAAAATGGTGGGAAGGTGATCCCAAGTTTGTTCGAGTGCGAGAGCACTGCGGTCGAGCCTGGGCGCGGGCAACAACTCAAAGCTTTGGCCAAGAAAGAGGTGAGCCGAGACGATCTGGCCAAAGAACACGAGAAAATCGGTAATGGCCGCTTCGGGCAGTTGACGAAACGAGCGCAGTTCCGTCAGCGCCGCCTCCCATCGAAGCAACAGACCGAAGTTGGCCACCGGGTTCAGCGCGCTCCTCGCGGACCATTTCCTCGGCCAGTCGGCGCGGGCCGAATAGGATTTCAACGCGCGCGGCAAGGCCCGGGTACGCAAGCGCCGGGCCGGGCCTTCGGGGACAAGGAGCGCCCCGCAGAATGTCGGCCCGGTGATGAACTTCGAGCCTGTGATCGCGACCATAAAATCGTGCTCCAGGTAGGCCTGGAGGGTCGATGGGGCCAGCCGGAACTGGCAGGCATCGACCAAAACTTCAATCCTATCGGGAAAGCGTTCGCGCAACGCCGCGACACAAGTGGGGCTCGGCGCAAGAATCCCGGTTTTGGAAACATCGACGATCGTGAGGAGAACGCGCCGTCCCGCAGCCGCCGCCTCGAGCACGTATTCCGCAACCTCGGCATCAATCGCTTCGACGGGACGAAGGTCTCCCCGGGCGGTTCGGCATTTGACCTCAAGAATCTCGATCGGTCGCCCGCAATCGAGCGGGACATTCGGGATAACGGCGTCTCCGAGCGCGGAGCAATCGCTGAAATGGCGCCCCGCCAGGGCATCGGGTACGCCGCGCCCGGTTTCTTCGGCCTCGACGCGGACGATCAATGGCGCGGCAACGCTTGTGTCGACCATCAACTGCGAGGCAAAGAGATGCAGGTCGGTGCCTGATGCTCCAAAAATGATTTCCAGTCCTGACAACTTGTCCAGCCCGCAAAGAGACTTCAAGTCGCGCCGCATCCGATTGAGTTCCCGCTCATAGGTGACACTGGGTGCCTCAGTCAAACCGGCAAACTGCAAGCGGTCCCGCAACGCATCAGCGGCGGCAAACCCGGCGGGAGAGATGGTCGAGGCGGTCGACGAACCAAAAGCCAGCACCTGGGGCTGAGGAAGAGATGAGCAGCCATAGCGGTTCAAACCACTTGATCCACAAACGATCCTCGCATCGCCTCCCTCGGCGAGCATCTGCCCGGTGGAAGGCAGATCGCAGCTTTCAAGTACGGGTGTCACGCCCCTTGGTTTGGGAAGGGTCGAACTGTGATTGAAATCCAATAATCCGGTGCTCATCGATTGAGGCGAGCCCCACCCGGGCTTATCCCCATTATCGGATCGATTGGCGCTCTACTTAGCAGAGACCTGAAAAAGTTTGTAACCACGTCCCCAATGCCAGTGTCATTACCTTTACAACACTATGAAACTAACCTTACTTGCAGTACTCGCATTCGTTCCTTGTTTAGCCATGGCCCAGCCCGATTCGGGCACCCCTCCTCCCGGCGGTCCCGGCCAATGGAAACATCATGACGAAAGCCCCGATCAGCAACTGGCTCATCTTACGGCCAAGCTCACCCTCACCACGGCCGAACAGGACGAAATCAAGCCGGTCCTGGTTTCCAAAGACGAGCAAATGAAGGCGATCTTTCAGAATACGAGCCTGACTCCCGATCAGAAACACGAGCAGATCAAGGCGCTGATGGATAGTACGAAAACGAAGATCGAATCGTATCTCACCCCGGCCCAGGTTACCCTGTTCGAATCGATGCATGAGCATCACCACGATGGTGGTCCCGGCGGAGATAAAGAGGGCGGAGATAAAGACGGCGGCTCGGGTAACTAAACAGAAAAGCACTTCTTTTCTCTCCTTAATCGGGTGGAGGCCGACTAAAAATCGCCCCACCCGATTTTCTTTGCCCGGAAGCGGTGTGACCCCATCCAGAATTGAACTGGAATCGATGTGTTAACGCCGTGCGGTTATAGCCAAAAATCGCGGCCCAAAAAATAGAATGCTTGCGTGAACAAGAATTATTTGGTTGACGGACACATAAATTACACCTACCAAACATTGGCCCGGGTTTTTTATCGACCATGAAAAATGTTTTTTTATTCAATCGGAATCGCCTCGCAACCATCTTCTGCTTTTTCGCATGCATCGCCACTGCAAAAGCCCAAATATTTGTAGTCGCAGGCTACGAACAAACCTCAACGCCGGGACAATACAATATTCTCGGGACCGGTTTACTTTCTGTTACCGACCTCACTTACACTCCATATAATGTAGGTAGCACGACACCCGATCCGTTGTCCTTCACTACAATATCCGACAACGAGCTAACAGTAAATCTTGGCCAGGGCGTCAATATTGCAAATGTCGTGGACCTCGCGTTCTCGAATTCAACTTATACTGATGTTGAAGTGCCCTATGTAGGGCAGTGGCATCCTGGCCCTCCTTTGATAACAGTCACCTCCGGCGAAACCCTCAAAATGGGTCCCGGAGCTACAGTAGTGCTCGTTTTGGCCGGAGGTACTTATGGACTTGGAGGAGGTGGAGGCAACACTTTCTTTGTTGAAAATGGAGGATCATTTGACGGATTTGACGGTGCCGGATCTAGTTCACTTTATTATGTGGCAGGGGCTTCAATATCGGAATCCAGCGGTGGTGGTGGAGGCGACACCGTTACCGAAGTAAATTCGATCAATCAAATGAATGATATTCCCGAGCCCTCCACATGGGTGCTACTTCTGGTTGGTTTCGGACTGATAACGTTTTGGCGCGTTCGCGGGCGCAAAGCCTAAGCATGGCCTTACCTTCTTCGAAGTGACCCCATCCAGAATTGAACTGGAATCGATGGTTTAGGAAACCACTGCTCTATCCATTTGAGCTATAGGGTCTTAAGTTGATTTGGCCCGACGGACATCCACCATGGATTGAAGGATGATAGCTGTTTCGAACCCTGTTTTCTAATACAAAGTTAGCCGCGCTCAAAGCCATCCCACCCGTGGGACGCGCAGGTCGGGGGCCATTGCCTCGAGAGTGGTCACGTTGAGGTCGCCGGGATTTTCTTTGATGCCCGGCCAGAGTTGCGAGATGAGGTATTGCGTCGCCTCGGCGTGGTCTTCCTTCTGAAGCAATTCATCCGGGAGGGGCTTTCCGAAGCGTATTTCAAAACGGCAGACGTCCGTTCTGCGGGCCGAGACGGGTATCACCACGGCGTTGGTTTGGGCGGCGATGCGGCAGGCGCCCTTTTTGGCATGAAAGGGGTAGCCGTCGACTTCATATCTGTCCGTTTCGGGCGAGAGCCTTCCCCCTTCGAGGGCGGTCACCAATACCCGACCTGGTTGTAAAAAGCGGATCATTTCGCGCAGCTCTTTACGGCGATGAAAAGTGTGAGGCACTCCAACCAGGCCATAACTGCGATCCCCGTCCTCCATGATTTTCCGGTAGTAGGCACTTTCCAACCAAGGTGGCAAGCCACCAATCAACATCGCCGTCGCCAGGCCCCGTGACCGCAAAAAAGCGGGGATGACCGTGTAGGTTCCGGTGTGCAAAAAGGTGAGGATGACCGGTCGCTGGCCCCACTCGGGTAGCGCATCGGGAAGACTTCCGACCACTTGAAATCGCTTTTGCCAATAGGGCGATCCCAAGCGGTGATAAACAAAAATGGCGCCGCCCGCTTCGTTCCAATCCCGGATTATTTTGCGGAAGTGTTGCGCGGGGCCGATGCCTTTCCAGAATTCGGGAGGCAGGGTGTTTCTGAGCCGGACGAATTGCGGGAAATCTTTTTGGCGTATTTTGGTATCCCACGCAATAAGGGCCATCATCATCAACTTCACGCCGCGCGCCCCGCCGATGCGTTCCGCCACGCAGATGGACTGAAGGAAAAGCTTATAAAAGAGATTGAGCAGGGCCACCTTGTAGCCTTTGCCGCGAAAGTCAAAGCGGGGGCTCTCGTTTTTAGTCATGGCGAGGGAGCGGGAGGGGTCTCGGAATTCATCGAAGGCGGTATTACGGGTGACGATAGGCCAAAGCTATAATCAGGCCAAGAGTTTTGGCCAATGGGGTTTCGTCAGAAGTGGCGATCGAAAGGCTAAACGGGTTCCGCCGCCTGGCTGCGATCCATCAACTCGATGCGGCGCAAGAGCCAGGCCTCGATTTGTTCCAGGGCCTGCTGTTTGTCGTGGTCGTGGAGAAGAAGGTGGTAGGATTCGGGGAAAAGACGGAGTTCCTTTTCGCGGCTGCCGAGCAGGGCGAAGAACTGCTCAACCAGCGCGGGTTTGATGTAGACATCATTTCCCGCACAGATGACCAGTACGGGCACGGTAATACGCGGCGCGGCCTCGAAGCAGCCCTGGATGAGGTCGCGGAGGATTTTGAAGAAGCGGATGGTGAAGGAGGTGACCTTATGCGGCGCGGTCAAAAACCAGCGGCGATGGGCCTCGTCGCGCGTGACCCATTTCGATGGATCATGCTCGTTTCGTTTGGTGTATTTGCTGACGTCCACGCGATGGCCGGGCCAGACCGAAAGAAAAAAGCGGAAGAGCTGTTCCTGCCACCAGGAGGGTTGCTGCGTCAGCAGGACGACGGGCGAGGCGAGGACCAGGCCGGCGGGGAGATCGAGTTCGCGGGCATCGGCCAAAAAGCGGGTGAGAATCGCGGCGCCCATGCTCTCTCCGTAGTAATAAATTTGCGTGTTGGGATGGCGGTTTCGGACGAGGGAGAAGAAGGCGCGCAAATCGGCGAACCAGTCATCGACGCGCGCGAGGTCACCGCGACGCGCCGGGACGGGATCGTTCCCCTGCCCGCGCAATTCGGGTGCGTAGGTGACGACGCGGTGTTTCGCCAGATGCGAGGCCAGGGGTTCATAATCGAGCGCGGCGCCACTGAGTCCGTGAATAGCGACCACGACGGCGCGCGGGCGTTGATCCTGGAGCAGATCAACGTCCCACAATGAATAGGAAAAGGTCTCGCCATCGGGCGCTTGCCATGCGTGCTGCGTGCAGGTGGTGATCATCGTTTTTTTTAGCGGTGGTTTAATGGGTGTCGCTAAGTCTTGGGACGGAGCCGGTAAGTGACAACTCCCGGTTCGGATTCGTCGAGGCCGGAAACATCGCCGACGCTTTCATCTTCGATCTGCGGGCCACGCTTTTTCAGCTTCGCGAAAAACTCGACCAGTGTCCCGGCCAGCTTGGGCCCGATGCCTTCGATGGCGCAAATTTCCTCCACGGTGGCGTGGCGCAATTTCTCGATGGAACCAAAATGGCGCAGGAGCAGCTTCTTGCGGTTTTCGCTCACGCCGGGGCAATCATCGAGCAGGCTCTCGCTGACGCGCTGCTTCATCAGAATCTGGTGATAGCCGTTCGCGAACCGGTGCGCCTCGTCGCGGATGCGCTGGAGCAGCCGGATCGCGCCCGAGGAATGGTCGATAACGAGCGGCGCGCTTTGGCCGGGGCGGAAGATCTCCTCGCGTTCCTTGGCCAGGCCGATGATGGGAAGATCGCCAAGGCCGAGCGCATCGAGCTCCCGCTTCGCGCTGCTGAGCTGGCCCTTGCCACCATCAACGACGATGAGGCCGGGGCGCCGGATGCCTTCATTGAGCACGCGCGCATAACGCCGCCGCACCACCTCGGCCATGCTCGCGAAATCGTCCTGGCCCTCGACGGTCTTGATCCGGTAGCGGCGATAATTTTCGCGGTCGGGCTTCCCTCCCCGGAAGCAGACCATCGACGCGACCTTGTGCGTGGTGGAAATGTTGGAGATGTCGAAGCACTCGATGATGGTCAGCGGCCCGGCCAGGCCGAGCGCTTCCTGCAAAGTGACCATGTCCTCGGAGGGGCGCATCGTGGTGACGAATTGCCGGGCGAAACGCTTGGTCGGGCGCGTCGTCCGCTTCAAGTCGTCGAGGAGGTTGCGGATTTCGGCCGCCCGCTCGAAGTCGAGCCGGGCTGCGGCTTTTTCCATCTCCTCCTTGAACTCGGCCAGCATTTCGCCCGAAGCGCCGTCGAGAAACTCGCACGCCTCCCTGACCTTCGCCACATAACCGGTGCGGGTGATTTTATTGACGCAGGGCGCGGAACAATTCTTGATGATGTGCTGGAGGCAATGCCGGTAATCGATCTCGCCCGGAATTTCGGGGCGGCAGGTCCGGATGTGGAATTTCTTGCGGACCAGCGTGAGCGTTTTGCGGAGTGATCCCGAATGAGGAAACGGGCCAAAGTAGCGCGCGCCGTCGTCCTTCTTCATGCGCGTGAGCTGGAAGCGCGGGAACGGGTCGTTGAGGTTCACCTTCACGAGGAGAAACTTCTTATCATCGCGAAAGCTGATGTTGTAACGCGGGCGGTATTCCTTGATCAGCTTGCCTTCGAGCAGCAGCGACTCGGGCTCGCTCTTGACCGTGTGCGCCTCGAGGTCCCAGATGCTTTCGAGCAGCGCCTGCGTCTTGCGGTCGTGATGATGCCGCCGCCCGGGATGGAAATATTGGCTGACCCGCTTGTGCAAATCGCGCGCCTTGCCGACGTAGATCACGCGGTTGAAGCGGTCCTTGAAAAGATAGACGCCCGGCTTGTGCGGTAAGTCGCGCACCTTCGGCATGACATCGGGACGTTCGGCAACCATTCCTACATTATGGCATACGAGGCAAGGGAGGCAGGACCAAATTTCCAGATTAGCCAAATCAACCAAATGTGAAGAGGTAGGGGAATAAGTTCCTCATTTGAAATCCTTCGCCTCCACCGAGCGATCAACACGACAGCCAAGATCGCGCTTCACCCTCCTTTCCCAGCAATTGAAAATTTAGATAATTTAGTCATTTGGTTATGCCTTCCCCTGCCCGGCATTTTCCCTGAAACGATTTAATGTTACCGGCGTCATAGGTTGTGATAGGTTTTATCCGTATGCCGCTGGAAACCCACCTCCACCCGGATGCCGCACAGGAAGTTCCTGGTTCGGTTCCATTGCGCAGTTTCAAGCCGAGCAATAAGAGGAAAATTCTCTGCGCGTTCCCGCGTTACAGCTACAGCTTCGGCACGTTCAACCATGCGTTTCCACTCATGGGAGACGTGAAGGGCTTCATGCCGCCGCAGGGGATTCTGGTCATCACGGCGCTGATTCCCGAGGAATGGGAGGTCAAGTTTGTCGATGAGAACATCGCGCGGGTGACGCCGGAGGAATTCGCCTGGGCGGATGTCGTTTTTGTTTCGGGGATGCACATCCAGCGCAACCGAATCCACGATCTCACCCGCCGGGCGCACGACGCGGGAAAAGTCGTCGCGCTGGGCGGACCGTCCGTTTCTTCCGCACCCGATTATTATCCCGATGTCGATCTGCTCCACTGCGGCGAGATCGGCGACGGCACGTTGCGTCTTTTTCAACGCATCGATGAGACCGTGGAGCGACCCGGGCAGCAGATCATTTATCGCACGGTCGAGCGCCTGCCGATGTCGGAGTTTCCGACGCCCGCGTACCACCGGATCAAGGTCCGCGATTACCTGCTCGGCTCGGTGCAATTTTCCAGCGGCTGTCCCTATACCTGCGAGTTTTGCGACATCCCTTCGCTTTACGGTCGCAATCCGCGCCTGAAAACGCCGGAACAGGTCATCGAGGAACTCGACCTCCTCGCCGATGGCGGCGCGGTCTCGGTCTATTTCGTGGACGATAATTTCATCGGCAATCCGAAGGCGGCGGAAGCGTTGCTCGACGCCCTGATCGAATGGCAACAGCGTCCCGACCGCGATTATCTCGTGCGTCTGGCCTGCGAGGCAACGCTCAACATGGCCGGACACACGCGCATCCTGGAAAAAATGCAGAAGGCCGGCTTCAACAATTGTTTCTTCGGCATCGAGACGCCCGACCCGAAGGCGCTCAAGGCGATGAAGAAGGGCCAGAACATGCGGATGCCGATTCTCGAGGCGGTGCAGACGGTCAATCGTTACGGCATTGAGGCCGCCTCGGGGATCATCATGGGCCTCGATACGGACTCGGACGAAACGCCGCAGGCGCTGATGGACTTCGCGGATGTTTCCCAAATTCCGATCATGACGGTGAACATCCTTTACGCGTTGCCGAACACCGCCCTTTATACGCGACTGGAGAAAGACAACCGCGTTTTACATGACGCTGATAATCGCGATTCCAACATCGTCTTTCTCCAACCTTACGAAACGGTGGTGCGGAACTGGCAGCGCGTTATCGCGCATGTTTTTGATGCCAAGCATCTCTATGCCCGCTACGCCTATAACGCGAAGCACGTTTACCCGAACCGCATCAAGCCGAAGCGTCCGCTGGCCCAGGCGACGTGGCCGAACATCAAGCGCGCCCTGGGGATTTTCCGGCGGATTATCTGGCGCGTGGGCATTCGCAGCGATTACCGCTGGCTCTTCTGGAAGATGGCCTGGCACGAACTGAAGCAGGGCAACGTCGAGACGGTATTCCAGGTCGCGATGGTGGCGCATCACCTGATCACTTATGCGCGCGAATGCACGCAGGGGAAGATGCAGTCGTCGAATTACTCGATCCGGCGGGTCGAGGAAGACCGCGAGAACGAGGCCCTGGCGGCGGCGTAGTGGCTCTTATGAAGTCCGTCCCTGCCCTTTTTATTCTACTCTTCCCGTTTGTGCTCTGCGCCGATGACGGCGCCACCACCTGGCTTTCTAAATTGAAACCGGGACTCACCAGTGCATCTCCCCTTCCCGATTCAGTCTCGCCCGATGGCAAATGGGCGCTGTATGACCTCAACGCCTACGATATGGGGACGCCCACGACGGCGACCGCGATGGCTGTCGCCGATACCCACCGAAGCACGCTGCTCGGTATTCTTGACTGCATTACCCAGGATTCCGTCGACGCCCCGCTCAAGACCTATCTGACGATCAAATGGAGCCCGGACAGCGAATTCCTAGCACTCCACGACTCAACATCCAAAAACAGCGTGCTGCAAATTTACAAGATCACCGCGACCGAGTTAAAGAAGCTCCCCGTGCCCGACCTGCGCCGCTTGGCTGCGGACCAGCTTCAAATTCCAGAAAATAAGATTACCCACTCAGGTCAGGTGCCTATGGAATGGTCGAAGAGCGGCGATTTGGTCGTTCGGGTTCGGCTCTCGCTTGACGGTGCCTCGCTGCAAAAGGATTTCACCATCCACGTTTCACCTGAGGGAGTAGTTCAGATCTCGCCCTAAAATCAAACCGACGCGCCCGAAAACGGTCTGTCCCTCCAAGAAATGGAGCGACTAGAAAATACCGCTCACATTTTGGTCGAGAAAACGGACTGCTGCTGGCACATTGGGATCGCTGAGCGGATCGAGGGTCCTCATTTCCCGAACGTGCTGGGCGCGGGCTTGCGCATCGAGATCCATGACTTTCGCCGCCTGTTTCGGCGTCATGACCCATTCCTTGGGCAATGCAGTGCGGCAGGTCGTACAAACCGGCGACCGGCGATCCACCACCAGCGCATGGCACTTCGGGCAGCGATGGGGTTGATCGGTCGAGTCCATGCATGGCCCCTATAAAATCAACAGGGGCAGTTTGGTCGTCTGGCGCTTGACCATCTCGACCAGGCTCTCCTTCGGTTTAACGCCGAGAAGCTCCTCGATTTTCTGGGTGATGGCGGGCATGCCGAAAGGCTTGGGGATCATCGCATCAAAGCCAGCTTTCTTTCCCTCCTCGGTCAGCTTGCCGTCGAAGAGACCGCTGATGAGGATGAACTTGGAGTTGGGGAAGCGGGAATCGAGTTTCTTTTTCAGGGTGATGCCGTTATCGCCGGGCATGTTGTAGTCGATCAGAAAAACGATCCGGTCGGCGCTGGGCGGCAGGATGCGGAGGGTCGACTCGGCGTCGAGAAAACAGGTCACCGTAAACTTCAGCCGGAGCCAGTCCCTCAGCAGGTTATTGGCCTCGACGTTGTCTTCCACGATCACGATCTGGGAAGCGGTTTCTACTGTTGCCATGGCAGGTTGGGTTACTCCAACGAATAGTCTCTAGCAGGATTTATGCCTGTTTATTTCGCTAAACCATTAACCACCTATGGAGAGTAGACCAGAAATATTATCTTCCAGAATACGGGCGTCGAAGGGCTTGAGCATCAAGGCATCCAAGCCGAGCTGGCGGGTCTTTTCGACCATGTCATAGCTCATTTCGCCGGTGATCAAAATAAATTTTGCGATGGGAAATTGGGTGCGCAATTCCTGGAAGAGCGCGATGCCGTCCTTGCCGGGAAGCCTGTAATCGATGATGAAAACGCCCACCCCACGAAAATGATCCGTGGCGGCAAGGGCCTCCTCAGCGCTGCCGAAGGTTTGAACCACATTTTTTTCACCCAAAAAGGCATCGAGGGCTCCACCGATGTAGGGGTCGTCTTCGACGACAACAATGCTCTGATTTTGAATTTGTCGGGGCACAGGGCCAGCTTATCGGGCGATGCCATTATCTCAAGCAGAATATCTTTTCAGCGCCCGAATCTGCAATAGTAAGATGTTCATTTTCTTGAAGTACCGTAAGACGTAAATACAAAAAAGCCGGACTGTTTCCAGTCCGGCTTTTTTTAATTTTCCTGAGGACAGGAACGTAAAGGACTCGCTTAGTAGTCCATTCCGCCCATGCCACCCATGCCGCCGCCATGACCGCCAGGGGCCGCGGGCTTTTCCTTCTCCGGCAACTCGGTCACGACGCATTCGGTCGTGAGGAGCAGGCCGCTGATGGAAGCCGCATTCTGCAGGGCAGAGCGGGTGACCTTGGTCGGATCAACGACGCCAGCCTTGACGAGGTCAACGTATTCGCCGGTGGCAACATTGTAACCTTCGTTACCCTTGCGACCCTTGACTTCGTTGACGACGACGGAGCCTTCTCCACCGGCATTTTCGACGAGCGTGCGCAGGGGCTGCTCGATGGCGCGCCGGATGATCTGGACGCCAATGGCTTCATCGCCCGTGACCTCGAGCTTGTCGAGGGCTTTCTGGGCGCGGATGAGGGCCACACCACCGCCGGGGACGATACCTTCTTCCACGGCTGCGCGAGTCGCATGGAGGGCATCCTCGACGCGGGCTTTCTTTTCCTTGAGCGCGGTTTCGGTCGCAGCGCCGACGTTGATGACGGCAACGCCACCGGCCAGCTTGGCCAGGCGTTCCTGCAGCTTTTCCTTGTCGTAGTCGGAGGTGGTTTCCTCGATCTGACGGCGAATCTGGGACACACGGCCCTGGATGTCGGAGTTCTTGCCTTCACCTTCGATGATCGTGGTGTTTTCCTTGTCGATCACGAGGCGCTTGGCGCGTCCGAGGTCTTCCAGCCCGACGTTCTCGAGCTTGATGCCGAGGTCTTCGCTGAGGAGACGGCCACCGGTGAGGATGGCGATGTCTTCGAGCATGGCCTTGCGGCGATCACCGAAGCCGGGGGCCTTGACGGCGCAGACCTGGATGGTGCCACGGAGCTTGTTCACGACGAGGGTCGCGAGTGCCTCGCCTTCGACTTCTTCGGCGATGATGAGGAGCGGACGGCTCGACTTGGCGATCTTCTCCAGCAAGGGCAGCATGTCCTTGAGGTTGCTGATCTTCTTTTCGTGGATGAGGATGTAGGCGTTTTCCAGCACGGCTTCGAGGTCTTCGGCGTTGGTGACGAAGTAGGGCGAGAGATAGCCCTTGTCGAACTGCATGCCTTCGACGACGTCGAGGGAGGTTTCGATTCCCTTGGCTTCTTCGACGGTAACGGTTCCATCCTTGCCGACCTTATCGAGCGCGTCGGCGATGATTTCGCCGATGGTGGTGTCCCAGTTGGCGGAAACGGTCGCGACCTGCTTGATTTCTTCCTTGTCCTTCACCTTTTTGGAGATGCGGGCCAGTTCGTCGGTGATCGCATCGACGGCTTTTTGAATGCCGCGCTGCAGACACGTCGGGTTGGCACCGGCGGTGACGTTCTTGAGGCCTTCCTTGTAGATGGCCTCGGCGAGAACGGTCGCCGTGGTGGTGCCGTCGCCGGCGATGTCGCTGGTCTTGCTGGCGACTTCGCGCACGAGCTGGGCGCCGATGTTCTCGTAGGGGTCTTCGAGCTCAATTTCCTTGGCGACGGTGACGCCGTCCTTGGTGATGGTGGGTGATCCGAATTTCTTGTCGAGGACGACGTTGCGTCCGCGGGGTCCGAGCGTGGCCTTGACGGCGCGGCTCAGTTTTTCGACACCGCGCAGCAAGGCATGCCGGGCGTGTTCGTCGAACTGTAGTTGTTTAGCTGCCATATTGAGCTCCTTTCTTAAGAGTGTATTTGGGTATTTTTAGAGACGGGTCTTAGGCGAGAATGCCAAGGATATCGTCCTCGCGCAGCACCTGGTAGGCGGTGCCGTCGATTTTGATTTCAGTGCCGCCGTACTTGCTGATGAGTACGCGGTCGCCGATTTTGACTTCAAAGGGCTTTTTCTTGCCTTCGTCGTCGATTTTGCCGGTCCCGATGGCGATGACTTTCGCTTCCTGGGGTTTTTCCTTGGCGGTATCAGGAATGATGATTCCACCTTTTTTGACTTCTCCCTCTTCGATCGGCTGCACTAGCACCCGGTCGCCGAGAGGACGGAATGTTGGGTTTGCCATATTCTGTCTCCTTTCGTGTTGTTGTTGGTTTGCTTCTAAAGTCGTCCCGCGCGGGCCGGGGTACAGTCGGTTGTCGGCGCCACAGAAACTGCGGCTGCCTTTGCACTGCACCCCTCACCCACCCGGAATGACGGTTTTAAATCTTTATTGCTCAAGGACGGCGATGACGTTCGCCGCCACGATGACATGCTTGGTTTCCTCACCATCCATCAGGAGGATAAATTCGCCATTTTCGGTCCACGCCAATGAGTCTGCGGTGGCCGTGATGGTGTTATCTCCGTAAACAATGTTGTACGTTTTCTGGGTGGTTTCTTCGCTCATTTTTTGGATCCCTTTTTATCATCTTTGTCGACCATCTCAAAATCGGCATCGACCACGTCGTCGGGTTTGCCGGCGGCGGCTCCGGGCGGAGGCGTCTGGGTTCCGGGTGCGCCTTCGGGTGAGCCCTGCGAAGCACCGGTGGCTCCAGCAGTGGCGGCGGCCTGCTTGTAGAGATCGGCGGAGACAGCCTGGACCTTGGTGTTGAGCGATTCGACCGCCGCTTTAATCGCGTCGGCGTCTTCGCCCTTGAGCGCTTCCTTCACCTTGGCGATTTCGGCTTCGATTTCGGTTTTCTTGGCCGCATCGACCTTATCGCCGAGGTCCTTGAGCATCTTTTCCGCGCCGTAGGCCGTGGAATCGGCGGTGTTGCGCAGTTCGATCTTTTCCTTGGCCTTGCGATCTTCCTCGGCATGGGCTTCAGCGTCCTTGGTCATTTTTTCCACTTCGTCCTTGGAAAGGCCGCTCGATCCGGTGATGGAAATCTTTTGTTCCTTGCCCGTGCCCATGTCCTTGGCCGAGACGTGGAGGATGCCGTTGGCGTCGATGTCGAAGGTGACTTCGATCTGCGGCGTGCCGCGCGGGGCGGGCGGGATGCCATCGAGATGAAACGTGCCGAGCTGCTTGTTGTCGCGGGCCAGAGGGCGCTCGCCCTGGAGGACCTTGATTTCGACGCCCGGCTGGTTGTCGGAGTAGGTGGAGAAGGTCTGCGATTTCTTGGTCGGGATGGTGGTGTTGCGCGGGATCATGGGCGTCGCGACGGAACCGGCCGTTTCGATGGCCAGCGTCAGCGGCGTCACGTCGAGCAGGAGCACGTCCTTGACGTCGCCCTTGAGCACGCCGCCCTGGATGGCCGCGCCGACGGCGACGACTTCATCGGGGTTGACGCCCTTGTGGGGTTCCTTGTTCACGAGCTTGCGGGCGGTCTCGATGATCTTCGGCATGCGGGTCATGCCGCCGACGAGGACGAGTTCATCGACCTGCGAGGCGGCGAGCTTGGCGTCGGCCAGGCAGGCGTTGACCGGCTTGATCGTGCGCTCGGTGAGCGCATCGGTGAGTTGTTCCAGCTTGGCGCGGGTGAGGTCCTTGCGGATGTGCTTCGGCCCGGTCTGGTCCGCCGTGATGAACGGGAGGTTGATTTCGTAGGTCTGCGAGGAAGAAAGGGCGATCTTCGCCTTTTCGGACTCCTCTTTCAGGCGCTGGATGGCGTCGGGCTGACCTTTTAAATCGATGCCGCTTTCGGTCTTAAATTCGGCGAGGAGCCAATCCATGATGGCATTGTCCCAGTCGTCGCCACCGAGGTGGGTGTCGCCGTTGGTGGCCTTGACTTCAAAAACGCCGTCGCCGATTTCGAGGACGGAGATGTCGAACGTGCCGCCGCCCAAATCGTAGACGGCGATCTTCTCGTCCTTCTTCTTTTCGAGGCCGTAGGCGAGCGACGCGGCGGTCGGCTCGTTGATGATGCGGAGGACTTCGAGTCCGGCGATGCGGCCAGCGTCCTTGGTCGCCTGGCGCTGGCTGTCGTTAAAATATGCGGGCACGGTGATGACGGCCTGGGTGATCTTTTCGCCGAGTTTCGATTCGGCGTCGGCCTTGAGCTTGCCCAGGATGAAGGAGGAAACTTCCTCCGGCGAATAGGTCTTCTTTTCGCCTTTCACTTCGACTTCGATATGGGCGTCGCCGTTCTTGGCTTCGACGACCTTGTAAGGAACGCGGGCCTGCTCGCCGCCCTTGACCTCGGCGAACTTGCGACCGATAAAACGTTTGACGGAAAATATCGTGTTCTTGGAGTTGGTGACCGCCTGGCGCTTGGCCGCCTGGCCGACGAGACGCTCACCGCTCTTGGTGAAGGCGACGACGGATGGAGTCGTGCGCGCGCCTTCGGAATTTTCGAGAACCACTGGCTCGCCATTCTCCATGATGGCCATGCAGGAGTTGGTGGTGCCTAAATCAATGCCTAGAATCTTTGCCATATACCCCCTCCTCTGCAGGATATGGGCCGGGAGGAACGAAATGCCGCAAAAGACTGGTTTCAAATGACTTGCGGATTACGTTAAATGCCGATCAAGCTGAGAACTCCACCCAAAGCGGGACAAGACGTCGCGAATGAGCGACAGGATGTCGCACGGAGTTATTCATCCTGACGCGGCCAATTCTTCCTATGATGTAATCCGCGACTACCGATAAACCTGATAAGCTGTTGGTGTTCCACATCTTCATTTCATGACTGTACCGTCCTCCCCCCGCATCCGGCGCTATCTGACTGTGGTCTTGAGATGGCTTTTTGTCGCCGTGAGCACGTTCATTTTGGTCCTGTGGGGCGGACTCTATGTGACGGATCATTTGCTGACCAAGGTTTATACGGCGAAGGCGGAGATTCAGCTAGCACCGCGATTTTGTTCTCCAACCCCCCGCGTTTTTAATCCTACGACTAATGCTCCCTTTCAAGGCGAGGTTGAAACAATTCAGTCTTCAGACTTTTTGCTGCCAATCATCCACGAACTCAGCCTGGATAAGGCGTGGGCGCAACGGATATACAAATCAAAGGAAGACCAACTGACCGACCAGGAGGCCCTTGATTACATGCAAAAGATACTCAAACTCGAATTTCTTCGCGGAGCCAACATCATCAATATCACCGCGTCAAGCGATCTGCCGAAGGAAGCCGCCGACATCGCCAATGCCGTCGCGGACCGGTACAAAACCATGCGCGAAGTTGAGGAATTTCAACGCAGCAACGAGGGCATCGATGCCCTGAAAGATCAAATCGCCCAGCAGGAGAAGAGCGTCGCCGACAAGAAAGCCGCGCTGGGAAAAATAGCTCAGAGTCAATCGACCGCTTATCTCAATGCCCAGCGCGATCTCGACCAACAGCAATGCCTTCTCGATGTCATGAATACTCGCCTCAGGCAGGATGACTCCGATCCTCCGCTTCAGCAAAGTCCCGTTCAGATCATCTGCCGGGCGGTGACGCCCGAATATCCAACCAGGCCGAACCGAACGTTTTGTCTTGTCGTTACCACGGTGGTCGCGGGCTTGCTGAGCGTCATGGCGGGCTCGTTCGTCGAGCTTATCTTCCTGTTTCAACGCGCGGGCGAAGGCCAGGAGATTTAGAGCATTCGCCCCGGCTCAACCCTTCGGGCGGAGGATTTTCCAGAGCCAGCCGAGGGGATCGTAGAAGTCATCAACGACGCGTTCCTTCAGCGGGATGATGGCGTTGTCGGTGATGGTGATATGCTCGGGGCAGACCTTGGTGCAGCACTTGGTGATGTTGCAGTAGCCGATGCCGTAAGCCTGCTTCAATTCGGGGATACGGTCCTCGGTGTCAAGGGGATGCATTTCGAGCGCGGCGGTATAGACGAGGAAGCGGGGGCCGATGAACTCGTCGTGCTTGTTGTGGTCGCGCAAGACGTGGCAGACGTCCTGGCAGAGGAAGCATTCGATGCACTTGCGGAATTCCTGCACGCGATCGACGTCCTGCTGCTGGATGCGCCAGGTACCGTCCTCGGCATCGGGCGGGCGGGGGTTGAAGGGCTTGATCTTCTTTTTGACGCGGAAATTCCACGAGACATCGGTGACGAGATCGCGAATCGAAGGAAAGGCGCGCATCGGCTGGATGGTCACCGGTTGATCGATGGGGATCATGTCGAGCCGGGTCATGCACATGAGGCTGGGCTTGCCGTTGATTTCGGCCGAGCAGGAGCCGCATTTTCCCGCCTTGCAGTTCCACCGGCAGGCGAGGTCGTTGGCCTGGGTGGCCTGGATTTTGTGGACGACATCGAGGACGACCATGCCTTCCGAGGCCTCGGTCGTGTAATCGACGAGCTTGCCGGGCTGGCCCTCCTCGCCCGAGCGCCAGATGCGGAAAGTGACCGTGCTCATTTTGCCATCTCCTCAATGACTTGTTTCAGTTCTTCCGGCATGGGCGGAATCGGTTCGCGACGCAACTGCATGGAACCGTCCGGAGCCTTCGATATGACAATGTTCATCTTCGCGTCTTCCGCCGATTTGTCCGGAAAATCTTCACGGAAATGGCCGCCGCGGCTTTCCTTGCGGTTGAGGGCCGAGCGGGTGATCGCTTCGGAAATGGTGAGGAGATGCTTGAGATCGAGCGCGGTGTGCCAGCCGGGATTATATTCGCGGTGGCCGTGCACGGCGGTCTTCCCGGCGCGTTCCCACAAACCGGAGAGCTTATCGAGCGCCTGGGACATCTCGCTTTCGTTGCGCACGATGCCGACCAAATTCTGCATCATGTTCTGCAACTCGTACTGGATCACATAGGGGCCTTCCGCCGCCGGACCGCCTTGCGCTCCCCGTTCATAGGGTTCCAGGGCCTGACGAGCGGCTTCCTCGATCTGGGCCTCGTTGAGGCTGACCGCCGGATTTTCCTTCGCAAATTTTGCCGCGTATTCCCCGGCGCGCTTGCCGAAGACGAGGAGATCGGAAAGCGAATTGCCT
>Ga0302319_10002581_pt1 | contig 38844 bp, 34 predicted proteins | sample Bog_T0_2_FD_203319 | JGI IMG/M metagenome (GOLD analysis project Ga0302319, IMG submission 203319) | Peat permafrost microbial communities from Stordalen Mire near Abisko, Sweden - Bog_T0_2 | ecosystem: Environmental > Terrestrial > Soil > Wetlands > Peat | place: Sweden: Abisko, Stordalen Mire... | reverse complement strand
CTCTCGCCAGGACCCTCCAAGTAGCGGGGTCCAGGGGTCCACTGACCCCTGGCGGGGTCCAGGGGCAGCGCCCCTGGCCTTGCTTCACTGCCGACGATTTCGGCCTCTCCGAATCCGTCAACGAGGGCATAGAACGCGCCCACCGCGACGGCGTGTTGACCGCCGCCAGCCTGATGGTGGCCGGCGCCGCGGCAGCCGACGCCGTGGCCCGGGCAAAGCGCAACCCCGGCCTGCGGGTCGGCCTGCACCTCGTGGTGATCGAAGGCCCCGCCGTGCTGCCACCGGCGGAAATTCCCGGCCTGGTCGATGCGCGCGGTCGGTTCCCGTCGGACCAATTGCGGCTGGGCATCGACTATTTCTTCCGCCCGCGCGTGCGCCGGCAACTGGCCGCGGAGATTCGGGCGCAGTTCGAGGCATTCGCCGCGACCGGCCTGCCGCTTGGCCATGCCGACGCGCACAAGCATATGCATCTGCATCCGACGGTAGGGGCGCAAATGATCCGCATCGGCCGGGAGTTCGGGCTGCCGGCTTTGCGCGTGCCGGCCGAGCCACCGGCGGTGATGGCGGCATGCGGGGTACCGGCAACGCCGGGGGCATGGGCGCTGCATGCCTGGTCGGGGTTGCTGCGGCGCCAGGCACGGCGGGCCGGCATGGCGGTGACCGACGCCGTGTTCGGCCTGGCCTGGACCGGCCACATGACCGAGGACCGCCTGCTGCGGCTGATCCCGCTGCTGCCAGAGGGTTCGAGCGAGATTTACTTCCACCCGGCGGCGCGGCGCGACGCCACGCTGGCGGCGTTGATGCCGGATTATGAGCACATGGCCGAACTGGCGGCGCTTTGCAGCCCGGCGGTGCGGGCGGCGCTACGGGCGCACGGCATCGGGGCGTGACGACACCGCTCGCGCCGGCCCCACCACGACTTCGGGCACCCGGCGATCACCGAGAATGTCGGCCGGACCGTCGCCGCGCAGCAGCCCGCCCGGCGCCGGCGGCCCCCGCAAGATATCCCCGGCCTCCGGCGGCGGCGCCAGGCAGCGTGTGCCGTTGGCCGGCAGTCCCGTCAGGCCCAGACCGGCGATGACGGGGCCGGGAACCGGAACTTTCACGCGCCCGGACAGGTCCACATATATCTCGACATCCATCGGCGGGCCGACAGGTACGGAAGGGCAGTCCGCGGGCTGGGCCAGCGCCGGCAAGGCAAGCAGAAGAATCAACAGAAGCGCCATGGCCCCAGCCTGCCGGCATTTGATGAACGCATGGTGTCCCGCCGGCACCGCGTTTTGGCGTCGTCAGGCCGCCTTCAGCGCCACCGCCCGCACGTCATCGCCCACATGGTCGGCAAACGCGGCGAAATTCTTCTCGAACCGCGCCACCAGGTCGCGTGCCGTGGCGTCGTAGGCGGCCTTGTCGGCCCAGGACTGGCGCGGGTCCAGCACCTCGGAGGGCACGCCGGGCACGGAAATGGGTATTTCCAGCCCGAAGAATTTCTCGCGGTGGAACGCCACCTTCGCCAGCGACCCGTCCAGGGCGGCGCGCAGCAGGGCGCGGGTATGCTTGATCGACATCCGGCTGCCGACGCCATAGGCGCCGCCGCTCCAGCCGGTATTCACCAGCCAGCAATCGACACCCTGTTTGGCGATCAGGTCGGCCAGCATGCGGCCATACACTTCCGGCCGGCGCGGCAGGAAGGGAGCGCCGAAGCAGGTGGAGAAGGTGGCCTGCGGCTCGGCCCCCAGCCCCGCCTCGGTGCCGGCCACTTTGGCGGTGTAGCCGGACAGAAAGTGGTACATCGCCTGCGCCGGACTCAGCCGCGAAATGGGCGGCAGCACGCCGAAGGCATCCGCGGTCAGCATCACCACGTTGCCCGGCTGCCCGCCGCGCCCCGAGGGCACCGCGTTGGGAATGAACTCCACCGGATAGCAGGCGCGGGTGTTCTCGGTGTAATGCTTGTCGTTCAGGTCCAGCCGGCCCTGCTCGTCGGCCACCACGTTCTCCAGCACCGTGCCGAAGCGGTGGCTGGCGGCCCATATCTCCGGCTCGGCTTCCTGGCTGAGGTTGATCACCTTGGCGTAGCAGCCGCCCTCGAAGTTGAACACGCCGTCCGGGCCCCAGCCATGCTCGTCGTCACCGATCAGCGGCCGGTCCGGGTCGGATGACAGCGTGGTCTTGCCGGTGCCGGACAGGCCGAAGAACAGCGCCACGTCGCCCTTGGGGCCGATATTGGCGCTGCAATGGATGGGCAGCACCCCGGCCGGCGGCAGCAGCCAGTTCATCACCGTGAAGATCGATTTCTTGATCTCGCCGCCATATTGCGTGCCGGCGATGACGACCACCTTTTGCGCGAAAGACAGCGCGATCGTGGTGTAGCTGCGGGTGCCGTCGATCACCGGCTGGGCGTGGAAGCGCGGCGCATGCAGGATGACGTAGTCCGGCTTGAAGTCGTCCAGTTCCCCGGCGGGGGGGCGGATAAAGATGTTGTGGGCGAACAGCGCCTGCCAGGCGCCGGTGGTGACCAGCCGCACCCGCACGCGCCGCGCCGGATCGGCGCCCGCGTACAGGTCCTGTACATACAGATCCTGGCCCTGCAGATAGGCCTGCACCCGGCCCTTCAGATGACTGAAGTTTTCCGGCGACAGCTTGCGGTTGATGGCCCCCCACCACACCTCGCTGGTGGTTTCGGGATCGTCGGCTATGAACTTGTCCTCGACCGCGCGGCCGGTATGGGTGCCGGTACGCACAACCAGCGCGCCATCGACGGAAAGCCGCCCCTCGCCGCGGCGGATGGCATGTTCAACCAGAACGGTGGGCGGCAGGTTGGCATACAACGCCTGACCGGCGCGCACGCCGGTGCCGGCGAGCGCCGCGGCGTTCTGGGATCGGACGGTTTCGTGATCGCTGCTCATGAATCCGTCAATATGCCGCCGGCTCGCCGCTGCCCAGGGCGCGACAATTCAACATTCCGGCATCACGGTATCACAACAGCAGAAGCGGCGGGTTCTACCCGGCTTCCCGCGCCGCGCGGGCCAGGCGGATCAGTTCGGCCCGCACCTGCGCCGGGTCCGCCGCCGGCGCCGACCAGGCAACCCGCAAGACCACCTCCCCGCTGGCGAGGTCGCAACCATCCACATCCACCCCCACCATCCGCCATGGCGCGTCGTCGCCCCCGCCGGCATGGCGGGCGATCACCTGCAACGCCGCCGGATGGTCGCGGTTGCAATGCAGCATGACATCGTCCGCCGCCGCGGCGATGGCCGCCACGGCAGCCGGATCGGGTGCCAGCTCGGCCTGCCGCAGGCGGGCGGCGCGGGCGAACCCGCCGACGAACAGCGCCTGCACCGGCCGGATGCGCCAAAGCGCGAAATCACCGAAATCGGCGTAGATAGCCCCATAGGGATGCACCGCCAGCCAGCGTGCCTTCAGTGCCGGGTCAGGGTCGATCGCGGCGATGCCGGTCACCGTCACCCGCGGCGCGGTCTGCGGATTGGCGGCCTGCGGCGTGCCCGCCACCAGCAGCGAGCAGCGCGGGTCGGCGCGCAGGTGGCGGGTGTGCTCGGACAGCGAGGAGAGCATCAGCAGCACCGACAGGTCGGCGAAGCTGGCCGGGGTCACCAGGGTGGTGAAGGGCTGGCCATCGATCACCGTCCCCAGATATCCCGCCCGCGCGGCCCGCAGCAGCTTGCGGGACACCCAGCCGGGAGACTCCGGGGGCGGCGATTGCATTTCCTGCGCGGGCTCCGCCATATTCCGTTCACCCTCCATCCTCAATGCGCCACAATCCACTCCGATACTGGCGTTATCTGGCCATTTGTGGCCGGCACGCCAGTGCGACCGACGGGAGTACACGCGCCATGAAGCAGACCATCGCCCTGGTGGACGACGACCGCAACATCCTCACCAGCGTCGCCATGACCCTGGAGCAGGAAGGCTTCCAGGTCCGTACCTATACGGACGGCGAGACCGCGTTGCAGGGGCTGATCAGCCGGCCGGTTGACCTGGCGGTGCTGGACATCAAGATGCCCCGCATGGATGGCATGGAACTGCTGCAACGCCTGCGCCAGCGCACCAGCCTGCCGGTCATCTTCCTCACCAGCAAGGACGAGGAAGTGGACGAGATGATGGGTCTGCGGCTCGGCGCCGACGACTACATCACCAAGCCGTTCAGCCAACGCCTGCTGCTGGAGCGCATCCGCGCTTTGCTCCGCCGCAACGAGGCCGGGCGCGCCGAGGGGTCCGGCGCCCCGCCGAGCGGCATCATGGTGCGCGGCGAACTGACGCTGGACGAAACCAAGCACCAATGCCTGTGGAAGGGTCTCGACATCCAGTTGACGGTGACGGAGTTCCTGCTGGTGAAGGCGCTGGCCACCCGCCCGGGCATGGTGAAGTCGCGCGACCAGTTGATCGACGCCGCCTACGGCGAAAACATCTACGTCGACGACCGGACCATCGACAGCCACGTCAAGCGGGTGCGCAAGAAGTTCCGCGCCGCCGATGACAGCTTCAACCAGATCGAAACGTTGTACGGCATCGGCTACCGCTACAAGGACAGCTGATCCGACATGCCCGACAGCGGCGCCGTGCCGGTCCCCGTGGGCGCGCCGGCAAGCCTGCGCAAGCGCCGCCGCGTTCGCTGGGTGCCGCCGCTGCTGCGCCGCATCCTGCTGGTCAATGCGCTGCCGCTGGTGCTGCTGCTGGCCGGCCTGCTCTATCTCGACCAGTACGAAAACGGGCTGCTGCAAGCCGAGGTCAGCACGCTGCGCGAGCAGTCGCGCATTTTCGCCGGCGCGCTCGGCGAAACCGCGGTGAAGGAGGACGAGTCCGATCACCCGCGTTTGCTGCCCGAACTGGCCCGCCCGCTGCTGCGCCGCCTGACCGAGCCGACGCCGAACGCCCAGGCCAGGCTCTATGCCCCCGACGGCGCGCTGGTGGCCGACAGCCGGGTGCGCGAGGGCGCCGGCGGCGCGGTGGTCACCGAGCCGTTGCCCCCCGCGGTGGAACGTGGCCGCATCGTCGGCACCATCGGCCACGTCACCGACCAGTTGCTGGCCCTGCTGCCGCATGGCGGCCAGGTGCCGCAGCTCGACACCGGTCCCTCGGCCGCCGGGCCGGACTGGCAGCCCGACGTGCGCGAGGAGGTGCGGCTCACCGGCGCCAACCAGAGCCGCGAAATGCCGCCCTATATCCGCCGCACCGGGGACAACCGGCTGCTGGTGACGGTGGCCGAGCCGGTGCAGCGCAACCACGCCACCGTGGGCATCGTGCTGCTGACCCGCGAGGCGCGGGAAGTGGACACCAGCCTGCTGGCGATCCGCCTGTCCATCCTCGGCCTGTTCACCCTGGCTCTTGGCCTGACCGTGATGCTGTCATGGTATCTGTCGCAGACCATCGCCCGGCCGATCCTCAAGCTCGCCGGCGCGGCCGAGCAGATGCGCGAGGGGCGCGGACGCACCGGCGCGGTGCCGGCGTCGCTGCTGGACCGCAACGACGAGATCGGCGAACTGGCCGGCGCGTTGTCGGAATCCGCCCGCGCGCTGTGGGCGCGCATGGACGCCATCGAACGCTTCGCCGCCGACGTGGCGCACGAGATCAAGAACCCGCTGTCGTCCATCCGCAGCGCCATCGAGACGCTGCGCCGCATCGAGGACGCCGACAAGCAGCGCCGCCTGCTCGCCATCATCGCCGAGGATGTCGGCCGGCTGGACCGGCTGATCAGCGACATCAGCGACTCTTCCCGCGTCGATGCCGAACTTTCCCGCGTGGCCGCCGAGCCGATCGACGTGGCGCCCATCCTCGCCACCCTGGCGGAGATCAACGAAACCACCCGCGGCGATGGCGACCCGCATATCGAGCTGGTGCCACCGGAGGGAAACGTGGTGGTGCAGGCGGTGGAGGGAAGGCTGGTGCAGGTGCTGCGCAACCTGATCGGCAACGCCGAATCCTTCTCGCCGCCCGACGGCCGCATCCGCCTGCGCGCCCGCGAGGCCGGCAGCCAGGTGGAGATCAGCATCGAGGACGAAGGCCCCGGCATTCCCGAAGCCAAGCTGGAGCACATCTTCGACCGGTTCTATTCCGAGCGCCCGCAGGGCGAGCGGTTCGGCCAGCATTCCGGGCTTGGCCTGTCGATCAGCCGGCAGATCGTCGAGGCGCTGAAGGGCCAGATCAGCGCCGAGAACCGCCGCGACGAACGCGGCCTCATCCAGGGCGCCCGCTTTGTGGTTCGCCTGCCGCGGGTGGTGTAGCGCGCCGGCCGCCCCGACGGGGGCGCCGGCGGCTGGCCCGGGTCAGAAGTAGGCGAAACTCCCCGTGCCGGACAGGCGGGTGACGTGGTAGTTGTCCACCTGCCCGGGAAGGTGCGGCGCGAACGGGGTCTTGTGCACGGTTATGATGGCATCGGTCGCAACCACGATCGTCCCGCCATTGCCCGCGACGTTCACGCGGGGAACCAGCAGGCTCAAGGTGGTCGAGCCGACATCGACGGTAATCGAGAGGGTGACGCTCACGATCGTGCCGAGATCGGGCAACTCAACGCTGCGTATCTCCGTGCCGGAGAAATTGAGCGTGCGCACGTGGTCGTGGAAGGTCAGGCGCGGCTGACCATCCAGGCTGGTGGATGCGTAGTCCACATGCAGCCCGCCGCCGGACAGGCTGAATTGGTTGGCCGGCTGGGTCGGAAGCGTGGCGATTGCGGGCGCGGGTGCGGACGATGACTGGAGCGCGGACATGTTTCCCTCCTGCAAGCGTTGTGAGTGACTGCCGGCATGGCCGGCCCGGGTTTGGCGTGTTGCTGTCTGGCGTGTTCTTACTTGGCGAATTGCCGGCGCCGGCGCTCAAGGCGATGCGGGCCTGAACACGGCGGAAAAAATGTCATCCTGCCGTGTAGAACTTACTAAAGCGCGACACTGTTGCGTTGATATGCCGGTGCGTTGATATGCCGGCGCTGGCTCCGCCGCAATCATGGTACCCGGCGAGCACCGCGCGCGGGCCATCAAGATCGCGTGATCCGCCGCACGGTGATCGTGCCGGATGCCGCCGAGGCCATCGGCAAGCAAGCCTCCCACCGCAACAGCAAATTCATCATCACCCCGGCGACTCGTCCTCCGGCGTTCCCGGCTCATCGCCGGGTTCCCAGGTCAGGATGTCTCCCGGCTGGCAGTTCAGCAGGGCGCACAGGGCGGAGAGGGTCTGGAAGCGCACTCCCTTGACCTTGCCGGTTCGCAGCAGCGACAGGTTCGCTTCGGTGATGCTGATCCGGCGGGCCAGATCGCGGGCACGCACGCCGCGCTCGGCCAGAACCCGGTCGAGGGTCACGCGGATCGGCATCAGATGAACCCGGCGTTTTCTTCGGCAATGCGCGCCGCCTCACCCATCACCCGGGCAATCACCAGGAGAACGCCGCCGATCAGCAGCAGCACCAGGTCGTCGCTGGACAGCGAAATCACCAGCGACCGCCGGCGGCCCGACAGATCGAGCGACAAGGCCGCCGACAGCAGGAGGGAACCGAGCGGGCTTTCCGCCCCGACGACCATCAGGGCGTAGCCGCAGTGGCGCAGGCGGCGCGCCGCCGCCACGCTGAAGATGGCGCCGGCGGCATAACCTTCGAACAATCGCTTCAACTCCCACAGTCCCCAAAGACCGGGGAGCGATACCGCGCCCAATGCCGCGAACACGGCCAGCGCGACCAACGGAGGCAGGCGGCGCGGTTCGAAACCGGCGATCGCGACCCAGCCGTGGTACGGCAGCTGTCCCGGAAACAAAATCACGTACAGGGCCAGCCCGGGTATCACCAGCCAGAACGCGGCGGTCACCAGCCATGCCATGCGGCGGCTCAGGCGGGTAATGCCGGCGGACGGATCGATTGTCATGAACGAGGCGCTTCCCTGCCGATAAAATTTCTGTAAAACGATAATAAGTTATCGTTTTACAGAAAGGAGTGTGCCATGCGCCTTCCCCTACCGTCCAGCCTGCCGATGGCCTTTTGCCTTGTCCTGGCGGCCTGCGCACAAACCCGGGTGACCGATCATGCCGTGTCGCCGGCCAGCCTGCCGGTGGATGCCGAACGGCTGGGCCGAACGCTGCTGGTGGTCGAGCCGGCGCTGCCGGGCGACGATCAGGACCGCGACTCCCACGCCGCCGAGGCAACCCAGGTGATTCGCGAGTCGCTTGCGGTCCTGCCGGGTCGGACCGGACCGTCCGGCAGCGACGAAAGCCTGCTGGCGCTGGCCCGGAGCAGCGGTCTGGACAGTGTGCTGATCATCCGGGTCGAGGAATACGCCCGTCGCGGCAACCTCTATGTCGCCCTGGCGGTGCCGCCGGTCAGTTGGGACACCAAAACGACGGTTTCGCTGCGCCTGCGGGCGCTGGACGCGCGCACCGGCGAGGTGATCGCCGATCTGCGGCGGGACAGGGTGCGCGGCGGCCTGTACACCGACCGCACCGCCGGCGATCTGCCCGACGAACTGAGGGAAACGCTCCGGTCGCTGCTGGCGAAGGGATAGCATTTCCCCGCCTTGTCGGCCCCCCGCCGATGGCGCAGTGAAGCCAGTGTTCCGATCGCGACAGATGCGTCCGCCCCGTCGCGTGAATCGGAACACTGGGTCGCAAACCGGCGGAGCGGCGATGGAACAGGTTGACTGCGTGGTGATCGGGGCCGGCGTGGTTGGCATCGCGGTGGCCCGCGCGCTGGCGCAGGCCGGCCGCGAGGTGATCGTGCTGGAGGCCGCCGAGGCCATCGGCACGGAAACCTCCAGCCGCAACAGCGAGGTCATCCACGCCGGCATCTACTACCCCAGGGACAGCCTGATGGCCCGCTTCTGCGTGCAGGGACGGCGCATGCTGTATGCGTTCTGCCGCGACCGCGGCGTGAGCTTCGTCAATTGCGGCAAGCTCATCGTCGCCACCAGCGACGCGGAAACCGAACGGCTTGCCGGCATCCAGGCGCGCGCCGAGGCCAACGGCGTCGAGGCCATGCGCCGGCTGACCGCCGCCGAGGCGGTGGCGCTGGAACCCAACCTCGCCTGCACCGCCGCCCTGCTTTCCGCCAGCACCGGCGTGGTGGACAGCCACGCTTTCATGCTCGCTTTGCAAGGCGAGGCCGAGCAAGCCGGCGCCGTGTTCGTCTTGCGCAGCCCGGTCACCGGCGGGCGCGTTGCCGGCGCCGGCACCGAGATCGCGGTTGGCGGTGCCGACCCCATGCGGCTGCGCTGCCGTCTGCTGGTCAATTCGGCCGGGCTGCACGCCCCCGCGGTGGCGCGCTCCCTGGCCGGCATGCCCGGCGATCTCATCCCCCCCGCCTGGTACGCCAAGGGCAGCTATTTTACTCTCGCGGGAAGCTCGCCGTTTTCCCGGCTGATCTATCCGGTGCCGGTGCCGGGCGGATTGGGCGTGCATCTGACCATCGACCTCGGCGGCCAGGCGCGGTTCGGGCCGGATGTCGAATGGATCGACCGGATCGACTACAGCGTCGATCCGCGCCGCGCCGACGGGTTCTACGCCGCCGTGCGGCGCTACTGGCCCGGCCTGAAGGACGGCGCCCTGCAACCGGGCTATGCCGGCATCCGCCCGAAGATCGTGCCGCCGGGTGCCCCCGGCCAGGATTTTGTCGTGCAAGGCCCGCGAACCCACGGCATCCCCGGACTGATCCATCTGTTCGGCATCGAAAGCCCCGGTCTGACCGCTTCCGTCGCGCTGGCGGCATATGTGGCGGAAGTGGCGCGGGAGAGCAGCGCAAGCCGGTGAACACAGGGAAGCGTTGCCCGTAGCCGCGCCGCTTGGCATCCTACCCTTGCGCCCCGGCACGGCGCCGGCCCTGAGTGGATCACGCCTGAGTGGATCACCGATGATTGTCCCGCAAGCAGCGCAAACCTCCGCCGCGGTGGCCGATCACTACGATGAGCTGGACAGCTTCTATCGCGACATCTGGGGCGAGCACGTCCACCACGGCTATTGGGTGACCGGGCAGGAAACTCCGGCGCAGGCCGCCGAGGCGCTGGTCTGGCTGGTCGCCGAGCGGCTGCGCCTGTCCCCCGGCGATGCGGTTTGCGACATCGGCTGCGGTTACGGCGCGACCGCCGGGATGCTGGCCGAGCGTTACGGCGTCGCCGTCACCGGCGTGACCCTGTCCGCCGCCCAGGCGGCGATCGCGGCCACCCGGTCCCCGGCCGCCGGCAGGCTCGATATCCGCCGGCAGGACTGGCTGCGCAACGATTTCGCCGATGCCGGCTTCGACCGCGCCTACGCGATCGAAAGCTCCGAACACATGCCGGACAAGCCGCTTTTCTTCGCCGAGGCGTTCCGCACCCTGCGGCCCGGCGGGCTTTTCGTGGTCTGCGCCTGGCTCGCCCGCACGGCGCCGCGCCGGTGGGAAATGCGCCATTTGCTGGAGCCGATCTGCCGCGAGGGCCGGCTGCCGGGCATGGGCGACCAGGCCGACTATGAAGCCCTGCTCGGGCAGGCCGGGTTCGAGTTGCTGACGGTGGACGACATCAGCCGCGCCGTCGCCCGCACCTGGGCCATCTGCCTGCGCCGGCTTGCCGGCAGAACGGTCGCCGATCGGCGCTACCTGCGGTTCCTGCTGGACAGCAATGCCGGCAACCGCGTGTTCGTCCTGACCATGGTGCGGCTGCTCATCGCCTATCGCACCGGGTCGATGCGATATTGCGTGTTCACCGCCCGCAAGCCCGGCTGACCGGAACGCAAGCCACGGCATCTTGATCGGCGCGGGCGCGTTGCGGCGCGCGGCGCCTGTCCGGTGGTGCTAAACAGGCCGGCGCCCTGGCTCGCCGCCGCCAAACCGGAGTTCGGCTGATGTCACTGCCCCCGGATACCGTCGCCATGCCGCGCCGCCAGGACAAGCTGGCCGGCGTCCGCCATGACGATCCGGGCATGCCGGGTTGAGGCACACCACGCAGGTCCCCCCGCTCGCGCCCGGCGTTATCACGGCGCTGCCCGATGCCACGCCCAGCGATGACGATGACGATGCCGGTCGCACCCTCCGGGCACAGATGGAGGTGGCGCGCGCGCATCCCGACACGGTGAAGGTCTGCCTGGTGATTCTCACCGTGCTGGCGGTGCTGGCCGCGCTGTACACCGCCGCCGCCATCGTCATGCCGCTGCTGCTGGCGCTGGTGCTCAATCTGCTGCTCGCCCCGGCCAAGCGGCTGCTGCTCCGCCTGCACCTGCCCGGCACCGCCGCGGCGGTGCTGCTCATGTTCGGCGTGTTCGCGGTCATTGGCGGGGTGGGCGCGGGCATTTCGGTGCCGGCGTCGCAATGGATCGCCCGCGCGCCGGAGGGGCTTCCCCGGCTCCAGCAACAACTCGGCCCGTTGCGCGAGCCCGCCATGTTCGTGCTCAAGCGGCTCGATCAGGTGCAGCACGCTTTGGACCAGGCCGCGCCGCCCACCGAGCGCGGCGTGCAGAAGGTTTCGGTGCAGCAAACCGGCGCCATGGGCAGCATCGGTTTCTCGGTCGTGCAAAACACGCAGGCCGCGCTGGCGCAGATTCTGATGATGGCGGTGGTGCTGTTCTTCCTGCTGGCGGGCGGCGATTCGCTGCTGCGCCGCCTGGTGGAGATCGTCCCCGGCTTCGGCGACAAGCGCCGCGTGGTGGCCGCCGCCGTCGAGATCGAGGACAACATTTCCGCCTACCTGTTCACCATTACCGCCATGAACCTGCTGGTGGGCATTCTCAACGGCCTGCAGATGTGGGCGCAGGGGTTGCCGGACGCGCTGCTGTGGGGCAGCGCCGCCTTTCTGCTGAACTATATTCCCATCCTTGGGCCGCTGACCGGCGTGCTGCTGTTCTTTTTCGTCGGCCTGCTGGTCGCCGACGGCCTCTGGTGGGCGTTGCTGCCGCCGGCGATCTACCTGGCCATCCACGTCGCCGAGGGCGAGGTGCTGACCCCCATGCTGCTGGCGCGGCGCTTCACCCTCAACCCGGTGCTGGTGATCGTGTCGCTGTTCTTCTGCGACTGGATGTGGGGGGTGACCGGAGCGCTGCTGTCGGTGCCGCTGCTGTCCATCCTGAAGATCGTCAGCGACCACATTCCGGCGCTGACGCCGCTCGGCCACCTGCTCGGGGGGCCGCCCAAGCGGCGTTTGATGGTGGCCTAGCCGCTCGACGGTCGCCGGTTCGCTTTGCTGTGTCGCCCACGCCACCATACTAACGCATGCAACTCCAAAGCAGGGTGCCAATCGCGGCGGCAGCGATCTTAATATGAAACAAGGTCCTCTGGCCGGAACCTGGCACGGCACGCAAGCACCCGGCATAAGGCGCGGCTGATGCGGTCCACGCCATGATCGCGGCCCCCCGAAATCGGGCTTCCGTTGCGCCCCGGGAATCGCCATGTTGCGCGCCATGCTGATACACGCCAGTTGTGGTGCGCGGGATGGCGCGGGGGTGCTGCTGATCGGCCCGCCCGGCTCGGGTAAGTCGGATCTGCTGCTCCGGCTGCTCGACCGTGGATTCGTGCTGGTGGCCGATGACCGGGTCGAGGTCGAGGACGGGTTCGCCCGTGCGCCGGCGGTGCTCGCCGGGCTGCTGGAAGTGCGCGGCCTGGGCGTTCTGTGTCTGCCGCATCTGCCGCGCGCGCGGGTGGCGCTGGCGGTCGAACTGGGCGGACCGGCAGCCCGGCTGCCGCTGCCCGCCCGCCATCCGACGTTGGGGGTGCCGTCGATCGTGCTCGACGCGTTCACGCCCAGCGCGGCGCAACGTGTGGCCCTGGCGCTGGATTGCGCCGAAGGGCGGGTTCGCCAGGAGGTCGGCGCGTTCACCCCGGAACCCGGCGCCCCATGAGCGGTTCCACGGCACCCTGTCCGGACCGACAGCCGGTACTGCTGGTTTCCGGCCTGTCCGGCGCCGGCAAGTCGTCGATCCTGCGGGCGCTGGAGGATGCGGGCTACGAGGCGATCGACAATCCCCCGCTCGGCCTGATCGAGGGGCTGGTGACCGGCGGCCCGGCCGGCAGCGGACGCCGGATCGCCGTGGGCGTGGACGCGCGCAGCCGCGGATTCGACGCTGGCGCGGTGCTGGATACCCTTGGCCGGCTGCGCCTGAATCCGGGGCTTTGGCCGGAGCTGATCTATGCCTGGGCCGACGATACCGTGTTGCAACGCCGTTACACCGAATCCCGCCGGCGCCACCCGCTGTCGCCGCACGGGAGGGTGGCCGACGGCATCGCCGCCGAACAGGCGCTGACCGCACCGTTGCGCGAGGCGGCCGACTTTGTCATTGACACCTCCGACCTGCCGACCCCGGCGCTGCGCCGGCTGATTGAGCGCCGCTACGGCCCCGAGGCCCAGCTCGACGACCATGGCGGGCTGGCGGTGTCGCTTATCTCGTTCGCGTTCCCTGCGGGCCTGCCCCGCGAGTCGGACATGGTTTTCGACGCGCGGTTCCTGCGCAACCCGCACTATATTGAGGGGCTTAGGCTGCGCACGGGCAGGGACCCTGCGGTTGGCGCCTATATCGAAGGTGATCCTGACTATGGCGCCTTCTTTAATGGGTTGGTGGGCCTTCTCAGTCTGGTCTTGCCGCGCTTCGTGCAGGAAGGCAAAAAATATGCGACCATCGCGGTCGGATGCACCGGCGGCCATCACCGTTCGGTGTTCATTGTCGAAAAACTGGCATCCCACCTGACCCAGGCAGACTGGCGAGTGACCACGACGCATCGTGAACTGCTCCGCGAGGAGGCTGCGATCGCTCAGGCCCCGTCACGCGGCGACCCCGCGCCGACCGAGGCGCCGCGCCCGCCCGCACAGGCACAGGAGGCCTGACCTCTCCCCATGATCGGTCTTGTACTGGTCACCCATGGCCGTCTCGCCGAGGAGTTGCGGCTGGCAATGGAGCACGTTGTCGGCGCCCAGCGCAACGTCGCCACGGTGTGCATCGGGCCGGATGACGATATCGAGGAACGCCGCGCCGAGATCCATCTGCGCATCGACACGGTTGATACCGGGGATGGCGTCGTGCTGCTCACCGACATGTTCGGTGGCACCCCCAGCAACCTCGCCATCTCGCAAATGGACCGCCAGGGTGTCGAGGTGATCGCCGGCGTCAACCTGCCGATGCTGGTCAAGCTGGCCAAGGTGCGCTCCAACCTGCCGCTCGCCGATGCGGTGGACTGCGCCCAGAACGCCGGGCGCAAATACATCGCCGCCGCCAGCCATGTGCTTCCCCATCAAAGGCCGCCCGAGGCCGCCCTGCCGGTCGGCCCGTTCGTCAACGGCAATGGCGTCGTGGCGCCGCCGGCCCCGGTGCTGTCAGGCGCGGCTCCTTTGCCGGCCCCTCCGGCGCCGGCCGGCAAGGATCACGGCGGATGAGCAGTGACGGGGCCGACGTTTCCGGCGAACCCGTCCTGACCCGCATCCTCACCATCCGCAATCGCCGCGGCCTGCATGCGAGGGCGGCGGCCCGGTTCGTCACCCTCGCCGAGCGCTACGGCGCCGCCGTGGACGTGCTCAAGGATGGCCAGTCGGTGCCGGCACGCTCCATCATGGGCCTGATGATGCTGGGCGCCGGACAAGGCTCCACCATCGAACTGCGCGCCGAAGGCTGGGACGCGAAGGAAGCCCTCGAAGCGCTCGCCGCCCTGATCGAGGCCGGTTTCAACGAGCAGGACTGAGGATTTTTGCGGGACGGGCGGCAAAACGCCAACGGATGACGGGGGGAAGAAACCAAAATGATATCGGCGTGCTGTTCTTCGCAACCTCGATTGCTTCGCAAGCCCTGAGACCGTGTACCCGCCCGAGGACGACGCCCCGCGCCTGCCGCGCCGCTTCAGAACCGCCATATCGGCCGCCCAGCCCGGCTCGGCTGCTCAGCGCGGAGCCGAGCGGCGGCTGATCGGCATTCCGGTCGGCGGCGGCGTCGCCATCGGTCCGGTGTTCGGCGTTGCCGAGCGACCTGCCGAGGTTGTGCGCCAGAAAATCCTGGCCGCCGACATCGCCTCGCAAACCGCCCGCCTGGACGCCGCCGTGCTGCAATCGCGCAAGCAGTTGCACAAGCTGCGCGCCCGGCTGGGCATGCTGCCGGAGGACAGCCAGGCGGAGATCGCCCCGCTGCTGGACGCCTACCTCCAGATGGTCGGCCCCTCCCGCCTGCTGCGCGGGGCACGCCGGCGCATCACCGACATGCTGGTCTCGGCCGAGACCGCGGTGGTCGATGCCAGCGAGGAAATCGCCGCCGCCATGCTGGCCGTGCCCGCCGACGACGACCTGGGTGCGCGCGAACGCCACGCCGAGGAAGTGCGTGAAATCGCCCGCCGCCTGGTGCGCAACCTCACCCACACGCCGTTCCGCAGCTTCGCCGGCATGCCGGAGGGGGCGGTGCTGGTCTGCGAGGGCCTGCGCCCGGCCGATGCCGCCCTGCTCGACCCCGCCCGGCTGGCCGGCGTGGCCACCGATGAAGGTGGCGCCGACGGCCACACCGCCATCATGCTGCGCGCACTCGGCATGCCCGCCGTGCTCGGGGTCGCCGGACTCAGCCAGGGCGCCCACCCGGGCGACATTGTCGTCGTGGACGGAAGCGCCGGCGTGGTCACGGTCAACCCCTCCCCGGCCACCCTGGCGACGGCACGGCGCGCCGTCATCGGCTTCGCCCGCCAGCGCCAGAAGCTGGCCCGGCTGCGGCGCCTGCCGGCGATGACCCTGGACGGCGAGCGTGTGGAGTTGCAGGCGAATCTGGAGATCCCGGCCGAGTTGCCGTTGATCGCCCAGGCCGGCGCCGCCGGCATCGGCCTGCTGCGCAGCGAATTCCTGTTCATGAACCGCGAGAACCTGCCGGACGAACAGGACCAGACCGAGACCTACCGTGGCGTCATCGAGGCGATGGGCGGCGACCCGGTGACCATTCGCGTGCTGGACTGGGGCGGCGAGAAGGACATCGAGGCGCTGCAAAGCGCCGGTCTGGTGCCGGAAGTGGCCGACCAGAATCCCGCCCTCGGCCTGCGCGGCATCCGTCTGCTGCTGCGCCGCCCGGAACTGTTCGAAACCCAGCTTTCCGCCATCCTGCGCGCCGCCGTCGCCGGCCCCACCCGCGTGCTGCTGCCCATGGTCACCACGGTGGGCGAGGTGCGCGCGGCGCGCGAGATATTCGACCGGGTGGTGCGCCGCCTGCGCCGCCACGGCGATCGCCTGCCGGACCCGATCCCGCCGCTCGGCATCATGATCGAGACACCGGGCGCCGCCTTGTCGGCCGACGCGCTGGCGCTGGAGGCGGATTTTTTCGCCATCGGCACCAACGACCTGACGATGTACACGCTCGCCGTCGATCGCGCCGAGAGCGACGTCTCCTCACTATACGACCCGCTGCATCCGGCGGTGCTGCGGCTGGTGCAGTTTGCCACCGAGGCGGCGCTGCGCATGCGCATGCCGGTGTCGGTGTGCGGCGAGATGGCGGCCGACCCGCGCCTGACACCGCTGCTGCTGGGGTTGGGGTTGCGCAGCTTCAGCATGAACGCCGCGGCGGTGCCGCGGGTGAAGCAGGCGGTCCGCGCCGCCGAAATCGACGACTGCGTCCGCTTCGCCCGGCGGGTGATGGAGCAGTCGGACTCCGAGCGCATCCGGGCCATGGTGGTGGCCGAACCCGGCCTGGCGTGATCGGTGTGGTTTCCTCGGCTCGGCGCAGGCGGATCGCCTTCACCTCCCCAGGCGGTGCCCGCTCAAATCCGACGCCGCATCCCGGGGCATGAGGAGCGAGACCGGCGCGGCCACGAAGGAAAAAAGCGCGACCACCAGGAAGCCCACGCTGAAATCCGCCACCATCGGCGTTGCATGTCCGCCCAGACTCATCGCCACGGTGAGCGCGGCGGCGCCAATCGAGATGCCGAGCGTCAGCGAAACCTGCTGGATGGTGCTGTAGAGGCTGGTGGCGGCGCTCATGCGGGCGCGCGGGATCTCGGCGTAGGCGAGCGCGTTGTAGGCGGTGAACTGCAATGACCGGAGAAAACCGCCGGCCAGCAGCACCAGATAGATGGCCGCCAATGGCCAGGCCGGCCGGAACGCGCCGCACAGCCCGAGCAGCACCGCCGAGACGGCGCCATTCACCAGCAATGTGTCACGAAAGCCGAAATGGCGCAGCGCCGTCATCGACACCGGCTTCATCACCAGCGCGCCGGCCGAACTGGCGAAGGTGATCAGGCCGCTTTGCACCGGGCTGCGCCCGAAGGTGAGTTGCAGCATCATCGGCATCAGGAACGGGATGGCGCCCACGCCGACACGGAACAGCGTGCCGGCGATCACCGAGACAAGGAAGGTGCGATAGCGCAGCAGCGAGAAGTCGATCAGCGGGGCGGGGTGGCGGGTCGCGTGCACCGCGAAGCCCAGCGCCGCCACACCGCCCAGGCCCAGCGCGGCCAACGAGATCTGGATGGGAAACACGCCGCGTCCGACCGTCTCAAAGCCGAACATCAGGCAGGACAGCGTGACCCCGGAGATGGCGAAGCCGATCCAGTCGAACCCCGCCTCGGCGGGCTCGCGCACGTCATGGACAAAGATGGTGACCAGCAGGATGCCGGCGATGCCCATGGGGATGTTGATGTCGAAGATCAGCCGCCAGGAGAAATAGGTGGTGATGAAGCCGCCGAGCGGCGGCCCCACCACCGGGCCGAGCAGCGCCGGCGTGGTCAGCCAGGCCATCGCCGCGATCAGCTCGGTCTTGGGTACGTTGCGCAGCAGCAGCAGCCGGCCGACCGGCACCATCATCGCCCCGCCGATACCCTGAAGCACCCGGAACAGCACCAGTTCCGCCAGCGACTGGGCGCTGCCGCACAGCACCGACCCCAGGGTGAACAAGGCGATGGCAAGGCGGAAGACGTTGCGGGCGCCGAACCGGTCCGCCATCCAGCCGCTGGCGGGGATGAACACCGCCAGGCTGAGCAGATAGGACGTCAGCGCCGCGTTCATGTGCACGGGCTCGACATTGAAGGCGCGCGCCATGGTGGGCAGCGCGGTGGCGATCACGGTGCTGTCCACGTTCTGCATGAACAGCGCGCAGGCAACGATCAGCGCCGTGATGCGGATTCGCCGCCGCTCCGATGGCTCGACGGCGCGGAGGGACGCGCGCGCGCCGGTGGCGGGCGCCGCTTGGGGCAGGCTGGCGGCGTCACTTTCGGTCATGGCGGCAGCATGGCGGCTTGGCCACGGCCCGCAAAGACCACCCCGCGCATGAAGGGGCCGCGCGGTTTCCGGTGCCGCCGGTGTCAGGGCAGCAGGATGGTGCTGCCGGTGGTGCGCCGCGCCTCCAGCGCCGCGTGGGCCAGGGCGGCATCCTGCAACGGGAAGGTCTGGTTGACGCGGATGCTGACCGCGCCGGTGCCGACCACCTCGAACAATTCGCCGGCGGCATGCTGGAGATCGGCGCGTTTGGCCGTGTAGGTGGCCAGACCGGGGCGGGTCAGGAACAGGCTGCCCTTGGCGCCGAGCAGACCGACATCGACCGCGCCGACGGGGCCCGAGGCGTTGCCGTAGCTCACCATCATGCCCAGTGGCGCCAGGCAGTCCAGGCTGATCATGAACGTGTCCTTGCCGATGCTGTCATACACCACCGGCACCATCGCACCGCCGGTGATGCGTTTGACCTCGGCCACGAGTTCGCCATAGCCCACCACGGTGTGATCCGCGCCATGAGCCCGGGCAAGCTCCGCCTTTTCGGGGGTGGAGACGACGCCAATGACGGTGGCGCCGAGGTGCTTCGCCCATTGGGTCATGATCAGGCCGACCCCGCCGGCGGCGGCATGCACCAGGATGGTGTCGCCAGGCTGCACCTTGTAGGTGCGGCGGAGCAGGTACTGGGCGGTGAAGCCCTGCAGCATCATCGCCGCGGCGGTGTTGAAGTCGATGTTGTCGGGCAGCTTGACCAGGCGGTCGGCGGCAATGACACGCTCGGTGGCATAGGCGCCGATCGGCGCGGTCGCGTAGGCGACCCGGTCGCCGACGGCGACCTCGGTGACGCCCTCGCCCACGGCGGTGACCGTGCCGGCTGCCTCCATGCCAAGAATGGCCGGCAGCGCGGTCTTGTAGAGGCCGGTGCGGAAATACACGTCGATGAAGTTCAGCCCGACCGCCGCATGGCGGACCAGCGCCTCGCCAGGGCCGGGCTCGGGCGTGGGCACGTCCTCCCAGCGCATGACCTCGGGGCCGCCATGGGCGTGAATGCGGATGGCCTTCGTCATGGGTGTTCCATCATGTACAATGGTTGCAGGCGGAAACCATTCATGGGCCGGGCCGCCAATCGAAGCCAGCCGGCATGCGGGTCTCAAGGTCGAGGAGATAGCGCTTGGTTGGCAGTCCGTCGCCCCCCGAATAGCCGCCGATCCCGCTGACAGCCACGACGCGGTGGCAGGGGATCAGAATCGGGATCGGGTTGGCGCCATTCGCCCCGCCCACCGAGCGGGCGCTGCCGCCGGCGAGGTGGGCGATATCCTGATAGGTTCGCGTCTCACCTGGCGGAATTTCCCGGAGCGCCGCCCACACGCGACGGCGATAGGGGGTACCTTGCGGGTCGAGCGGCAGATCGAAGGCCAGCCGGCGGCCGTCGAAATAGGCGTGCAACTGGTCGCGGGCGCGGCGCAGCAGGCCGGTTTCCGTCTGGTCGCGTCCCCAGCCCCAGTCCAGCGCCACGATGCGCCCGTCCTCCTCGGACAGGGTGAGGTCGCCGACCGGCGTGTGCAGGGAAAGTTGGGGCAAGCGCAGGTATCCTGTACGGGCGGCCGAGCGGAGGCGGATGGCACCCCCAGCCAGACATGCTGTCAAGCCCGGGGGGAACCGTGCATCCGATCCAGCTGTTGCAGATAGGGTGTCGCACCGGCATGGGGAGGGGCGATATGCTTTCGCATGATGCTTTCGTCTCGTTGGCGGCGGACGGTCGATATCAAAACGATGGATGGATTGCGCCGGAGGGTGCGAGGAGCCGTATGACGAACCACCGCCGGCCCGACGATCCGAATCTGCATTTTGAGGTGCCTATGTTCCTGTGCTGCAACCGGCGTCCGGATGGAGACAAGCGCGGCTCCTGCGCTGCCCGCGGATCGGAGATGTTCCACCGAATAAGCGGCTGAGGGGTACGCTGCATGGCCATGGCCCGGGAGGCGACCGTATTCGCCGTGGCGTCGGGCGCCGGCCGTGCGGCCGTGACCGTGCTGCGGATCAGCGGGCCGCAAACGGCCGCGATCCTCGATGGTCTTTGCCGCCGCCGTCCTTCGCCGCGTATGGCTACCCTGCGGGCATTGCGCGCGGCCACCGGCGAGGTGCTGGACCGGGCGCTGGTCCTCTGGTTCCCTGGTCCCCGCAGCTACACCGGGGAAGACAGTGCCGAGTTGCAATTGCATGGGGGTGGCGCGGTGCTGGCGGGCGTTGCGGCCGCGCTCGTGGCGCACGGTGCCAGGCCCGCCGACCCCGGCGAGTTCACCCGCCGCGCCTTCCTCAACGGCCGGCTCGACCTGCTGCAGGCGGAAGCGATCGGCGATCTGGTCGCCGCGGAGACGGAGGCGCAGCGGCGCCAGGCGCTGCGCCAACTGGAGGGAGCTCTGGGCGCGCTCTATGGCGCCTGGACGGCCAGGCTCACCCGCATGGTCGCGCGGGAGGAGGCGCTGATCGACTTTCCCGACGAGGATCTGCCGCCGGCGGTCGAGGCCGAACAGGCGCGCGACCTGGCCGGACTTCGGCAGGACCTTGCGGCCCATCTGGCTGACAATCGCCGGGGCGAGCGGCTGCGCGAGGGTTTGTTCTTCGTCGTCGCCGGCCCGCCGAACGCCGGCAAGTCCACGCTCATCAACGCGCTGGCGTGTCGTGAGGTGGCGATCGTCTCGCCGCTGCCGGGCACCACGCGCGATGTGCTCGAAGTTCGCGTGGACATCGGCGGTGTCCCCGTGACCCTGCTGGACACCGCGGGACTGCGCGATAGCGACGACCCGGTCGAGGCAGAAGGCGTGCGGCGCGCGCGCAGCAGGGTGGCCACGGCGGACCTGGTGATTGAGCTTGTGGACGCGACCTTGCCGGCGCGAATCGGGATCGAACCCGGGGCCGAAGCGCTGGTCATCGCGACCAAGATCGATCTCGCGCCGATGCCTGCCGGCGTGGAACTCGGCGTGGCCGCACCGACGGGCGTTGGCCTGAACGCCTTGCATGAGCATCTCGCCACCGCCGCCGCGCGCCTGACGGCGCAAGGTGGCCCCCCGGCGCTGACGCGCGCCCGCCACCGTGCTGCCCTGATGGAAGCCGCTGCTCGGCTGGACTCGGCGGCGGTGGCAGAACTGCCCGAGTTGCGGGCCGAGGACCTCCGATTGGCCCTGCGCGCCATCGGCCGGGTCACCGGCGAGGTGGGCGTCGAGGACATCCTTGATTCCGTATTCCGGCAATTCTGTATAGGGAAGTGAGATCGCCGCCGCTGGAGGCGGCAGCGTTGACCGGAGGGCCGATCGTGGCGGAGCGTTTCGATGTGGTCGTGATCGGCGGCGGTCATGCAGGCTGCGAAGCGGCGGCCGCTGCCGCGCGCATGGGGGCGCGCACGTTGCTGCTCACGCATTTTCTGGCGACGGTGGGTGAAATGTCGTGCAATCCGGCGATCGGGGGCATTGGCAAGGGGCACCTGGTGCGTGAGATCGACGCCCTTGACGGGGTGATGGGTCGGGCTGCCGACATGGCGGGCATCCATTTCAAGCTGCTTAACCGCAGCAAGGGCCCGGCGGTGCGTGGCCCGCGGGCGCAGGCCGATCGCTCCCTGTACCGGCGTGCCATCCGCGCCCTGCTGGCCGAACAGCCTGGTCTGACGCTTCGCGAGGCAGCCGCGGAGGACATCGAGCTTGACCGGAATTTTGCCCTTGCCGCGGTCGTCTGCGCGGACGGCTCCCGCGTTCCTTGCGGTGCCGCGGTTCTCACCGCGGGCACATTCCTGCGCGGTGTTATCCACGTGGGCCTGCAGAGCACGCCGGCCGGCCGGGTGGGGGAAGCGCCCTCGGTGGGACTGGCGGCGGCACTCGCCCGGTTCCGCCTTCCCCTGGGACGGCTCAAGACCGGCACGCCACCGCGGCTGGATCGCCGGTCGATCGATTGGGACGGCCTGGAGGCTGACCCCGGCGACGCTGATCCGGTCCCGTTCAGCGTGCTCACCAATCGGATCACCAACCCGCAGATCGCCTGCCGGATCACCGCCACCACCCCGGCGACCCATGCCATTATCCGCGCGAACCTGTCGGCCTCGGCGGTGTATGGCGGCAATCTGAGTGGGCGTGGTCCGCGCTATTGCCCCTCCATCGAAGACAAGGTGGTGCGCTTCGCCGCCCGCGAGCGGCACCAGATATTCCTTGAACCCGAGGGGCTGGACGACCCCACCGTCTATCCGAACGGCATTTCCACCAGCCTTCCGGCCGAGGTGCAGCAGTCCATGCTGGCCACCATTCCGGGGTTGGAGCATGCGCGCATGGTTCGACCTGGCTACGCCGTCGAATATGATTACGTGGACCCGCGCGCGGTGACATCGTCGCTGGAACTGAAACAGGTCCCGGGGCTGTTTCTCGCCGGCCAGGTCAACGGAACGACCGGCTATGAGGAAGCGGCAGCGCAGGGCATCATGGCCGGAATCAATGCGGCGCGGCGGGCGAGCGGCGCTGCCTCTGTCACTCTTGACCGGGCGGATGCCTATATCGGCGTGCTCATCGACGACCTGACCACGCAGGGGGTCACCGAACCCTACCGAATGTTCACGTCCCGCTCGGAATATCGGCTGTCGTTGCGGGCCGACAACGCCGATCTGCGCCTGACCGCCCGCGCATTGGCCTGGGGTTGCGTCTCGCGGGAGCGCGCCGTCGCTTTCGCGACCTATCAGGACGCGGTCGCCTCGACACTCGTGCGCGCCCGGGCGGAGACGGTGGGGTCGGCAACCCTGCAACGGCTTGGCGCCACTGTCCGGGCCGACGGCCAGCCCCGGTCCGCGCTTGACCTCATCGGCAATCCCAATCTTTCCCCCGGCCTTCTGCACGGGATTTTTCCCTGGCTACAGGACCTCGCGCCCCGGGTGCGGGCCTGTCTGGAGGCGGAAGCCCTCTACGCCGGGTATTTGCCGCGACAGGAGGCCGACATTCGCGCTTTCCGGCGGGAAGAAGCGGTGCCGCTTGGCAATGACGTCAACTACGCCGAAATCGGCGGCCTTTCGGCCGAACTGCGCGACAAGCTTGCCGCTTCCCGCCCCGCCAGCCTCGGCGCGGCCTCCCGTTTGCAGGGCATGACGCCGGCCGCTCTGGCCGCCCTCATGGCACATCTCCGGCAGCGCCGCGCGTCGTGTTTCACGTGAAACACGGCGGCGTCGATGATCTTGGTGTTTCACGTGAAACACGCGACCGCCTGCTGGCCTACGTTGACCTCCTCCTGCGTTGGCAGCGCACCATTAACCTGATTTCCCGCCGCGACCTCGATGACGTCTGGAATCGCCATATCCTGGACAGCCTGCAACTGAGCGCTCTGATACCACCCGACGCCGACCGCGCCATCGACCTCGGCTCCGGCGCCGGCCTGCCCGGCCTGGTTCTGGCCATTGCCACCGGCATGCCGTTCGATCTCGTGGAGTCAGACCAGCGGAAGGCCGCGTTCCTGCGCGAAGCCGCCCGTGTTACCGGCGCGCCCGTCACCGTGCATCCCGCCCGAATCGAGAACGCCAGGCTCGCCCCCGCCGCTCTCATCACGGCTCGCGCCCTCGCTCCGCTTCCGGTGCTGCTCGGTTGGGCCGCCTCTCTGCTCAAGCCCGGCGGGATTTGTTTGTTCCCAAAGGGCCGTGGCGTGGAAGACGAATTGACCGCCGCCGCGCCGCAATGGCACATGAACATATTCCGGACCACGAGCCGTACGGACTCGTCCGCCACCATCCTCCGGATCAGCGAGATCGTCCGTGTCCAACCTCACCACTGATGCGCCGCGGGTCGCCCCCAAGCTCAGCGCCGCCCCACGGACGCGAATCATCGCCGTCGCCAACCAGAAAGGTGGCGTCGGCAAAACCACGACAACCATCAACCTCGCCGCCGCCCTGGCCGCCACTGGCGAATCGGTCCTGCTGGTCGATCTCGACCCCCAGGGGAATGCGTCAACCGGCATGGGCCTGGCGCGCACCGACCGCGGCAACGGCACCTATGCGCTGCTCACCCACGACGCGGCCGCGTCGGACGTCATCCGCGCCACCTACGTCCCGAACCTCTCCATCGTGCCGGCGGAGTCCGACCTCGCCGGTGCCGAGATCGAACTGGTCACTGAAACGCGCCGCGAATTCCGCCTCCGCGACACCCTTCGCAGCACTGACGCAATGCGCGCTTTCACCTACGTTCTTATCGACTGCCCGCCCAGCCTCGGCCTGCTGACCCTCAACGGCCTCGTCACCGCCGATGCCGTCCTGGTGCCACTGCAATGCGAGTTTTTCGCCCTGGAGGGTATCAGCCAGATCATGCGCACGATCGATGTCGTCCGCCGCGGCCTGAACCCCGGACTGCGCCTGCAAGGAATCGTCCTGACCATGTTCGATCGCCGCAACAACCTGTCGGACCTGGTCGCCGCCGATGCGCGTGGCTTCTTCGGCAACCAGGTTTATGAGACCGTTATCCCCCGCAACATCCGCGTCTCCGAGGCCCCCAGCCACGGCAAGCCGGTTATCCTGTACGATGCGCGTTCGCCTGGCGCCCAGGCGTATGTCCGCCTGGCCAGCGAACTCCTCGAGCGCGAACGCCGGCCCGGTCGCGCCGCATGAGCCGCAAGGATATGGGACCACGCCTCGGCCGCGGACTGGCCTCCTTGCTCGGCGAGCCGCCGCCGGCTCCGCTGGACGATGGCACTGGCCCCCGTCCCATCCCGGTCGAGTTCCTGGCCCCGGGGCCCTTCCAGCCCAGAGGGCCCATCAATCCAGCGTCGCTGACCGAACTGGTGGAGTCCGTGCGTGCCCGCGGCATCCTTCAGCCCATCCTGGCCCGCCCGGACCCGCACACCCCCGACCGCTTCCAGATCATTGCCGGTGAACGTCGCTGGCGCGCCGCCCAGACGGCCGGGCTTCACGAAGTGCCGGCGCTGGTCCGCGACCTTACCGACGCAGATGCCATGGCCGCCGCCCTGGTCGAAAATCTGCAACGCCAGGACCTGAACGCCATCGAGGAAGCCGACGGCTATCGCCGCCTGATCGAGGAATTCGGGCTGACCCAGGAGCAACTGGGGGCGGCGGTCGGCAAGTCCCGCAGCCACATTGCCAACACGCTTCGCCTGCTGAACCTTCCCCCCACCGTCCAGGGCGAGGTCCGTAACGGTGCCCTTTCGGCCGGGCACGCCCGCGCCCTGCTGGCCCACCCCGAACCCGCAAAAGCCGCCCTGGCGGTCATCTCGCGCGGGTTGAACGTGCGCCAGACCGAAGCCCTGGCCGCCCGCCGCGCCTGCCCGGCCGGGCAGGGTGACGCGCCGGCGCGGGGCCGCCATAATGACCCGGAAACCGCCGCGCTCGAGACCGAACTGTCCGAACATCTCGGCCTGAAGGTCGAGATCGGCTTCGACGGCCGGGGCGGCACCGTCCGCATCCATTACCGCTCGCTGGAGCAACTGGACGGGCTGATTGCGCTGCTCAATCGCGGCTGAACGCATACCGGCAGGCCAGGAAGGGCGAAGCCCCGACCCCGATACCTAACGGCGCCGCGCCGCCGCCGCGCGTTGAGCGATCCCCAACACCGCGTTTCGCGCCATCGTCTCGTCCGGCGCCCCGGTGCGCTTGCACGCCCGCTCCGTCTCCCACAGCCGCGTCGCCGCCCATTCCAGCGCCGCCTCGCTCCACAGCGTGAGCGCCCGGGTAAATGCCGGCTGCCGACGGAAGAACACCGGCGGGCGGGCCGCCCGCGTCGCCTCCGCCGCCGAAACCCCACCGGCCATCACCGCGTGCGCCCGCTGCAACCGCTGCACATGGCCAAGCCCCACACGGGCCACCTGCACCGGCGCCGCCCCTTCCGCCATCGCCAGTTCCAACGCCCGATCCGCCGCCGCCACCTCTCCCGCCGTCGCCGAGAACAGCGCATCCTCCAGCGACAGCCCGGCCAGATCGCCCACGCATTCCCGCGCCGCCGCGACATCCACGCGACCACCCGGACCGACATACAGCCCGAGCTTTTCCACCTCGCTTACCGTCACCGCCCGGTCCGCTCCGAGCTGTCCAACGAGCCACCCCAGCGCATCTTCGTCCACAGCCACGTCCATCGACGCCAGCACGTCACGGATGCTCTGCTCCAGCGCGCGCCCCTCCGCCGGGTAGCAGCCGATCGCCATCGCGTCCGCCGCCGTCTCGCACAGCGCCCGCAGCTTCGACTTGGCCGCCAACCCGGGCGCTTCCATCACCAGCAGCGCCTCACCCGGCCCGGCCAGCGCCGCCTGCACCGGCGCGGTTGCTGAATCGCCAGCTTCGCGCAGCCGCACCACCCGCCGCCCCCCGATCAGCGACAGCGCCGCCATCTCACCGGGAATCCCAGCGATGCCGTCCCGCTCGATCTCCGTCACCAGAAATGGGTCATCCGTCGTGCCGGCCACCGCCCGCACCAGCCGCGCGGCCCGCTCGCGAATGAGGCCGACATCGTCCCCGTAGAGCAACACGGCCCGTGCGCGCCCTGGATCACGAAGGAATTCCTCGGTGCGGCGTGGCTCCAGCTTCATGCCAGCCAGTCCCAGCCCGCCGGATCAAACCGGGTGGGAGTGAAAATACGCCGCGAGTTGCGCGGTGATCTGCTCGGCGACAGCGTCGGCGATCCGCCGCTGCACGGTTTCCGTTTGATTATCCTGAGCGAAATACTGCTGGTCGAACACGTTCAGTCCGTCCACCGCCCGTGCATTGCCTGCCGTGACCGTGGCCCGCGCCGAATCCCGCGTGATCAGCGTCCACGAAGCGTGGCCGATCCAACGCATCCGTGTCACCGTGCTGTCCTGTTGGATTCCGATCCCCTCGGCATCCAGGCCGAACCCCACCAGCAGGTCGAAACGCTTGGCCGGTGGCGCATCGCCATGGTCAAGCCGCGCCTGCAACGCCTGCCGCAGCAACTGGCCGGAGCGTTCCGGGATCAGCGCCACCGAGATCAGCTCCAACCCAGCGCGCGCCGGGCCGGTAGCGTTGCTCCCGCTGGCGTAAAGCGGCTGGAAGCCGCAGCCAGGCAGCAGCAGCATTGGCAAACCCAGCAGCCAGCGCCGCGATGGCCGCATCATCCCGGTCCGGCAAGCACGAAGTTGACGATCCGGTTCGGCACGTGAACGCGCTTGACGATACGCCGGCCCTCCAGCAACCGCGCCACGTTCGGCTCCGCCTCGGCGGCGGCCACCACGTCTGCCGCCGCCGCCCCCGGCGGCACTTCCACCGTGCCGCGCAGCTTGCCCATCACCTGTACCGCGATCGTCACCGTCTCAGCCGCCGCCAGCGACAAATCCGCCTCCGGCCAGGGCATGTCCGCCACCAGCGCCCCCCCCGGGCTCAGCCGCGCCATGATCTCCTCGGCCAGATGCGGCATCATCGGCGCCACCAGACGCGCCGCCATCTCCATCGCCTCGCGCCGGGCCCAACGCAGATCGGGCGAATCCGTCGCCTTCTCGGCATCGGTCAGCGCGTTGGCGAACTCGTAAACCCGCGCCACCGCCACATTGAAGCCGAAGCCGTCCAGCGCCTCCGTCACCGCCGCGATGGTCCGGTGGGTCGCCCGTCGCAGGCCGCGCGCCTCCGCCCCAAACGACTCAGGAACATCCGCCGGGGCCGGCAGCGCCATAACGCCCTCGGCCAGCCGGAACAGCCGCTGGGTGAACCGGTAGGCCCCCACCACGCCGGATTCCGTCCACTCCATGTCCCGATCCGGCGGGTTGTCCGACAGGATGAACCACCGCGCCGTGTCCGCCCCGAAGCGATCGATGATCGCGCCGGGGTCCACGGTATTGCGCCGCGACTTCGACATCGCCTCGACACGCCCCACCGTCACCCGTTCCCCGGTGTCGCGATGCACCGCCATCTGGTCGCCCCGCATTTCGACCTCGTCGGGATACAGCCAGCGTCCGTCCTCGCCCCGGTAGCTCTCGTGCGTCACCATGCCCTGGGTGAACAGGCCGGCGAACGGCTCCTCAAGCGACAGATGCCCGGTCGCCTTCATCGCCCGGGTAAAAAAGCGCGAATACAGAAGGTGCAGAATCGCATGCTCGATGCCGCCGATATACTGATCCACCGGCATCCAGTGATCCACCGCCGCCCGCGTCAGCGGCTCCTCGGCATGCGGGCTGCAATAGCGGGCGAAATACCATGAGCTATCCACGAAAGTGTCGAACGTATCGGTCTCGCGCCGGGCCGCCCGTCCGCAGGACGGACAGGCCACATGTTTCCAGGTGGGATGGTGGTCCAGCGGGTTGCCCGGCCGGTCGAACGTCACGTCATCGGGCAGCCGCAGCGGCAGATCGGCTCGCGGCACCGGCACCACGCCGCAGGCATCGCAATGGATCACCGGGATCGGGCAGCCCCAGTAACGTTGCCGGCTGACCCCCCAGTCGCGCAGCCGCCAGTTCACCACCCCGGCACCCACGCCCAGCCGCTCGAGTTCGGCGATGGCCGCCGACTTTGCCTCCCCAGGCGCGGCCAATCCATCGAGAAACCCCGAATGAACCATCACCCCCGGGCCGTCATAGGCCTTGTCGGCAATGGTGAACCCGTCGGCGGCCTCCCCGGGCGGCAGCACCACCGGCACCACCGACAGCCCGTATTTGCGGGCAAAGTCGAGGTCACGCTGGTCGTGCCCGGGGCAGCCGAAGATTGCCCCGGTGCCGTATTCCATCAGGACAAAATTGGCGATCCACACCGGGAAGGTCGCCCCTGGCAGGAATGGATGGCGCACCCGCAGGCCGGTATCCCAGCCCTTCTTCTCCATCGTCTCGATCACCGCCTCGCTGGTGCCCATGCGGCGGCACTCGGCGATGAACCCGCCCGCCCCGGCATCGCGCGCGGCCACCGCGGCGGCCAGGGGATGCTCCGGCGCAATCGCCAGGAACGACATGCCGAACAGCGTGTCCGGCCGGGTGGTGTACACCTCAAGCCGGTCGATACCCGCCACCGGCGTCGCCAGATCAAAGCGCAGCCGCGCCCCCTCGCTGCGGCCGATCCAGTTGGCCTGCATCACCCGCACCCGTTCGGGCCAGCGGTCCAGCCCGTCCAGCGCCGCCAGCAATTCAGGGGCGAACTGGGTAATCTTCAGGAACCACTGCGACAGTTGCTTTTTCTCGACCAGGGCGCCGGACCGCCAGCCACGGCCGTCGATCACCTGCTCGTTGGCCAGCACCGTGTTGTCCACCGGGTCCCAGTTCACCCAGCTTTCCCGACGCTCGACCAGCCCCGCCGCCAGCATGTCCAGGAACAGCTTCTGCTGCTGGCCGTAATAGCCGGGATCGCAGGTGGCGAACTCGCGCGCCCAGTCCAGCGACAGCCCCATGCGCTTCAACTCGGCGCGCATGGCGGCGATGTTCGCCCAGGTCCAGGTCGCCGGATGGGTGCGCCGCTCACGCGCCGCATTTTCCGCCGGCAGGCCGAACGCGTCCCAGCCCATCGGATGCAGCACGGAATAGCCGCGCGCCCGCTTGTAGCGCGCCACCACATCGCCCAGGGTGTAGTTCCGCACATGGCCCATATGGATCTTCCCGCTCGGATACGGGAACATCTCCAGCACATAGTATTTCGGCCGGCCGTCGGACGGCACGTCCTCGACCTGGAAGCAGCCACGCCGCTCCCACGCTTCCTGCCATCGTGGCTCGGCACCGCGAAAATCATAGCGCGGCGCCTCGGGCGCGGGAGTGGGGGCTGAGGAGGAAAGAGTCTCGGTGCTCATGGGGCGGGTCTGTCGGTTTGGCTGCCGACTGTATCCGTCAGATCAGGGCCGGCGGCAACCATTCTGGCCCAGCGCGCCTTCACGCAAGCACCCCGCCGGCGCTTTACCTTGCACCCGACCAAGGGCCGGAGACCCCTGGAACCCCCAACCTAGCTGCCCGCGGTCGCTTGCGAACGCAGCTCGCGTGCCCGCGCCAACACCTTGTTTTCGATCTCGCCGCTCGTGTTGGGGCTCACCGGCGCATCCACCCACTGCCCGCCCTGCTCCACCTGGCGGAACACCGCCAACTTCAATGCGTCGGTGCGCAACTGCCGGCCCAGGATATAGACGGTCACCTTGAACCGCTCGCCCGGGGCCGAAGGCGGCTGATACCAGTCGGTGATGATCACCCCGCCGAACGGATCAGCCGAGGCCAGCGGCATGAACGACAGCGTGTCCAGCGCGGCGCGCCACAGATACGCATTCACCCCGAGTCCCGGTGCGCCGCCTTGCTCCTCCGGCGACTTCGACCCTTTCCCGAACAGCACCAGCCCTTCGCTGCCGAACAGGCCGCCGTTGGCACCCACATCATTGTAGCGCGGGTCATTGTATTCGTTCTCGCCCACCGGCGTGGTCTTGCAGCCCGCCAGCAAAACGACAGCCGCGAACATGGCGGTAACGGTCTTGAGACTAAGGGTCATGCACAGCCTGCATCAGAGGTGCGAAAGGGGCGAACCAATACAGGACCGGCGCCCCCGCGCCAAGGCCCGCCCGGACCCGCCAGCGGTTCTCAATGCGGGTGAGTCGCATTGGCGACCGGCAGCGAGGCCGACGTCTACGTGCAACACCGGAGAGTCTGAATTGCCACATCGGCCGGCAGCCGGCGCATGACCGCGAATTGGCGGCAGCGAAACGGGCGGTGGGTACGCTATCGTAAGGTGGGTGAATCACTTGCCCCCCTGCTCGGTGCCTGAAGCGCCAGCTGTCGTTGCCGTCGACCGGCACCGCGTTGCGCTGCTGCGCCAGTTCCTTGGCCAGGGCAGGCGTGCCGCGGCGATCTGGTGGCGGCCCCCGGGCGGGCCGGCTTCTCCGCTGTTTCCGCCTTCGACAGAACGCCGATGATGCGCGCCAGCGAGTGCTGCCGCTTGATGCCGTTCGTGGCGACATCGTCACAGGCGGCACACATTCCGGAGAGCTTCAGCGTGCTCACCATCACTCGAATCCTAAGCCGTCCTTTTGGTTATCCGGGCCGGCCGCGGCCGGGCGGCACGTGCTGGCGATCCAGGACACGTGCGAGGTGAAGTTTCCGACCACTGCGCGGCGTCGCCGCGGGTTGGGCCCGGTGGAGAAGGGCAATGCCTACGGCGTCCTCGTGCATGCGATGATGGCGGTGGGTGCGCCGACCGGCGCCTGTCTGGGTTTGGTTGGCGGCGAGGTGTGGACGCGCGAGGAAGTCATCGAGGTCGACCGCCGCGATCGACCGCTCGCAGGGCGCGAATCGAGGCGCTGGCTGGCCGCATCGGAACAGGCAAAATCCGTGCTGCGATCTGCTACGATGGCGACGGTCGTGGGTGATCGCGAGTCCGACATCCACGCCCAATGGGCTTCGGTGCCGGAGAATGGCTTTCATGTGCTGACGCGGGCGATGAACGATCGCCGGCTGACTGGCGGTGTTCCGCTGTTTGAGACCATGGCGGGGTTTGCGAAGGTCGGGCAGCGTACCATCAAGCTGCACGCGCGCGAGCCAAGCCGGGCGGCGCGCACCGCCAAGCTGGAACCGCGCTTCGGCACGGTTGAAATCGTCCGTCCGCACAAGGAGTGGGACCGCAGCTTGGTCAGGACAGTGCCGTTGCGGGCGATCGACGTCCGTGAGATTGGCGCGCCGCCCGGCATCGAGCCGCTGCATTGGCGGCTACTGACCATGCACGCGATCGCCGACGCGGCAGAGGCATGGTGCATTGTCGATTGCTACCGCGCTCGTTGGACCATTGAACAATTGTTCCGGGTCCTAAAATCCCACGGTCTGCAGCTGGAAGACAGTCAAGTTGCCAGCGCCGAACGCCTGGTCAAACCCGCAGCGGCTGCTGCCAAAGCAGCGTGCGGCGATATTCAACTCACCCAGGAGCGTGACGGCAAGGCCGGTTTGTCAGCATCCAACGTGTTCAGCGCGGAGGAAATCGAAACCCTCGCCCCGGCATCCTGGGTCATCGCCCGGCCAGGAGGATGGAACTGCCACTATAAGTCCCCAGGTCCCACCACTATGCGGCACGGAACGATTCCGCAACATACATCGAGGCCGTTGCCTGGACGGGGCCACTTAATCCGAAGTGATGTGCAATGAAACCTGCGAATCCCCTAGTCAGGGGGAAGCAATTTTCCACGCCGGTTCACATGCGGGGGACAAGGTGCTCGGCGCGCCGACGTGCCGGTGCGCACGAAGCGGTCGAGCGCCGCCCGCAGCGCCGTAGTGGTGGCTGCGTGGCGGGAGGGGACATGGGGGAAGGGCCTGCTTGGGGTGCGGAGCGTGCGTGACGGCGCCCTTGTGAGGTGCCACTCACGGCTGATCCACGCACGCTCCCCCCCTCTCGCCTGGTCGCGAGCGAAACCGGCCGAGGTCAGCCGTGGCTGATGCGCACCCCCAGCACCGCAATGAACTGCGCCAGCCATGCCGGATGGGCGGGCCAGGCCGGGGCCGTGATCAGGTTGCCGTCGGTGACGGCGGCATCGATGGCGATCTCGGCGTAGCGGGCGCCGGCCAGTTTCACCTCCGGAGCGCAGGCCGGATAGGCGGACACCGAACGGCCGCTGATCACACCGGCGGCGGCCAGCAACTGGGCACCATGGCAGACCGCGGCGATCGGCTTGCCGGCCTCGGCGAAGGCGCGGACCAGCGCCAGTACCTGCTCGTTCAGGCGCAGGTATTCGGGCGCCCGGCCGCCAGGGATGACCAGGCCGTCGTACTGGTCGGCGGAGACCGCATCGAAATCGGCATTTAGGGCGAAGCGGTGGCCGGGCTTCTCGGTGTAGGTCTGGTGCCCTTCGAAGTCGTGGATGGCGGTGGCGACGTGCTCGCCGGCCCGCTTGCCGGGGCAGACGGCATGCACGGTCAGCCCGACCACCTGGAGCGCCTGGAACGGCACCATGGTTTCGTAGTCCTCGGCGAAATCGCCGGCGAGCAGCAGGATTTTCTTGGCCAAGTCGGGTTCCTCCGGTTGGACGGCAGCTGCCCGGGTGGGATCGTCGGTGCCGCCGTGCGGGTGGTGGCGCGAGCGTAGCGGCGCGAGCGTGTGCCGGTCAAAGGGGGAGGCCAGGGTCGGTTGAATTCCGGTCTGGCGCGGCAAATAGTTTCGTGTGCATCGTAATGGTGCGCTGAACAAAACTACACACGTTGATATGTCAGCCGCTGATACTGAAAACGATGGAGAGACGATATAATTCTCGAAACACAGAGAAAGTTGGCATTGGATACGTTCGGTACCGCGAAGGCTGTTGCCGAGAAGACTGTTGCGACGGTGACTGATGCCGTCGCCGCTGTTGGCAGGTCGGTGGAGGCGATCACCCACGCGATGAGGAAAACCACCGAGGTGGCCCCCACGATGGCCGCGCAAGTCAGAAAGGCTGCAACAAGTGCCGCCCGGAGCAATATTGGAACCCGCTCATCGATCAATCAACCCGCTTTTGTACACTTAGCGGAACGATGGTGGGGTTCCCCCCGTTGGTGAGGGAATCGGGCGATGATGGAGATCATGAAGGGGCTGACGGACGCGGCGTTCGAGCAGCAGTTCGCCACCGAGGAGCAATGCCGGATGGCGCTGGTGACGGCGCGGCAGGCGGCGGGTATGCCTTGCCCGCGCTGCGACAACCCCAAGAATGACGTGTATGGCCATCGGGTCGGCTGCACGAAATGCAACCCCCGCTGGTCGATCACCCGCGGCACCGTAATGGCCGACACCAAGTTGCCGCTGACCACGTGGTTTCGCGCCATGCACCTGATGACCAGCACCAAGCAGTGCATTTCTGCGGTTGAACTTGGCCGTCGCCTCGGCGTCACCTACCCGACTGGCTGGTATCTGCACAAGCGCCTGCGCCACGCGATGCGGGAAGAGAGCGATCGCTGCCAGACCCGACTGACCCGCCGGACCGAGGTTTCGAGGAACGCCTTCAGTTGCTCCAGCAGCGGCTGGGCGTGCTCCTTGCGAGCGGCTTCACGCAACTCGGGCGATCGTCCGCGGATGCTGCTCTCGATGGCGAACAGGGCGGCGATCCGTTCCAATGCCTCAAGCGCGATTGCCGACGCGGTGGCGTGGTGCGGCCGGGGGCGAGCACCGGGACGGTGGTGTCGTCGGCGTGCAGCACGCGGCCGTCGCGAACGTGCTTGCCGATCGCCTCGGCGAACGGCGAGAGCAGGAACTCCGCCTGGCCGACCCGCCAACGTGGCGCGGTCGAGTTCGACGCCTTCGCGGGCATCGATAACGGACTGGCGGAGCAGCGGCAGATACGCCCGCCCCCCCCGAACCGCATGCCGCGTGCACGCGCCTCGCGCACGATTGCAAGCGCATGCTCGCTTTTCGATGTCAGCTTGCGCGCCTCTGCCTGCGGCCGGGAAAACGCCCCGCGTTCGCGTCGTGAACCGCGCGCCGTCGCCCGGGCCGCTTGCCGGTCCGTCGCCGGACGGCGCGTTAACCGAACGGCTGCTGGTCGGCCAGCATCCGGGCGTGACGCGCGAACTCCCGGGCACAACGCACATGCCTTTCGGCCGACTCGGACAACGCGATCGCGGCCGTGCTGTTGCCTTGCCCTTGATGCTGGGCAGCGAGTCGATGGGCTCGGACAGCGTGCTCGTACGCTTCCGCAGCAAGTGCATGGCTTTGGTCGGGCGAGTCCGGCATCCCGATGGGTCGTGCGTCCAGAACGGCCATTTGCGTACTCGATCAATTAATGACGTGCCAAAAAAACACGACAGGCGTGGCGACACGAACCGCGCCGGATCGAGGCCAAGAGGTCACCTGCGCGCCGCAGATGTCAGGCGGCGGGCGCTTCGGCGCTGCGGACCTATCATTCAGATACGGCGATAGTGGTCGAAAGTATAGCCGTATTTCGCCCAAAACAAATTTGTGTATAGCTATTGGAATCGGATGCAATTCTGCAAACACAGGTGGCTAACCGCTTGGATTCGCCTGACTGAGGTATTTTGGCGGCGGATTGCCGTCCGCATCCTGGGCGTGATCCGACCCGCCCGTTCTCATCCGGGCGCAAGGCGTGGGTGGTGCCGTGCACGGCCAGCATCGTCGCCGCGCCCTGCTCCAGCGTCGCCGGCACCGCGCACCCCTCGGCGTTGATTCGGATGCGCACGCGCCGGCCCTGCCAGCAGACACAAAATCCAGGCTCCGCCAGCCCGGCAACAAATGCGGCGCCACCGACAAAGCGTTGCCGGTCAGAATTACGCCGGCGAAGCCATGCACCACAGCTTGCAACAGCCGCCAAGGGCGGCGATGTGCGCACCGCCGGCACTTCCCCGTGCACGGCCTCCGATAGGTCGATTGCCGCGGTTTCTTCGAGGGAGCGCAGGGCGAACTCCATCTCGCCCAGGCGGGCGGCCACCAAGTGGCAGTGCGGGCAGATCGTCCCCTCTGCTCTGCCCTGCCAGCGCTGGCCCTTCACTGAAGCGCGGAAGGAAGATCGACGCTGGTGCCTGATATCCCCCAGGAATTATACCAGTCCACGAAAAGAACCACCCACTGGTCCGCGTGAATAATCGTACTTTCAGGCTGTAGCCCGCATGTGGCTGCCTTTCCGCAGGTTGGAATTATACGGTCTCTAACTTTATATTCATCTTTTGGTTGCGAACTTGCTGCGTTAAATTCGACGAATTTGCGTTGATTGGGAACCGTGGATTTGCCAAGCCCCATCGATCCGGCTGAAACGGGGGCACCTCACCAGGAACCCCGCAGGGATGGTCAGAGCCTCAGCCGTTTGAAGCTGCTGCAGGTGTCGACGGCGCGCATTCTCGCCGGATTTTCTGGCAAGGCCTCGTCGTTCGTAACGAACCTGACAGGCTCCACCCGCCTCATCTACGCGACCGTCGCCGCCTTGGCGATGGCCATCGTGCTCACTGCCGGACTGATTGCGACCAACCTGCACGATGAGGTGCTCGCGACGGCTCAGCACGACAACCGCCGCCTCGCCACCGTGCTCGCCGCCCAGACCGAACGCCTGCTGCAGTCCGTGGACGTCGTGCTGAAGGCCATTGTCCGCGATGCGGGGCTGGAAAAGCTGTCGACACCGGACCAGTTCCGCACCGCCATCGGCACGCGGGCGTGGCACGACGAGTTCGTCTCCCGCCTCTCCGGATTGACGCAGGCGGTATGGCTGACCGCGGTCGATGCCGACGGAAAGCTGGCGAACATGTCGCTGTCGTGGCCGCTGCCGGCATACACGGTGACGGACCGCCCATACTTCGTGGCGATGCGGCGGGATCGCTCACCCGAGCAGGGCATCAGCGAGCCGATGGTCAGCCGTGCCGACGGCAGCCGGGTGGTGCTGGTCATGCGCCGCATCTCTGCACCGGACGGCCGCTTCCTTGGCCTGCTGACGGCGACCGTGCAACTCGAGTACGTTGAAGCCTTCTATGCTGCCTTCGGGCTGCCGCCGGGCATGCGGATCAGCCTGGTCCGGCACGACGGGCTGATCCTCACCAGCCTCCCGGGCGTTGAGAAACTGAGCGTGCCCGCTTTTCCGCCGACCTCTGACTGGTATCGTACCGTGGCTGCCGGTGGCGGCGAGTACTGGCGCAAAGGCGTGCTGGACGGAGAGATGCGGCTGGTCAGCACCCGGCCGGTCAACGGGTTTCCCGTCGTTGTCGATGTCGCCGTCACACGGACGGCGCTGTTCGCTGCCTGGTGGAACAAGCTGGCCGGGATTGGCCTTATCGTCGTCTTTGCCCTTGCCGGCCTGGCAGGCCTGCTGCGGGTGGTGCTCGTCCAGTATGACAAGCTCAGGAACGCCAACGATGTGCTGGAAAAAAGCGAGAGGCGCTTCCGGACACTTACCGCAACCGCGCAGGATGCCATCATCACGATCGACGGTTCTGGCACCGTATACCAATGGAATGACGCGGCGGAACGGATTCTTGGCTACAGCGCGCGGGAAGCGATCGGCAGACAAGTTCATGAACTTCTTGCCTCACCGCATTTGCGGGATCAAGCGCATCAGCGTTTCAGTGTCTTTTCCTTGACCGGCGAAGGGAGGCCACTCGGGAAGACCGTCGAAACGACGGCGCTCAGGAAAGACGGAACCGAGATCGACATCGAACTTTCGGTGGCGCGAGCACGCATCGGCACGGCCTGGGAAGCCATCGGAATCCTGCGTGACATCACCCAGCGCAAGCAGGCGGAGAAGGCTCTGAAGACCGCCAGGGACGACTTGGCCGAACAGGAACACCACCTCCGGTCGATTCTGGACAACGTGCCGTCGCTGATCAGCTACTGGGGCCGGGACCAGCGCAACCAGTTCGCCAACCGGGCCTATGAACATTGGTTCGGCATCAACCCGGCCGCAATGCCGGGGCGGAATCTCCGCGAGGTTCTCGGCGAGGAGATTTACCCCATGGTCCTCCCGCACATTGAGGCGGCCCTGCGGGGGGAACCTCAGACATTCGAACATACCGTCGATGCGTCCAGCAATCGCCGGACCGCACTTGCCTGTTATGTGCCCAATGTCCAGAACGGAGAGGTTCTCGGCTTCTATGCCCTGGTATCCGACATTACCTCCGTGAAGCAGGCCGAAGCGGCCATGCGGGCAGCCAAGGAGGAGCTGGTCGAACTGGCGTCATTCAACCAGCATATCATCGAGCAGGCGCCCATCGGTATTCTGCTGTTCCAGCAGAACGGTCAGTGCATTCTGGCCAATCCGGCTGCGGCCGATATCGTGGGGACGAGTCCAGATGCCCTTATGGCGCAGAATTTCAACGAGCTTGAATCCTGGCAAACATCCGGACTTCTCGAGCCGGCTCATTGCGCCTTGAAAGAGAACCGGATGGTTAAATACGAGGACCATTCGAGGAGTTCGTTTGGCAAAGAATTATATATCAGTTGCCGTTTTGTGCCGATTCTGCGAAGTGGCGCCCAGCATTTGTTGCTGATCGTCGATGATGTTACGGAGCGTAAGTTCCTGGAAATGGAACTTGAGAGACGAAATCAACTTCTGGCCGAGCGCGAAGCCGACCTGCGGTCGGTTATGGACAACATGCCGTCCTTGATCGGCTACTGGGACCGTAATCTATGCAGCAGATTCGCCAACCACGCTTATAAGTCCTGGTTCGGCGTCGACCCGGATGGCATTACGGGATGGCACATCAGCGAGGTAATCGGCGAGGAACGCTATCGGCTCAACCTGCCCTACCTGACGGCAGCCCTGAACGGTGAAGCTCAGGAATTCGAACGCGCCATACCCTGCCCCGATGGCAGTTTCACCCGCCACGCACTGGTGCGCTACATCCCCGATATCCGGGACGGGGAGGTGCACGGATTTTATGCCCTGGTTTTCGACGTGACCACCCTGAAGGACACCGAAGCGGCACTGCGCGCGGCCAGGGACCAGATGGCGGACATGGCGGCCTTCAACGAGCGTGTCATCAACGAGGCCCCGATCGGGATCGTGTTGTATCTGGCAGACGGCCAGTGCGTCCTGGCCAACCCTGCCGCAGCCCGGATGGCGGGCACCAGTCAACAGGTGATGCTGGCACAGAACTTCAGGGAGCTTGAACCGACGCTTATGTAGATGTGTCAGTTAGCTACCATATATAGTGAAGATCTGGGCCGAGGTTCGCGCCACCGTTGCGAATTACGAATTACGAAAAGCTCTGCCTAAACCACGTGATTTCTAGATTGATGCCCCGGCGCAGCAGCCGGACCCCTCAGGACTCCCCTCATTTTCGTCAACCCACATCTTGCGCCGATTCGCGCTGATTCCCTACCAGATGCAGGAGTGTTCCTGCATGAATGGGCGGTATGGCGATGGAAACGGCGGGGCTGCGCGAT
>Ga0302319_10002580_pt1 | contig 38846 bp, 25 predicted proteins | sample Bog_T0_2_FD_203319 | JGI IMG/M metagenome (GOLD analysis project Ga0302319, IMG submission 203319) | Peat permafrost microbial communities from Stordalen Mire near Abisko, Sweden - Bog_T0_2 | ecosystem: Environmental > Terrestrial > Soil > Wetlands > Peat | place: Sweden: Abisko, Stordalen Mire... | reverse complement strand
CGGCGAAACCAGCCCCACGAAGGAGGCGGCCTTGGCGCTGACCGCGGTATCGAAGGCCAGGGGACCATCGAGAATGCCGCCAGTGATCTGCCCGCGGTCGGCCATCTTGCACAGGGCCGCCGCGTCCAGCGTGGACTTGATCTTGGGGTTCACCGTCTCGACGGCCGACAACATGGCGACCTTGGGCTCGGGGATGCCCAGCGCATGGGCCAGGTCGATGGCGTTCTGCACGATGTGGATCTTGTCTTCGAGCTCCGGCTCGATGTTGATGGCCGCGTCGGTGATCAGCAGGGTGCGCGCATAGGCCGGCGTGTCCATTACGAAAACATGGGTGATGCGGCGCGAGGAGGCGCGCAGACCGGTTTCCTTCTGCATGGCCGCGCTCATCAGCACATCGGTGTGCAGGCTGCCCTTCATCATGGCCTGCGCCTTGCCGGTGCGGCACATGATGCAGCCGGCTTCGGCCGCCTGGCGTTCCGAGTCGGCCTGCTGGATGGGATAGCCGCTGATATCCACACCGATCTTGGCGGCCAGGGCCTTGATTTCCGCTTCGTCGCCGATCAGGGTGGGCTCGATGAGGCCTTCGACCGCGGCCTCGACGGTTCCCCTCAGAGCCACGTCGGACAGGGGCCAGACGACCGCGGTGGTGATTGCGGGCAGCGCCTTGCAGCGATCCAGGAACTTGTGAAAGACATGGTAATCGGCCGGATGGCCAACCAGGGGATCAACGACGACGGCCTCAGCCAGGGGTGCAAGATCGCTCATCAGAATTTTTTCTCCCGGCCCGCACAGCGGATGGCTGGCAGGCCTTACCCATTTATTCTCGCCCCGCGGCAGGCCGGCGCGTGTGCGGGTGGTCACAGTATGCCGCCTGGTATTGCATTGTGAAACCGCGTCCCTTGTATTTGGCGCTCTTTTCCGGCCCGATTCTTCCCGCTTTCCCTCGGCGGGCTCGTGCTGCTATGCTTCGAGCGCTGGGAAAACCGATTTACAACGGGGAGAATGCGTATGTGGTTTCTGGGAATGGATGTTGGAACGGGCGGTACGCGCGCTGTGGTGCTGGATGCCAAGGGAAAACTGATTGCCGGGGCATCGAGTGAACATGCACCCTTCCGCACCGACCACCCGGGATGGGCCGAGCAGGACCCGGAAGACTGGTGGCGCGCGGCGCAGGAAGCCATTCAGGGCGCGCTGGCCGCGGCGCCTGAGCCGCATGAACCGATTGCGGCCATTGGGCTGACCGGCCAGATGCACGGCGCGGTTCTGCTGGACGAAGACGGCCAGGTGCTGCGCCCCTCGCTGATCTGGTGCGACACGCGCACCCAGCCGCAGTGCGACTGGCTCACCGAGACCATTGGTTATGAGCGGCTGATCGAGCTGACCTGCAACCCGGCGCTGCCCAACTTCACGCTGACCAAACTGCTCTGGGTGAAGCAGCACCAGCCGGAGATCTTCGGCAGAACCCGCCACATCCTGTGCCCCAAGGACTATGTGCGCTACCGGCTGACGGGCGAGTATGCGATCGACGTGCAGGAGGCGTCGGGGACGCTGCTGCTGGACGTGACGCATCGCCGCTGGTCGAGGGAAGTGGCCGAGGCAGCGGGAATTCCCGAGAGCTGGCTGCCCCAGGTGTATGAATCGCCCGAAGTTTGCGCGCGCATCAGCGAGAGCGCCGCCGGGCTGACCGGATTGCCCGCCGGAACTCCTGTGGTTGCCGGAGCGGGCGACCAGGGCGCGGGCGCGGTGGGCATGGGCATCCTGCAGCCGGGATCGGTGTCGGCGACGATCGGGACTTCAGGTGTGGTTTTTGCGGCCACGGCCGCTCCCACCAAGGACCCCAAGGGCCGTCTGCACACCTTCTGCCACGCCGTTCCCGGCCTGTGGCACGTGATGGGCGTGACCCAGTCGGCGGGCTTGAGCTTCCGCTGGCTCAAGGAGACGTTTTTTGCTGGGCAGGATTACGACAGCCTCACGGCGACAGCGGCCAAGATCCCGGCCGGGAGCGAGGGCCTGGAATGGGCGCCCTACCTGCTGGGCGAGCGCACGCCGCATCTGGATCCGGAGGTGCGGGCCGCATTTGCGGGCATTTCGAGCTCCCACACGGCGGCTCACTTTGTCCGCGCGGTGCTGGAAGGCGTGGCCTACTCGCTCGAAGACACCTTCACGCTTTTCGCCGAGCTGGGAATTCCGGTGACGGCGATTCGCCTGGGCGGAGGCGGAGCCAAGGGGCCGCTGTGGCGCGAGATTCAGGCCGGCATTTATGGCCAGGCGGTGGAGATTCTCACTGCGGAAGAGGGCGGCGCCTTCGGCGCCGCGTTGCTGGCCGGCGTCGGCGCGGGTCACTGGGCCAACCTGGACCGAGCCTGCACCCAGGCCATCGAGGTGGCGCAGCGCATCGAGGCCGACCCCGCCGATCAGGTGGCCTACAAGCTTGGCTATGCGAAGTGGCGCAGGCTCTACCCGGCGCTGAAAAGCTTGAGGTAAAGGAGCCGGCTTCAAACGAAAAGCCGCCATCTCTCATGAGCCTGTTTCGACCTGGAAAGGGGTCGGGACAGGCTCTTTAATTTGGTATTGCAAGTTGTGCATACAACCCGTACTCGTCCGGTGTACACACAAGGCGCAGATGCGTTAGCCTTTCATCCTAATTGGAATGAGTGAGGAAGGGGCTTATGCGTCTCCGTTCTTCTTTGGTTTCCTTGATTCTGTTATCCGCCGCAGTTAGGGCGCTGACACAAGTGCCCACGGCAGCGCTCTTTGCTTGTTCGGACCTGAAGCTGGTGCCCGCCCCGCGAGAGTGCACCGCAGTTGAGGTAGTGCACCTTGGCGTCGCCGGGCCGAATGTGTTCACCATGCCGTCCCGCGGCCAAGCCAAGGCCGGGTTGGACTTCATTGATCCGGACCTGCTGCCGGCTGGCAAGGCCGAGGGCTTGCCGCTTGTGCTTGCCCTCCATTTTGATCAGGTGAGAAGCGGAGAGAACCCGCAACCCACAATCCGGGTTGTGGCGACCAATTCCCGTCAAGCGAAGGCCTTGCTTGCACGGTACCACCTCCAGCTCGATCCGGCCATGCACGATGAGGGGTACGCGATCGTTCCCGACGGCCCGCAACAGTTGGCCGTCATCGCTGAAACTTCCGCCGGTCTCTTTTACGGTCTTCAGACCGTGAAGCAGTTGGTTCGCGGCAGTGGCAAAGACACTGTTCTGCTGGTGCCCACCCTGCGCGACTGGCCGGCCATGGCGCATCGCGGTCTCTCTGACGACTGGTCGCGCGGCCCCTTGCCGAGCATGGACTTTCTGAAGCGGGAAATTCGCACCCTGGCCGCCTACAAGCTCAACATCTTCTCGCCCTACTTCGAGCACACCTTCGCTTACTCGTCCTCGCCCGTCGCGGCCTTTCCGGGCGGCGCGATGACCCCGGATGAGGCGCGCGAACTGGTGGCTTACGCGGCGAAATTCCACATCACGGTGATCCCGGAGCAGGAGTCCTTCGGCCACTTGCACAACCTGCTCAAGTTCGAGCAGTTTTCGGATCTGGGCGAGACTGCGCACGGCGCGGTGCTGGCTCCTGGCGATGCCGCCTCACTGCCGCTGATCGCTGGCTGGTTCAGCGAACTGGCACAGGTCTTTACTGGCCCCTACGCCCACATCGGCGCGGATGAGACCTTCGAATTGGGTCTGGGCAGGACGCGGGATGCGGTCAAGCAGCAGGGGCTGGGCGCGGTTTATCTGGACTACCTGAAGCAGATTCACTCGACGCTCGAGCCCAACCACAAGCGGCTGCTGTTTTGGGGCGACGTGGCCGTGAACTCACCGGAGCTGGTGGGCACGCTGCCCAAGGACATGATCGCCGTGCCCTGGGAGTACGACGCGAAGCCGGACTTCACGGCGCTGATTGTGCCCTTTACCAACGCGGGCCTGGAAACCTGGGTGGCTCCCGGGGTGAACAACTGGAACCGCATCTATCCCAACAACAACGAGGCCATGGGCAACATCCGCGCCTTTGTCCGCGACGGGCAGAAGCTGGGCTCGACGGGCATGTTGAACACGGTGTGGAACGACGACGGCGAGGGCATCTTCGACGAGAACTGGTTTGGGGTGCTGTTTGGCGCGGCCGCAAGCTGGCAGCCGGGCGAAATCTCCGAGGACAACTTCGTTGCGTCTTTTGGCCAGGCGTTTCACGGCGACTCGACGGGCAAAATCAGCCAGGCCCAGCGGGAATTGATGGCCGCGCAGAATGTATTCAAGCGAGCCGGCCTGCGCGACGCCCAGGATGCATACTTCTGGGTCGATCCCTTCTCGCCGGATGGGCAGCGCGTGGCCAAAAAATTGCGGCCGTCGCTGGGCGAACTGCGCCTTCATGCCGAGAAGGCCATTACGCTGGTGGCGGAGGCCAGGGCGGCGGGCAAACTCGAAAATCAGGAAGCCCTGGACGCGCTCGAACTGGGCGCACGCCGCGTCGATTTCGTGGGTCTCAAGTTTCAGGCTGCCGAGGAGAGCGTCGCGGCTTACGGCGAGGCCCAGGCCCTGTTGGCCGACCAGACCCGGTGGAACGAGGTGAGCCTGAAGCTGCGCGCGATCAGCTCCAACGAGGGGCGCTTCAACGATATTCACGACGGCTATCTGCTGCTCGGCGACCTGTTCCGCCAGGCCTGGCTGCGCGACAACCGCCCTTATTGGCTTCAGAACGATCTGGTCCGCTACGACCGCGCCGCCGATCTGTGGGCCGGGCGCAGCGAACATTGGATGCAGGTGGAGCGCCAATGGCGGGAAACGCACACGCTGCCCACGGCGGCCGAGGCTGGACTGCCCGAGCCGGCGGGGAAGTGACGGGGATATCTCAATCGATCCGGCGATCCAGCTTCCGGATGGCTGGCCATCCTGCCCGAGCCCGGAAAAACGAATGCCTCCTCCGGTCGCAATTCGCCAGGGAATCAGCCGCAAGCGAAAACCGGCCTGCCGCAATCGAGCGGCAGGCCGGTTCTTGTCCATTGCGGGAAGGGTCAGTTGATGGTCAGGTCCGCGGTCAGCGGCGTGTTTTCGCTGGAGTCGCCGACGCGGACCACGAACTTGCCTGGGTCGATGGTCCACTTGTGGGCCGCTTCGTCCCAGTAGCTGAAGGCGCGGGCGTCGAGGTTGAGGGTGACGTGTTTTGTTTCGCCGGGCGCCAGGCGCACCTTCTCAAAGCCCTTCAGCTCGCGTTCGGGCCGTTTGGCTTTGGCCGAGGGATCGGAGACGTAGAGCTGGGTCACTTCCGCGCCGGCCACGCTGCCGGTATTGGTGATGTCGAAGCTGACCGGGACTGCGGAGCCGGAGGCGGCGGTTGCGGGCACCTGGAGCCTGGAGAAGCTGAAGGTGGTGTAACTCAGCCCGAAGCCGAAGGGGAACAGCGGGTGCTTACCGGTGGTGGTCCAGTAGCGGTAGCCCACCATCAGCCGGTCCTCGTACTTCACGTGGGGGATCACGTACTCGACTTTCCTGCCGTCGGTCTCGGTGACGTGCAGCGCGGTGTCGGCGCCGGGGATGGGGTAGTAGTACTGTGCCGAGGGGCTTTCGTCCCAACGGCGGTCGAAGCTGACCGGCAGCTTGCCCTCCGGGTTGTGTTTGCCGAAGAGAACCTCGGCAATGGCCGTGCCACCTTCCTGCCCCGGATAGTAGTTGTCAACCAGCGCGGGAACCTTGCTGAGCCAGCGCCGGGTATCCGTGCCGCCGCCCGCAGTGAGAGTGACGACAGTGTGCGGATTGGCGGCGGCCACGGCCTCGATCAGCGCATCCTGGCCCCAGGGCAGCTCGAAGGAGCGGTCGAGGCCCTCGCTCTCGGTGGTGGTGCTGAAGCCAACGGCCACCACGGTTACATCCGCGGCGGCGGCAAATTTCCGCACATCTTCGGAGATCAGGTCCGGCTGATAGGCGATTCCGAGGCCGAGGCGAACGCCGACGAAGCCGGGCAGGTATTCGGCAACGACGTTGATGGTCTGGCCCGCGCTCAGATCGAGGGTCCAGAATTGCGGAGCCTGACCCTCGACGTGGGGAGGAGAGAGCAGCGGCTTGCCGTCGATGAGCACCTTGACGTCGTCGCTTCCGGAAACCGCGGCCAGAACCAGGTATTTGCCCTCTCTGGCGGCTTTGAAGGCGGTGGTGTAACGGATGCTGCGCGGAGTTTTGTCTTCGGGTCCCCACCACTCGTTCTTGTAGTCGGCAATGCTGGAGGTACTGGCCGTTTCCGGCGTGCCGGTGAAGTTCCTGCTGGGGAAAGTGGCCACTTTGACGCCGCCCTCCCAGCGGGTTTGCCCGAAGACCTCGTTCATCTCCGGCAGGCCGCGGCTATAGAGGACGCGCACCTGGGGGCCGGCCTGGTTGGCGATGCCGGTGAGGATGGAAACCGGCTCGAAAGCCTGGGCCTCGGAAGAACCGCCGCCGCCGGGGACCGCAGGCCAGGCGTCGGGACCGATGACGGCGATGGTCTTGACCTTGTTCGGGTCAAGCGGCAGAAAGGAGCCCTCGTTCTTCAGCAGGGTGATGCTTTCTCTCGCGCCCTGCAGGGCGACGGCGCGGTCGGCCACCGAGTAGGTGGAGCTGGACGAATCGAATTGGGGGCGGTCGAGGAAGCCGTAGCGGAGCACGGTGCGGAACAGGCGCAGCACCTTGTCGTCGAGGGTGGACTCCTTCACTGAGCCATCCTTGACCGCGGCCAGCAGGGCCTTGGGGTTCATGAAGCGCGGCGAGGGCATTTCCAGATCCAGGCCGTTGTTGGCCGCGCCCACCGAGTCGTAGGTCGCATCCCAGTCCGACATGAGAATGCCCTGGAAGGCCCATTCGCCCTTGAGCACTTTCAGGTTGAGGAACTCGTTCTGGGTGGCGTGGACGCCGTTGACCAGGTTGTAGGAGTTCATGACCGCGTCGACGTGGCCCTGGGTGACGGCGGCTTCAAAGGCCGGCAGGTAGATCTCGCGCAGGGTGCGCTCGTCGATGTCGGAGCTGACGTTGTGGCGGTTGTACTCCTGGTTGTTCACGGCATAGTGCTTGACGGTGGCGATGACGCCCTGGGACTGCACCCCCTGAATGTAAGGAACCACCAGGCTGGCGTTGAGGAAGGGATCCTCGGAGAGGTATTCGAAGTTGCGGCCGGCGATGGGCGAGCGGGCGATGTTGACCCCTGGGCCGAGCAGGAAGTGGACACTGCGGGCTCGGGCATCCTTGCCCAGGCTCTCGCCCAGCTTGCGGGCGAACTCCGTGTCCCAGGTGGCGGCCAGGGCGACGCCGCCCGCGTAGGCGGTGGTGGGTCCCCAGGTGCGGACGCCGACCGAGGCATCGGACATCTTGAAGCGGGGCAGATCGATGGCCGGCAGGGCATGGGTGTACATACCATCGACGCCGCCCAGCAGATCGATTTTTTGTTCCAGGGTGAGTTTGGCCACCAGGGCGTGGGCTTTGGCCTCGATGTCGGGTGAGTCCGGGGCCGGCCCTTGCGCCAGGGCGGAAACCGCGGCGGCGAGCGCACAACCCAGCAGGGCGGGCGCCAGTAAGGCTGCGCCAAAAGGAAAAATCGATTGAGTAGAAGGCTTCGATGTGTGTCTCATGACGCGGAGAAGGCTACCGTATTTGGCCCGTCGATGTATAGCAGTTTCCAGACGGCGGCCAGCCTGGGGAGTGGGCCGGACGGTATTTGGTCCGTCTTAATCCTTTATTTTGTGACACGAGTCACAGGGGGGGGTGAATGGGGTCACTGCCTTGCACTTGACCGGGGGCGCAGACTCGTTAACCAATAGGCAGAATCGCAAAGGCGCCGATCGGCGCCAGGAGGCGTCCATGAGCTTTTCCGACGGTTTGAAGACGATTGTCGTGGCTACGGACCTGGACGGGCGGTCGGAGGCGGCGCTGGAGTATGCGCGCAAGCTGGCCGCAGCCTATGGTGCGCGGATCGTGCTGGCGCATGGGCTGGATCCGATGGATTATGCCGCGGTGGAAGCGGTTCCGGGACGGGTGCTGAAGAGCTTGCCCGAGCAGGCCCGCGCGGTGCTGGACAGGATGGCGGGCGACTTGCTCCAGGAGGGTATCCATAGCCATTCGGAGATTCGCCAGGGGGCGGTGGCGCAAATGCTGGTGGATGTGGCGCGGCAATACCAGGCGGGGCTGATCGTGGTCGGCACCAAGGGGATGGAAGGCGCCGGGCCGGTGATTGTGGGCGCCGTTGCCGAGCAACTGGTGCGTCTGGCGCCGTGCCCGGTGCTGGCGGTGGCCGCGGATTGGAATGCCGGGGAATTCCGTCCCACTCCGGGCGGGCCGGTGCTGCTGGCTCTGGAGCGCAACCAGGCAACATCGGAAGCGGTGGCCACGGCCTACTCGCTGGCGCAGACCTTTCATCGCACCCTGCTGGTGCTCCATGCACGCTCAGCGGCCGAGACGGTGGCCTTTTTGAACCCCAGCGCAACGACGCTGGAGGAGTTCGGCATCAAGCCGAGCGGGCAGTTCCCGGTGCGTTGCATTGTGAAGGACGGCACTCCGGCCGACGCAGTAGCCGAGGCCATCCGGCAGCACCATCCCTGCATCCTGGTGGCCGGAGTCAAGCGCTCCAGTGAAACGCCGGGCCCGCATGGCACAGCATTTGCCTTGCTGGCCCGCTCGCGCGTTCCCGTGCTTTGCGTACCTCCGCAGCCGGCGCCGGCCGGACGCCAGCCCGAGGCCTTTGCCTCCGCTGAGGCCCGATAGCTCGGCGGTTGCGCAGGCGGCGAGGGTTCGCCCGGCGCGCGCGATGGACAGGGATTAGGAGAATTGCCGACCTCTCGTCTCATGGGTCCGGAGGGTTCCGGAGCAGATGCATTTGGAGCGATTTGCAATGATGAAAACCGAACCGTCGCAAACTCGCATGACCAAAGGGGTTCGCCCGGAATCGGCCGGCAGGCGGAAGGCAGGCGCCCCCCACCGCAGGGCAGCAACCCGGGCGAAAGCAGAGGGAGATCCAGACATGCAACCTGAGGCAAGATCCGGGCGACTGGATGCCGTCCAAGCGCATCCTCTGGCAGAGCTGCTCGACTGCCCGCCAGAGACCGGGCATCTTTTGAACGGCTCGGCCCGGAGCATCGATTTCGATGCTGGGGAGGTTGTGTTTCGTCAATCCGCGATGTGCCATGGTCTCTATGTGGTGGTGTCGGGGCAATTTCAGCGCAGGACCGAGCGGATGGAGACGCGGGTGACGCTGGGGCCAGCCCGCGCCGGAGACCTGGTGGAGCTGGCAGCCGCCCTGGGGGACGGCCGGCATACCTATACGTTGAGCGCGCAGACGGCCGGATCGGTGTTGCTGTTGCCGATGGACGCTCTGAGTCAGGCGTTTCAGAGCTATCCACCCTTGCGGATGCAGTTGCTGGAGGAACTGGCCCGCGAAGTGTCACGCGCCTACAGCGTGTGCTGCATGAGCCGCACGGTAAAAACCCGGCGGCAAAGTTCCGCGGCGCAGGCGGGGTAGACCTGGGAATTTGTCTTTACAAAGGTTCGTCTGGAGGCCCTCCGGGGCGTGGGCCAGTGGTTTGACGGAAAATCCCTGTCTTCGAGGCCGCTGAAATGCGCTATACTTCAGTTTGACCAGCGGCAAACCCATGGCATCATTCCATTCTCATCACCCTCCGGAAGATTGTATTAATTGTGAGCATCGCCATTTGCGAATGTTCTGTAATCTCACGCCGGAAGCCCTGCAGGATTACGACGGGATCGGGATCATGATGAGCCACGCCCGCGGAGCCAAGCTGTTTTCCGAAGGCGACCCGGCGCGCAATGTCTTTGTTATCTGCTTCGGCCAAGTGAAGATCTCTTCCACATCCCGCGACGGCAAGACCATGATTCTAAAGATCGCCGGACCGGGAGATGTAATGGGTCTGAGCGCCGTGCTGGCCAATGTTCCGCACGAAGTGACCGCCGAGGCCATTGAACCCTGCCAGGTGAAGACGGTGCGCAAGCAGGAGTTCGTCGATTTTCTCGGGCGCCACGGCATCGCCAGCATGCATGCCGCGCAATCGCTCTCCGGCGAGTACCTGACGGTCTTCCACGATGCCAAGCGGCTGGCGCTCTCCGGTTCGGCGGCGGGACGACTGGCGCGGTTGCTGCTGGATTGGGGCCGCAACTCGGCCAACGGCAAGCCCGAAATCCGTTTCACCATGGCCCTGACGCACGAAGAGATCGCCAACATGGCGGGTACTTCGCGCGAGACTGTAACGCGGCTGCTCAACCAGTTTCGTCGCGATGAATGGATCACCATCAAGGGCGCCAGCCTGACCATCGTGAAGCCCGACCAGCTCGAGCGCCTCACCGCGTAAATTCCCTGCCAGCTTGCTCTCCTCAGCGAGCCGTTGAATTCGCCATTCGTTGATTTGGAATCACTTATTGATAAGAGATTTGGCGGTTGGCATCGGCCGGCACCAAGGTGGCTACGGGCTCGCGCAGGGTGAGCACCGGGCAACGCGCGTGGGCCAGGACACGATAGATGGTGCGGTCGCGGGTGAGGTTTTCAAACGCCGAGCGCTGCGTGGCTCCCAGCACGATGAGGCTGGCGTGACGCTCGGAGGCCTCGGCCAGAATCTCGATCGACGGGTTGCCGTAGACCACCATGGGCTCGACATCGGTGGTACCGCCGGCGCTGGTTTCCTCAGCCAGAACACGCAACTCATGCAGGGCAGTGGCGTCCAGGCCGGTGGGCAGGCCCTGGCGCACCATCTCGTCCAGGGGGGGGAGAACATGGAGCAACAGCAGCCTTGCTTTTCGTTCGGCGGCAATTCGGCACGCAAGTGCTGCGCTCGGGCGGGAGGCCTCTCTCAATGCTGTGGCATGCAGGACGACCGGTTGGCGGTCATCGTTTTCCACCGGGAGATGAGCCTCGGGACCCACGGTCATGACCGGGATGTTGACCGAACGCAGCACTTGCTCCGCCACGGAGCCAAGGAGCAGCTTGCCCAGTTTGCTCCGGCTCCGGGTGCCCAAAAGAACGCGATCCGCCTGGAACTGTCGAACGGCGGCGGCAATCTGCTGGGCCGCCTGCCCCTCTCGCACCAGGGCATCGCAGCCGATGTTGTGACGCCGGGCCACCGCGCAAACCGGCTCCAGCGCCTTGCTGGCAAAATCCAGGGCGCCGGCCGGATCGTAATACGGCATTCCGACGGCGTCGACGGCCATCGACGCGCCGGAGGCAAGGACATGGAGCAGAATGAGGCGCGCCCCGGTCTCGGTTGCCTGTGCAAAGGCAAACGGCATCAAGCGGTCCAGGTCGCTCAAGTCGGTAGCGACGAGGATCACGGCCGGATGAGTCCAGCTTTCCTTGCCCAAGCTCGGCATGGCGGCCACCTCGTACTCGCCAGCGTGGCACCGATGAAATGGGAGCGATGTGCGTTGGAGCACCTGCGAAAGTGATTTGGATCACGGGCTGCGAGATCGGTCCTTTCCGGCTTCAAGGCGAATGACTGAAGGCTGCTTGCAGCGCGCGACGATTCTGCCGGCTTTTTTGGGCCGCGCGTCAGATTTTTTTGCTTGAATCCTTATTGCTTCCTTATCTGTTTCCCCATTATGTTTGGGAATGGAATTCCCCTGAACGCGTTCCATTCCCGTAGACACTTGAAGAAAAAATAAGCCTTTGTTCGTCTTTTATGCGCCCGTCCTGAAACGACGCTACCCCTTATTTTACCGGGCGCAAAACCGTACAAATTTACCTGTTGACCTGAAGGAGAGCCGGAATGGCGAATCGAATGACTCGAAGTGTATTGACTGTCCTGCTGCTGGGGTTGGGAGCGCTGTTTACACGACCCGCCACCGGCTATGGCCAGACGTTTCGCGGCGGTATCAGCGGAACGGTGACCGACCAATCGGGTGCTGTTGTACCAGGTGCGCTGGTGACGGCGGTGGAAACGGCGACCAACACCTCGCTGAAAACAGTCAGCTCCAGCGCCGGCGAGTTTGCCTTCACAAACCTGCCTCTGGGCGACTATTCGGTGACGGTTTCGGCGGCGGGCTTTTCCACGGTCAAGGTGAACAAGGTGACGGTTTCGGCCGGCGTGAGCTACACGCTGCCGGTGAAGCTGGGAGTAGCGACAGCGGCGCAGACCGTCGAGGTTACGGCGGACTCGCTGACGCTGGACACGGTGACCGACGAGCAGTCGACGGCGATTCCGGAAGTGGTGGTGCAGAACCTGCCCAACAGCGGACGCGACTTTACCCAGATGCTGGCCCAGACCACCGGTTTTGCCGGACTGTCGACGGGCGGGGGCGGGGGCATGGCCAGCGTCAACGGCACGCGGTCCAACTCGGTGAACTGGCAGATCGAGGGAACCGACAACAACGATCTGTGGTGGAATATTCCGGCCGTGAACCAGGGCGGCGTGTCAGCGCTGGCGGGCGTGATTCTGCCCATCGACGCGATTGACAACTTTTCGTTTGTGACCGCCGGCTCGACCGAAATCGGACGCAACTCCGGAGGCACGGCCAACCTGACCATCAAGGCGGGCACCAACGCGCTGCACGGGTCGGCGTATTACTTCAATCACAATGAGTTTTTCCAGGCGGACAATCCATTCGAGTCGAGCAAGCCAGCCACGCGGGACCAGCATTACGGATTCTCGGTGGGCGGGCCGATCTGGAAAGACAAGACATTCTTTTTCCTCTCCGGGGAACACGAGAAGTTTCTCATCGGCGCCGGGACCAAGGCGACGGAACCCTCCGCCGCATATCAGACCGCGGCCCAGGCCATCCTGACCCAGTATGGCGTGCCTGAGAACCCAGTAGCCTTGAATCTGTTGAACGGCAACGGCACGCTGGCCGCCCTTTGGCCTTCTTCGGCGCTGACCGGACCCGCCAGCTCCGGTAACTACTCGGCCACTGGCAACCTGACTGGGCATAGCTTCAACGGAATCGCCAAGTTCGACGAGCAGCTCACGGACAAGGACCATCTCGCGTTTACCTGGTTCATCGGCCAGGGGACGCAGACGGCTCCCACCTCGTCGGAATTGACGCCCTACTTCGAGAATGCTCCCATTCACGTGCAGAACTTCTCGCTGGTGTATAACCGCGTGCTTTCGACGGCCATCACCAACCAACTGTCGGCGGGCGTCAGTTACTTCAACCAGGTCTTCGCCGATGCCGATATCAATTTCGATCCTGTCGGGTTGGGATTAAATACCGGCGTTACGGCGGCGGATCTGGCCGGCGCGCCCCACCTGGTGATTGGTCCCTCCAAGGCCAGCAACGGGCTTGCCGCCAGCGGCAACGGCTTCGACCCGCTGGGCGTCACGGCTCCCTCGGGCCGCAATGACATCACTGGCCACCTGGACGAAGACCTGACCTGGACCAAGGGCGCTCATCAACTGCACTTCGGGGGAGAGTTCCGTCAAGCGCAGGTGGACGACTTCTACCAGACCGGTCAGCGCGGAACGCTTTATTTCGATGGGTCGCAGGGGCCGTGGTCAACGACGACCACGGCGTGCGCGGCCCTGGCCACCAAGAATCAGGGCTCGGCGCCCAACACCACGGATCCGAATGTTATTTACCTGGCGGACTTTCTTGCCGGCTGCTTGAGCCCCACGCAATCGGGAATCGTGCTCGGCGACCCCAAGCGCGAGGTCTTCGTGAACACCTTCGCACTGTACGGGCAGGACGCGTGGCAGTTGAGCAAGCGGCTCAGCCTGAACTACGGTTTGCGCTACGACTACGAGGGCCCGGTCCACTCCGCCTTGCCCAACCTGTCGATCTTCGATCCGACCAAGCCGACCGGCCTGGCCGTGGCCGGGCAGGATGTGTCCAACATCTACCCCAAGTTCTGGGGAGGATGGAGCCCGCGTGTGGGCTTCTCTTATCAGGTGGATAACTCCAGCAAGACGGTACTGCGCGGCGGCTTTGGTCTCTACGAAGACTCCATCTTCATGAAGTCAATTCTGCAGAACAACGGCGCGCAGAACATTCCGGTCTTCGGTCCGGGGCTGAACCCGGCAGGTGATGAGAAGGTCGCGCAGGCGGCTGTCCAGAACACAATCATCCAGAGCAACCAGGCCATCTTCGAGTCCTATAACGACGCGCTGAAAGGGGTGGGCGTGGTGAAGATCTCCACGTTCGACAAGCGTTTCCGTTCCTCGTATACGGAATCGTTCGACCTGAATCTTCAGCACAGCTTCACTTCGTCGGTGGTCTGGCAGTTGGGTTACGTTGGCACCAAGGGCACGCATCTGCTGGGCTTGTTCGATATCAACCCAGCCGCCGTCGGGACGGTCAACGACGCGGACCCCAACCTGACCCGGCCTTATTACAGCCCGGATTACAATACCCCGGGCAAGTTTCCCTTCTCGGTTATCGACGAGGCAAGGAGCAACCTCGGTTCCAACTACAACTCCCTGCAAACCTCGTTGCGGGTGCAGAACTTCCACGGCCTTGCGGCGTCCGCGGGTTACACGTGGTCGCACGCGCTGGACTACGAGACAGGCGAGCTGCCTTATGTCCCGCAGAACCCGCTCGACGAGAAATCGGAGTACGGCAACTCGGACTTCGATGTTCGCAACACGCTCACCGGCTATTTCGACTATCAGGTTCCCAAATTCAGCGGGCCAAGCCGCCTGACGACGGGGTGGGAGTTTAACTCCGGCTTCTCCTTCCACGGTGGAACGCCTTACACCGTAACGGCATCCGGAGTGGAATCCGCTGCGCAAAACGTCGGCAGCGGAAATGGAGAGGGCGCGGATCGCGCCGTGCAAGTGGTCAAGGACCCGTCTGCCGGGGTTTCTCATGCGATCACCGGCGGCGCCGTTCAGTGGTTCAGCTCCACGGCGTTTGTTGACCCGGCTTGGGGCCAGTACTCGCCCACCCGGCGCGGACAGAACTCCAATCCCGGCTACTCCGCCGTGGATCTCGCACTGCTCAAGAACACCCCCATCCGCGAGAGGGTTAGCGCCCAGTTCCGCGCGGATATGTTCAACATCTTCAACCGCACCAACTTGGCGCCCGTCGGGATGGCGTTTGCGAGCGAGGGCGGCACGATCAGCGAGACCCTTGGACCCTATCTGGGCAATCCCGGCATCGGGCCAGGTGAGCCGTTCAACGTGCAGTTTTCGCTGAAGATCCTTTTCTAAACACAGCGATCAATCCACCGAAGCCAGAGACAGCAAAGAGCCCCCGTCCGAATGGATGGGGGCTCTTTGCTTGGAGCTTCTGCATTTTTCTGACGAAGAAGGTTCTTGACCAGCCTTCCCGGATAGCGATTCATCTGTAGTGATGAAACCAAACAGATCAGCCTTGTAGGGGCGACGATTCGGGTAACTCCCCGCTGAGAAGCGTAACGAAGGGCAGCGGTGATTCGCGGGGCAGGATCGCAGCTTCACTCAAGCCGGTAGGCCTTTTTCACCAGCCGGTAGGCGAGATCGAGCGCAATCTCAAACGCTTCGTCTTCGTCGATGCGGTGCTCGGTGACGAGTTTGGCCAGGAATGCGCAGTCCACGCGCCGCGCCACATCGTGCCGTGCCGGAATGGAAAGGAAGGCGCGGGTATCGTCGTTGAACCCGACCGTGTTGTAGAAGCCCGCTGTCTCCGTCACCTGCTGGCGGTAGCGGGTCATTCCCTCGGGACTATCATGGAACCACCATGGCGGGCCAAGGCGCAGGCATGGATAATGGCCGGCCAAAGGAGCGAGCTCGCGGCTGTAGGCGGACTCGTCCAAGGTGAAGAGAATGACGGTCAGGTTGCGCTCGTTGCCGAACCGGTCGAGAAGCGGGCGGAGCGCTTCAACATAGTTGGTCGGCATGGGAATATCCGCGCCCACGTCGCGGCCATAGCGCTCGTAGATTTTGCGATTGTGGTTGCGTGCGCTGCCCGGATGAATCTGCATCACCAACCCGTCGTCAAGGCTCATCCGCGCCATCTCGGTGAGCATCTGGGCCCGGAAGATCTCCGCTTGCCGCGCATCGGAACTGCCTGTTGTCACCTGGCGGAAAAGCCGCTCGGCGTCTGCTTCTGAAAGGTCGGCGGTTCTTGCCGTGGGATGCCCGTGGTCGGTCGCCGTGCAGCCGAGTTGGCGGAAGCGGGCACGCGCACTTCTGAGTCCGGCAAGGTAGCCTTTCCAGCTCGCAGTGTCAACCCCGGTCTGCTCGCCCAGCAGCGCGACGTTCTCACGAAACCCGGGAAACTCGGGGTCAACCACCGCATCAGGCCGAAACGTCGGCAGGATTCTTGCGTTCCAGCCGGAGTCAAGAATGGCCTTGTGATCGGCCAGGGAATCAAGCGGCGAATCGGTCGTAGACAAAACTTCCAGATTGAACCGCTGGTAGAGAGCGCGGGGCAGAAACTGCGGCGTCTGGAGCTTCTCGGAGATGGCGTCGAAGTATAAGTCGGCAGTGGATTCCGACAGCCGCTCCTTCATGCCGAAGAGTTCCTGGAAGGCAAAGTCCAGCCACATGCGCGTGGGCGTACCGCGGAACAGATAGTAATGGGTCGCGAAGATACGCCAGACCTTGCGCGGGTCCTTCAACCGCGGCTGCCCAATTTCAAGATCCTCCAGTGAGACTCCCTGACTGTAGATCATGCGAAATACATAGTGATCGGGCTGCACGAATAGCTTTGCCGGATCGGGGAATGGCTCGTTGCCTGCAAACCAAGCCGCCTGCGTATGTCCATGGGGACTGACAAGGGGCAAAGCTCTTACGCTCTCATAAAGCGCTTTCGCCATTTTCCGTGCGTTGGGTTCGGCGGGAAACAAACGGTCCTCGTGGATCAGCATGACTTCAACGGCTCCTTCCATAAGTGTGGCACCAATCCAGCGGGGCGGCGCAACCGCGGGCTTGCGCCGCCGATGGAGGTCCCAGGCCGCACCTTGGCGCGAGTTAGCTAGGCGTTATAAGTGGAAGACGAAACGCGGCCTCCGCGGCCTGTCCAGTTGGTATGGAAGAACTTGCCCCGCGGCTGGTCGACGCGCTCATAGGTGTGCGCGCCGAAGTAGTCGCGTTGGGCCTGCAACAGATTGGCGGGGAGCCGTTCGCTGCGCAAGCCGTCATAGAACGCCAGCGCGGTGGAGAATGCCGGAGTAGGCACCCCGAGTTCGATGGCATGCACCTGCGCCTTGCGCCACGAGGCCTGGTGCTGGTTGATGGTACCGGAAAAGAAACTGTCGAGCAGCAGGTTTTCCAGAGCCGGATTCTTGTCGTAGGCCTCTTTGATCTTGCCCAGAAATTGGCTGCGAATGATGCATCCGCCGCGCCACATCAGCGCGATGCCGCCAAAGTTCAGATTCCATCCATTCTCCTGGGCCGCAGCCCGCAGCAGCATATAGCCCTGCGCATAGGAGATCATTTTGGAGCAGTAGAGCGCGCAGCGCACATGCTCAATGAATGCGGCCCGGTCGCCGGTCAGGGCCTTGGTTGCCGGTCCCGCGAGGATCTTCGACGCGGTTACGCGTTCTTCCTTAAGCGCGGACAAACAGCGCGCGAAAACCGACTCGCCGATCAGGGTGACCGGTTGGCCCAGATCGAGCGCGCTGATTGCCGTCCACTTGCCCGTGCCCTTCTGGCCCGCGGCGTCCAGAATCTTGTCGAGCAGCGGCGTTCCGTCTTCGTCCTTGCTGGCAAAGATATGACTTGATATCTCGATCAGATAACTGTCCAGCTCGCCCTTGTTCCACTCGGCAAATACATCATGTAACTCGTCCGCGCCGAGGCCAAGCCCGCGCTGAAGCAAGTCATAGGCCTCGCCGATCAACTGCATATCCCCATATTCAATGCCGTTGTGGACCATCTTGACGTAGTGCCCGGCGCCATTTTCGCCCACCCAGTCGCAGCAGGGAGTCCCATCCTCGACCTTGGCGGCGATGGCCTGGAAGATGCCCTTGACGTGCGGCCAGGCGGCGGGATTGCCGCCGGGCATAATCGATGGGCCGCGGCGCGCTCCCTCCTCGCCGCCCGAAACGCCGGCGCCGACAAACAGGATGCCCTTGGCGGCCAGATCCTTGGTGCGGCGGTTGGAGTCGGTGAACAACGAGTTGCCGCCGTCGATGACGATGTCGCCCGCTTCAAGATGCGGCAGCAGTTGGCCGATCATCTTGTCGACGATATCGCCGGCCTTGACCATCAGCATGACGCGCCGCGGCCGCTTGAGCAGGCCGCAAAGCTCCTCGATGGAGTGCGCGCCGACGACCTGGGTGCCCTTGGCTTCGTGGGCCAGGAAATCGTCCACCTTGGAGATAGTGCGGTTGAAAACCGCAACTTTGAAGCCGTGATCGTTCATGTTGAGGACAAGGTTCTGTCCCATGACAGCCAGGCCGATGAGGCCAATATCACACGATGCGTCAGACATACTATCTCCTGAATCTCCTTGAGTGGGTTCCTGCGAATCAATACTCTACTCCGCCAGCGCTCTTGCGGCCAGCTTCCCGGAACATCCGCGCAACCGCCCGGCTTGAAAGCGGCGGAACGCATTCAACGCTGCGCCCGCTGGTCTAGCCTGAAGCCCGCCTGAAGGCGATCTTTCATCTAAGCTTAGCTTACTGCCCGCAGTTCGCTTTGCGGGAGTTTGGCGGGGCAAGAAAAGGGGATGCTCGGCAGCGCGTTCGTGGTCTGTCCGGGGTCTGTCCGGGGAGGGAATGCGTCCCATTCGGTTCCGGCAAGGCAAGCGTCGAGGCGAAAATCGCTCAAAACATGACGGTTCGAAGTCTACGGTAAGGGGGAGGCTTCGCGCAAGAGTTTGCCGGCCTCAGCAAACCGCCATTCGAAGGAGGATCACAAGGATGACTCTCTGCGCCTCTCCAGTAACTTCAACGGCACAGGGGCGCAATACATCGACGGCTTGGGAGCAAACGCCATGTGCCAAGTCGGCCCGCGCCAAGTTCCGGCTCTAGAGAAGTTATGCCCTTCAGATGGAAATGAAGGGCAGGCGCATCGGCTTTGGTCGGATTTCGACTGTCTGCGGCGGAATGGCCGAGAGAAAGGGCTCATCCGGAATATCATCCGGCAGTTGATCGTGCAGAATAACATTCAAGAGAGACTTATGCACCTGGATACGGCCGTTGTATTCGATGAAGCCCCGCTTACGAAAGCGGTTCATGAAGAAACTGACGCGCGAGCGCGTTGTGCCGATCATCTCCGCAAGAGTTTCCTGGGAGATTTTGGGGATCAACGTCTCCGGATCGCCAGGCTTGTCGAACTCTGCCATCAAGAGCAGAATTCTCGCCAGGCGTTTCTCGCTGGAGTTGAAGATCTGATCCACCAGATCTGCCTGGATGCGCATGCTGCGGGCGAGTAGAAACTTCAGGAACATATCGGAGAAGTTATGCTCCTCGCGCATGACGCGTACCATCTCATCACGTCTTATTTTGAGTGCGGTGCAAGCGGTGATGGCCGTCGCCGTAGCAGTACGGCCCGCAGGCAACGCTGCGAGCGCCTCTTCTCCGAGAAAGTCGCCCGGAGAGAGAAGCGTGATGGTGGCTTCCTTGCCGACCGAGGAGACAACAGAAATCTTTGCGCGGCCTCTTTGAAGATAGAAGATCGAATCCGCTGTATCTCCCTGCAGGAAGAAAGTCTCCCTGGGCGCCAAGTGCACGACTCTTCGTCCCAGTCCGGCGCTGGCCAGAAAGGCCACAGTGTCGAATGTGCGCTTTTCAACATCGATCATGGGAGGGGCCTCCCTATCGGCACCTTCCGCCCAATCCCGGCTAGAGGGTGCGTGGCTATAACGTCCTGGGTGAACAAAGCCATCGCCGCGATGTAAGCCAATTCATCGACGATTGTCGGCGCCCTGTGTTTCCGGGCGCCATTCCATTTGCGCGTGGCCGCCGGACGTTCTGCAGCGATCGCTGAGACCGACAACTGGGTGCAGTTTCCATCATGGAGGCGACGCGGTCTGCACAATTTTGCTCATGTTTTGCGATTTACCCTCTTAGAGCGCAGGTTTCGTTGTACTCTCGGCCGCTATCTCCGGGGGTGATTGGTTAGAGCGCATCTTCTAAATCCAATTACAAAAGTATCTTGCGTCCGCCGATCAGGATGAGAAGGTTGGCGCGGTTCGTGGACTGAGAGAGCGGGCAATTCAACAATAATCTTGTGCTGTGGAATGAAGTTCTTTCACCGCGCCCGCGCCGGCCAATTCGCGGGGATGGCGCAATGGCCGCTCAATGGACTCAAGCCGGAGCCCGGTCCGCCTCTTCAGGATGGACCGTGAAGCGGCTTTTCGAGGCGCCTCTTCCCATTCAAGCACAGCCGATGCGGGTCTCAAGCGGCCGAGCTTGCCGGCAGGATGCAGTTCGGTTCTTTGGGAGAATGCACAAATCATTCATTTTCGCGCGCAGCGGTGTTGCCGATGTTGATTCCTTGATGAAACAGGTTCGGCGCAGTTTGCGGGCCGGCGGCGAGGAGGAAAAGGGCGCGGATAATCGAGAGAGTGGAAACGGTGCGCAATCTCGGGTTGTTGAAGGATTACCTGACGTACCTGCGCGTGGAGAAAGGCTTGCGGCCGCTCACTTGCGAGGCCTATGACAGCGACCTGAAGACCTTTGCGGAGTTGATCGAGGAGCGGCATGGGGTGCTGCTGACCGCGACGCAGGAGGATGTGGCGGCATTTCTGGAGCATCTGCGCTGCCACGGGATCGACTCGCGATCGGCGGCGCGCAAGCTGAGTTGCCTGCGCGGCTTTTACAAGTGGCTGCTGCTGGACGGCCGCATCCACCACGATCCCACGGTGAATATCGAATCGCCCAAGGCGTGGAAGGTGCTGCCCAAGTCGCTGGCCGAGCCGGAAGTGGCGGAGATGCTGGAGCGGGCGCAGAGGTCCGCGGAGCATCCGCAGGCGCGGGGCACGGCGTTGCGCGACCTGGCGATTCTGGAACTGCTTTACGCGGGCGGATTGCGGGTGTCGGAGGTGACGGCGCTGACGACCGGCGACCTGGCGTTGGACCTGGGCCGTGTGCAGGTGCGGGGCAAGGGAGACAAGGAACGCATTGTGCCGCTGGGGCGGACGGCGCTGGAGGCTCTGGAAGTTTATCTGCGGGAAGGGCGGCCGCATCTGGCGCGGATCGGTTCGGGCAGGAAGGCGAATGCGCCGCAGCAGGACGCTTCGCGTTTGTTTCTTTCGCTGCGCGGCATGCCGCTGACGCGGCAGTGGGTGTGGCACCTGGTGAAGATGGCCAACGGCGATGCGAGTCCACACCGGTTGCGGCACAGTTGCGCTACGCACATGGTGGAGCACGGAGCGGATCTGCGCAGCGTGCAGTTGTTGCTGGGTCACGCCGACATCTCCACCACCCAGGTGTACACGCACTTGGCGCTGGGTCGGCTGAAGGCCGTGTATCGCGAGCACCACCCGCGCGCCACGCGGCGGAGGGTAGACGTTGGCGCGATTCCCGCGGCGGCCGCGGTTCCGCGCGGCGGACTGCACCTGATCTCGCGGGCCAAGACCAGCCCCGACCTGGGCGAGGAGACGGCATGAGCGCATCCGCGGCGGCACGGGCTGGCGCAAGCCTGTCAGGAGCCATACTGGATTCACTGGCCAGCGATTATCTGCGGGTGCTGGCCAATGAGCGCGGTGCGTCGGCACACACCCTGCGCGCTTATGATCGTGAGTTGAAAGGCTTCACGGCCTATATCGCAGAACGTTGCGGCAATGCTCAAGGCCCGGGGGACATTGCGCACACGCACATTCGCGCTTACTTGGGCACGCTCTATGACCGTGGACTCTCGAAGGCTTCGACGGCGCGGGCGCTGGCCGCCCTTCGCGGCTGGTTCAAGTGGCTGGCGCGCACCGGCCATGTGGAGCAGAATGTGGCCTCGCTGGTGGCCACGCCGCGGCTGCCCAAGCACCTTCCGCGCGTGCCCTCGATTGAGCAAATGAATCGCGTGGTGGAGTCAGTGGGCGAAGATGCGGCCAGTTGGCCGGCGCGTGACACGGCGATCCTCGAATTGCTGTACGGCTGCGGAATTCGCAACGCGGAACTGACGGGGCTGAACCTGGAAGACATTCACTGGGCCAACGAAGCCATTCTGATTCGCGGCAAGGGGCAGAAGCAGCGCTACGTTCCTTTGGGAGACGCCGCGGCGCAGGCTCTCAGGGCCTACCTTGCCGAGCGATCGGCGCGCCTGGCGGCGGGCGGCGGAAGCAAGCAACGCTCGACGCCGGCGTTGCTGCTGAATCTTCGGTTGCGCGGACTGGCCAAACCGGGCGGAGAGGCGCGGCTGACGACCCGCAGCGTGGGCCGGATCGTGAAGCGCATCGCCGTTCAGCGCGGGCTTTCAGCCGAGGTGCATCCGCACACCCTGCGCCACGCCTTCGGCACGCACCTTCTGGAAGAGGGCGCCGACCTGCGCGCCATCCAGGAACTGCTGGGCCACGAGCGGCTCTCGACCACGCAGCGGTACACGCAACTGACCACGGCGCAACTGACCCAGGTCTACGACCGAACGCACCCGCGGGCGAAGTAGAGCGCCGAGACATGTGGTTCTAAAAGCTGACTTTGCGCCCTGGAAACCAGGTGAGCTGGATGTTGGTGGTGGTCACGGTTTGTTGGCCGGCGAGGTAGATGGGAGCCTTCCAGTGTTCAAAGGCGAAGCTGCCGTTCACCTCGAAGTCCTTGCCGATGCGTTTGACCACCTGGAAGTTGATGTCGTTGAGCGTGGTTCCGCCGGGGATCAGGACGGTATTGCCGCGCAGGGTCGTGGTCTCGGTGGCCGAGCCAGGGATAAAGTCCTTGGTCGCCTTTTGGTTGCGCGCCCCGACCTGGAGCCATTCATTGCCGCTCAGGTGATAGGTGACCCATGCCTGGCCACCCTTGTCTTCGCGTCCGATCCAGTCGCCGAAGAGCTGGCCCTGGTTGGTATAGCCCTGTTTTTGGATCGTTTCCCAATACATGAAGAGGCCATATTCTCTGGTTGCGACCGTTGAGCTGGAGGGGTCAGTGGAAGCCGCTTCAACGCGTATGTCCAATTTGGGGATGCCCGGCACATGGGAGAGATACAGACCTGGGCGATAAGCAGCCCTATGGGGTGCGTCGGCGGGCGAGATGTCGTCATGCACTTCCGAGTCGGTGTAGAGCGTGAGCCAGTTGCGCACAAAGGGCAGGCGATAGGAAAAATCGAATGCGCCGAATCGCGCGCCGGGGTCGGTGTTGCCGTACTTTTGCGTTTCGGTGCCAGCAACGGTGCTGAAGAAGCTTCTCAGGAACGACTTGACGGTGATGCCTTCGTGCCCCTTTCCGCCCCAGATGACGGTGCGCTCGAAACCGAATTCAAGGTTTTCCGTGGGCCGGAAACTGATCTTCTCAATGTGTACCCAGGGGTTACCGGGTGTGATGACGTTGGGCACTTTTGACGAGGGGTTGGCCTCATAGGCCGGATTCGGCTCGTAAGTGTGCCCCTGCGTGGGTCCGACGAGAAAGTCGTAGCGAAAGGGTCCGGTGAGGCGGGAAAGCAGGGGAATGCGAAGCGGTTCGACGCGGTTAATCCGGAACGAATAGATGTTTTCAGCATTATTGGAGTAGGCCATTCCACCGCCCAACCCAGGCCCCAGCCATTCGTCCTGTTTTCCGAAGGAGATTTCATGGTTGAGGACGTGGGCGGAGACGAAAGCCTCCATGACTCGTCCGTGGGTAGCGGTGGCGATGGGGCCGATGGGAATGGTGGCTTGGTAATAGGGTAGCTGGGTGGCGGGGTTGAGGAATGCCGTGCTGTCAACCGTGCTCAGCGCCTGGGCCAGGGCGGTTGAATAGCCGGCGGCCGAAGGCGCGGCCTGGAATTCGCCGCGCGCATAGAACACGAACCGCCCGGCGGCCGCATAGCCGCTGGCGCCCGAGTAGTTGTTGAATCCGCTCTGGTAGGGGCGGCCGTAGTCATTGATGAGGGTTGAGCCGAGATGAAAACTGTCGCGCAGCGGTGTGCCGCTGATGCTGCGCGCCACCGAGTAGACGGACTCCACGCGGGAGTTGCCCTGGTGGACCAGGCAGGGACCCTGGTTGTCGAAGCGCAATTCGTGCATCAGCGCTTCATAAATGTCCTGCGCCTCGTCGGTGGACGGTCCCTCGTCCGCGTCTTCGATGCGCAGGCCAGCTTCCTCCAGCATGTGGCCTACGCTGGCGCGGGTCCAGGGGCGCAAGCCGAGAAAGACATTGTCCACAAAGCCCAGTGAGTAGAGCCGCAGCACGGCCGGATAGACCCAGCTATCGACAGGAATGTAGGGCGAAGCGAGGACTCCTGGCTCGCAGGCGGGGGCCGCGCCTTCCGCAGTGCGGCCCTTCTCTCCTGGGCCCTCTGGCGCCGCTGGGGCTTCGGCCGCAAGTGGGCTGGAAGAGAGGAGGAAGGTGCTCACCCAGACCGTCGCGCAAAGGGTCAAACCAGCCGTTAAACCGCGTTTGCTCACACTCATACCCCTCACTTTATCATTCGTTTGTCCAGAACCAATGCAGGAAAAGGCTGCGCCGGGAGGCAAAGAGCCGTGTACATGGGACTGACTTTTCAATCACTTGGTAGCGTCGGCGAAGATTTTGTGTTCAGAGCCCGGGGGAAGTGCCTCCGCGCGCCAGACGCTGGGCAGCCCGGCAGCCATCAGTCTTTGGCCGCTTCGATGGCGGCGTTCAGCTCCCTGGTGAAGCTGACAGCGACTTCGCCCTTCAATCCTTCCACGGACAGCCCCTTGCGAGAGAGATAGGTTTCCATGTTCTGTATGGGGTCGCGGGCCTTGCCGGGCCCGATGGAGGAGTGGTCGAACCCCTCGCCACTCACACACTCGATGAGGGTGGGTCCGTTTCCCTTGCGAGCCTGGGCGATGGCTTCGGTGGCTACCCGGTAGACGGCTACCACGTCGTTGGGGTCAACGGGGATGCAGGGCAAGCCGCAGGCCTGTGCGTCGAGGACGAAATCTTCAACTTCGGCTTGGGGCATCGGGCCAGCCGCCTTCGGCGTTCTCCTGTTCTGCGCGACGAAGACGATCGGCGCTTTGCGGGAGCCGGCCAGGCGAAACGCCTTCTGCCACGAACCCTGCGCAATGGTACCGCCGCCCGTGAAGGCCACGACGACCTTGCCGTTCTTCCTCTGTTTGTTCTTGAGAGCCAAGCTGGCAGCGGCGTTGAGCTGGGCGTCGATGGCCAGAGGCATACGGTGAGGGCTGGTTTGGTCTGGTTTGGTCCGGTCCGATTTGGTTTGGCCGGGGCCGGCGCCGCCCAACAGAGTGCGGAACACCTCGTCCAGAGGCACGCCCCGGATGAATTTGACCATGAAGTCGGGATACGAAGGGCCGGTCGAGTCCTCCGCAAGCAAGTCGGCGGTCACGCCCACAACGGTAGCCTCCTGGCCCACGGCATCGTCCTTGACCGCTTTGTCCTGGCCCAGGAGAACCCGCACCCTCTCCCCGATCATGCGGCACCGCATCATCGCGCTGTAAAGCTGAAGCAGTTTTTCGTCAGAGATCAGCGAGAAGCCGTGGTTGCCGGCCAGCACGGCTGCGCTTTGATTCTTCGTTCTGGTCGTCATCGAAACTTGAACCTCACCGGTTGTTGCGATTGTAAACGGAGCCAGTGTGGAGCGGAACCGCCGGTAGTGGGCCGGATTGAAGCCCCCTGCCAGTGGGCGGCGAATGCGGGTCTTTGGTCTATGAACCTCAAAGTCAGTAAGAAGCCTTGTTGACTTGATGGATGCGCAGCCGCAGCAACTCGGTCGCCGTCGCGTCCGCGGAGAGATTGGGGAAGGCGACAGGCGCAAACCGCATCCATTGCCCGAAGAGCTGTTCCCAGGCGGCTTCGGTCGCTTTTAGACCGTTGACGGTTGGATTTCCGAAGGGGGCGTCTGGGGCGCGGGGCACAGCCAGGGCGGCTGCGTAGGCTGCATCAAGCTCTCGTTGCGCCAGTTGTCGATTCGCTGCTGAAGCTTTTGGCAGCCTGCCGGTGCTGAAACGCTCGAGATTGATGACAAACTGTTCCCGTAACTTATTTTGATCGTCCAGCGCAAAGCCCACCGAACCGCTGCCGCCGCCGCCGGGATACTCCCCTTTCATGCGGGCTTGCTCAAAAGCGTACTCGTCGGCTTCTAAAGCAGCCAGCATCGCCAGGGCCGGCTGCGGCAGGTGAGCCTTGATGGCCGCGATCCTCCGCGCCCTTCCAACGTCGGCCTGCTTCTCAGACAGATCGGAGCAGTAAGCGCCCATTGCGCCGCTCATCTGCTCGTCGCACAGGTCGAAGGCGGTTCCGGCGGGCAGCTTGCCATCGCGCAAGGCTTCGAGCACTGCGATGCGTTCCTCGGTGTTCTGGCCGCCTCTATTCGCGATCTCACAGGCAGAACGAATCGCAAGCGCATAGTCGCGTGGGACGCCATCCGCATTGGCGTACAGCATGGCGAGAGTTCCAGCTCCTTCGAGGTAGCTATTCAAGGGGGCGTCCGGATAGGCACGATGCCGGTACGCGCACTGGAGGGCGGCCTGATGGTTTGGGCTCTGGCCGAAACCGTAGTAGAGCGCCTGCTCATCGCATTGGCCGGCTGCAAGGGCGGGCTGGCTGGAGGCTGAACGGGCCAGTGCCGCGGCGGCTGGCGGCAAGGGAGTTGCGAGCGCTCGGGAGCAGACCGCCTGCCAATCAGGCTCTTCAAAGAACTCGGATGCGGCGTTCTTTTGAGGGGACCGGCTCGTCCCCGGAACGGCCTGGCAGAGCGCTGCCTGCGTGGCCAGGGCTGACAGTCCGATGAGATAAAGCGCCCGCCGCCCGGGACGGCAAATTCCATGAAGCAAAGACGATGATGACGATGCGACCCGCTTGCCCATCACGGCCATAGCACGATCATAATTCGACCTGGTGATGACAAAAGCTGCTTTGCGGTCAAACCGAATGCCAGGAAACAGTACAGAGGCTCTCCCAAAAAAGATTGGCGCGCCAGGCCAAGCCTCGCTTTCGCATCCCGTCGGGCGCAATGCGGCGAGTCAGCTGGGCCCCGGCGTGCTGTTTTGCTCAAGGCCAGAAACCAGGCAGTGAAGGAATTGCACGGTGGCCGGGTAAACTCCGCCGGTCATCTCGTCTTCTCGAAGGCAATATGCTTATATTTCAATCACTTACATATTGGCCACACGATTGCAAGCATTGTAGCCGAAGGGCAACTATCCAGGCGGCGGGAAAGCAGTTTTTCTGAGTCATTCGCCGGCCAGCCTTCAGGAGCGCTTCATGTCTTCATCTTCCCTGATTTATCGGATTCATGCACCGGAGATTCACCGCCAGGAATCTTCAGGGCTACGGGCTCACATGCGGGCCTGGCTGCCGGTGTTGGCGTGCTTGGCGGTGTTTATCGCGGAGTCCACGACCTACTTTGGCGGGGACCACACCAGCGGACCCTTGCGGCGGGTGGCCGAGGCGGTGTTTGGAGCCGGGGTGGACGCGCATTGGGGCCTGATTCACCATGTCATCCGCAAGACCGGGCACTTCATGGGCTACGGCACATTCTCCCTGGTCTGCTTTCGCTGCGTCTGGATGGAGTTTCAGGGCGCGGCGTCGCTGCTTCTGCGGCGATTGCGGGCGCACGGGCTGGCCATTTTGTCCACCTTCCTGGTGGCCAGTGCGGATGAGTTTCACCAGAGCTTCCTGCCCAACCGGACCGGTCAGTTCCGAGATGTGCTGCTGGATAGCTGCGGAGCGTTGGTGCTGGGGCTGTTGCTGTTTCTGGTGATGGGGGCTATCGAGGGGCGAAGGCGGGCGCAGATTGTGGCAATTCGTGGTCGCGAGCCTGTCTTTGCCGATTTGGCGGCCTAGCTGGAGTCATTCGCGTTGAACTAGGTCGAGTAATCGGCGTTGATGTGGATGTACGCGACGGTCAGGTCGGTGGTCCAGAAGACGCAGGAGCCGGCGCCCTGGTGGAGTTCGACGGAGATTGAAAACTCCGGCCGCGCGATATAGGCGTGCGCGGCGGTCTCGTCGAACTCCGGGGCACGGCCGCCATTGCGGCAGATGGCGAGTTCACCGAAGCGGATGTCGATGCGCTCGGGGTCGATCTGGGCGCCGGAGTAGCCGATGGCCGCCATCAGGCGGCCCCAGTTGGGGTCGTTGCCGTACCAGGCGGTCTTCACCAGCGGCGAATGAGCGATGGCCTTGGCGATGCGCAACGCGTCGGCGTCTGTTGACGCACCCTCGATGTGCAACTCGATCACGTGCGTGACTCCCTCGCCGTCGGCCACAATCTGGCGGGCCAGGGAGGTGGTCACGTGCCTCAAAGCAGAGGCGAAGGCGGCGTTTTCCGCGCCCACCACGGCGCCGCTTGCGCCCGAGGCCAGCAGCAGCACGGTGTCGTTGGTCGATGTATCCCCGTCCACCGAGATGCGGTTGAAGCTGACCTCGATGGCTTGGCGCAGGTAGCCGTCGAGCACCGTCGGTTCCATCTGAGCGTCGGTCAAAATGTAGACCAGCATGGTGGCGTGAGGAACAAGCTGGGGATGAATCATCCCCGAGCCCTTGCACAGGGCGGCGATGTGCACTTCGCGCAAGGCGCCGTCAGGGCCGGGAATTTCCAAGCGGGCGTAGGCGGTCTTTTCCTCGGTGTCGGTGGTGAGGATGGCCAGGGCGACCTGCTGGAAGTGGTCGAACTCCGAGCCCAGATCGGCGGCCAGGCCGGGCAGGGCGGCGATGAGCTTCCCGGCTGGCAGCGGAACACCGATGATGCCGGTTGAGGAAGGGAAGACTTCTTCCGGCCGGGAGCCGAAGATCTCGGCAGCCGCTTCGCAGGTGGCGCGCGCCGCATCCAGGCCGGCCTGCCCAGCGGCGCAGTTGGCATTGCCGGCGTTGATGGCGACGACGCGCACCTTGCAACCTGTGGCCCGCAGATGCTCCTGGTCCACAATCAGCGGAGCGGCGACGACGCGGTTGGCGGTAAATGCCGCTGCTGCCGAGGCCGGTTCGTCGGCCACGATGAGCGCAAAGTCCGTGCGGCCGCTCTTCTTGAGCCCCGCCTTGACGGCGCCGAAGCGGAAGCCGCGGGGAATGACGAACTGGGAGATATCGGACATGTCGGTTTGGGGCTAACCCCACTAATCTAGCAGGTCGGCGGGGGCCGGATGGCAGAGTGCGGCACGGAGGCGGAGCTGCCTGGAGCCCGAAACCATCGCCAGCCGCTGCCGCTGCCGCGCCACGACGGAGCAGGCTGACCCGCGCGACGGGCCGTGTAAGCTGGACAATGTGGAAGCCGATCCATCCAACCTGACCGAAGCCGCCTCAAGCGGTGAAGCGGAGTTTCTTGAGCTGCGCCAAGTGAATGTGGCCCGCGGCGAGCGGGTGGTGCTGCACGATGTGAACCTGACCATTCGCGCCGGAGAACATGTGGCCATCCTGGGGCCGAACGGCTGTGGCAAGTCCACGCTGATTCTGGCCATGACCTGCCAGATCTATCCCATCGTCCAGCCCGGCATGAGGGTGCGCATCTTTGGCCGTGAGCGCTGGGATTTGACCGAGTTGCGCCGCCACTTCGGCGTGGTGGCCTCCGCGCCCCTGGGTGGGGAACTACCGGGTGAGCGAACGGCGGTCACGACGGGGCTGGATGCGGTGATTGCCGGCTTCTTCTCCGCTTCCACACTGTGGCCCAATCTGCATGTGACCGACGAAATGCGGGAACGGGCGGTGGAGGCTTTGGAACGTATTGAGGCCCTGCACCTGGGACAGCAACTGGTGGGCCAGATGTCGGCCGGCGAAAAGCGGCGCATCCTGATTGCCCGGGCGCTGGTGCACCGGCCGCGGCAACTGCTGCTGGACGAGCCCTCGAATGCCCTGGATCTGGCGGCGCAGCGGGAGCTGCGCGAGACCCTGCGGCGGCTGGCCGGCGAGGGCACCGGCGTGGTGCTGGTGACGCACCACCTGGGCGACATTCTTCCCGAGATCAAGCGGGTGATTCTGATGAGCGGCGGGCGCATTGTGGGCGACGGTCCGCGGGCGGAGCTGCTGACCGAGGCCCGCTTGAGCCGGTTGTTCAGCGCGCCGGTGCGCATCGGCCGCGAAGAGGAGTGGCTGCACAGCTGGTAACGGCAGGGGCCGGAAGGCGAAAGCGGGGTTCTTTTTCGGTCCAAGCCGCACAGAATCAGGAAATGAAACTAAAGTGACCAAAATGCGACTTGACGCCTTGGGCCCCCTGGACTAATTTAGCGATACACGGGAAAGGAGGTAGATCCAACTGATGCAGAAAGAATCTTCGATATGTTTGGTACGTGAGGTGACTGAGGCCTAGGGCATCGCGCCCCAGACCCCAAATGTTGCCCCCAGCGGAGAGAATTCTTGCCGTTTGGGATGCTACTGCACCTTCACAGTGTGATGCATCCATCAACGCGATGCGGGATGGCGAATCTTTCATCTGTGCGACGAAGTCAGCCGCCGAAGGGGCCCGGCTTTACGGGTTTCGCCACAATGTGATCGCGATTTGGGAACCATGCGGATGTGAAGATGCCTGGGCACTCGCGGAAGCGCGATGGCCTTAGTCCAATACCCACAGATCACCGGCGACGGCCTGGGCAACGCGCCCAGGCCGCCGTTGCGTTTGGGGGATGAAACGGCCGCGGATGGGCGCAGTTCCCGGGCGTCTTCTTTCGCGGCTGAAGACCGCGAAGAGCAGAACAGAAGGCGGCTGCGGCGCCACGTTACCCTGGGCGCGAGCACGGTGGCGCTCTACCGTGCCGGGATGAGCGCAGGTGAGTTACACTCAGGCCAATGCGGGTCTTCGGCATCGATTGCGGCACGGAAGTGACGGGGTACGGCGTGGTGGAGTCTTGCGACACGGCGCGGCAGCCGCGGCTGGTGTTGAAGGCGATGGGCGCCATCCGTCTGTCCAAGACCAAAACCCTGCCGGTGCGGCTGGAACAGGTTTTCCGCGAGTTGTGCGCCGAGTTGGAACGCTGGCAGCCGGATGCGGTGGCCATCGAGGAGGTGTTCTATTCGGTGAATGCCAAGTCGGCGTTGAAACTGGGGCAGGTGAGGGGCGTGGCGTTGCTGGCCGCGGCTACCCAGGGGCTGCCGGTGGCCGAGTACGCGCCGCTCAAGATCAAGTCCAGCGTGGTGGGCTACGGGCTGGCCAAAAAGGAACAGGTGCAGTTTATGGTGGCGCGGCTCTTGGAACTGGCTGAAGTGCCGGAGCCGGCCGACGCTGCCGATGCGTTGGCCGTTGCCATCTGCCACATTCATACCGCGCAGACGCTGGAGTTGCAGGGGGCGGGGCGATGAGAGCTGGATGGCGGGCAATGGCCGCCGCAGCGCTGGGTTTCGCCGCTTTCTGGCTTCCGGCCAGGGCCGAGGCCGGCGCCGTTGTCCAGGTGGAGTTCTCCAACCTCGGCCTCTCGCCGTCGCACTGGACGCTCACCATTTATCCCGACGGAAGCGGGCATTTCCATTCTCTGCGGAGCAAGGCGCCGGTCGAAAGCCTGCAGGCCATTGACGCCCCGGATGTGGATCGCGACATACGCGTAAGCGCCGAGTTTGCCGAGCGCGTCTTTCAGACAGCGCGCCATCGCAATTGGTTCGCCGGAGACTGCGAGAGCCACCTGAAAGTGGCCTTTCAGGGGTGGAAGAAGTTGAGCTATTCCGGGCCCGACGGGCAGGGTTCGTGCGAGTTCAACTACTCCAAGGACAAGGAGATTCAGACTCTGGGAGACTCGCTGGTGGCCGTGGCGGGAACGATTCTGGAAGGCGCCCGGCTGGAGACGCTGCTGCAGCACGACCGTCTGGGCCTGGACAAGGAGATGGACTACCTGCTGGAGGCCGAGCACGATGGGCGGGCGCAACAGATTTGCACCATCCGGGGCATCCTGGAACGGCTGGCGGAGGATCCGGGCGTCATGGAGCGGGTGAGGAAGCGGGCCAATGTGCTTCTGGCGCGGGCAGAGGAATAATTGGCCCAGCGGGCGCGGCGGGGCGCGACTTTTCACAGCGGATGGGGGTCTTAGAGGATGTCAGGCTGCCGTTCAGGGCGTTTTTGCGGGAAGCGACGGCAAGGCGATACACCAATTCTCAGCTTCTCGAATGCCCCTGGAGCGAGTGCACGTTGAGGCAAGGTTTTTCAAGAAAGGCGGGGCGCCATGAATCGCAAAGATCAGTTGGGAAGATGGGCCTGGGGCGCAGGGCTGGCGGTGCTTGCCGCGGGCGTGATTTTGCTTGGGTTGCCGCTGCGCGCCGACGATGCCGGGCAAACAGGGCGCGCGGCCCGGCTCAGCAGCGTGGATGGGCAGGTGCAGATTGCGCAAGGCAACCAGGTGCTGGCCGACCCGGCGATCGAGAACACGCCGCTATTTGAAGGGACCCAGGTGGCGACGGGGGACGACGGACGCGCTGAATTGCAGTTTGAAGACGGCAGCCTGGTGCGGCTTTCGCCTAACAGTTCGTTGACCATCACGGTCTTGCGCGGGCAGGGAACCGCGGGCGAAGCCGGGATCGTGCTGGAGAGCGGGCTGGGCTACTTCGAGTTGCAGGCGGGGAGCAAGGCAAGCAAGATTTGGGTTCAGTTCGGCGACACGGTGGTGCATTCCTCCGGCTTCACCGTGCTCAGGATCAACCTGGACAATCCCCCGGGCGAGCTTGCGGTTTTCTCCGGCAACGCCCATCTGGAGCGCGGCGGTGCGTTGGCGCTCGACCTGCACGGCGGAGAGAGCGTGGCCTTGAACGGCGCCGATCCCAGCCGGTATAACCTGGCTGAATCCATCGAGCCGGACTCCTGGGACACGTGGAACTCCGATCGCGATCAGGTGCTGTCGGAAGAGGCCACGGCCAAAACCGGCGCTGCCAATAGCCAGCCCAACAGCGGCAACCCGGCGTGGAACGATCTGGACGCGAACGGAAACTGGTACAACGTCCCCGGAGAGGGCTATATCTGGTCGCCCTATGAAGCAGCGGACGCGGGGTGGGACCCTTACGGGAACGGCAGTTGGATGTGGACGCCGGGGTTCAACTACATCTGGGTTTCCGGAGATCCCTGGGGTTACATGCCCTATCAGTGCGGAGCCTGGAACTACTACAACTCATTTGGATGGGGTTGGGCGCCGGGAATGTGCAATCCGTGGTGGGGCGGCGGGTACTTTGGTCCCAACATCGGCTATGGGCCCGGCGGCTATCGGCCTCCGGTGCGTCCACGTCACCGTCCGGTGAGGCCCGTTGGCCGCGCCATAGCCGGTCAGGGAGGCAAGCTGGCGCCTTATCCCCTGGTGCCCGTAAGCCATCGGCCTTCGGGGGTAACCGGCGGCCTGCCGGCGCGGGACAGAAATGCCTCGGTGGAGATTGCCGGGCACGTTTTGCAGCCGTTGCGTCCTTTGGCGTCGGCGCGTCCGTCCTATGATCGCACAGGGTCAGGGATTGTGAATCGCACGGCGGGGGCTTATCCGGGAGCGCGGCCGGCGACCGGGCTGGGTTTTGTCGCCGGGCGTCCCTCCAGTTCACCCGCGCCCAGGGCCTCGGGCAGCGGCGGTAGTCAGCACGCTGCGTCCTCCGGCCATTCCTCAGGAGGGTCTTCAGGAGGGTCGTCGTCCGGTCATGCTTCAAGTGGTGGCGGCGGCGGCGGCTCGCACGGCGGCGGCGGAGGAGGCGGCGGTGGGGGTTCGCACCACTAAGGTCACGCCTTTTCAGCTTCAGGGGCCACTTCAGCCGGCGAAGTGGCCCCTGCTGTTTTCAGTGCATTCCAGAGAGCCGCAAGCGCCTCGAGGGGAACTTCTTCGGCGCGAGACTGGGGGGCAATTGCGGCCCCTTCCAGGGCAGCTCGCATGGTTGCCGGCGCAATGCCGGCGGCGCGGAGGTTGTTGGCCAGCGTCTTGCGCTTTTGGGCGAAAGCCTTGCGGACGAAGCGCAGGAAGGTGGCTTCTTCTACACCGAGTTCTTCGAATCGAGGCGCAAACCGCCAGCGGAAAACGGTGGAGTACACGTCGGGCGGCGGGATGAAGGCCGATGGGGGCAGGGTAAAGAGCTTCTCGGCCGGCCCGTACATCTGCACGGTCACCGAAAGCAGGCCGTAGTCACGCGAGCCCGGGTGGGCCGTCACACGGTCGGCCACCTCGCGCTGCACCATGAGCACGGCGCGATCCAGCGCGGCGTGGCTTGCGGCCAGCTTGAGCAGAATCTGCGAGGTGATGCCGTAGGGCAGGTTGCCCGCTACCGGCAGCTTTTCACCGGCCGCCGCCGAGGCCGCCGCGAAATCAAAGGTCAGCACATCCTGGAGCAGAACTGTGACCCGGGCCGAGGGATCCGGCGGAAATTCCGCGAGCAATTGGGCGGCAAGCTCCGTGTCCAGTTCGACGGCCAATACGTGGGCGGCGCGGGCGGCCAGGGCTCCGGTGATGGCGCCGCGGCCGGGGCCGACCTCGACCACGGTGCGGCCGGTGAGATCTCCAAGCGAGGATGCAATGCGCTGGATCGCTTCAGGATCGTCGAGAAAATTCTGGCCGAGCTTGGGTTTGGCGGGCATGGTCTTCTCTGATGGTAGATGAAGCGGGACGGTCGAGGGTGTGCTTGCACCCATTCCCCACGTTGCGCGTAGTAGACTTGCCCTTTGGATGGCGGCCCCCAAGCCGGTTTGGACTCCATTTTGCGCCGTCCAGGGAGAAGCAGTCATGCACATTGTCTTTGCCGCCTCGGAGTGCGTTCCGTTTGCCAAGACCGGCGGGTTGGCTGACGTGGTGGGCGCTCTGCCCCCGGAACTGGTGAAGCTGGGCCACGAGGTTACGGTCTACCTGCCGCTCTATGCAGGAGTGAGGCGTCACCTTCCGGAGGAATGGAAGTACGCAGTCCGCTCCATCACCATCCCCTTCGAGCATTACAACCGGTTTGTGGGCATCGTGGACGGCGGCCAGCGCGGCGGCGTGCAGTATTACTTTGTGGATTGCCCCGAACTGTTCGACCGCAAGGAACTCTACGGGACCGCCGGCGGCGAGTACCCCAACAACTGGGAGCGCTTCGGGCTCTATTGCCGGGCGGTGCTGGAAGCCACCAAGCAGTTGGGCGTGCCGGAGGTGTTTCATGTCCACGACTGGCAGGCGGCTCTGCTTCCCGTCTACCTGCGAACCGTCTACAGCGCCGATCCGGTGCTGGGCCGCGCCGGGGTGGTGCTGACCATCCACAACGCGGGCTACCAGGGCTGGTTTCCGCCGGCGACCACCGCGCGGCTGCTGTTTCCATGGGATGTTTTCACCATGGACAAGATGGAGCAGTTCGACACCTTCAACTTTCTCAAGGGCGGGCTGGTCTTCTCTGACATTCTCACCACGGTGAGCCGCAAATATGCCGAGGAGATTCAGACCCCGGAGTTCGGCTACCAACTGGACAGAGTGTTGCGCGGGCGGGCCGCGGACCTGCGCGGCATTCTCAACGGGGTGGATTATGCGCAATGGAACCCGGCCACGGACGGCAACCTCGCCGGTCATTACTCACCCGACGATCTGGCCGGCAAGCAGGCGTGCCGCGCCGACCTTCTGCGCGCATTCGGACTGGAGCAGGTAGAGGCTTCGACGCCGGTCATCGGCATTGTGTCGCGCTTTGCCACTCAGAAGGGCTTCGACTTTGTGGAGCAGATTGCCGGCAAGCTTTCCGAGCGCAATGTTGCGGTCGTTGCTCTGGGCACGGGCGAGCCGTTTTACGAGAAGTTTTTTCGGGATTGGGCATTCTGGAACAAGGCCAACGTGGCCGTGCAGATCCGTTACGACGATGCGCTGGCCCACAAGATCGAGGCCGGTTCCGACATGTTCCTGATGCCGTCGCGTTATGAGCCTTGCGGACTGAACCAGATTTACTCGCTGAAGTACGGCACGGTGCCCGTGGTGCGCGCCACCGGCGGCCTGGACGACACCATCGAGGAGTGGAATCCAGCGCAGGGGACCGGGACCGGATTCAAGTTCCAGGGCATGAGCGCCGACGGGCTGCTGGCCGCCATCGACCGGGCCCTGGCTGCGTTTCAAGACAAGCAAGGCTGGAAGAAGCTGATGCTGAACGGCATGGCGCGCAACTACAGTTGGGAGCAGCCGGCCAGGGAATATGCCGAGGTGTACCAGGAAGTCGCGCGGCGGAGGGGATAAAGGATCACCGCTGCGCCAGCTTCTGCGGGCACGCCGGCGCGCTCTATCGGCTCACCTCCGCCAGCGCTGGATAGTGAAAATCGCGCAGGGCAAAAAAGGATCCGTACCTGGAGATATGCATGGTGTCTCCGTAAAGAAGCTGGTCCCTGTCGCGGTACATGCATAGATTCTGGCTATTGCAGAAAGCGGTCGTGATATCGACGAACTCCGCCCCGGCGACGGCGGCGACCGCCCGGTTGATCACGTCGGTTGACATTCTCCGGTTGTCCTGATCGCTCAGCGGAGCGACACCGGGGTCGTTCGCATCCTGACCTCCCAGCCACGACGCCAGCACACGCCGGGCGGGAATCAGCGTGGTCTTCACTCGCAAATAAGGATCGAAGTCAAATTCGGGAGCGTCTTGAATCACGATCACTTGTTTACCGGCAGACTGCAGGCGCTGGATGGAGGCGGTCAAACCCTGGATGTAGAGACTGCGCGTCGCATCCAGCGTGGGAACTTGTTTCCCGGCTTGACCATCGGTAACCAGCCAGACTGGAGACGGCTGGCGATGGAATGGAGTGGCCCAATAGCCGGCCAAAACCACAATCCGGATGTCTTTGTTTGCGTTGATCAGGTCAAAGGCCTTCTGGTTAAAGCGGCGGCATCTTTCCAAATCCTGCGGAAACGATGGACTGTAGGATGTCGCGCCGGTCAAAGGCAGGCAGGAGCCGCGGGTGAGCTCGATGAAGCCGAGGCCCTGAGCGGCGGCCATCGAACGCAGGGCCGGGGCTACGGCCGCCGCGTGGCTGTCTCCCAGAATGGCCACGGCCGGTTGCCCGGCTGAAAGCGGGTAACATGCCGCGGATACATTTGGCCCCGGTTGGGCGTCGTTGACCAGGCACCGGTCGGCATGAAGTCCGCCTGCGGCGTTGGCGGACTCGTAGTGGGCCATCGAGGCATAGCGCCGCGGCAGGCCGTCGGTTCTCCAGATGACGGCGCAAACGGCAAGAAAGGCTACGCTGACCATGGCGTACCGGAACAGCAGTGGCCGGGGCGCCATCGATGTCTTCCGGAAGGGCTGTTCGACGAAGTAGTAGCACAGCACCGCGGCCCCAAACGCCGCCGAAATAGCCACGACTCCGTAAAGCACCGGGAGCTTGCCCCACAGCAGGACACGCGTGAACGCGATCAGAGGCCAGTGCCACAGGTACCACGAGTAGGAGACCCTGCCCATGAAGACGAGCGGGCGCAGAGAGAGAATGCGCCGGTTGATCCAACTGGCCGGGCAGGCGATGATCATTGCGGCGCCCAATACCGAAGGCAAAGCCGCCGCTCCTGGAAAGGGAGTCGAGGTGCGGAGGAGAAAGATGGGCGCGAACATCAAGACCAAGCCGGCCGTGCCCAAGGTCTGGGTCATCCAGGCTGGCAGAGGCTTCCATCTCCTGCTCAATTCGGCCACCGCCAGGGCGACGCCCACTCCCAGTTCCCAGGCGCGGGAAGGAAGCATGTAGAAGACCATCCCTGGATGGGGGATGAGTTGGCGGCAGGCCCAGAGAAAGGAGAGACTGCAGACCAACAGGATCGCCGGCAGCATCAAGCTGCGCCGAATGCGCCCCAGCAGTACCATCAGCAGGGGAATTACGAGATAGAACTGCTCTTCGATGCCCAGCGACCAGGTCATGAGCAGCGGGTTGAGCTGGCTGTTCGGGCTGAAGTAGCTCAACGATGCCCAGAACAGGATGTTCGACGCCGAGAGCGTAGCCGCAAAGGATGACCGGGCAGTTTCCCGGGCCTCTTCCGGCAGCCCTAACACCAGAGATACCAAAAGTATGAAGGCCAGTACGGCATAAAAGGCGGGTAGAATCCTCTTTGCGCGGCGCTGATAAAAGCGCAGATAACTGAAACTGTTAGTTCGCACCTCGGAGAAGATATGGCCGCCGATAAGATAGCCTGAAATAACAAAGAAGATATCGACCCCAGTGAAACCTCCGGAAACCATCGGCACGCCCGCATGATAAAGCGCCACGCTCAAAATGGCGATGGCGCGAATCCCATCGATATCGGCGCGATACAATCTGCCGGGCGCGCTGGATTTCACAGTGTCCAATGAAAACTCTCCTGAACCAGGTGATTGGGGATTGAGCTAATTGATTTGTTATTCAGGACGCGAGTTGTTACGCACCTTTGTTATCGATTGTATACCAGGGCTTGCTTCCGCCGCACGCTCCACAGCACCGGCAAACCCAGCAGGATGAGGACTGTGCCCATCAACGAACCCTTCAGGTTGCCCAGGTAGCTGTAGACCAGCACGACCGCCGCACAGGCGATAAAGGCGGCCGGCAGCGCCGGATAACCCCACACTTTATAAGGACGCGGCAGGTCGGGGCGGTTGCGCCGGTAGATGAAGACCGTGGTGGCGGTGAGCATATAAAAGAGCCACTCGGCAAAGACCGCCAGTTCGAAGAACTGCTGAAAGTGCCTGAGGAATAGCAACAGGACGGTGGAGAGGAGTCCCTGCACGGCCAGCGAGGTAGAGGGAGACTGGAAGCGCGGGCTGATGTGCGCGAACTGGCGGAAGAAGAGCCGGTCGCGGGCGGCGGCAAAGGGAATGCGCGCGCCGGACATGATGGTTCCGTTCAAGGTGACGAAGATCGACAATGCCATGGCGGCGGCCACCAGCCCGGCTCCGGCGGGACCGGCGACAACGGTGAGCGCTGTAACCGCCGGCCGTTCGCTGGCGGCAATCTGAGCGGCGGACAGGATGTACTGAATGGCGGCGTTGGTGGCCATGAAGAGAAAACCGACGATGAACAGGCCGCCGATCAGCGCGATGGGCAGGCTGCGCTCTGGCCGCTTGACCTCACCGGCCACCATGGTCAGGTCGTTCCAGCCGTCGTAGGC
>Ga0302319_10002575_pt1 | contig 38901 bp, 42 predicted proteins | sample Bog_T0_2_FD_203319 | JGI IMG/M metagenome (GOLD analysis project Ga0302319, IMG submission 203319) | Peat permafrost microbial communities from Stordalen Mire near Abisko, Sweden - Bog_T0_2 | ecosystem: Environmental > Terrestrial > Soil > Wetlands > Peat | place: Sweden: Abisko, Stordalen Mire... | reverse complement strand
TACCACGTGATAGCCGCCCAGACCGGTAACTTCGGCTAAAAGGTCGGATCGGCGGGAAAAGCCCTCGGCCGGGCATGGAACGGTGCGAGTGACGACGCAGATTGGCGAAGCGGCCACACCGCCGATGACGATGAAATCGACGGCTGCGTCGCAGAGCGCTTGCACGGCACTTTGAAATTGCATCAGGAGCGCTTGCGGGCGATGCCGCGCATATTTTGGAGGGCTGTTGAGGCGATCTCTAATTTCCTTGCGCGTTCGGCGGGAGTGAGGCGCAGTTGTTCCACGAGGAGCGTGAGATCAATACCGTGGTTCTTGGCGGCCTCAATTCGGCTGCGAGGCACCGGATGGAGAAGACGCTCTTCCGCATGAGCTAGTTGGCTCATAGTCAGCGGATGGAGCATCTTCATGCTCTGATTTTAGCGCCGACGCGAGTGAAGGCGTTAGACTTGTTTGGTCGAAGAAAGTTGCGCACCAAGACAGGAGGCATCGAGGCAAGTGCCGACGAATCAGCCGATCAAGGTTGGTCTACTCAAAGAGAGTGAAGTTGAGGAAGCAGGCCGTATTGCCCGGCTGGCGTTCGGAACGTTTCTGGGAATGCCTGATCCGCTGAGCTTCATGGGCGACCGCGATTTGATAAAGCCGCGCTGGCACTCAAGCCACGTCAAGGTGATCGCGGCACGCGAAGGGGGCCGCTTGATCGGATCGAACGTAGCCACGCGCTGGGGATCGTTTGGGTTCTTTGGACCGCTGACTGTCCTGCCAGAATACTGGGAGCGCGGCGTCGCACAACGGCTACTCGAAGCTACCATGGCGATTTTCGACAGATGGGGCCTGCGCCACAGCGGGCTGTTCACGTTTCCGCAGAGTGCCAAGCACGTGTGTTTGTACCAGAAGTTCGGCTATTGGCCGCGTTACCTCACTGCAATCATGACGCGGACGCCACGGGCTGATCCAGCAATGCCCCAAGGCAAACGCGCGGATGCGCCAACGTTGTTATCGGCCTTTGCCAGAGGCCAACGCGAACAAGCCATCCAGTCATGCGGGAAGCTTACCCACAAGATCGATAAGGGACTCGATCTCGCTGGTGAAATCCGCGCCGTGCTGGCGCAGCGCACAGGCGACATTTTGTTGACATACACGCGCAGTGTTCTGGATGCTTTCGCAGTGTGCATGAACGGGGCCGGATCCGAGGGCGGCGAGCACACGTGTTATGTCAAGTTCGGCGCAGCCCGCGGCGGCGGTGGCGCGGGTGAACGTTTCGACAAATTGCTAGATGCCTGTGAGTGGTTTGCCTCTTCGCGCGGCGCGACTGTGGAGGCAGGAGTGAACCTCGCTCGCGAAGATGCCTACCGGCGGATGCGATCCCGCGGATATCGGGTGGCTACACAGGGCGTCGCTATGCAACGTCCGAACGCCGACGGATTTAATCGAGCCGATGTCTACGTGGTTGACGACTGGCGGTGAGACCTTGGCCGGCTAATGATTCGTTCACCTGACCGAGGATAATCACAAATGGCATCGTCATCATAAATGTCGTGTTCGGCGTTGGCGTCGCCCGATGCCGAGGCGCGCCAGTGCGCATTCAGGGCTTCATGGATTTGTTCCTCCGACATGATCAGCGACCTTGTGGAATGAAGCCAGGGCTGCCGGTCTTCACCACTTCATTGAACCGCTGTCTGGTTTGAATTCGATTGATTTCGTCGAACGCGTCTTCGGGAAGAGCGGAGACGTCGAAATTCTCCCGCGCGCGAGCGGCAGTTCTGGGCGTGGTCAGCAATGCCGTGCCACGCTGCGCCGCCCAAGCCAACAGCACCTGTGCCGGCGTCTTGCCAACTCGTGCGGCGATTGTCGAGATGACTGGATCTTCGAGTAGCCCTGGCCGTAGTCCGTGACCTAACGGCGCAAAAGCCAGAAACACGAGGTCGTTCTGCCGGCAGAATTCCAGAAGCTCGGTTTCCGGCAGATAGGGATGTGCTTCGACCTGGACCACGGCCGGTTTGATTCGGGCGGATTCATATATGGGCAATAGGTCTTTCAAGGCGATGTCAGACAGTCCGATGGCGCGGCACTTGCCCTGATCCACAAGGCTTTCGAGCGCCCGCCAGGTGTCGAGCAGAGTCACGCCGCGGTCGTAGAGGAGGTTACCGTTTTGGTCGCGCGGATCCTGGTCGTCCCCGGGTTGAAACGCAAAGGGAGTGTGAATGAGATAGAGGTCCAGATAGGTGAGCCCGAGTCTGTCGCGACTCGCCTCGAAAGCCGGTGCGACGCGGTCGGGCCGATGATTGGTGTTCCACAATTTTGTGGTAACAAAGATGTCCTCGCGCGCAATCCGGCCAGCGGCAAGTCCTGCTTGCAACGCCTCGCCCACCTCACGCTCGTTGCGGTAGCGTTCCGCACAATCGAAGTGTCTAAATCCCGCCTCCAGCGCGTTTCTGGTAGCACTTATCGTAGTGGCTGCATCGGGGATCAGGGTGCCAAAGCCGAGTACGGGGATATGGCCAGCGCCGTTGTGAAGGGGCATTGTCGCAATCCGAAAATCAGAAGACTTGATCATGGCACCTCGATCATATCTCGTATTTGGCAGTCGCGGCGCGTTGGGAACGGGAGAAGTCTAGCGAGGCATTTTAGCGGAGTACTGCAAAAGTGACAAGTCATTTTTGCGCAGTCTCGACACTCTTGAGAAACCAGTGGGAAGGTCTCAGGCGTTTTGTTCATGTGCTGGAATAACCGTACTCTGGCGAGCGCTTGGCACAGTTAAGGCCCACTAGCCGACGCCCGCCGGCACCGGCGTTACTTACCCAAACCCGATTGCACCAAATCCAATACCGGCAAACCCGAGTCCGCGATCCGCGCTGCCATATCATGATTCGGCTTCTGCGCCAGAATCAAATGATCCGCCCAGTTGAGCACCGCCTCAATCCCCGGTTGCAAGAGCTTGCCGATATGCGGAATCTGCTGCAAAATAAAATTGCGATTGCTGCCGTAAATTTCTTCCAGCTGAATATGTGGATCGAAAACACGCAGGTCTCGCCCTTTGCCAATGAGCTGTTCCAGAAGCGATACCACCGGACTTTCGCGCAAATCGTCGGTATTCTCTTTGAACGCCAGCCCAATCACGCCCAGCCGCTTCGCCGGCAAATCGAGCACGTCGCGAATCGCGCGCGCCAGATGGCCTTCGTTGCTCGGTAGCGCGGATTCGAGCAGCGGCAGCTTCAGATCAAGCCTGCCGGCGCGATAAATCAAGGCCCGCAAATCTTTCGGCAAACACGAACCGCCAAACGCAAAACCCGGCTTCAAATACGCCGCCGAAGCATTCAGCTTCACGTCGCGGCACACCGTCTCCATCACCTCGCGCCCATCCACTCCCAGGCTCGCGCTCAGTGTGCCAATCTCATTCGCAAAGGCGATCTTTACCGCATGGAATGCATTGCACGCATACTTAATCATTTCCGCGGTGCGCAGGGTAACCAGACAAGCCTCCGAACCTAATGGCTGATACACCGCGGCCACGCGCTCGACCGCAGCCCGATCCGTCCCGCCTACGACCACCAAAGACGGTTCCATGAAATCCTTAACCGCCACGCCTTCTCGCAAAAACTCGGGGTTCGAGACCACTTGCGCCGCCCCACCCAAGGCGGGCATCACGATCTCCTCGCAAGTGCCGGGGAACACCGTACTGCGCACGGCCACAATCAACGGCTTGCTGCGGCGTGGCAGATTCTCGCCGATTTCCGCCACCACGCGCCGCAATTGATCCAGTCCCAAATTGCCGCTTTTCTCCGAGGGCGTACCGACGCATATCAGCGCTATATCGGCGTCCTTTATACCTTGCGCCAATGAAGCCGTCGCACTGAGCCTTCCCGCGGTTACGCCCTCTCTTACCAACTCCGGCAAGCCCGGTTCAAAAAAAGGTGCTTCGCCCGAGAGCACGCTGCTCACTTTATGATCGTCGCGATCCACCCCTGTGACCGTGTGTCCTAAACCGCTTAAACAGGCAGCCGTCACGCAGCCGACGTAGCCAAGGCCCAAAACCGCAATGTTGCTTGGAGAAAAACTTTCACTCACTCGTCAGTTACCTACCTCATTATCAAATATCCGCCTCGCCTCGGCTACGCTGATTTCAACTCGCTGATCGGCATTCATACGCATCGCTAGCGCCAAAGGCAGCGAGCCTCGCCGTTTCACAATCAACGCAGGCGCGGGCGTCTTCACCCCGTACGCGGCCGAAACTTCGCGCATGGCTTCCTCGGCCGTGTCTGAAAAGGCGAAATGAACTTTGCCGGCCGCTGTACCCAAGTTCCAAACCTGCTCCACCACGTGTTCGCCCGGCGAGCCTGTCACTTCGTCGAGCACGAGCAATTCGGGCCCTTGCAACTGAACTCGCCGCCGGTGTTGAAAACCGTTGTATTCGCAAATCGCATCCACAAACCCTCCGCAGTCACTGGGCACAAAAACGTTCAAGTGCACATAGGGCTTGTGATTCCAGCGAAACGGTCCAGCGGCTTCGGCTTGATCTTGCCCGTCAATCGTAATCGTATTGTGTGCCGCCGTGCCGCGAAAACCGTTGCGTTCCACCGGATCGCTCAGATAGGTGAACGTGCCTGGATCCGTGAGGAGCGGCTCGCCGCAGTACCACGCCACCACGCTGAGTGTATCCGCGTGGCTGTGGCCAGCGCTACCCCAGCCAAAACCTCCCGCATCCATCTGCACATATATGTCGGCACTCTGCAAAAAGACAGCGCCGGCATCCGCAAAAAGCCTTGCTCCGCGCGTCACCTCTGTGGTTGAAGCCTGTGAAAGCGCCTCCGCTCCCACCCACCATCCTGCCTGTTCCGCTAGCTCTTCGCGGGTTCCGAGCCACTCAGCGCGCCCGAACAATACGCCGCATGTCGCCAGCGTTGCACGCCCGAACTCGTCACGATTCCCTTGTGGATAGAAAAGCCGTCCTCCATCGTCGTCTCCGAAGTAAGCGATGCGGCGCGCCGGACCAAGCAACCAATGAAGATAGTCCGCCATGCGAATAAGGGCCGCCTCCATCCCACTCGGACGGGCCGCCATCAAGTAATGAAATACAAACAAATCCAGCGCGTAAACGTGATAATAGGTCGATTGCTCAAAATGCGACCCATCCGGTTTCACTTGAAAGGCCAGTTGGCGCTCCGTCACTTCAGCGCCTCGCTGCTGCCACTCCGACGCGCCGGGATAGGCCGGAAACAAAGTTCCCATCGCCTGTAACGCCACCGCTTCACCCAGCAAATGAGTATTGGGCGAAAAATACACTGACAAATTCTCATACAAATGGAGCCCGTGTTGATACAGCGCTGTTAGAAAGCGTCCCCGCAATGGCGTGGGCATAACATCACCGCAAAAATGCCAAATCCAGATCCAGGAAAGTGCCCGAAAGCCTACCTCCAGCGCGCTCGCCCAATTGATGCCCCGCTGAAACGGATTCTGTTCCAACCAGGATTCCAATTGCGCGAAGATCTCCCTCGTGTACTCCACCTTGCCGGTGAGCAAATGAGCTTGCGCCAGCAAAACCAGATGCTGATGCCGGTTTAATTCCCAAATGAATTTGTGATCCCCTACCGCCGCAAAGTTCAAATATGGAACCAACCGGAAATACTTCGCTGCGGAGGTCTTGCCGTGGGCATAATCGCGCCGCCAATCGATTTGCGGGCCAGCCTCTACGGTAGTCCCCAATAAAGGGAAACGGTGCGCCAAAATCGGCTGCGCCGTGGCAACAACCTTGAACTCGAATAAAGACCCGCGCAGCGCCGCCGCACAGGCGGCCCCATCCGGCAAGCGAAGCGGCCAATCCACATGACCTGAGAAGCCGGGTTGAGCCAGCAATAAATAGAGGTTGGCGGCCTCCTGCCGCAAACGAAATCTGATCTCAGCCGCGCTGCGCATCCCCTATCAGAGTGGCACGGGAGGGTGAATGTGACATCGCGGTTCCAACGAAAACCCGTTCAACCGGAACTTAAACTCCGCGCCATTCGCCAACTTGCTTCCGCACCAACGCAGCCCCTTTTCCGTGGCGCTCCGCTGATCTTCCCACCAACTGCCTTTATGTCCACTCCGATAAAACTCCGCACACACCGCCAGGTGCTTCTCGAATCCCGCCAGCAGCCGCGTTTGGTAATGCGCCACTAATTCATCTATCTCAAATCCCTCGGCCGCGGCTCTCACCACCGCCGCCGCCAGAATCGCTTCCCGCGCCGCATACCCGCTGCCATCTCCGCACAACGGATCGAAACCCAGCGCCGCGCCTCCACACGCCAGCCAGCCAACTCCGCACAGTGGTTCGGCAATCCTCGGATGGCAGGCAAACCTGCGCCTATCTCCTCCCACACTCACGACCTGCCGCGCAATCAAAGAACTCTCTCCGAGTAACTCTTCGCTCGGACCCCCGACCGACAGCAGCCACCCTTGCTCGTCATTCTGCCCGTTCGGCAGCAAAAACAACCAGCCATTCTCCAAAGACTCCACCCAACTGGCCTCTTTGTCATACCCCGGCTTCAGTTTCACCGCCGCCGACTCCGCCACCCGTTCGCCAAAATGAAGATCTTCGGTGCCCTCCGGCAATGGCCGCGCCGACAAGATTCGCCACTCCGCCGTCTCATCCGACGGACAGTCTCTCTCACCCAACAACCCTTCCATCCGCTCCAGTAGAGATTCTTCAGAAGCCACAACCGCTGAATGCGGCAGCGCCACCGCCTTCGACTCCGCGCCCCACTTCACCACCCGTTTGCTGATACGTGGCATCCCCTTAAACAGCGGCGCTCCGGGAAAAATATCTCCCAACAGCCGTTGCGCCGTTTCACCAAGCATGATTGCCGGCAGTTTAGGCCTAGCTAACCTTACTCGGCCATTCGCCACACCCGCTCGGTCCAATAAACTCGCGCAGCAGCAAGCCGCCACGCTTTCGCCTTGAATGAGAACCTTATTCGCCTTCAATGCCCAATTCTCCCTCGGTGCCCAGGGCAAAATCTGTTGATAAACTTAAAACAACTGTTTTAAACTGATGTTTCATGGCTGTAGCCGCTCTCAAAAAGACTGTTCAATCCTCGCCCGAGATTGATCCTACCCGCGCCAAACTCATCGAAGCTGCCGGCGAAGTTTTCGCCGAGCAGGGCTTCCATTCGGCCACTGTCCGCGAAATCTGCCAGCGCGCCGGCGCCAACGTCGCCGCCGTGAACTATTATTTCCGCGACAAAATCGGCCTCTACTCAACCGTTCTGAGCGCTTCCATTCGCTCCGCGCAAGGCGAAGCCATCGAAGCCGCCCTGGCCCACTCCAGTAATCCGGAAATCGCCCTGCGCAAATTCATCGAAGAAATCTTGCAGCGTTTTTACTCCGGCGCGCGTCCCGCGTGGAGTGTCCGCATCATGGCTCACGAATTAGCGCAGCCCACTCCCGCGCTGGCTCATGTGGTTGACGAAGCTTTGCGTCCCCGTTATAACCATTTGCGCGCCATCATCGCGCGAATTCTCTCTCTACCTCCCGATCATGAAACGACCCGCCTTTGTGCCCATAGCGTCATCGGCCAGGTGGTCCACTTCGTGCACGGCGGACCCGTCATCTCCATCCTCTGGCCTGCCTTGAACATGAGCAAGCCCAAAGACCTTCGCATGGTGGCCAATCACATTGCCGATTTCACCTTGCGCAACCTGCGTTCTCTCGCGCGCAAAAATCACCGGAAAGAGAAGTGCTTATGACCGCAATCGAACCTTCCTCATCCACCAAAGCGCCGCTCGCTGATCCTCCCTGGCCGAAAAAACGCGTTCTCCCTCGCGTCCTCATTCCGCTGCTGCTCCTGCTGGCCGCCTTCGCCGTTTGGAAAATCTTCTTTTCGCAGTCGGGGCCGCCCGCTAGCATCGTCACGCTAAGTGGCCGCATCGAAGGCGACGATTCCGCCCTCTCCGCCAAAACCAGCGGCCGCATCATGGAGATCCGCTTTCGCGAAGGCGACACTGTAAAGGCCGGCGAAACCATCGCCATATTGGACGATCAGCAAGTTCGCGAACGCGAAGACCAAGCGCAAGCGGCGCTCGTCCAATCGGAAGCGCAGCTCAAATCGGCGGAGGATCAAATCGCCGTGCTCAATGAGCAACTCGCGCAAACACGCCTGGAAACCGGCCAAGCTACCACCGACGCCGAGGGTCGCGTCAATCAAGCCCAGGCCGATCTCGCTGCTGCTGAGGCCGACCTCGCCCAGCAGCGCGCCTCCCTCCAACTGGCCCTCTTCGATAAGGACGCCTATACCCGCCTTGCCAAGACCGGCGCAGTCTCCGAACGTCAAGGCAAGCAAGCCGAAACCACTGCCGACAGTCAACAAGCTATTGTCAATTCCTCCGAACGAAAAGTCGAAGCCGCCCGCGGCGCCCTCAATATCGCCAAAGCCAATCTTTCCAACCCGGGCATCCGCAGCGCGCAATCGTCCGCTATTCGCAAACAGATTCTGCAGCAGGAAGCCGCCATCGCCAATGCCAAAGCCGATGCCGCCCGCGTCCGTGCGCAACTCGCCGAAGCCGAATCCAATCGCGCCGATCTCATCGTCCGTGCGCCCTTTGACGGAACGATCATCACCCGCAGCGCCGAACCCGGCGAATATCTGCAAGCCGGCACCGCCATCGTCACTTTGCTCGACCTCACCAAGGTCTATTTGCGAGGCTACATTCCCGAAGGCCAAATCGGCAAGGTGGCCATCGGTCAGGCGGCGCACATCTATCTCGATTCCAACCACAATAAGGCTATCGATGCCGAGGTCTCGCGCATCGATCCCGACGCCACCTTCACGCCCGAGAACACCTACTTCCGCGACGACCGCGTCAAGCAAGTCGTCGGCGTCAAACTGCGCTTAAAATCATCGTTCGGTTTCGCCAAACCAGGAATGCCGTCCGATGGCGAAATTCTCGTCAGCGGCACCCAATGGCCCTCGCGGAGCACTCATCAGTGATCGCTATCGATTCACCCGCCGCCCCTAACTCGACTGGTCCCTCCGAACTCGGATTCGCCATCTCGGTCCGCGGGCTCCGCAAGAATTACGGGAAGGTCGAGGCCGTCCGAGGTATCGACCTCGGAGTCACTCGCGGCGAAATCTTCGGTCTGATTGGTCCCGATGGCGCGGGCAAGACTACCACTTTCCAGATCCTCGGAGGAGTTATGGAAGCCACAGCCGGCGTCGCTGAGGTTTTCGGCTTGCCCGCCCGTATCGCGCGTGCCGAAACCGGCTATCTCACGCAATCATTCAGCCTGTACCCCGACCTCAGCGTCGCCGAAAACATCCGCTACATCGGTGATTTGCGCCGCGTCCCCCGTGCCGAAATTGAAGCGCGCGGCAATCGCTATCTTTCCATGTTCGACATGGACCGCTTCAAAAATCGCCTTGCTGGCCGTTTGAGCGGCGGCATGAAACAGAAACTGGCCCTTGCGTGTGCCTTGGTCGCGCAGCCGCGCGTTCTCCTTCTAGATGAACCCACCACCGGCGTCGATCCCGTCTCGCGCCGCGAGTTTTGGGATACCCTCGCACATCTCTCTTCCGCCGGCCTGACTATTCTCGTCGCCACACCCTATCTCGACGAAGCCGAGCGTTGCCATCGTGTGGCCCTCATGTATCTGGGCGAAATCCGTGAAGTCGGTACTCCCAAGGAACTCCGCCACAACTTGCATGCCGCTCGTCTCGAGGTCCGCACTGCAAACCTCGGCAAAGCCGAAGATATCCTCGCCGCTGAAGTGGACCGCGACCCAGCTATCACAGATGTCCAACGCTTCGGCGACCGCCTCGATGTCATGGCCCCTGACGCCGCCCGTGGCCGCGCAGCCATTGAAAGCGCCTTGCGCACCGCCGGACTGGAATTCGAAAACATCAACGCCGATGAGCCCACGCTCGAAAACACCTTCGTCGCCACGTTGCGCGCCATCGGGCAGGAAGTCAAAGCACCCGACTTCCCAGGCAAGCATCCACACCGCGACCTAGCCGGCAAAGTTGCCATCGGCGCGACTAACCTCACCAAGCGCTTCGGTTCCTTTACCGCCGTCAAAAACTTAAATGTGGAAGTGCAGTATGGCGAGATCTATGGCTTGCTCGGTGCTAACGGCGCCGGCAAAACGACTACCATCAAAATGCTTTGCGGCCTGCTGGACCCGACCAGCGGCGGCATGCGACTCGCGGGCGAAAGTGGCAATGTCCGTTCCCCGGATGTCCGCGGCCGCATCGGCTACATGTCGCAAAAATTCTCTCTCTATGACGATCTCACCATCGGCGAAAATCTCGATTTCTATGCCGGCGTCTATGGTGTGGCCGAACACGAGCGTGAGGAAAAAAAGCGGTGGGTCATGTCGTTTTCCGGCCTCGAAGGGAAAGACGATCTCATTACCGGCAGTTTGCCCGGCGGCTGGAAACAGCGTGTCGCCTTCGGTTCAGCCATCATGCATGAACCGAGCGTGCTGTTTCTCGATGAACCCACCTCCGGTGTGGATCCCCTCGCGCGGCGCGCGTTTTGGCGCATGATCAATCGTCTCGCCGACGCCGGTACCGCCATCCTAGTCACCACTCACTATCTCGAAGAGGCTGAGCAATGCAACCGCTTGGGTTTCATGGTAGCCGGCGAAATCGTCGCGGAAGGAACTCCTACCGGCGTCAAGGCGCAACAAACCGGACATCTCTTGGAATTCTTGGTCGATCAACCCCAGCTAGCCGCCGACCTGCTCAAAGAGCAAACCGACCGCTGGCGCGTCTCTCTTTTCGGCGATCGCTTGCATGTCATCACGGAAGCCGATAGCGCGAGCGGCATCCGCACCACCACTGAGAAGTTAAATGCCGCCGGGATCTCCGTGCTGAAAGCCCGCGAAGAAGCTTTCTCACTCGAAGATGTGTTCATCGCCGTTGTGGAAAAAGCTCGCCTAAGCGGCAAAGTGGCGGGCGAGGATTAGGTCATGCGCCGGATTTTCGCCCAAACCCGCAAAGAACTCACGCAAATTGTGCGCGACCGTTTAGCGCTCACCTTAGCGCTCGTCCTCCCGTTAATTTTGTTGATGCTTCTCGGAACCGCCATCTCTCTTGACGTAACTGATTTACCCATCATCGTCCAGGATTTCGATGACTCTCCAGCCTCGCGCGATTTTATCGACGCTTTCCGCGCCTCGCAAACCTTCCGCGTCGTTTCATGGCTTCCCAATCAGCAACCTGAAAACGCCCTCCGCGACAGTCTCGCCCGTGCTGCTCTCGTCATTCCCTTCCACTTTGGCCGCGATCTCGCCCGTGGAGTTCCCACCAATGTGCAACTCATGGTCGACGCCACCGACGCCAACACCGCCAAGCTCGTCGAAGGCTACGCCGGCCAAATCGTGCGCGCTTATGCCGGCAATACCTCCGAGGCTCTGCGCCTCGACCCCATCAAGACCGAAGTCCGCCTCTGGTTCAATCCCGGACGCGAATCGAAAAAGTTCTATGGCCCGGGCATCTTCGTTCTCGGCCTCTCCATGTTCCCGCCCTTATTAGCCGCCCTAGCCATGGCCAAAGAAGGCGAAGAAAAGACAATTCTGCAGGTCTATGTTTCAAACATTTCCGCTCACGAATTCCTGCTGGGCAAGATTTTCGCTTTTATGATCATTGCTCTCGGCGAATGGGTGCTCAATTCCATCGCCCTCTTCACTTATTTTGGGCTTCATTTAGTGGGTGACCCTACGCCCTTCCTGGTCGCCACCATGCTATATGTCTTTTGCGTGGCCGCCTTCGGAACTCTGATCGGCGCGGCCATCCCCAATCAGGCCGCCGCCATTCAGGCCGTGGCCCTGGGCGGTTTCTTGCTCGTCTTCCTGCTCTCCGGCCTCATTTTCCCCGTGCAAAACATTCCAGCCGGCATCCGCTGGGTCTCAAATATTGTCTGGGGCCGATACTACATCGAAGTGGTCCGCGACGCCCTGCTCAAAGGCGGCGGCTGGACTGCGAATTGGTTCTCGGTCCTCATGATCGCCGTCATCGGTTCGATCTTTTATCTCCTCGCCTGGCGCAGCATGCGCCGCATGCAGCTCAAAGCGTAATTTATGGAAGATTTTCACCAGCAAAACTTCACCCGTCGCCTAGGTGCGCTGATCCTCAAAGAGTTCAGCCAGTTGCGCCGCGACCGCCGCTTGGCCATCTCGCTCATCGTTCCGCCCGTGCTGCAATTGCTGCTCTTCGGCTTCGCCTTAAATGCCACCGTTTCCGATCTGCGCCTCGGCATCATTGACGATAGCCATACTCCCGAAAGCCGCGAACTTGCCTCCACCATGACCGAGAGCAAAAGCTTCCTGCTGGGCGGCATGTATTTTTCGCTCAATGAAATGAGTGCCGCCCTTTCTCGCGGCGATCTCGATGCCGGCATCGTCATCCCGTATGACTTCGCCCGCAATCTCCAACGCGGCCGCCAGTCCGAGATTCAGATCCTCCTAAACGCCACCAACGCCAACACCGCCGCTATCGGCCAAGGTTATGCCGAAGGAATCGTTCAAGTCTATAATCGCGGCCTGCTCACAAACGGCAGTATTCATGCGCAATTTGCGCGTATTGGCTCCGCCGAACTCACGCGCCGGGGCAGCGTCCAACTCACCTCCGCGTTCCTCTTCAATCCCGGCCTCGTCAGCTCGTGGTATATCGTCACCGGCGTCTTCGGTCTGTTGCTCATTCTCAATTCATCGATAATTTCATCCAGCGCCATGGTCAAGGAACGCGAACGCGGCACCGTGGAACAACTTCTCATGACTCCCGCCAGCACCGCCGAGATCATATTCGCCAAAATCTCTCCGCTCTTTCTGCTGCTCAATTTCATGATCATTGCCGCGCTTCTCATGATCAAACTTGTCTTCGCCACTCCCTTTCTGGGCAGCCTGTTCCTGGTGTATTTGGGCGCGGCCCTCTGCATCCTGTGCGGCATCGGCATTGGCACTTTCATCGCAACCTTCACCAAAACCGCCCAGCAAGCCTTGCTGACCAGTTTCTTCATCAATCCCCCGCTCTCATCTCTCTCGGGAGCCTTAACTCCCATCGAAGCCATGCCTCACTGGATGCAGCCACTCACTCTCCTGAATCCCATCCGCCACTTCAGCGTCATCACCCGTGGAGTGCTTCTCAAAGGCAGTGGCATTGAAACCCTCTGGCCAAACTTTATGATCCTTGCCTTACTCACCGCTGTCTTGCTCTCTCTCAGCGTCTGGCGCTTTCGCAAGCAACTCGGATAAACGAATGACAAAACTTTCCTTGACCCTGCTCGCGGCCTCCTTTGCTCCCTCCCTTCTCGGACAGACAACCGCCGCCCAACTCCCACTCTCCGGCCGCAACGGTCAGTCGGGCTCAGTCACCTCCTCCGAGACCGCCATACCCGGCACCACCTCCAGCGTCAACGCCCTCAACACCAACATCTCCGTCCAAGGCCCCTACACCGGCAGCCGCGCCGGCTCGAAGCCGTTCTCCGGCAAACTCTCCTTGCACGAAGCCATTCAACGCGCCCTCGAATATAATCTCGGCGGCGTTGGTTTATCCACGGCCGTCCAACAAGCCCGCGGCCAGGCGCGTGTCTCTCGCAGCGCCCTCCTGCCCAATATCAACGGCGCTTTACGCGAAGACGTCCAGCAAACCAACCTCCGCGCCGAAGGCCTCCGCATTAGCTTGCCGGTCAAAGGCTTCACCTTTCCCACCATCGTCGGCCCTTTCAATTACTTTGATCTCCGCGCCACGTTGACCCAATCCGTCGCCGACATGACCGCCCTTAACAACTATCGCGCCGCCCGCGAAACCGTCCGCGCCGACGAACAAACCATGCAAGATGCCCGCGACTTAATCGTTCTCGCCACCGGCGGCGCATATCTGCAAGCCATCGCCGATCGTGCCCGCATCATTTCGGCGCACGCCCAACTCGAAACCTCCAGCGCTCTCTATCAGCAAACTCTCGAGCGCAAGCAAAGCGGTCTGGTCGCCCAAATTGACGTCAGCCGCAGCCTCGTCGACGAGCAAACGCAAAAACAGCGCCTCGCCACTCTCGAAAACGACTTTGCCAAACAGAAAATCAATCTCGCCCGCATCGTCGGCATTCCGCCCAACGATCATTACGAACTCACCGACGAAATCCCCTTCTCTCCCGCGCCCGTCTCGACCGTTGACGAAGCTCTCGCCAAAGCCTTTGCCACCCGCCCCGACCTAAAAGCTGCCGAAGCGCAATTGCGCGCTGCCGCCAACATCCGCGACGCCGCCCGTGCCGAACGTCTTCCGTCTCTCGCACTCTCCGCCGATTACGGTTCCATCGGCGTCAACCCTGCGCAAGCGCACGGCACCTTCACCGTTGTGGGCACTCTGCGCGTTCCTATCTGGCAGGGAGGCAAAACCGAAGGCGATATCGAGCAAGCCGATGCCGCACTCACCCAGCGACGGGCCGAACTGGAGGATACTCGCGCCCGCATCGAAGCCGACGTTCGCAACGCGTTTCTCGACCTTGATGCCGCCGCCGCCCAAGTCGAGCTCTCGCTCGCCAACCAAAAAGTCGCCCGCGAAACCTTGGCCCTTACCCGCCAGAAATACGACGCCGGCATCAGCGATTCCGTCGAAGTTGTGCAGGCGCAGGAAAGCGTGGCCTCTTCCGATCTCGATTACATCACCAGCCTCTTCGCCCACAACTTGGCCAAATTGAGCCTCGCCCGAGCCGTGGGCCACGCCGCCGAGAATCTGACCGCTTATTTAAGTCTGCTAAATTGAGGGTATTCTCTGTATTATCAATGGGTTAACGGAAAATCGACCATTTAGGCCGATTTCGAAATTTATCGTGTTGATTTCACGTATATTCCTGGGGTAATATACTTGGGTAGCTTAGTTCTAAGGCATTACCTGTCCGCCAAAGGCGAACGTGTCGCGAACGGGCTCGAAAGCTTTTTGGACGCTACGGAGGAACTGACAGAATGAAGAAATCTCTAATTACCCTCGTAGGCGCTGCTGCCCTAGCCCTTATGGGTTCGGGCATTGCAAACGCCTCGATAACAGTCGCCCTGAATTCGGAAGTTGCCGGCGTTTTTACATACGGCATTTCGGTCGACGCCCTGGAAAGTCTGAACAACACGTCTTTCTTCACCATTTACGATTTCGCCGGCTTTGAAACCGGAACCGCTTTCTCTCCGGCTGGCTGGTCCGTGTCGGTTCAGTTGACGGGCGTAACCCCCCCCACTGTTGCTGTTCCGGACAGTGCAACCCTCGAGAATTTGACTTTTACCTACACTGGTCCCCCCGCAACCCTTCCCGGCGGCACCGTTGTTAATGGTTTCGGGGCGGATTCGACTGACACTGCAACCGCCATTGGCTGGTTTTCCTACAAGGCAATCAAGACCTCGTTGGGCACTCCTGACTATGGCGATGGCAATCTCGAAGGACCCACTGCTACATCGGTCCCTGAGCCGGTTTCCATGTCCTTGCTGGGTGGCGGACTGGCACTGCTCGGCATGTTGCGTCTCCGCCGCAACAAATAAATAAGCTGTTCTTGACCGTTAAGCTATCCCGCAAGCCCTAACTTTAGGTTTTTTTTGTTTCATCGGCCGGTCCCGAGCTTCAGTGTTTTGGCGCGCGCGCGTAAGATATCCAATTTTTCCGGCATTCGGTGGAGGTACAGCCTTGTTCGATCGTTATGCACAATCTATCTGCCGTCTGGCGAGATCGCGCCCCCCGTCACCCAGTCTTCCGCTGGACTAGCCGTGATTTGGCGTTCGGAAACCGGAACCTGCCAACGCGGCGGAGAAGCTGGCCGCGTTACGCTTGCTGCCGGTTCATGGCGCGGTGAGCGATCTCGCGGCAGACGAGCGGCAGAAGCTCGCCGCCATCGACGCAGTTCTGCGTACCCACGCTCGGAACGGCGTCTACGAAGTGAGTGAGAATCATCGCAGTTCCTCAAGTGTGGACGGGTCTGCACCGAGAGGGCGGTGCTACTGATTTCTCGGCCGGCTCTGGACTTGCTTACCTCCGAGGAACTGCAGGCCCTTGCTGCCCATGAGATCGGCCACGAGTATATTTCGGGCCAGTACGCTGACGCAAAAGCCCGTAAAGACGCGAGACGGCTACGCGAGTTGGAACTGATATGCGACGGAATTGCTATAGTCACGCTCACTCGCCTGGGGATCGAGCCCGAGCGGCTGGGCTCAGCCGTTGAAAAGGTCTTTTGGTACAACCGTGGGCGGCTTGGCGAGGCCTTAGACGCAGACAACTACCGATCAGTGCAGGAGCGCAGGCGACTTATCAAGAAGATGACTTCCAACCCCCCATCCAAACCCCTCTTTCAGAGGCGTAAGCCATAGAGGCGCGACTCTTTCTACGCCGCACGTAACTTCCCAGCCTATCCTGGGCCGCCAGAATTCCAGTCACAGCAACTCGGCCCAAAAATATTTTTGTATTGTTTTCATAGTCTTACAGCTAACTAATTTCCATCTCGTCCTGTTCGCCCTCATTCCATCCTGGTAACGGAAAGTGTTCCGCGTGCAGCGCGTAGCCCCCCAAATTTTGACCAGGCAGATTAATTAGCAGGATTTATGCAAAACAATACTCCCGAAACCGCGCCGCCGTGCGCTTCCAATCCAAACGGTCGTCCGCCGTACGTACCAACCGATGAACACCGCGAGCGCGTCCGCATCCTAGGCCGTCACGGCGTCCCCCACGTGGAAACTGCTGCGTCGCTGGGCATCAGTGCGCCCACCCTCCGCAAACACTATCGGCAGGATCTGACACTCGCCTCCGCCGAAGCCAATGAGCGGGTTCTCGACACGCTCTTCCACTTGGCTTCCAGTCGGCGCTGCGCCTCGGCTACCATCTTCTGGGCCAAAACCCGCTGCAACTTCCGCCCCAGAGGTCCCAAAAAATGACCAGCCTCCGGACTGGGGTTTCTTTCGCCGCGCTCCCCCTATATTTAATAAGCGAAAAAAACTCCTCCCTCCGGCCGGCGGCGGAGCGTGGCGCAGACACTCATCTCTGCCGTCTCGACATTCGTGTCGAGACCTGGAGTTTCTACATTACTGGCGCCCCAGCGGAAGGCGGACTTAAGTCCGCGCGGGTCTTTAGACCCGCTCGTCTCGACACTCCTGTCGGGACTTCCGCGAACCGTCTCATCCGTCGCCCCTGCCGCGAAACCGCGCGGGGTTTCTTTCTCCCAACCCCTATTTTTAATAAGCGGAAAAAACCCCTCCGCTTATGCTGGTAAGTTGCCGTCACGCCTCTACCTCATCGACACCTTCGGCTTCATCTTCCGCGCCTACCACGCGCGCGCCCGCTCCGGCGCGCCTCCCATGCGCACTGCCGCCGGCCTCTCAACCGAAGCAGTTTTCATCTTCCACAACATGCTGCGCAAGCTCATGGCGTCCTTCAAGCCCGATTACATCGCGGCCATTTTCGAATCGAGCGAACCCACATTTCGCTCCCAGCAATTCGCCGAATACAAAGCCAACCGCACCGAAATGCCGCCCGATCTCGGCGAACAAATCCCCTACATCCGCCGCCTCATCGAAACCATGCGGATTCCCATCCTCGAATTCCCAGGTTACGAAGCCGACGACGTTATCGGCGCCATCGCCTGGCACGAACCGCCCGCCAAGCCGCTCGAAGTCGTCATCGTTTCCTCCGACAAAGACATGCTCCAACTCGTCAACAAGCGCGTTTTCATGCTCAATCCCATGAAAGACGACGAATGGTACGACGAAGCCAAGGTCGAAGAGTTCATGGGCGTCAAACCATCCCAAGTCGCCGATCTTCTCGCCCTCAAAGGCGACGCCATTGACAACATTCCCGGCGCTCCTGGCATCGGCGATAAAGGCGCGCGCGATATCGTCATCAAATTCGGCTCCGTCGAAGCAGCCCTTGAACGCGCCGCCGAAGTCGAACGTAAGATGTACCGCGAGAGCCTGCAAAATAATCGTGCCCAAATCGAGCTCAGCAAGCAACTCGCCACTATTCAAACCAATATCCCGCTCGCTTGGGATCTCGGCGCGCTGCGCACGCAAGCACCCGATAACACCGGCTTGAAATCCCTTTACAAGGAACTCGAATTCTTCAGCCTGCTCAAAGACCTCCCGCCCGAAGACGATAGCGCCACGCGCGACTATGCCACGGTCAACGATGCAACCGCTCTCGCCGCCTGGCTAAACGCTCGCCCATCGGAAACTCCGCTTGCCATCGCGCTCGATTTCACCAATTCCTTCATCGGCCTTTCCTACAAAGCCGGCCAAGGCCGCGCCGTCCCTTTGGCATTTCTCGACGCCGTTCGTCCTATCCTCGAATCAGCCAACGTTCCCAAAGTCGTCCACGACGCCAAGGCTTTTCTCATCGATCTCCACAAGCTCGGCATCACGGCCAACAATATTGCGGAAGACGTCATGCTCTACGCATTCCTGTTGAGTTCCGACACCGGCGGCGTTTCGCCCGAAGCCCTCGCCGGACGTCTTCTCGACCGCAAACTCAACGCCGCCGCCGAACAGCAAGCCGAAGCCACGCTCGCCATCGCCGAACTCATGCGCCCGCAAATCGATTCGCTCGACCTCCGCGGTGTCTATCGCGAAATCGATCTCCCGCTCGCGCCTGTTCTCGCCGACATGGAAATGACCGGCATCCGCATCGATACCGCCGTTCTCGCCGAACTTTCCGTGCGCCTCGCTTCGCGCGCTGATCGGATCGCCCAAACCATTTACGACATCGCCGGGCACCCGTTCAACATCAATTCGCCGCAACAATTAGGCAAGGTTTTGTTTGAAGAACTCAACCTTCCATCGCCCGTTAAATACGGCAAAGGCAAAACCGTTTCCACCGCCGCCGATATTCTCGAAGGCCTCGCTTCCGCTTATCCCGTCGCCCAATCCGTCCTCGATTACCGCCAGTTGACCAAACTCAAAGGCACCTATATCGACGCTTTGCCCCTCCTCATCAGCCCCGCCACCGGGCGCGTTCACACCACCTTCAACCAGGCCGGCGCAGCCACTGGCCGCCTTTCATCCTTCAATCCCAACCTGCAAAATATTCCTATCCGCAGCGAGGAAGGCCGCGAAATCCGCGCCGCTTTCATCCCTGAACCGGGCTGGGAACTCGTCGTCGCCGATTATTCGCAAATCGAACTCCGTCTGCTCGCCCACATGTCGGCCGATCCCGGGCTCTCCGATTCGTTCCTGCGCGACGAAGATATTCACACTCGCACCGCCGCCGAGGTTTTCAAAATCAACCCGCTCATGGTCACGCCCGAAATGCGCCGCTCCGCCAAAGCCGTTAATTTCGGCATAGTCTATGGCCAAACCCCTTTCGGACTCGCCCAGCAAATCGGCGTCACCCGCAAGGAAGCCGAAACGTACATCATGCGCTATTTCGAACGCTACGCCGGCGTGCGCGAATTCATCGATAAAACCATCGCCGAAGTGCGCGCCTCGGGCGTCGCCAAAACCATACATGGCCGCCGCCGTCCCATTCCCGACATGAACTCGCGCAATCCCTCCGCTCGCGGCTTCGCCGAACGCACCGCCGTCAACACGCCTCTGCAAGGTACCGCCGCCGATCTCATCAAAATCGCCATGATCCGCATCGCCCGCATTCTCACCGAAAAGAAAATGCAATCGCGCATGCTGCTGCAGGTTCACGATGAATTGGTATTCGAAGCTCCGCTCACTGAGCGCGACGAATTGAAAGCTTTGGTAAGGAAAGAAATGGAAAACGTATATCCCTTAAATGTGCCGCTGCGTGTCGATGCCGGTGCCGGGTTGAATTGGAGAGATGCAAAATGATGATCAAAAAGTTTCCGATACTATTTGCTGCCTGCGCCTTGGCTTGCTGGGCTGTCCCCCCGTCCACCGCCAAAAAAGCCGCGCCTAAGCAACCGGCCAAGCCGCCCATCCCGGCCGAATACAAAGTGAAATTCGAAACCACCAAGGGCGACGTCGTAATTCAAGTTCATCATGACTGGGCGCCGCTGGGCGCGGATCATTTCTATGAACTCGTCACCAAACACTACTACGACAACAACGCCTTCTTCCGTGCCATCAAAGGCTTCGTCGTGCAATTCGGCATGAATGGCGATCCCAAGGTCACCGCGCAATGGAATAAGCCCATCAAAGACGACCCGCCTAAGATGCCTAACAAAATCGGCACCGTTACCTTCGCCAAAACCGGCATGCCCAATTCGCGCACCACCCACATCTTCATCAACATCAACGACAATGCCGACGCCCTCGACGCCATGGGCTTCACTCCCTTCGGCGAAGTCGTCTCCGGCATGGACGTTGTCAACAACCTCTATATGGGATACGGCGATGGGCCGCCCTCCGGCACCGGTCCCGATCAGGAAGCCTTAACCCATGGCGGCAATACCTATCTGCAGAAGGCTTTCCCCAATCTTGATTACATTAAGAAGGCGACGGTGATCGATCCGCCTCCGCCCGCCCCAAAACCACCCCTAGCCCACAGAGCTGCCCCAACTAAGGCGAAGCAATAGGCTCTTCACGAGAGATGAGATTTACTGAAAAAATGCCGATAAGTTTTGGTGAATGCGAAAATACCGCGCCGATACTCGTAAACCTTCTACTGGTCAAGTCGAACTTTCGTGGGAAATTGGTGCCGGCTATTCGCGTACCGCCAACGGAACAGTCCAAGACATATCAATGGAAGGAATGGGTATGTTGGTCCCGCTGCCCTTTGAAGTGGGAGCCGAGTTGCAGATCAAATCTGACGGTCGGAAACGCACGGCCACCGTTCGCCGCTGTTCCCGCTCTGGTAGCCAGTACCTGCTGGGAGTAAAGTTCGATAACTAAACGCTACACTTGAACCATGGCAGCGCCGCTTATGCCCTCGCCGCTCGATTGCATTGGTCGGCGGCGGTTTGCATTCTATCCGTCGATTGAAAATGGCGGTCCGAATGAGTGGCTGCTCGGCAGCGCATCGCGCTCGGAAGTGCAAGCGGTCAACGTCGAGACGGGTGTCGAGATCTGGATCGCGCGCCAATATATCGGTGCGGTTTCCGATCACACCCAGGTGCTCACCGTCGGTCTGCGCAAGTCGCTCGAACTGCGCGGCGGCTCCGTGCAGCCGAGCGTCAAGCGTGTCATCGAAATGCCGCCAGTGTCTGCTGGTCTGTTTCAGGCGCGTGGCGACAGAGGTCCGGCGGCGGTGGTGGCCATCCGCTTGGAAGAGGGCAGAAAGTCTTCCATGAGCAAAGCCGTGGTTGGCATTGCGGTGGGCGCACTCGTCCTCGCGCTGCTGGCCGCTTGGCTTGAATCCGCCGTTCGTTTCTAATAGTCATATGCGTCATATTTTTACGGTGCTGTGGGCTGCCGTGGCAGTAGGCGGAGCGCTTTCGTTGGGAGTCATCGCCGGCAATCACGGCGAGCCGGTGAATAGCTTATGGTTGGTGGCTGCGGCCGCTTGCATCTTCGCCATCGGTTTCCGCTTTTATGCGAAATTCATTGCGGCCAAAGTGATGGTGCTTGACGACCGGCGCGCCACGCCCGCCGAACGTTTGCGCGACGGGCATGATTTTGAACCGACGAATAAATGGATACTGCTCGGTCATCATTTCGCCGCCATCGCCGGACCCGGCCCGCTTATCGGCCCTACGCTCGCGGCGCAGTTTGGCTACCTGCCGGGAACGTTATGGATACTATTCGGCGCCGTGCTGGCCGGCGCTGTGCAGGACTTTACGATTCTGTTTTGCTCGATGCGGCGCGATGGCAAAACGCTTGGCCAGATGGCGCGCGAGGAGATCGGCAAAGTGGGCGGCATCGTTTCGTTGGTTACGGTGTATCTCATCATGGCGATTTTGCTGGCCGTCGTGGGATTGATTGTCGTGAACGCGCTAAAGGGCAGCCCCTGGGGGACATTTACCATCGCCATGACCATCCCAATCGGTTTGCTCATGGGTTTTTATTTGCGCTTCATTCGGCCGGGCAAGGTGCTGGAGTGTTCACTGCTTGGATTCGTGCTCGTGTTAGCCAGCATCTTTGGCGGCAGGCTCGTCGGCGAATCGCCGGTCTGGGCCAACTGGTTTACCTGCGGCGGCATCACGTTGACTTTCGCCATCATTCTGTACGGTTTCACCGCCAGTGCGCTGCCGGTTTGGATGCTGCTCGCGCCGCGCGATTATCTAAGCACCTTTGTAAAACTCGGCGTCGTCTTTTTGCTCGCCTTCGGAATTCTGTTTACCCATCCGCGATTGGCCTTGCCGCCCATCACGCAGTTTGTGGATGGCACCGGGCCGATATTTGCCGGCAAGCTGTTTCCGTTCTGCTTCATCAGCATTGCCTGCGGCGCGATCTCGGGCTTTCACGCGCTGATCTCTTCCGGCACGACGCCGAAGATGATTGCCAAGGAATCGCACGCCTGGCCCATCGGCTATGGCGCGATGCTGCTCGAAGGTTTCGTCGCCATCATGGCGATGATCGCCGCGGCCTCCATGCAACCCGGCGTCTATTTTGCGGTGAACTCACCGGCTGCAGCTGTCGGTGCAACCCCCGCGGCGGCGGTGGCGACCATCAGTTCGTGGGGCTTTCCAGTGAACGTCGATACGATGGTGCGCCTGGCGCAAAGTGCCGGCGAGAAAACGCTGTTCGGCAGAACCGGCGGCGCGCCGTCGCTCGCGCTTGGGATGGCGCAAATCTTCGGCGGCGCGATAGGCGACAAGTTTCTCGGTTTCTTCTACCACTTCGCCATCATGTTCGAAGCGCTGTTCATTTTGACGATTCTCGATGCCGGCACGCGCGTGGGCCGCTTCATGCTGCAGGATTTGCTCGGGCACGTCTACAAGCCTTTGGGCCGGACTGGTTGGATGCCGGGGGTTCTCGTGACCAGCGGCGTAGTGGTGGCCTCGTGGGGCTACTTTCTGCTGCAAGGCGTGCGCGATCCGCTGGGCGGCATCAATTCGCTCTGGCCATTGTTCGGTATTTCGAATCAGCTCTTAGGCGCGATCGCCCTGTGCGTTGCCACGACGGTGCTGATGAAGACACATCGTGCCCATTTCATGTGGATCACCACGATACCGCTGGTTTGTCTGGTGAGCATCACGTTCTCGGCAGGCTGGCAAAAGATTTTCGCCAGCGATCCCAGGCTCGGTTTTCTGTCGCACGCCGCCAGCCTCGAAGCCGCAATTGCTGCCGGCAAGATCAGCGCCGCGAAACTGGCAGCGACGCAAACTCTGATTTTCAATGACCGGTTGGATGCCGCGGTTTGCGGTGTGTTTCTATTTCTGGTGACGGTGATCATCCTAGATTCGCTACGCGTCTGGCTCGGTCTTCTAAGCGGCGTGAAGGAGACGCGCAGTTCCGAGACACCTTTCGTCCCGTCACAGTTGGAGGTCGAGCGGGTATGAAGATGCTGCGCAGCCTGCTCTCCTATTTCGTCGCCCTCGCCCGTGAGTTATCGGACGAGACAGCCTATGCGCGGCATTTGCAAATGACTGGGCACGCGCATTCGGCGGCTGAGTGGCGAGCATTTAGCGACTGCCGGCATCGCCGAAAGTATCAGAACGCAAAATGTTGCTAACTGATCTTCTCGGCAATGGATTTTGCCTGGACGAACTGAAGCAAGTAATCGGGTCCGCCAGCTTTGGAGTCGGTGCCGGACATATTGAATCCGCCGAAGGGATGCGCGCCGACCATGGCGCCGGTGCACTTGCGGTTGATATATAAGTTACCGACGAAAAAACGGCGGCGGGCCTTCTCGGCTTTGGCTTTGTCGTTGGTGTAGACAGCGCCGGTTAAGCCGTAATCGGAATCGTTGGCAAGTTCCAGAGCGTGATCGAAGTTTTTGGCTTTCGTCACCGCGAGCACGGGGCCGAAAATCTCCTCCTGGAAAATGCGGGCTTTCGAATCGATGTCGGCAATCACAGTCGGCTGAATGAAGAAGCCATCGCCAGGCGCTGCGCCGCCGCCGGTGATGAGCCGTCCTTCTTGCTTGCCGGTCTCGATGTATTTCAGGATCGTATCGCGCGCGCGGGCGCTGATGACAGGACCCATGTAATTCTCAATTTGATCGGATGGACCCATGGTGAGCGCTTCCACTTTGCTCTTTAGCTTCGTTAGGAAGTCGTCATAGACGGCCTCGTCGACAATGGCGCGCGAGCAGGCCGAGCACTTTTGGCCCTGGTAACCAAACGCCGAAAGCAGAACGCCGGTGGAGGCTTGATCGATATCCGTATCGCGGTCCACGATAATGGCGTCCTTGCCGCCCATTTCGGCAACCACGCGCTTAATCCAAATCTGGCCCTTGGGAGTTTTGGCGGCCAGTTCGTTGATGTGCAGTCCGACTTCGCGCGAACCAGTGAAAGAGACGAATCTGGTTTTAGGGTGGGCGACCAGCGTATCGCCAATGGCCGCACCGCTGCCGGTCAGCAGCGAAAAGCATTGCGGCGGGACGCCTGCTTCCAATAAAGCTTCGGCGAACTTCGCGGCGATGGTGGGCGTATCGCTCGACGGCTTGATCACAACGGTGTTGCCGGTAACGAGCGCGGCTACCGTCATACCGAGCAAGATGGCGAGCGGAAAATTCCATGGCGGAATGACCACGCCCACGCCGAGCGGCAAGTAAACCAATTCGTCGCGCTCGCCGGATAGCTGCACCAAAGGCTCGGGCTTCGCTAACTTCAGCGCGAGGCGCGCATAGTATTCGCAAAAATCGATTGCTTCGGAAACATCCGCTTCGGCTTCGGCCCAGGTTTTGCCTGCTTCCCAAACCAACCAGGCATCGAACTCCAGCTTGCGCTGACGGATGATGCCGGCCAAACGCACCATATAATCGGCGCGCTTTTCTACCGGCACATCGCTCCAGGTGGGAAAGTATGCGTAAGCCTTCTCCACCGCATCGACGGCATCCTGTTCCGAGCCCTTTTGATGGACGCCCACGACTTCGCTGGATTTTGATGGATTCACGGATTGCAGCTTGCCGCTCGATTGGCGGCGCTCGCCGGCGATCAATAAGTCATATTCTTTGCCGATATCGGCGCGCACTTTTTGCCACGCGTCGCGAGCCGCAGCGGCATTTTCGGGTTTGCTGAAATCGGTGTAGGGTTCGTTGACGAAGGGCGTCAGAGCAGACATATTTACGCTACAGGCCCCGCTCGAAACTATGTTCCGCTTCCAACTGCTCGTCGAAGCCGGCTTCCGCCATGCGGCGTCCGCGTTCAAACATTTCAGCGGCTTCCTGAGCAATCTCACGGCCTCGTTCGAACAACTCACGGCCTTTGGCGATGGCGTCCTGGCCCGAATCCACCAGCGTTTGGCCGCCTGATTTGACCTGGCCGGCCAATCGCCGGCGGGTGTGTGAACCTTTTTCAGGAGCGAGCAGCAAGGCTGCCGACACTCCGAGGACCGCGCCGAGCGCGAACCACGCGAAATTCTCTGGGGCACCAGGGCCGCGACGTTCTTCAGGTTGCATGACCCTATTCTATGCTGGAGTTCGCGAGTTAGGGAACGTGGTCAGCGAAATGGTTGCAGATCGATGCGCTGGCCGTCGGTGCGAAAAGTAATCAGGCCGCGCTGGTCGGTGCGAAGGATCACCGCGTTGTGTTCTTTGAGCCGCGCTAATACAGATGGATGCGGGTGATGAAACTGGTTTTGATAGCCGTCGGAGATCACCGCGAATTCGGGCTTCACCTGTTCGAGGAATTCTTCGCTCGAGGAAGTCTTACTGCCATGATGCCCAACCTTGAGCAGAGTTACCGGACGCAGCAGGCCGTTGGCGGCGAGTTCGCGTTCGATGGGCTCTTCGGCATCGCCCGTCAGCAAAACGCGGCGTTGGCCGTAGCTTAGCTCCATGACTAAAGAGTCGTTGTTCTTCGCAGTCTCTTCGGGCACATAATCGGGCGCGGGCGCCAGAATGCGGATGTGTACGCCGCCAATGTTTTTCTCACGGTCGTTGCGCGTCAGTGGAACAATGCGCACGCCGTCGCGCGCGGCGGTGTGCTGGATGACGCGCCATTCGGGGGTCTCGGGTTCGACGCCGATCCACAATGCGCGCGGCCGAAAGTTATCCAAAATCGCCGCGAGCCCGCCCATATGATCGGAGTGGCCATGCGTCAACACCGCGTAGTCAAGATGGCGGATGTGGCGGCTCCATAAATAAGGCGAAACGACATCTTCACCGATGTCGATTTGCGGCTTGCGCTTCATATTGCCGAAACCGGGAAAGCCGCCGGCGTCGACCAGCATGGTTTCGCCGTCGGGAAACGCGACGAGCAGGCTATCGCCCTGGCTGACGTCAATGACGGTGACTTCGAGCGTACCGGGTTGGAGATCGGCAGGCCAAGGTTGCCAACAGAGAGCAGCGAACTCCACGAGCGCACAAGCTAAGGCGAAGACAACGGCTCGCTTGTGCCGGATGGCGAAGGCCAGCAAAACCAAAGAGCAGCCAAATGTAACCGAGACCAGCAAGGGAATGGCGGCGATTCTCCAAGCCGGCTCGAATTTCACGTGCCAAGTGGCAACTGCTTCCGCCGCCAGCAGCAACAAACGCGTGATGCTAGCCAGAAAGTGCCAGCCGGTAACGATGGTGGCAAAACCTAACGGAACCACCAATGAGAGCAGTGGAATGACCACGATGTTGGCTGACAGGCCGGTGATGGAGAGGCGGTGAAAATAAGTAACCATGGGCAGCGCCAGCCCGAATTGGACACAGGCGGAAACAATGACGGCGTCGGCCGCAAAGGCAGCCAAGATCGTTGTCCGCGAGACCACGAAACGCGCTGCCGCGAGTGACAACGGGCTGCAGCATTCGAGCGTGCGCGCCAGCAGACGCAGCTCAACGCGCCACTCGGCCGCGGGCGGTGGGACGCGCGGATCATAGCCGGGTTGATCGAAGCGCTTCACCGCCAGGCGCAGCGGTTCGGTCCAACGCTCCATCAGCGGAATGGCAAAGGCGGCGATGGCGGCGGCCGATAGAAACGACAGTTGGAAACTGGGATCGAAGAGCTGGTCGGGGTCGACGACGAGATAAATGATGGCGACCACCGCGAGAGCGTTTAGAATGCGGATGCGGCGGAAGCAATAGCTGGCAATGAGGAACAGAGTAAAACCGCCGGCGGCGCGCACCACCGGCGAACTCAATCCGGAGATGAACGCGTACAGCCAGCTCGCCACCGTCGCCACGCACAGGGCTGGGACTTTGCGCAAACGAAAAATGCGCAGAATGAGCAACAGCGTGAAAGCCAGTACGGAGACGTGCTGCCCGGAAATGACCAGGGCGTGATACGTGCCGGTGACGCGAAAATCCTCAGTCCAACGGCGCTCGACGCCACTCGTCTCACCGATGAGCGTTGCTTGCAGCAAACCGACGGTGTGCTGATCGTTCGGGTAAAGGCTCGCCAAGCGCGACAGGGCCCAGGTTCTCGTGGCGTAAAGAGCGCCAATGGCTTTCGAACCGCAATTGCCCGGCAAGACCTTGATCTCGTCCAGAGTGCTGACATTTCCGGTCCAATAGATATGTTGTGCGGCGAGGTAGTGAACGTAATCGAAAGTATCGGGGTTTTGAAAATTGCGAGGAGCACGGATTTTGGCGGGCAATTCAATCTTCTGTCCGTAGCTCAAAGACAGGGGGCGATCGCCGGGCTTGAGGTTGACCGTTACGCGGACTGCGGCTTTGGGAGTGAGATTGAGGGTGAATTGCTCGCGATTGGGGGAAAAGACTGGGGGGTTGGTCACACAGCCGGAAAGCAGAACGATTTCGCCGTCGTCAGCATTCAGCTTGGGAGTGTGATTGTCGCGGTGATTGATTTCGACGGCAACTCCGGCCAAGGCCAAGACGCAGCAGAGAACCGCTAGCCGCAACCGCTTGGCAGGCGGGCATAGTAGGACCAACGCAGCCAGCATTAGGCTGAGCGAGGTGGGCCAAATCAGGTATCGCCACTCGACGCCAAACAGATGCGCGAAAAGAATTCCGCAGGCGAAAGCCGTTGCCGGCAGCAGAAGGGGCTCGCGTCGCACAAAAGGGAGTGGGTCAAAGCCGCGCTATCTCTCCGAGCTCTCGATGATTCGTTTGCAGCGGGTACAAACGGCGTGAAGAGTGCCATCAGTCATTACCCACTTGATCCGATGGCCAAAGAGCTGGCATAGAAGCCTCAGCATATCTACTAGTCTAGCGACTCGAAGGTGATTCTCAAGAGATGTTGACGAGCAAAAGCGAATCTGGTTGTCACAGAGTGCAATAGTACCTCCGCAGTAAGCCGATGGAACATTCGGCTTGACAGCAAGGGGCGCTTGGGCGGATAATAAAGTTTCATTACGTTTTTTGCACTTGCTGTTGATTTCTTCAAACTTCTCCTCCAACCCAACTACATTGGCTGACTAGGAAAAACACCTAGCCAGCCAATTTTTCTTTCGCTAGGGATCTTCTGAACGTCGAGAAATGCGACGTTTGTGCTATCACCTGTTGACAGACGGGACACGCTCCCATTACACTGGTAAGGTTTGGCGAGTTGATTCTTCGGCCTCCGCGCTACCGTGTCCTGAAATATGGGCATCCGGCCGGAAGTCGGGCCCCGCTGCTGGACCGATAAAGTCTTCCTGACAGGCTTCACTGGCTTGTTATCAGAAGAGTGACGTCGGGATTCGGTAAGGGCCAATACCCGAAGCAGTTACCCTCGCGGTTGAGGCTGGTGAATACGCTATATCAGTCTCCTTGGCAAAGTAGTTCCACTTGCAGCTAGATCCGGTTTCTAAGAGACGGGTTTAAGCCTGCTTAAACAGAAGTTTCGAGAATTTTTCGAACGATTTATCGACCGAAGTTTTATCGAGAGGATAGGCGCGTTATGTGTGGGCGCTGATAGAGCGTCGGGCATTAACGCGATTTAGGTAGAGCATGCCGACTTTTAACCAACTTGTACGCAAGGGCCGCAAAGCCACACGCTACAAGACCGCCAGCCCCGCGCTGCAGGCTTGTCCGCAACGCCGTGGAGTTTGCACACGCGTGTACACCACAACCCCGAAGAAGCCGAATTCGGCGCTTCGCAAAGTGGCCCGTGTGCGGCTTACCAATGGCATCGAAGTGACTACATATATACCGGGTGTGGGCCACAATCTGCAGGAACACTCGATCGTGTTGATTCGCGGCGGTCGCGTGAAGGATTTGCCGGGCGTCCGTTACCACGTGGTGCGCGGAACGCTCGACACCGCCGGCGTGGCCAATCGCAAACAGGGGCGCTCGAAGTATGGCGCCAAGCGTCCGAAGGGTGGCGCAGCCGCTGCCGCGCCCGCCAAAGGAAAGAAGAAGTAGGGAGATTCTGAATGCCGCGCCGTAGAAGACCAGAGCCCAGAGAAGTCATACCCGATCCGCTTTACAACTCCACGCTCGTCGAAAAATTTGTCAACTCGATGATGTGGGACGGCAAGAAAACCACCGCGCAGAAGATTTTTTACGCTGCCATGGACATTTTGAAAGAGCGCTCGGGCGACGATCCTTTGAAGGCATTTAAGAAGGCTGTTGAGAACGTGAAGCCGATGCTCGAAGTGAAGACGCGCCGCGTGGGTGGCGCGAACTATCAGGTTCCGGTGGAAGTGCCGCAGAACCGCCGCACGAGTCTGGCACTGCGTTGGATTATTACCAACGCGCGGACGCGGCCCGATAAGAGCATGGCCGATAAGTTGGCCAACGAGTTGAACGACGCCTCGAACATGCGAGGCGGCGCTGTGAAGAAGAAGGACGAAGTACACCGCATGGCGGAAGCGAACAAAGCGTTCGCCCACTATCGCTGGTAGCGGCAGTAGCAGCGAGGATTGAAAGAATTATGGCACGCACTGTACCGTTAGATAAAATGCGCAATATCGGCATCATGGCCCACATCGATGCCGGTAAGACAACTACGACCGAACGGATTCTGTACTACACCGGCCGTACGCACAAGATCGGTGAAGTGCACGAAGGGACCGCCACCATGGATTGGATGGCGCAGGAACAGGAGCGAGGTATCACGATTACCTCCGCCGCTACCACCTGCGAATGGGGCGATAACACCATCAATATTATCGATACGCCGGGTCACGTCGATTTCACCGCTGAAGTCGAGCGCAGCTTGCGCGTGCTCGATGGCGCGTGCGCGGTGTTCGACGCGGTTGCCGGCGTACAGCCGCAATCGGAAACCGTCTGGCGACAGGCGGACAAGTATGGCGTGCCGCGCATTTGCTTCATCAACAAGATGGATCGCGTGGGCGCCGATTTTTTCTTTTCGGTTGCCACGATCGTCGACCGCCTCAGCGCGCGTCCGGTGCCGATTCAACTGCCGGTGGGTGCGGAAGATCAATTCAAAGGTATCATCGACCTGGTCACCATGAAGGCCCGCTTGTGGCGCGATGAAACGCTGGGCGCGAAGTACGATGACGTCGAAATTCCGGCGGAATTGCTTGAAAAAGCCAAAGAGTACCGCGAGAAGCTGATCGAAGCGGCTTCGGAAACCGACGACATCCTGATGGAGAAATTCATCGAAGGCGAAGCGATCACCGAAGCCGAGCTCAAAGCCGGCATCCGCAAAGCAACCCTGGCACAGAAAATTTTCCCGGTGATTTGCGGCTCGTCGTTCAAGAACAAGGGCGTGCAGAATCTGCTCGACGCCGTTTGCGATTATCTGCCTTCGCCGTTGGATATTCCGCCGGTGAAAGGCCATTCGGTCGACAACCCGGAAGAAATCGTCATGCGCAAGCCTGACGACAGCGAACCGTTCTCGGCGCTGGTGTTCAAGATCATGACCGATCCGTTTGTGGGCCAGTTGTGCTTTATCCGCGTCTACTCGGGCAAGCTGGCGACCGGTGAATCCATCTATAACGTGGCGAAGGGGAAGCGCGAACGTATCGGACGCCTGGTGAAGATGCACGCCAACAAGCGTGAGGAAATCCAAGAAATCATGGCGGGCGACATCTGCGCGGCTGTCGGTCTGAAGCAGGTGGTGACGGGCGATACGATTTGTGATGAAAAGTCGCCGGTACTGCTGGAATCCATCACCTTCCCGGCGCCAGTAATCCAGCTTGCTATCGAACCGAAAACCAAGGCCGACCAGGAAAAGTTGGGCGTCGCCATTCATAAGCTGGCGACGGAAGATCCGACGCTGCACGTCTCGACCGATCCGGAAACCGGGCAAACCATCCTGGCCGGTATGGGCGAGTTGCATCTGGAAATTATCGTTGACCGCATGCAGCGCGAATTCAACGTGGGCGCGAATGTCGGCAAGCCGCAAGTGGCCTATCGCGAAACCATCCGCCAGCAAGCGGAGTACGATTACACACACAAGAAGCAGACGGGCGGCAGCGGTCAGTACGCGCGCACCAAACTGCGTGTGGAGCCGAATCCGGAAAAGGACTTCGAGTTTGTGAATGCCGTCACTGGCGGCAACATTCCGAAAGAATTCATTCCCGCTATTGAAAAAGGCGTAGTGGAAGCGCTCGAAGGCGGCATTCTGGCTGGTTATTCGTTGAACAACATCAAAGTCACGGTGTTCGACGGCGCCTATCACGATGTTGATTCATCGGAAATGGCGTTCAAGATTTGCGGCTCTATCTGTGTGAAAGAGGCGCTGCAGAAAGCCAAGCCAGTGCTGCTCGAGCCGGTGATGCGCGTGGAAGTCACGGTACCCGAGCAGTATATGGGGCCGGTGAATGGCGATTTGATTTCACGGCGCGGCCGTTTGGAAGGCACGGAAATCGCGGGTGGTACGCACATTGTAAAAGCTATGGTGCCGCTCTCTGAAATGTTTGGCTACGCCACCGAACTGCGTTCGCGAACGCAGGGACGCGGCAGCTTCAGTATGCATTTTGGCCAGTATGAAGAAGTGCCGAGAAACCTGGCCGAGGAAATTATCAACCGCAATAAGGGCGGAGTCGCAACCAAGTAGAAGGGAACCGTAACGAACATGGCGAAAGAGAAATTTGACCGGAGCAAGCCGCACGTCAATATCGGGACGATCGGACACATCGACCACGGCAAGACGACGTTAACGGCGGCGATTACGAAGACGCTGTCGAAGCATAATCCGAAGAACAAGTTTCGGAGCTTCGATTCGATCGATAACGCGCCTGAAGAAAAGGCGCGCGGGATCACGATCGCGGTGGCGCACGTGGAGTATGAGACGGCGAACCGCCACTATGCGCACGTGGATTGCCCGGGTCACGCCGATTACATCAAGAACATGATCACCGGGGCGGCGCAGATGGATGGCGCGATTCTGGTGGTGGCGGCGACGGATGGCCCGATGCCGCAAACGCGCGAGCACATTTTGCTGGCGCGGCAGGTAGGCGTGCCGTATATCGTGGTGGCCTTGAACAAGGTCGACATGGTGGACGACGCCGAATTGCTCGAACTGGTGGAACTGGAAGTGCGCGAATTGCTGACCAGCTACCAGTTTCCGGGCGACACGCTGCCGGTGGTGCGGGTGAGCGCGTTGGGCGCGTTGAACGGCGAAGCCAAGTGGGAAGCCACGGTGGACGAGCTGATGGCGAAGGTGGACGAATACATTCCGATGCCGGAACGGGTCATCGATAAGCCGTTTATTATGCCGATTGAGGATATTTTCTCGATTCAGGGCCGCGGCACGGTGGTGACGGGGCGCATTGAAAAGGGGATCTGCAAGGTAGGCGAGGAAATGGAAATCGTCGGCTTTACGGATACGCGCAAGACGGTGGTGACGGGCGTGGAAATGTTCAAGAAGCTGCTGGATGAAGGGCGGGCGGGCGACAACGTGGGTTTGCTGCTGCGCGGGATTGAAAAGAACGACGTGGAGCGCGGGCAGGTGATCGCCAAACCGGGTTCGATAAAGGGCTACAAGAAATTCAAGGGCGAAGTGTACGTGTTGTCGAAGGAAGAGGGCGGGCGGCACACGCCGTTTTTCAACGGCTACCGGCCGCAGTTTTACTTCCGCACGACGGACGTGACGGGCGTGGCCAAGCTGCCGGAAGGCATGGAGATGGTGATGCCGGGCGATAACGTGGCGATTGAAGTGGAATTGATTACTCCGGTGGCCATGGATAAGGGCTTGCGCTTCGCGATTCGCGAAGGCGGCCGCACGGTGGGCGCCGGCACGGTGTCGGAGATCGTTTCGTAAGTAGGGATCAAGAAAATCGCGCGGCGCCGCTCCGAAAGGGTTGACGCCGCGCGCAGTGTGAAACCCGCGGAGTGAGATCCGCGCAGTTTGAAAAGAGATAAGAACGCAAATGAAAGAACGCATCCGCATCCGGCTTAAAGCGTACGACCACCGCATTTTGGACCAATCGACTGGAGACATCGTCGATACGGCCAAGCGCACGGGCGCGACGGTAGCCGGACCGATTCCGCTGCCGACGCTCAAGAACCGGTACACCGTTCTGCGGTCGCCGCACGTGGATAAGAAATCACGGGAGCAGTTTGAAATCCGCACGCATAAACGGTTGCTCGATATTTTAGAGCCGACGCAGGAAACCGTGGATGCGTTGATGAAGCTGGATCTTCCGGCTGGCGTGGACGTCGAAATCAAGGCGTTCGGCAAGAAGTAGGGCGCAGATTTAAGTAGCGGACAGGAAAAGAAACATGAGTCCAGGAATTCTCGGCAAGAAGATCGGCATGACACAGGTGTTCACCTCGGATGGCCAAGTGGTCCCGGTGACGCTGGTCAAGGCGGGCCCCTGCATCGTGACCCAGCGCAAGACGCCGGCCACCGATGGTTATGACGCCATCCAGTTGGGCTTGGTGGAGTACGCCAAGAAGCAGAACAAGCCGCAAGCCAAGCACTTGGCGAAGTCGGGCGCCGAGGGTGTGCGTTTTCAACGCGAGTTTCACCTAACGGGCGGCAGCGGCGATTATAAACAGGGTGATCGGGTGTTGGCGGAAGAGTTTAAGCCGAAAGAAGTGGTGGATGTGATCGGCACCAGTAAGGGCCGGGGCTTCGCCGGTGTGGTGAAGCGCCATCATTTCCGCGGCGGCGATGCGACGCACGGTTCGATGTTCCATCGCGCGCCCGGTTCGATTGGCGCCTCGAGCTTTCCGTCGCGCGTGTTCCCCGGCATGAAAATGGGCGGGCGCATGGGCACCGATCAAGTGACGGTGCGGAATTTGGAAATTGTGAGCGTCGATGCGGAAGACAGCGTGATCGCGCTGAAGGGCGCGGTCCCTGGCCCGAACGGCGGCTACGTGATGGTAAGGCGCGCGAAGCGTTAAGCGAGATTAGGCAAGGACAGAAACGAAATGCCGAGTGTAAATATAGTGGATCTGAACAACGCGCCGGTGGGCTCGATCGAGCTTTCCGATGCGGTGTTTGGCGCCGAAGTCAACGAAGCGCTGCTTTACGAAGCAGTGCGGCAATACACCGCTGCCAAGCGCGGGGGCAATGCGTCTACCAAGACGCGCCACGAAGTTTCCGGATCGGGCAAGAAGCTTTGGAAGCAGAAGGGCACCGGCCGGGCGCGTATGGGTTCCATCCGTTCGCCTCTCTGGCGGCATGGGGGCACTACGCACGGGCCGCAGCCACGCAGCTACGAATACAAATTGCCGCGCAAAATGCTTTTGGGCGCGTTGCGCTCGGCGCTGTCGGCAAAATTGCGCGACGGTGAGTTGCGAGTGGTGAATGCCTTCAGCCTGAGCGATCACAAGACCAAGAATATGATCGCGGTGCTGGCCAAGCTCGAAGCGAAGAAAACAGTTCTGCTAGTGGAGAACGGCGAAAACACCAACCTGGAGCGCGCCTCGCAGAACTTGAAGGGCATCAAGCTGGTGCCCACCAAAGACGTGACGGTTTACGATCTGCTGAAGCATCAGGAAGTGCTGCTCACCGAGACGGCGGCCAAGAAACTGTCGGAGGCCTTGAGCAAATGAACGTTTACGATGTGATCCGCCGCCCGCTCATTACCGAGAAGGGGCATACCAAGCGCGAAGCCGAAAATACCATGTGTTTCGAAGTACACAAGGACGCGAACAAAATTGAAATTCGGCAAGCGGTGGAAACTGTTTTTAAAGTGAAGGTCAGCGAAGTGCGCACCAGCGTGTTCGCCGGCAAATTGCGACGCCGGGGCAAGTTCACCGGCTATGCGTCGGACTGGAAGAAAGCCTACGTCCGGCTGGTCCCGGGGCAGAAGTTGCCCGAGTACACGGAAATCTAATAGAGGAAGCAGCACGCCATGCCAATAAAAAGTTTTCGCCCCACAACGCCGACGCGGCGCTTCCAAACGTATCTGACTCGCGACGATATCACCAAGCAGACGCCGGAGAAGTCGCTGGTGGAAGGCAAGAAGCGCACCGGCGGCCGCACCGCCAACGGGCGCATTTCGAGCCGCTTCATAGGCGGCGGCGCCAAGAAGGCTTACCGCACGATCGATTTCAAGCGCGACAAAATGGGTGTTGAAGCGGTGGTTGCTTCCATCGAATACGATCCCAATCGTTCGGCGCGGATTGCGCTGCTGCATTATGTGGATGGCGAGAAGCGCTACATCATCTGCCCGGTGGGCCTGGAAGTGGGCCGCAAGGTAACGTCCGGGCCGGAAGCGGAAATTTTCGTCGGCAACGCCCTGCCGTTGAAGAACATTCCCGCCGGTACGGTGGTGCATAACATTGAGCTGCGGCCGGGCAAGGGCGGGCAGATGGCGCGTTCGGCTGGCGCGCAGGCGCAGTTGGTTTCGAAAGAAGGCGGCATCGCGCTGCTGAAGTTGCCCTCGGGCGAAGTGCGCCGCGTGCAAGTGGAATGCATGGCCACGGTTGGCCAGGTAGGCAATGTCGAGCACGAAAACGTATCGCTCGGCAAAGCGGGGCGCTCGCGCTGGTTGGGCCGCCGGCCGCATAATCGCGGCGTCACGATGAACCCGGTCGATCACCCGCACGGCGGCGGCGAAGGCAAAACTTCCGGCGGCCGTCATCCGGTGACGCCATGGGGCCAGCCGACGCGTGGTTTCAAAACCCGCAACAACAAACGTACGGACCGCTTCATTGTGACGCGCAAGTCGAAGAAGCGTTAAGAGGACGAGGATTTTTTCATGGGCCGATCGTTAAAAAAGGGACCGTTCACCGATAACCACCTGGCGAAAAAGGTGGAGGTTTTGAACGCCAAGACTCAGAAGCAAGTGGTGAAGACGTGGTCGCGCCGCTCGACCATTGTTCCCGACTTCATCGGGCACACGTTCGCGGTGCATAACGGCAAGAAATTTATCCCGGTTTACGTGACCGAAAACATGGTGGGCCACAAACTCGGTGAGTTTTCGCCAACGCGGACCTTTAAAGGTCACGCGGCGAAGGCCACGGAAAAGAGCGCGAAGTAAGTTATGGCAGAACGTAGAGGTTCGTTAGCAGCCGCAGAGGCGCGTTACTTGCACGTATCGCCGCAGAAAGCGCGCTTGGTCGTCGATATGATCCGCGGCCGGCAGGCGGGCGAGGCGGTGAATATTCTGAACACGGTCAACAAGAGCGTTGCCGGGGATGTAGAGAAGGTTCTGAAATCCGCCATCGCCAATGCCGAAAACCGCTCCCCCGATGTGGACGTCGATCGCTTGTTTGTTTCGGAAGCATACGTCAACGAAGGGCCGCGCCAAAAGCGTATCCGCCCCGCCCCCATGGGCCGCGCGTATCGCTACCAGCGCCGCACCTCGCATATTGTCGTCAAGGTGAGTGAGAAGCCCGCCGAAACGGAGAAGGAATAAATCATGGGTCAGAAAGTACATCCGTACGGGTTCCGCCTGGGCGTCACCAAAACCTGGCGCTCGCGCTGGTTCGCCAAGCAGGATTACGCCAAGCTGCTGCACGAAGATCTGGAACTGAAGGAATCGTTGACCGAGCGCTTGAAAGCGGCGGGCGTCAGTTCGATTGAAGTGGACCGTCCCGGCAATAAGCTGCGCATCACCATTCGCACTTCGCGGCCCGGCATCATCATCGGCCGCAAAGGCGCCGAGATCGAAAAGCTCAAGGGCGATCTGGCGAAGAAGACCAAGCGCGAAGTGTTCGTCGATATTCAGGAAGTGCATCGGCCGGAGCTGGATGCGCAATTGGTGTCCGAATCCATCGCCTTGCAGCTGGAAAAGCGTGTGGCATTTCGCCGCGCCATGCGCAAAGCGGTAGATTCCGCCTTGCGTTTTGGCTGCAAGGGAATTAAAGTTCGTGTTTCCGGCCGTTTGAACGGCGCGGAAATCGCCCGTAGCGAATGGTATCTGCAAGGGCAATTGCCGCTGCATACTCTGCGCGCCGATATCGATTATGGATTCAGCCAAGCCTATACGACCTATGGCGTGATTGGCATCAAGGTTTGGATTTATAAAGGCGAAGTGATAGAAGGCGGCAATAAGAGCCGCAATTCGCTGCGCAACGAAGGCGAACCGCGCCGGCGTCCGCGGCGTGACGATCGCGGACCGGATCGTGGAGATCGCGGCGGAGACCGTGGCGCCGAGCGTATTGGCGAGCGTCCCGAGCGCGGCAAGCCGATAGCGGCCGTCCCGACAACTGATGTTGCTGGGCCGATCACCCAACCGGCGCCTGCTGAAATGGCGAAGCCCGCGAGTTCGCCCATCATTCCGCCGATGTCGGCGCCCGTGGTGCCTTCCTGGAAGCAGGAGCCGCCGAAAGCGTCTGAACCGGTAGCCGAAGCCGCGTCCATCGCGCCGGAAGCGGCTGCCGCGACCGAGCCCGTAGCGGCAGTGGAACCGCCTGCGCCGGAAGCCTCACCAGAAAAGGAGCCGCAGAACTAGCGCCCCTCTTGGGGACGCTGTAAAGCGAGGAGAATACTGCTATGTTGATGCCGAAGAAAGTTAAGTTTCGCAAGCAGCAGCGCGGCCGCATGACCGGGAAAGCCTGGCGCGGCTCGACGCTCTCGTTCGGCGAATTCGGTTTGAAAGCCATGCGCTGCGGCTGGGTGACCAACCGTCAGATTGAAGCCGCGCGTATCGCCATGACGCGTTTCATCAAGCGCGGCGGCAAGGTTTGGATTAGAGTGTTTCCGGACAAGCCTATCACCAAGAAGCCGCCGGAAACTCGTATGGGTAAGGGAAAAGGCGCGCCGGAAGCCTGGGTGGTAGTGATTAAGCCAGGCCGCATTCTGTTTGAAATGGAAGGCGTGTCAGTAGAGACCGCGACCGAAGCCATGCGCTTGGCCGCCATGAAGCTCTCGGTTCCCACCAAGTTCATCGCGCGCAATGTGCCGGAAGCGGAAGCAAAGGCCAAGGAAGCCGAACATGAAGCATAAAGACTTTTCGGGCGTCGATGCCACGGATTTACAACGGCAGATACAGGATTCGCAGGAACAGTTATTCCGCTTGCGCTTCCAGATGGGCATGGGGCAGCTCGAAGGCCTCACCAAATACCGCACGGTGAAGAAAGACCGGGCGCGCATGTTGACGGTCTTGCGCGCCAAGGAAATTGCCGGCGAAAAAATAGAACCGCTGGCCACGGCCTCGCCGGTGGCGTTGAAAGCGCCGGCCAAGCGTAAAGGCCTGGGTGGGTTGTTCAAACGGAAGCAGAAGTAGGAAGGTTTAGGGACACACATGGCTGGCAAAGTAGAGACGCAGGAAAACGCGGGTCACAAGGCGGAGAAAGTGGGCGAGGTGGTCTCGACCAAGATGGCCAAGACGATTGTCGTCGAAGTGACGCGCCGTACCGCGCATCCGGTTTATAAGCGAATCGTTACCAAGCGCAAGAAGTTTTATGCGCACGATGAAGAAGAATCGGCCAAGATAGGCGATGTGGTGCGCATCATTGAATGCCGCCCGTTGAGCCGGCTGAAGCGCTGGCGTTTAGGCGATGTGGTGCGGCGCGCCGTGCAGGTGGCGGTGGATCATCCGGCGCTCACCGAGCAGGCCGATACGCGCGTGAAGAAGACTTTGAAAAAGAAATAGTGGAAGCGCCGGGCGCGCCCCTAAGAAGGCGCCGGCGGCGGTTTTAGGAGAAACGTCATGATTGGAATGCGAACAATGCTGGAGGTTGCCGATAATAGCGGCGCGCGCAAATTGCAGTGCATTTTGCCG
>Ga0302319_10002572_pt1 | contig 38921 bp, 36 predicted proteins | sample Bog_T0_2_FD_203319 | JGI IMG/M metagenome (GOLD analysis project Ga0302319, IMG submission 203319) | Peat permafrost microbial communities from Stordalen Mire near Abisko, Sweden - Bog_T0_2 | ecosystem: Environmental > Terrestrial > Soil > Wetlands > Peat | place: Sweden: Abisko, Stordalen Mire... | reverse complement strand
GCTTTTCTGGCCGATCAAAGCAAGGAAGTAGTGGTTACGTGGAAACCGCTGGTTTCGCAAATCCGGCGGGCTAAAGGTATCAAGACGGTGTTCAACTCGTCGCAGATTCCGGGCGAAATTCTGGATCTGCTGGTGGTGCGCACGGACGTTCTGAAGCGGCCCGACGGGTCGGGTGAAAAATTTGCGAAGGCTATCGCGGGCGCCTGGTATGAAGTGATGAACCAGATGTCGAAGACGGGTCCCGAGGGAGATAAAGTTCTGGCGGGAATCGCGGAAGCTTCGCAGGATTCGCTGCCATCGTACAAGGAGCAACTGAGTACGACTCACATGTTTTACACGCCGCAATCGGGCGTGCAGATGGGGACTTCGCCCGATTTGAAGAAAACGATGGACCTGGTGCGAAACTTCTGCTTTTCTCATGGATTGTTGGGAGACAAGACCAAGTCGGCGGATGAAGTTGCGGTGCAGTTCGCCGATGGCAGCGTGTTAGGACGGCCGGACCGCATCCGGTTCCGGTTCAGCAACGAATACATGCGGATGGCGGCGCAAGGGAAATTGTGAGCTTGCTGCGCATCCGCGCCGTGCCCAATCGCTACACCGCCTGGACCTTATCGTGGTTCCTGTTTGCGGCCGGTACTCTGGCGTATTTTTATGCCGCGCAGCAACGTCACCATGAGAATCCGGACGACCGGGTGATGCCGACGGTCAGCCAGATGTTTACGGCGTTCGAGGATGCCGCATTGAAACCGGCGGAAGAAGAGGAAGTGCAAGAGGGCGCCGCGTCGCAATCGCTGTGGCAGCGGATGGGGAACAGCATGTTGTGGAAGGACACCAAGGCCACGGGCCGGCGCTTTCTGATCAGCGTGGCGCTGCTGTTTCCCGGTGTCTTGTTGGGGCTGCACATGGCGATGTTTCCGTATATCGGTTCGTTCTTCCTGCGCTTCGTTCAGTTCTTCGACAAAATTGTGGCGCTGTCGCTGCTGCCGATTCTGTTCATCGCATTTGGTATCGACGAGCTTTCGAAGATCATGCTAATTGTGATTGGCGTAACGCCGACGATTATTCTGGATACATTCAATTTAAGTAAGAGCGTCCCGCACGAACAAATCGTGAAGGCGTTTACGTTGGGCGCGGGAGAGTTCACCATCGCTTATCGGATCGTGCTGAAGCAGATTTTCCCGCGCGTGCTGAATAGTATCCGGCTGAACCTGAAAGCGGTGATGCTGTTCCTGTTTGCGGGCGAGATGATCGCCTCCACCGACGGACTGGCATACCGGATCGCGCTGCTGCGCCGGCATATGGGGATGGATACGATACTGCCGTATGTGCTGTGGGTCGCGCTGCTGCTGTTTTTGGTGGATCTGGGGATGAGCACGCTGAACCGCACACTGCATCCATGGTTCCAGGAGGCATAATGGCCGCAGCCGCGATTCGCATCGAAAACGTGGAAGTGGATTATGCCGCCGGGCGCGGTACGATGCGGCGGATTCTGAATGGCATCAACCTGGAGATCGCCAGTGGCGAGTTTGTTTCGATTGTCGGCCAGACCGGCTGTGGCAAGTCGACTCTGCTGCGATTGATTTTGGCCGAGGAAGCGCCCACTCGCGGGCGGGTGTTGGTGGGTGGCCGCGAACGCTCGCAACCGGATCGGTCGTGCGGCTATGTTCCGCAGAGGTATTCGCTGTTCCCGGATAAGACAGTGCTGGGGAACGTGACCTTCGGACTTGAGGTGACGGCCGGAGGTTTCGAACGCTGGCGGAGGAAGAAGGAGTTTCGCGAGGAGGCGCTGCGCTACTTGCGGCACACGGGATTGAACGAGGCGGACGCTCAAAAATATCCGCACCAGTTGTCGGGCGGCATGCAGCAACGCGTGGCAATTGCGCAAGCCTTGATTCTGCACCCGCCGATCCTGTTAATGGACGAAGCGTTCAGCGCGCTTGATCCGGGAACTCGCGCCGGCATGCAGCGGCTGATCAAAGAGCTGTGGCGGGAGAGCGGGACGACGATCGTCTTTGTGACGCACAACACTCGCGAGGCGGTTTGTCTGAGCACGCGGATCGTGGCGCTGGCGAAGAATTCCACGGGCGAGCGAGGTTCTTCCGTCGCTCTCGATATCCCGGTTACGCATGCCGATTTCGACTCGGACCACGAGGAGATAACCACGCTGGTCCAGCGAGTGGAAGCGGCCACGATGCCGAGCACCGATGCATCTAAACTGGATACATCGAAATATGTCCTTTTATAAGCGCCATGCGCCTACCTACCGGGAACATGCCCGTCCCTTGCCCGACTTCAGCGAATTGGAGGGAATGCGGGCGCTCTATGACGAGCAGAGCATCCCAACGCGGAAGTGGGAAGAAGAAGTCCGCCGAGGGAAAGAGTTCGGTCTGGAGTGCGTAGATTCCATCGAAGACAAAAGCGAGATCAGTTGTTTCCAGCGCGGAGAGTTACCGCACTGGTCGGGTATCAATACGTTTCTCAAGACGCCGTATCTGGAGGACGTGCGGAAAGTCGGTGAGTTCGATGCCGCCTTTCTGGGTGTGCCGTTCGACATCGCCACTACTTATCGGGCCGGTACTCGCTTTGGACCGCAAGCGATCCGCCGCATTTCGTCTTTATACACGACCTATAACTTTGAATTAGGCGTGGACCTGCGCGAGTCCTTGAAACTGTGCGATGTGGGCGACGTATTCTGCCCGGCGAACATCACGAAGAGTCACGATCAGATTTCGAAAGCGGTGGCGCATGTGTTGGCGCAAGGGACGCTGCCGATGATCATGGGCGGCGACCATTCTATCGGTTACCCGTGTGTTCGAGGCGTGGCGCAATGCCTGGAAGGCAAGGTCGGGATCATTCACCTGGACCGGCACATCGATACGCAAGAGAAGGACATGGACGAGATCATGCATACTTGTCCCTGGTTCCACGCCACGAATCTTCCCAACTGCCCGCCGACGAATCTGGTGCAGGTGGGGATTGGTGGCTGGCAAGTGCCCCGCCCCGGCGTCAAGAAAGGGCGCGAACGGGGGTCGACGGTGCTGACCATCCACGACATTGAGCGGATCGGTATTGAGAAGACGGTCGAGATCGCGCTGGAGGTGGCATGGAAGGGGGCGTCGGCGGTGTATCTATCGTTCGACGTGGATTCGGTAGACGCCGGATTCGTACCTGGAACAGGCTGGCCGGAGCCAGGCGGCTTCCTGCCGCGCGAAGCGTTGGCGATTCTGAAAGGCGTCGCTAGAGAGGGCATCGCGGCCATGGAGGCGGTGGAGGTTTCGCCTCCCTACGACATCTCCGACATCACCGCGCTGATGGCAGTGCGCGCGATGGTGGATGTGCTGGCGACGATGGTGAAGCATGATCGCATCGGCGGCAAACTCGCCTGAGTTCCTGATCGCGAGCGATTTGCTGCCGGGTGACGCGTCGTGGCCGGCGGCTTCGGCGCAGGTTGAAGAGGTGCGAGCCGCATGCGCGAAGATTCTGGGGTTCGAGCCCGCGGTAAGGCTGGTTTCGATGACTGGCGAGATCACGCCGTCACGCTCCGAGGTCTTCGTGATTCCGGCCGTGCTTGACTTTAGTCTGGTGCTGAAAGCAAGGCTGGGGCAATTGATTGCGGAAGCCCGGCGCGCATCGCCCCGGGTCGCCATTCACCACGATAACGTCGATGTCGGCCATCCGCTGGTAGTCAGCGCGTTCGCCGATCGTATCGGTCGGGCTCTTACGCCGCACTGTGGCTTGGTTTTAGCGGCCAGCGGCCATGGCGATCCCGCCAGCCGCGCGGAAAGTTACCGGTTGATGCGGCTGGTGTGGGAGGAACTGTCGCTACGCAAGGCGGAGGTCGGATTCGTTCGTCATGCTATGCCGTTCCTTGGGCAGGTCTTGGAATCGTGCCTGCAGGATCGCATTCGCTGGTTGGTTGCGCCACTGAATCAGTGGGAATCGGAGCACACTGCATACGCCCGCGTGATTCTGGAGAACTTGAAGAGAGCCTATCCCGATCAGGCGCAGGATTGGACTTTTGTCGACCCTCCGGGGGCGCATCCGGCGCTGACGGCTTGGTACACGCAGCGGATCACGCGGCTTTGGCAGCAAAAGCGCGAACGGGAATCAGTGCGAGTTCGATCTGCTTTTAGCGGGCCGGCATCGGAGAAGCAGACTTGGAGCTATGGGAAAGGACTGATCGCCCGGGTGGCCGATCATGACACGATGGCCGAGGTCTTGCGCGCTATTCTGCCACCGGGCAAGCCGGATCGGGTGTTGGTTAAGGTGACGTGGCACGGTTATGCAACTGGCACTTATACCGATCCAGCCGCGCTTGATCTACTGTTAGGCGCGTTGCCGGCCCAAGCGATCATTCTCGAGGGACACACCAGCAGCCGCAACCGGGGCGATTCAGCATTCGACTGGGAAACGGAGGCGCAAGCGAATCGAGCTTGGATCCGACAGCAGGAGGCTGAGTATCTAGGGCGCACCGGTTTGGCGGAAGTTATGGCGCGGCATAAAGCGCAGTATGTGAACGTGACCGAAGCGTGCTGGGATGGCGAGCCGGTTCCGAATAGTCTGCTCGACTATAAGGGATGTCCGATGATCAGTTACGCCAAGATGAAGGGACCGACGCGGCTGGGTATCTCGAATCTGTTCGGCCTGATTCCGGAGCCGCTACGAAGCCGCTGGCATGGTCCGAATATCACGTACTTCGCGCGTGTCTGTTGCGATCTCGAAAAGCAATATGGTTCGTTATTCCCGCTTTATGGGATGGTGGAGGGTCTGTATTCGGCGGTGCGATGGAACCGGCGGGGATTGTATCGCAGTCGTTGGGGCAATTACGATTTGATCTCCAATGCGGGATACCTCACGGCCAGCGCGGGACTGGTGACGGCAGACATCCTGGCGAGCCGTCTGCAAGGTCAAGATGTGCTGCGTAGCGCCTTTTTTGACGTGGTTCGTGAGGAACTTGGTTGGGACGGGGAAGCCGCCGAGCAAGCGCTGCCCGAAGAACTGGTTACCATTTTTGCCTGAATGATCACCGATCAGCTACTCAAACTGCAGCATTTGGCCGATAGCGCTTTGCCTATCGGCGCTGCGGCGCACTCGTTCGGGCTGGAATCTCTGGTGGATGCGGATCTGCTTTGTGTCGAAACTCTTGAGGCATTTCTCTTAGGATTTCTGGAAGAGACGGGCGCATTGGAAGCTTCCTACTGCGCGGCCAGTTGCGGCATTAGGAATGTCGATGAGTGGATGGCGCTGAACGCGCAACTGGGCGCACGGAAATCGGCACGCGAGTCGCGGGAAGGATCGGCTGCCATGGGCCGGCGGTTCCTGCATTTAGCCGCAGCGATGTCGAGAGGGCCGCTGCTGGAGCAAGCCTGCCAGGAAGCAGAGGGCGAGATCCATCTGGCGAATGCTTTTGGATTCGTCGCCGGAACGCTTGGCATAGAGCCGGAACTCGCCTCGGCGGCATTTCTGCAGCAATCCATCACGACGCTGATCTCTTGCTGCCAACGTTTATTGCCGCTCGGGCAGACTCGGGCCCATCAGATCGTGTGGAACCTGAAGGCCGCCATTCTGGAGACGGCACGGAGCATCGTGCCCGCGCGGGAAGTGTACTGTTTTTCACCACTTGTAGAGATCGTATCGGCCCGCCATCCGACGCTGTCGACACGATTGTTCGTTAGTTGAAAAAATTACTGTTTGCCGGGGAATTTATGGCATAATGTACGTAGGGGGTGGATGGAATGGCGGCTACCGCGATCGCGACGAACTTAGCGACTTGGCTTCAGGATGTGGGACGGTGGCTTGGGGCGGAAACCGCATCCGAGTTCGATTTGGCACGTCTTGCCGAAGATGGACTGCCTACCGGAATTGTGGGCTTGATGACAGAGCAGGGGTTGACGTCAAAAGAGGTCTACTCGATCGTAATTCCGGAGCGCACGCTGAAGCACCGCAAGAGCCGGAAGGAACGCCTCTCGCGCGATGAATCCGATAAAGCAATCCGGGCGGCGCGGCTTTTGGCGCGGGCGCAATCGATTTTCGGGAATCACGATAAGGCGCTGGTGTGGATGCGTCAAGCCAAGCAACGCTTTGGCGGCCGCACTCCGCTCGACCTCATCACCACTGAGGCGGGCGGCCGGGTGGTTGAGGAGATGCTGATCCAGATCGATGAAGGCATGTTTGCTTGATCCTTTGGCGGATCAGTAATCATGCTACGTTAAATGGAATTGGCGGCTTGTTCGCTTCGGCGCGCTGGCACACGCAAGGGCGCCGGATCGTATATTTGGCGGAGAATCCCGGCGACGCCTTGCTGGAGATCCTGGTCCACCTGGAGATCGGCGAAAGCACATTGCCGGACGGTTATCAGTTAATGAAGGCGAATGTAGCGGACACGGTTTCGCGGGAGCGTCTGGACATGACGATACTTCCGGCCGGTTGGGAAGACGATCCAATACCCACGCGGCGGATTGGCGACGGATGGTTAAGGCAGGCGGAATCGGCTTTATTGGAGGTTCCGTCGGCGATTGTGCCGGAGACATGGAACTGCCTTTTGAATCCGGACCATGCGGACGCTGCCGGCGTACGCATCGAGTGGAGCAATCGATTCCCTTACGACAGCCGCCTGCTGCGGACGTTGCGCTGCAAGTGACGCGATCCGCGAAGTTGCACCTGAGCTTCGAAAGGGGCCCATCCGCGGCGACCATCCTACGCGTGAAACAGCAAGAACCGCCTTGGCGCGTGGTCCGGGGATTTCCCAACACATCGAGCGAAACACTGGCGCACATTCATAATGTGTCCGGCGGAATTCTAGCAGGCGACAACTTGGAATGGCGGGTGGATGTAGCGGCAGGGGCGCAAGGGCAAGTCACATCCACCGGTGCGTCACGGATCTACCGGAGCCGCTCGGGCGAAACCGCTGTGCAACGAGCCGGAGTCACCTTAGGCGAAGGCGGATATCTCGAATACCTGCCAGATCAATTGATTCCTTTTGCAGGATCGCGCTTCGAACAAACTACCCGGGTGGAGATGAGCCGAGGCGCGTCGCTGATTTGGTGGGATCTCGTGGCACCGGGGCGGGAAGCGGCGGGCGAGGTCTTTCACTACGATTCCCTGGCTTCGTTTTTCGAATTAACGGCGGACGGGGAGCCGGTGGCGATTGAACGCTGGAAGGTGGCGCCGTCGGTCCGGGCGCTCGACTCGCCGGCTCGATTAGGTCCATTCCGCTATTTTGCCTCCTGTTACGTTTGCCGCGCAGGAGAGCCGGGGGTCTACTGGAGAACTCTCGAATCCCAGCTGCAATCCCTCGCGGGGCAGCTAGAATGCCCTGATGTATTATGGGGAATTACTTCGCTGCGGGCGCATGGCCTTATGATTCGAGGTGCGGCTAAAAGCGGGCGGCCTCTTTCCGCTGGCCTCGTGGAATTTTGGAAAGCCGCGAAATGGTATCTTTGTGGCCGTGTCGCCACGCTTCCCCGAAAAATACACTAACCGCAGGAGGACGCTTTGCACCTGACGCCGCGCGAGCAGGAGAAGCTGCTAATTTTTGCCGCATCGGAACTGGCTAAGAAGCGCCGCGCCCGCGGTTTGAAGCTGAACTATCCGGAGGCGATGGCTATTTTATCGGCGGAGATTCTGGAAGCCGCGCGCGACGGCAAGAGCGTCGCAGAAATCATGAGTTTCGGCGCAACGATTCTGAATCGCAATGACGTTATGGACGGCGTGGCGGAGATGATCCACGAGGTGCAAGTGGAAGCCACTTTCCCCGACGGCACGAAACTGGTAACCGTTCACGACCCCATTCAATAGGAGAAGCAAATGCACCCTGGAGAATACTTTTTGGCGGACGGCGAGATCGAGTTAAACGCCGGCCGTGCGGTGGCGAGGGTGGTGGTGCGAAACACCGGCGACCGGCCTATTCAAGTGGGCAGCCACTACCATTTCTTCGAAGTGAATCCGGGCCTCGAATTCGATCGGGCGACGGCTCGCGGCATGCGCCTGGATATCGCCGCCGGTACGGCCATTCGTTTTGAACCGGGCGAAGAGAAAGAGGTGCATCTGGTGGCGTACGGCGGCAATCGGGTGGTGTATGGACACAACGGGAAAGTGAACGGACCACTAGCATGAGCATACGCATACCCCGCCGCACTTACGCCGATTTGTATGGACCCACAACCGGCGACCGCGTCCGGTTGGCCGACACCGAACTGATTGTGGAAGTGGAGCACGACTCCACCGTCTACGGCGACGAGATCACTTTTGGCGGGGGCAAAGTGATCCGCGATGGTATGGGGCAGAGCTCCCGCGCCACTCGCGAGTCCGAACATGGCGCATTGGATCTGGTGATCACCAACGCGCTAATCATCGATCATTGGGGTATCGTGAAGGCCGACATCGGCGTTCGTGACGGCCGGATCGTGAAGATCGGGAAAGCGGGTAACCCCGATACGCAAGCCGGCGTGGACCCGGATCTGGTGGTCGGGGCGTCGACCGAAGTGATCGCGGCAGAAGGGAAGATCGTGACTGCCGGCGCGATCGATTCGCACATTCACTTTATCTCGCCGCAACAGATCTACGAGGCGCTGTCGAACGGGATCACGACGATGATCGGCGGAGGGACGGGTCCCGCTACTGGAACCGCCGCGACCACCTGTAGTCCCGGCCGGTGGAATCTGGAGCAGATGTTCCGAGCCTCGGAAGCGTGGCCGATGAATTTCGGGTTCCTAGGGAAAGGAAACGCCGGAACAAAACAGCCGCTGCGCGAGCAGGTGCTGGCGGGCGCGTGCGGGCTAAAGCTACATGAAGATTGGGGCACCACGCCAGCCGCCATCGACGCTTGCCTACAGGTGGCCGACGAGTTCGACGTTCAAGTGGCGATTCATACGGATACTTTGAACGAAGCTGGATTCGTGGACGATACTATCGCTGCTATTAATGGTCGAACGATTCACACTTATCATACGGAAGGCGCGGGCGGCGGACACGCTCCCGACATTATTAAGATTGCGGGATTGCCGAATATCCTACCTTCGTCGACCAACCCGACGCGTCCGCTGACGGTAAACACGATCGCCGAGCATTTAGACATGCTAATGGTCTGCCATCACTTGAATCCGCAGGTCCCGGAGGATGTGGCGTTCGCAGAGAGCCGTATCCGCCAGGAGACCATCGCGGCAGAGGACATCCTGCACGATCTGGGCGTGATCAGCATGATGTCGAGCGATTCGCAAGCGATGGGGCGCATTGGCGAGGTGGTGACGCGCACCTGGCAGACCGCGCACAAGATGAAAGTCCAGCGTGGCGCGCTGGCTTCGGATTCAGGGCGGAACGATAATGCGCGAGTGAAACGTTATGTCGCGAAGTATACGATCAATCCGGCGATTGCGCATGGAGTTTCGCACGAGGTGGGATCAATCGAGCCCGGCAAGCTGGCGGATCTGGTTCTGTGGAGTCCGGCGTTTTTCGGCGTGAAACCCGAATTAATCCTAAAGGGAGGGTTCATTGCCTGGAGCGTGATGGGCGATGCGAATGCGTCGATTCCGACCCCACAGCCCGTGCTATACCGGCCCATGTTCGGTTCGTTTGGCAGCGCGATCAAGGAGACCTCGATGTTGTTCGTCTCCGACGCTTCCCTGTCAACGGTGCAAAGTCTGGGGATCGCGAAGCGGATCGCACCGGTGTGCAAGTGCCGGAATGTGGGCAAGGCCGACATGGTCAACAATTCGGCGACTCCTCACATTGAAGTGGATCCCGAGACCTATGAAGTGCGCGCCGATGGCGAACTACTCACTTGCGAACCAGCTACGGTCCTGCCGCTGGCGCAACGGTATTTTCTGTTTTAATCTATGACTTCCGCTCTAAGAATCGGAGTGGCGGGTCCTGTAGGCAGCGGAAAGACGGCGCTGGTCCAGGTTTTAAGCCAGGCGCTTTGGCCCGGAGTGAGCCTGGCGGTGGTGACGAATGATATCTACACGCGTGAGGACGCCGAGTTTTTAATTCGTCAAGGTACATTGCCCGCGGATCGGGTGATCGGCGTTGAAACCGGCGGGTGCCCGCACTCTGCTATTCGAGACGATGCGTCCATGAACCTGGAAGCGATCAGGCAACTGGAGCGCGACCATCCGGGGCTGGAGTTGATTCTGGTCGAGAGCGGCGGCGATAACCTGGCAGCGTCGTTCAGTCCGGAATTGGTGGACGTCTGGATTTACGTGATCGATGTTGCGGCTGGGGATAAGATTCCGAGGAAGGGTGGGCCTGGGAATACGCGGTCGGATCTGTTGGTGATTAATAAGATCGATCTGGCGCCGTATGTGGGGGCGTCGCTGGAAGTGATGGATCGCGATGCAAGAAAAATGCGCGGGGAGCGGCCGTTTTTGTTTACTAATTTGAAGGATGGGACGGGGGTAGGGCAACTGCTGGCCTGGGTTCGAGCTAAACTTGAGCAGGCTGGCGAAGAGCGTGGCCGCGGGAAGCTAACAGGGGAAGCGGCTCATGCAAGGCCGCACTCGCATAAGCACTAAACGCCTTGTGGCAAGTAACGAGGGGATTAGCACTGAAATGAATTTGAAAATGCACAATCCACCGCATCCTGGTGAAGTGCTTAAAGAGTTATGTCTCACGCCGCTACGCCTGACCATCACTGAGGCGGCAAAGTCGCTCGGTGTGAGTCGAAAGACACTATCGGCCATCCTCAACGGGCGTGCGGGCATCAGCCCGGAGAAGGCCGTTCGCCTGTCCATAGCGTTCGATACCAGTGCCGAAAGCTGGTTGAATCAGCAGGTTCAGCATGACTTATGGCATGCCGAAAAGGCACGCAAGCGGCTCAAAGTCACCAAGCTTCCTTCTCTACCATCACTCATACCGTAGCGCCGTTATCGGATCAATCGAAGACGCACGGCGTGCGGGGAATAAACAAGCCAGAACAGAAACTCCCGCGAGGAGCAGCACGACCCCAAGCAGGATTAGCGGATCGCGAGAGCTCCCGTCGACCCAACTCGAAATGAGTTTGCCTAAGACAAGACTAAGAACGCCACCGGCGGCTAACCCTCCACCCACGCTGATTGCGGTGGAAGCGAACACCAGCCGCCGTACGTCCATCCGGCTTGCGCCCAGAGCCATGCGGATGCCGAACTCGTTGGTTCTCTGCGCCACGCCATAGGAAACGACGCTATACAGACCAATGGCCGCCAGCGCGAGCGCCAGGATCGAAAAGGCGCCAAACAACGTTGCCACGAAACGCTCCTGCGCCCACTCGCGTTGCCTGGTGATCCAGTGCTCCAAGTCGCGCGTATTGTTGGCCACTTGCTGTTCCGCATTGATCTTTTGAATTTCCGCGCGGATAGAGTGCAAAAGGGTAAGGGGAGGAACTCGGGTGCGGACCAGGAACTGGGTGTACATTCCCATAAATAGCGTGTACGGCAGATAGACTGCGGGTTTAATGGGATTGCGCAGTCCATCGTCGCGCGCATCCCCCACTACTCCGACGATCCGCAGCCAGCCGTCGCTGCCTTGAGGAGCGAGTTGGAAGGGCGGTTCGTCTTTCATTTCCGGCAGCCGAATCTGCCGGCCGATGGCGTCGCCATGGGGCCAGAACGTGCGGGCCATCGTCTGGTTAATAACGGCAACCCGAGCTCCACGCAGAGTTTCGGCCCGATCCCACAATCGTCCCTGCAGCAGTGGGATGTGCAACACCGCGAAGTATTCCGGACTGATCAGATTAGCGCGAAGCCGATCCTGTTCGCGGGCGACGCCGCCCTGGATTTCAAATTTTACTTCCGCTCCATTATCCGGAGGAGTGGCATTCGACGAGACACCGGCCGATACTACTTCGGGCATCGAGGCGATGCTTTGGTGGATGTGGTCGAAATAGGCCGCGCGCTCCTCCCAAGTCTTGAAAGTTCCGTCGTGTACCGGCAGTCCGACCGACATGGCGCCATGTGGATCGTATCCGAGGCTGGTGTGCATGAGGCGGACAAACCCGGCCATCGCGCCTCCCGCGGCGGTGAGAAGTACAAGTGTAAGGGCGATCTGGCTGGCGACCAGGATGTTGTGAGTTCGCTTTCCACGCACGCCCGCCGTCAGTTTGCGGGCACTGGCCTGCATGACTTGCGATAGCTCGGGACGAGAAAACTGCAAAGCCGGGGACAGCCCGAACAGAATTCCCGTCGCCAGCGCCAAACCGACGCTGAAGAAGAGAACCGGCAGATTGATCGAAATGGCCGCTTCATGGGGGAATGAAAATTCGGGCAGCCAGGCCACGATGGCGGAAAGCGCCCGGTAGGCAAGGAGCACGCCGAGTGTGGCGCCGCTTATCGAAAGCACCAAAGACTCAGTCAGCAACTGGCGCAAGATTCGTGCCCGGCTGGAGCCAATGGCGGCGCGAATCGCCAACTCGTGCTGGCGAGCGGTTCCTCGCGCCAGCAGCAAGATGGATACGTTCGCGCACCCGATTACCAACAGCAGCCCCACCGCTCCTAAAAGCAAGAACAGAGTACGGCCCAAGCGTTCGACAAACATTTCGTTCAGCCCTTGGACGCGAACGCGGAACCCGCCAGTGGGAAAGTGTCCCGGTGTCTCCCTGGCAAATTGCTCGAATAAGGACTGTAACTCGGCGTCGGCAGCTTCATGACTAACGCCTGGCTCTAACTTGGTTGCCGGACTGAATTGGCGGGTTGGATCCGAAGTGAGTTTTAGTGGAAGGTAGACATCGCCATCTCCCCACGTAAAGCGCGGCTGAGCGACGCCGACAATAGTGTAGGTTTTGTGGACAAGCTGAATTGTCTTGCCTACAATGTCTCGATTGCCGTTGTAGTGGCGCTGCCAGAATGCATTGCTAAGCACAACAACGGGCTGCGGGTCCCGGCCGTAGGGTGCGTCGGACGGAATCAACCCGCGACCGAGCAGGGCTGGTACGCCGAAGTGTTCGAAGGCATTCGATGTCAGGTAAACTCCAGCCACATCGTCGGGAACGTCCCCGTCGGTGGTGGTGAGGCTCCAGTGGTCCTCGGCCACGACGCTCTCGACGGACTTGGCCAAGCGGATTTGGTGGAGCTGCGGGCCGGTAAGCCCTACGAAGAACCGGCCGCCGGTTTTCTTCTCGAGCACCAGGTGCACCATTCGTTCCGCGCCGCGGTACGGATATGGATTCATTAGCACCGCGTAGACAACGCTGAAGACCGCTGTGGTAGCGCCGATACCAAGCGCCAGCGATAGGATCGCCGTCCCCGCGAACCCGGGGCTGTTGCGTAATTGCCGGAGAGCGTACTGAAGATCCTGCAGGAACGTCTGCATATCGGCCTCTCTTGGCGTCCAGCGCCAATGTCTCTTGGACGTCTTGCTTTAGAAAAGGTTGGGCGAGGGTTAGTCTAAAAGTCGTTAGGCCAGGTTCTTCAGAGTCGCGTCGATTAGCTTCTGCGTCCCGGTGTACGGATCGCCCTGGCCTTCCCACTCCATGGAGAAGTAGCCGTGGTACCCGGCGGCCTTAGCAATAGCAAACGTGCGGTCCACATCCACGCGATAGACCTTGCCTTCATCTACTTCGGAATCCTTTACGTGTGAAATGCAGTAGGCGTGTTCGAACATGGCGCGGACCGCGTCGTAGTTATACTGGTCGGGCCCGATCAGCCTGGAGTTACAGAAATCCGGCAGGCCATGGAGCCAAGGACTGGCCACTTTGTCCATTACCTTTACCAGAAAGAACGCTTCTTCACTCTTGGGATCGTCGTTTTCCAGATTGATGACTACATTCTTTTCCGCCCCGTAAGCAGCAATCGATTTCAGGCTCGCCGCCGAGCGATCCACATCGGGAGCGACGCCCTTCACGCCTTCGATATGAATGCGCACGCTGGGCGATCCAATGGCTACGGCGGCATCCACCCACGCTTTAGAAACCTGAATCGCCGCGGCGCGCTTCGATTCGTCCGGATCGTATAGACTGCCGCGCAAGCTCACGGGTATATTCACAACCGTTACGCCCGCCTTTTCGTTGGCGGCGCGCAACTCGCGCAGATAGGCGGCATCGCGGGAGAGGAAATGATCGCTCAGCGGCTCGATCTGGAATATCTTGTAGCGATCGACTACCATCGCCGCGAACTTCGTGAGCGGGATGTGCTGGTCACGGAAAGGGTAGGACGCGACGGCGATCCGCTTTCGCGGTTCCACGGGAAACGCGATGGAAGGGTGCGACGCCGCGGCCAGCGGCGCTACGGACAACATCTTCAGCAAGGACCGGCGATTCAAGGACACAGTATACTGGGCCAATATGCAGTATCCCACCTCGTCGCCTGAAGTAGATTTCAAGACAACCTACGACGCTATTGTGGTCGGCTCCGGAGCGGCCGGCGGCATGGCTGCCCACGTTCTGACCACGCATGGCATGAAAGTTCTGTTGCTGGAAGCCGGCAAAAAGCTCGACGTTACGGCGGAACTGAAGTCGATGGAATGGCCCTACGATCATCCGCGACGCGGAGAAATGCCTCCTACTTATCATGCGCTCGCGCAAAACGAATACACAATTCGCAATCCGCCTTACGCGGCGGGCAGCAAGTTTCCGCACGTAGAATCGTACATACAAGGCTGGAGTGGGCCCGACTATAGCAAGAATTTAGTTGTCGATGAAAAGGATCATCCGTACACCGGCACCAAATACGCCTGGGTTCGCGCGCGTGTGGTGGGCGGCAAGACTAATCTGTGGGGGCGGTTGGCGTTGCGCCTGTCCGACTACGATTTCAAAGCCGGGTCGCGCGACGGCTTCGGCATGGACTGGCCCATTAGTTACGCCGATATCGAGCCTTATTACGACAAAGTCGATTTGTATCTCGGAATTTCCGGCCACAAGGAGAACATACCCTGGTTGCCCGATGGCAAGTTCCAACGTCCCATTCGCCTGACGACTGCGGAGATCAAGCTACGCGAAGGGCTAGGCAAAATGGACCGCGTGCTGACACCCTATCGGGCCGGTGTGACCACGGATGGCTTGAAGCATAACAAATACCGCAGCCGCTGCTATGGCCGCGGGGCGTGCGACCGCCGCGCTGGAGGCTGCGATATTCACGCCGCCTTCGATTCGCCCACAGGCTTGATTCAACCCGCGATGGACACGGGCAATCTGACACTACGTCCTAACTCCATCGTCTATGAAGTGACTGTCGATAAAACGACCGGCAAGGCCAGCGGCGTCAGTTTCATCGATGCGGAGACCGGCAAGACTTATCAGGTCAAGAGTAAGGCTGTGTTGCTGGGAGCTTCGACGCTTGAGTCTGCCCGGCTGATGATGCTTTCGAAGTCCAGCTTGTATCCGAATGGAATCGGCAACACGAGCGGACACGTCGGGCATAATTTCTGCGAGCACATTATGGGTCCGGGAATCACCGGGTTGGTGAAAGAGCTGGTAGGCAAGCCGCGCACTATCGACGATGGGAGACCGGGCAGTTTCTACGTGGCGCGTTTTCGCAACATTTACGATAAGCAGTCCGATTTTATTCGCGGTTACGGATTTGAGGGCAGCAGCGGGACCACTATGTTCCCGGATAACGCCTTGTCCACGAAGGGCTTCGGGGTCAGCTACAAGAAAGCGGTGCGCGATTACGCGGGAGCCTACATCAGCATGGGCGCCTTTGGTGAAGTGCTGCCGCGTTATGAAAACTACGTCACTATCGATCCCAAGGTGAAAGATCGCTGGGGAGTGCCCGTGTTGCAGTTCCAATATCAATTCGGCGATAACGAAAAGAAGATGGCCGCGGACATGGCTGTTACCGCGAAAGAAATGTTTGAGGCTTCCGGGATTGAAGTGGTTGACGTGCAGCGCGAGATTCTGACGGAAGGTTGGTCCATCCATGAGTTAGGCACGTCGCGCATGGGCAACGATCCAAAGACGTCGGTACTGAACCAGTTTCAGCAATCGCACGATGTACCGAACCTGCTGGTGGTGGATGGAAGCAGCCACGTTAGCGCGTCGTGTCAGAATCCGACTTGGACGATTATGGCGCTGTGCTGGCGCTCCTGCGATCATTTGGCGGACGAGATGAAGAAGGGGAATGTCTAATGGATACGACTCGCCGAGACTTAATTCGTATTGCGGCCGCTGCCGTGGCAGTTGGTCCATTGCGGGCGGCAACGCCGAAGTTTTTCACGCCCCATGAGTTCCAACTTGTCGAGGAGTTGACTGACATCATTATTCCCACTGACGACCATTCTCCGGGCGCCAAGGTGGCAAAAGTGACAACGTTTCTCGATGGCCGCCTGGCCGAGGATTTCGAGGACGAACCACGTAAAGTGTGGCGCGATGGCCTGAGACTGGTGGATCAACTTTCGCAAGAATGGCACGGCAAGCCCTTTCTGGAATCGACGCCGGAACAACGCATGGGCTTCATGGAGCGCATTTCGAAGAACGAAATGCATCCTGAGAAGCCGGAAGAGATTTTCTTCCGCGAGATAAAGTTGCAAGCGGCGCGGATTTATTACACGTCTAGCATTGGCATCCATGAGGACCTGAACTATAAGGGCAACGTGATGCTGAAGGAGTTTGCGGGGATCGATGCGTCTACGGTGCCGGTGCATGTACCGGACGTGAAATAGCCCGTAAGTCCGCGTCTCGCGGGTTCCATGTACGATGAGGTTATGCAAGACCTCCACTGGAGCGCTCGTATTTCGGAATTCATAACAAAGTACGAGTCGTGGATCGTGCGTGCAATATCGATCACCGGTCTTTCGGCTTCATTGTTTGCCGCATTTGCCGCTTTAGTGAAGTTGCTCCACGGGGTGCTCCATTGAGACTGCCCACTGCGGAAGAGATCAGCCTGTCCGTTGAGATCTCTTCCGCGATATTGGCATTTCTCGTTGCAGTCTTTCATCTTATCCGCGATCACAGGAAGGGGACGAATACCGACCCGATGACGATATCTGGCGAGGGCAGCCGGTCTGGCGATACTCCCCCAGGCCGTGATCATCATGTTGGCGACTTTCGATCCTCCCCTTCTTTGTACCGTTCAAGGACTCAGAGTCTTCTTTATGTTAGGCGGCCTTGCCCTACTCTACGTTTGTCTCAAGAGCGTCACGTCTTAGTTAAAACTAAACAGACTTATCGTCCAATGCCAGACTCTGTAACGCCGCGCCCACCACGGACGCCTGCCATCCTAAGCGCGCTTTGTGGATCGTAACGCCTTCCCGGTAGAATGGTCCAGCCGCAGTGCGAAACGCATCTTCAGCCGGCTTTAATAACGCATCGCCGGCTTCCGAGCGCCCGCCTCCGATGGCTATTCGGTCCGGAAATAAAATCGCCGCATAAGTTGCGAGGGCGATACCCAGGTAACGGCCCAGAGGCTCGGCGCCTGCTTGCAGCATTGCTTCCAAGCATCCATGGCAGCCCGCGCTGCACACGGGACCATCCGGCTGCACCATGACGTGCCCCAGATCGCCGAGACCGCCATGCGCGAACCGGACGACTTCGCCGTCGACGATCATGCCTCCACCCGCGCCCGTTCCCAGCACCAGACACAGGAATCGCCGAGATCCCACGCCGACGCCGACTTGATACTCGCCGAAGCAGGCGCAATTGGAATCCGCATCCAATGTCACCGGCAGACCGAGACGCGCCTCCAAACCTTGCTTCAGAGGGTAGTCTTCCAAGGCTGGGAGATTGGAGTTGTAGAACATGCGAGTTCCTTCGCGGTTCACGAAGCCCGCTACTGAAACGCCCACCGCGCTCGCTGCAAAGACGTTGGCGGCGATCTTGTCTAAAAAGACGCCCGCTCCCTTCGCCAGATCGGTAGGGATGCTGCGCGATTCAAGCACCTCGCCGGCCGCTGACACAAGCGCGATTTTCGTGTTGGTACCGCCGATGTCAATTCCGAGGGCGTGGCGAGAGTCCGGATTCACTTTGGGTCACCTGCGTCAAGTAGCGGAATTCGCCGGGACGGAAACCGCGCGACTGCGCCAGGCGCATGGCGGCGAACTGCGCCGGGATGATCTCGACCATCGGCACAAAACGCTGTGGCACATCATCTACAGCGATCAATTGAACTTGGCCGCCTAACGTCCGCAAATCGTCGGCGAGATTCATATCGAGATCGCGCGTGGCCGGTTGGGAAGCGAACAGAATGGCGCGGAAGTCGGCGTCGACAACTTCCATAGGACCATGGCGAAAACTACCGGCCTCCATCGAAATGGCCGGAAATTTGGCGGTTTCATGAAACAGGAGCGCGCCTTCGTGAGCCGATGCGAGCGACGGTCCGCGCCCGAGGACGTAGACGGTCCGCTCCAGCGGCCACGGGTCGGCTTTTTCGCATTCTGCGATCATCTCCTGTACTTGTGCAATCGCCGTTTCCGCTTCGTCGTCCGGTGAGGCAAGCAAGAGCAGCGCCAGCATGGATCCGGTATACGACTGAAGCGCTACCATCTCGTCGTGTCGGCTGTTTACGAGAACGCAGTAGTCGCTCTCGCGAGCCAGGGTGCTGGATGGCCCGTTGGTTATACCGATCACCTTGGCGCGCAGCCGCTTCAGCACAGGCAGCAGTTTGACGGCTTCCACCGATTCACCCGACCGCGACACCACCAGCACGGTGGCCTCACGGCACATCTCTGACCGGAAGTGCAGCAGATCGGAGGTTTCGACGATCCAGCAGTTGAGAAGTTCGTAGGCCAGCGGCATGGCGGCGAAGAGCGACGCGCCCATGCCCGTGACGATTAGCCGCTCGGCCTGTTTAACGGCGACGGCAGCGGTCTCCAATGCCGCCCGGCCTTCCCCCATCTGGTAGCGCAGAACGGATCGCAGAGAGCCGGGTTGATTGCGGATGTCTTCCAACAGCCGAAGACTCATGAACGCTTTTTCCGCCACAAGTCGATGGGTCGTTTTATATCCGTCGGCGGCTGATACGGGAAAGTAATCTTGCTCCCGGCCGCAGCCGACGCATACCCGGCATACAACGCCTGCATCACTACCTTGCCATCCTCGCCTGTGGCCTGCAGTTCCTCCTTGCCGCGCACGCACCTGGCGAAGTGACGCATCTCGTGCGGAATGCCGTAATTCCAGTGCTCGTCGAAGACCGGCCAGCTCCAGCCAGATGTCGATGGCGCCTTTTCTACCGCGTAGCCATAGCCTTGCTCGCTATAAGTAGGCATGGCATTGCCCATGTGCAGATTCGCGTAAGTTACGCCGCCGTCGCCATAAACCTCGATGCGATCGTCCATGCCGCCGCGCTTGGCCCAGCTATCTTCGACCAATCCCACTGCGCCATTCTCAAACTCGATGATGCAGAGCGCTTCGTCGTCGCCGTCGGTTTTGTCGGCGTGGACGTTGGTTCCAAGCTGGCAGTAGATGCTTTTGATGGGCGAGCGGTTGACGAACCAATAGCAGAACGCTATGCCGTGACAGCCTAGATCCATCAGCGCTCCGCCACCCGCCAGATCCATATTCCAGAACCATGGACTGTGCGGACCGAAGTGCTTCTCGCTTTGCTTCACCAGGTAGACCTTGCCGAATGCTCCCTGATTGGCCATTTCTTTCGCCTTCACGTATTTCGGGGTGAAGAATAGTTCCTCGGCGTAGGCCAGCAGCACGCCTTTCCGCTTGCAAACGTCGATCATCTCGTCGGCTTCGTCCAACGTCATGCACAAAGGCTTCTCGCAGACCACGTGCTTGCCGGCGTTCGCGATGTCGATCGTCATTTGGGCATGCAGCGCGTTCGGAGCGGTGATGGTCACCATCTCAATATCGGGCTCCTTCAGCATTTCCTGATAATCGGTGAACACCCGCGGGATCCCGTACTTCCGCGCGAGTTTCGCGGCGTTACCCGGCGTGGGCGATGCGACCGCGACCACCTCAGCCTCTTCCGGCATGATCTGAAACGATGCGGCATGAATATCCGCTTCAAACTGCGACCCGATAATGCCGACCTTCACTTTTCCAGAATTCATTCGTTAAAGGCTCCTCAAATCCTCAAAGATAGCGATTCAATTCATCGACCACATGCTGGACGCCGGCGAACGGATCGCCCGGTCCTTCGTACTCGATCGAGAACACGCCATTATATCCGGCGGCCTTCGCTGCTTGAATCGCATCCGGAAAATCGAAGGCGGTTTCCTTGCCTTGGCTATCGAATTTCAGGCCTTTGGCATGCGACACGGTACGCGCGTATGGATACAGAAGGCGCAGACCTCGCTTGCGAGTTTCTTCGTCCGGAAAGTTGCCCATATCCGGTAGCGCGCCACAGTGCGGGCCGGCCGCATTGAAGATCTTAACCAGGTCTTCGGGATGTTCCGATCCGACTCCTCCATGGTTCTCAATCAGCACGTACATATTCTTCAAGGCGGCATAAGAGGCCAGCTTTTTGTAGGCTGAAATGGTGGGTGACAGATCGGCGCGGTTAATCTTGCCCGGATCGCAGCGGACTGATTTCGCGCCCAGCGCCTGGCCTATGTCGATCCACTTGCCCGAGGCTGCGATCGCGATTTCCCGCATTTTCACGTCTGTGTCCGAGAGGCCGCCGCCGGCCCAGAGTTCCTCAATATCGACCGGGATGTTCACCAAGTGCGAGTGGGCCCGGGCCAGGCTGGCTTTAATCTCCGAGAGGTAAGACGGCAGCACCGACTCAAAATGCGGCGCCACCATCTCCAGTTGGTGTACTCCATAGCGATCCGCAATCGATTCGGGGAATTGCCTTAAATCCCAGGGTTTTCCCATCGGTCCGGCCTCTTGGTCGTGAGTCTTGGTGAAGAAGTTATGGAAGCTCCAGCTGGAGATTCCGATGCGATTGGATTGGGCTTTGTGGCCGGCGGCCCGGAGTTGAGAAGCTAGCGCAGTCTGGATAAGAAAAGTTCGGCGGTTCATTGTTTGTCACTATATCTTTTTTTAAATTGAGCCCAATAATCGCTCTTTACACCAAAAATCCGCGAACCTGTCCTATTTTTGTGGTTCAGCAATTTGCGGATCGCGATATTTCCCGCTTATCTCCTGTTCCAGTTTGCTATCCGTTTCCTGGTGCAATTTGACAGTCGCTTGAAGTTCCACCAGCGCTTCCGCCTTGCGTCCCATTTCCGTCAGAACCCGCGCGCGAAAATAATGCACGCTGGGACTCTTGGGGTCGGCCTCCCCCGCCGCTTGCAGATCCTTCAACGCCCCCGCGTAGTTCTTCTCCTGATTGGCGATTTTCGCCAAGCCATACCAGGAGCGCGCCAGCTTCGGGTTCAGCTGAACGGCTTTTTCGAAAGCCTTCTTGGCCTCGCTGATCTCATCCTGCGACGCGCAAACTGCGCCGAGCTGATCGTAAGTGTAGGACACATCCGGCTCCAGCGCGATGTCTTGACGAAACTCCAGTTCGGCCTTCGCCAGCTCATGCCGGCGGCTGTAGATTACGCCCAGATGATAGTGCAGCATGGGCAGCTTGGGGTCAGCCGCTGCCGCTTTCTGAAGTTCCTCCAGTGCCTGGTCGTCCTCGTCATGGGCAAGGTACGCTTTGCCCAACAGCAGATGGACCGCCGGAGAGTTGTTGCCTATTTCGAGCAGCCTGGTGAGAGCGCGCCGATCGAGATCCGCGCGGCCCGCGCTCGCCGCGGACACGGAGAGCGCGTAGAGATAAGCGATATCGGAATTGGACTGATCCCACAGCGGCTCCAGCATGCGTGTGGCATCGGCATAGCGCAGTTCGAATAAGTAGCAGAGGCCGAGCAAATGCCGCGCCTGCCCGGAATCCGGTTGAGCCTTCAAAACAGCTTCGAAGGCCGGAATCGCCTGCGCGTAAGCGCGCTGCCGATAATACGCGAGCCCGATGTTCAGTTCGATCCCCGGTATTCCTGGAGCGAGTTTCCGGGCGGCTTCCAGTTCAGCCAGAGCCGGCTTCCACTTCTCCTCCCGCATGTAGACGACACCCAGATTCACCAGCGCCCCGACATCCGCTGGGGCACGCAACAGAACCTGATGGAACGCCTTTTCGGCGGTGGCCAGATCGCCTTGCCGCATGGCCCGCTCCCCGCTCTCGAACTCCTGCCGCAACTGAGCTTCCTGCGGCGAGGTCTGGGCCGCGAGGTTGATTGCCGCCACCAGGATTGCGAAACGCACGGACAATGAAGCACCCACGGCTCGAGTTTACAAAATCCGGTCTCATGTTGCGGGCGGTTCGCATTCAGACGTACAATGGCTCAACGTTGGTTTGAGAACGGAGAGGGGTTATCGATGAATCGAGTGTGGCGGCTTGTGCCGCTTTGCCTGTTGTCTTTAGCGGGCGTTTTCGCCCAGAACAGCAGTTCAATCACGGGAACAGTCCGGGACTCGTCCGGAGCAGTGGTTCCAGGCGCCCAGGTGGTGGTGAAAGATTCCGCCAAGGGAATTTCGCAAAACGCTACAACGAATAAAGACGGCGAGTATCTGGTTGGCGGGCTCGACGCCGGAACTTACAACCTGACGGTAACCAATCAAGGCTTCAAAACGTACGACGCCACCGGAATTATCCTGCGTGTTGCCCAGAAAGCGCGTGTCGACGCGACGCTGGAACTCGGCGCCGTCAACACAGAAGTGTCCGTGGAGGGAACCAGCGTGGCCCAGGTGGAGACGCAAAACGCGGAACTATCCGGGGTGGTGACGGGCAAGGAAATCAGCCAGATCGTCCTGAATGGGCGCAATTTTACGCAGCTGGTGACCCTGGTGCCGGGCGTGAGCAACCAGACCGGGCAGGATGAGGGAACGGTTGGTATCGCCGGCAATGTGAGCATGAGCATCAATGGCGGACGGACAGAAGACAACAACTGGGAACTGGACGGCGGCGACAACATGGATAACGGCAGCAACCAAACGCTGAACGTCTACCCCAGCGCCGACGCCATCGCGGAGGTGAAAGTACTTACGTCCAACTTCGGCGCGCAGTACGGACGCAACGGATCGGGAACCATCGAGACGGTCATCAAATCGGGCACCAAACAATTTCACGGAGTCGCCTACGAGTTCGTTCGCAACGACGATTTCAACGCTCGCAATTTCTTCCAGTCCACGGTGCCGGAGTACAAAAAGAACGATTTCGGTTACACTCTCGCCGGCCCGGTTTTTATCCCTCACCTGTACAACAAGAACAAAGACAAGACCTTTTTCTTCTGGTCGGAAGAGTGGCGACGGGAGATCGTTCCAGGGCAGACCTTCTATCAACAACTACCCTCCACCCAGGAGCAGATGGGAAATTTCTCGGATGTTTGCCCGGCTGCCGGAAGCGCGGTTAACACTATGGGATTCCCCGATTGTCCAGTAAACCCCTCCACCGGCAACTATTTCCCGAACAATACCGTGCCGATAACACCCACAGCCAAGGCGATTCTTACGCTTCTGCCGCAGCCGAATGTCGGAAGCGGAGCCAACTCCTATTACCAGGCGGCGCCCGCCCAGCCCACGCACTGGCGCGAAGAACTGGTCCGCATCGACCATAATTTCTCCGATAAAGTGCGGCTATTCGGCCATTTTATTCATGACTCCTGGAGCACCGTGGACGCCGTGCCGTTGTGGGGCAATGGCGCATCGTTCCCCACCGTTGGCACGAACTTCGTCGGACCCACGGTTAGCATCGTTGCAAACTTAACCGCCAACATCACGCCGACGCTATTGAACGAATTCACCTTCAGCTATACAACCGATCATATTTTTCTCACGGCGACCGGACCGGCCGCGCGTCCTTCCGGTCTCCCGATGACCGGGCTGTTCAACAACGGATTTGGCGGCTTATTGCCCGCTGTCGTGGTCGGCGGCGGTATCAACTACTTGCAGAGCGGCTTTAGTCTCGACACTGGTTATTTCCCGTGGGAGAACGCCAACCCCACCTTTACCTACAAGGAGCAGGTGAGTAAAATTCTTGGCAACCATAACATGTTTATGGGCGCGTACTATGTCGCCGCGCAGAAGAACGAAGAGAACAGTCCCTATGTTCAGGGCGTCCTATCGTTCCAGAACACCTCCACGGTTACAACCGGCAACGCATTTGCCGACCTCTTACAAGGTGATATCGGCTCCTATACACAGACGAACGCGAAGGTGAAATATTATAATCGGTATAAGATTCTGGAACCGTATTTCCAGGACGACTGGCATGTAAGTCAGAGGCTGACTTTAAATCTCGGCTTACGAATCAGCATGCTAGGCACTTACTACGAGAAGTACTATCAAGCCTACAACTTCGAGCCATCCGCCTATAGCGCGTCGGCTGCGCCACAGATCGACACTACCGGCAATGTTACCGGGCAGGAAGGCGCCATCATCCCGGGAACGGGCAATCCCTTCACTGGCTTGGTGCAGTGCGGCAAGAACGGCACACCGCGCGGTTGTCTGGCCGGCCACTTATTCAATCCAGCTCCGCGATTCGGTTTTGCTTATTCTCCCTTCGGCAACGGCAAGACATCGATTCGCGGCGGCTATGGCATTTATTTCGAACACACGAACGGCAACGAGGGCAACACCGAAGGGCTGGAAGGCAGCCCGCCACTGGTGCAAACAGCCAACCAGTACAACATTATGGGCTATCAGAATATCGGCGGCGGGCTGGCATTTCCGCTCTCTCCCCGAGCCATTCCAACCAAAGCCATGTGGCCGTATGTACAACAGTGGAATCTCAACGTCCAGCATGAGTTCTGGCTTCACACGGTTATGAGTGTCGCCTACGTGGGGAGCAAGGGAACGCATCTCGGATTCCAGCGCGATCTCAACCAGCTCTATCCAATTTCCCCCTCCCAAAATCCATTCCTTCCCGGGCAACCACTCACCGCGTCGAACTGCAACAGCGGACTTGTGAATGGCGTTGCTCCCACAGGTCAGGCCGGTATTCAGTTCAACATCGCGTGCGGCGGCGACCCGAACCCTTATCGGCCCTATCTTGGTTACGGAAGTATCCAGCAAATCCTCTATGGCGCTAACTCTGTTTATAATGCCCTGCAAATTGCCGTACACCGTCACGTGGGCCGCTTGAGCTTGGATCTAGCTTATACCTGGAGTCACTCGATAGACGACTCCTCTGACTATGCCAGCGGTAACTTCGCCGACTCATACAACTTTAGATTGAATCGAGCCAGCTCCGATTTTGACCAGCGTCAAATCCTGAACGTAGGCTATGATTACGAACTCCCGTTTTTTACCGGTCACGGGCTGATGCATAAGCTCCTCGGCGGCTGGGAATGGTCGGGCCTAACGACTTTCCAGACTGGAACGCCCTTTAGCGTTACCGATGGGCTCTATGGCGCGGGCGTCGGTAACGGTTATGGTAGCGGCGCATATCTCAACGCGGTCAGCAACCCAAACTCGGTCCCGCAGAGCCTTCAGAATCAACCCGGCGTTGTCGGACCACTTCTCTACAATCCCGCTGCGTTCGTGGCGCCCCAAGGATTGACATTCGGAACATCGGGAAGGAACTTCCTTACGAATCCCTCCCGTACAAACTTCGATATGGGCCTGTTTAAGCAATTTGCATTCACTGAAGTTCGCAAATTTGAGTTTCGCGCCGAAGCGTTCAACGTCTTCAATCATACGCAGTGGGAGCCTTTGGGCAACACCAGCACCAGTTGTTTTGCTGGACCCAACAATTCAGCCGGCGACGCCAGTTGCCTGGCGGGCAATAACTTTCTTCGCCCTGGCGGCGCACACAATCCGCGCATTTTGCAGCTTGGGTTAAAATTCCATTTCTGAGTTATGAAAACCCTCATCGCCTACCTAACGATCGGGATGACGGCATTAGCCGGACAGACGCTTTCGAAACGGCTGATCGGCGATTACGGGTTCTGGAGCAGAACCCAAACGCCGCCTTACAGCTCCGCGCAAATTCCATTCAACAAGCTGACCCACATCAATCACGCCGGGCTTAGCTTTGTCGCCGATGGCAGCTTAGTCATTCCCACGGGATTCCTGGAACCCGAGTTAATCACCAAAGCGCACGCAGCCGGAGTGAAGGTATTGCTGTTGTTAGGCGGCGATTTCACCGGTCTTGAAACAACTAGCGGTGGCCCACAGGCTTTGGTCGGCAATCTGAAAAACTTCGCCTCAAAGTATCACTACGATGGCGTCGATATTGATTGGGAGTATCCCAGTTCGCCCCTGGACGCGACCACCTTTGTCAATCTGCTATCCGGCTTGCGCGCGGCATTCCCCGGTCCGGACTTCGTGCTTTCCGCCTATGTGGCGCCATGGGGCGGATCCGGTTACGCCTTTGGCGAGACTCAGCAGATAGTCGATTACTTCAATATCCTGATGTACGATTGCGCCGGCCCGTGGACCGACGATGGCCAACTGAACTCGCCGCTTTTCCCCGATCCAAATAATCCGGAACCCTACGAATGTTCTCCCGGGGGCAGTGTAGAGGCGGCGGTCAACCTGTTGCTGAACGAGGAACACGTGCCCGCGCAGCAGCTCACCATGGGGACGCCTTTCTATGGCTATGTCTACGAAAACGTAAGTGAATTGTTTGGACCTTGCGTTCACTGCGGGAATACGGTTCTATCGGAGAACTACGGGACCTTTTTCAAGCAGCGGATTAATCAGAACGGGTGGAAGGCTTACCTGGACCCTTATGCTTTGGTTCCGTACATGCTGCGGATCGACGGTAAGGCCGGCTACGGCACTTACGACGACCCGACCTCTACTTATAACCGGATCTGGTATTCGGTTTGGGAGCGCGGTTTGGGCGGTAGCTTCATGTGGTCGCTGGACGCGGATTACGACGGCCACAGCCAGGACCTGTTGGATGCTATGTATAGCGCGACTTTGGCGGGCAGCAAATAAAACGGCGGACGGCGGCGGTGTTGTCTACCGCTCGCTGACGCTCACGGCTCGGAAGCAAGGCGTATCAGCGGTACAACACTAGAGGTTAGCTCTTAATCGTCTTCGAATCGGAGTCCCAATAAACGGGCTTCTTACGGAAGTAGGACTCGTTCGCCATGTGACAGGCTATCGCGGCATGGTTGCCAAACACTGCATCCTCCGTCACTGGCTTTCTCGATCTCACTGCCTGGAAGAAGTTCCACAAATGTGGTCGCAGGTCGTCCCAATCGTTGCCGCGAAAAACCGTATCCTCCGAGATCGACTCCTGTCCAGGAGTCACCGCGTGCTCCTTATGCCACTGCTTTACGTATGCCGCCCGCATCGCGCTCGGGAATCCACCCGAGTAATAGCTGGGCGCGGTATCGACTCCCTTTTGCGGAGAGAGCCGCAGTTCCGATCCGGTCGCGTCCAGTATGCCTTTCGGACCCATGAAGCGCGCCAGTTCCGGAGTCTCGGTCCCGAGTCCTAACCGCACGTACACGGGAGTGCCGTGATAGTCGAATAGCACGGCGTGTAGATCCGGCATGTTACGGCCGTCTTTCCAACGGAAAATCCCACCTAGCGCCTGGGCCGATCTGGGCGGTTCGTTCCAGCCCAGCGTATACTGCATGCCGCTGAGCAGATGCACCATCAGGTCGCCGCCGACCCCAGTGCCGTATTCCTTCCAGCAGCGCCAGCGCGCGAAGCGTTTTGGATCTAGCGGAATTTTCGGCGTGTCGTTGAGCCAGGTGTCCCAGTCCAGATTCTGCAGCGAAAGATCCGGCGGCGGTGGATACTCCCACGCTCCGTTAGGATCGTTACGGCCCAAACTGAGTTCCACCATCGAGACGTCGCCGATGGCGCCCGCGTGATAGAGCTCGCGAGCTTTGGCGCACAGCGTGGAACTGACCCGCTGCGATCCGATCTGCACAATGCGGCTGTTCTTCTGCGCGGCGGCCACCATGTCGAAGCCTTCTTCGGCGGTATGCGACATCGGCTTCTCACAATAGATATCCTTGCCGGCGTTGCAAGCATCCACCACAACGCGCTTATGCCAGAAATCCGGGACCGCCGCCACGATGCAGTCGATATCCGGCCGGTCCAGCAGTTCCTGATAACGGCGCGTAGTGGGGAGCTTCGGATCGCCGGTGATCTCCCTGGCCAGCGTGTGGCGATCGTCGTACAAATCGGCGGCGGCCACGCATTGAACTCCCGGCAGTGACACCGCCGTCCCCAGCAGACCGGATCCCTGCATGCCGATCCCGATCATGCCGAACCTAATGCGATCGATGCCGGGCGCGCCTTCCGGTTCTGGAATCGGGTCGCCTTCCAGCAACGTGGCGCCGGCGGCCAGCAATGTGCCTGCGGCGCTGTTCCTAAAGAATTGACGGCGGGAAGAATTAGTAGTCATGGTGGCTCACTTCTTAATGGGCTTAATCGCGACTTCCTTGAAAAATACAATATCGTTGTCACTATGATTTTGAAGACCGATGTATCCCCACATAGGACGCAAACCGCGCAGCGGCTCGAAATCAAACTTCATGGGCGGTACGGGATTTCCCTCGGTGTAGTCGGTCACCTTCACTCCATTGAGAGTCACTACGGTATGCGGCCCATCCAAGGTGATGTCCATGGTGTTCCACTCGGGACCAGGTTTCCACGCCTTCGCGAGAGGTTTGGTAAGCGAATAAAGCATACCGGTGGAATGCGTTTCGTCCTCCGGTGGTTGGGAGCGCTCGGGATGGTTATCGATCTGGACCTCATATCCATAGTGAACCGGCATCCACGGCTCTCTAGGCTCCAGCGGGATGCGGATAAAGACGCCTGAATTGTCGTTCTCGTCGCGCATGCGGTACACGACGTGGATCATGCAGTTGCCGACTTTGCCGGCGGTCCAATACAGCAGTCCCATTCCTCCGTGGGTATGGATCAGCCCGTCTTCGACGGTCATGCCACCGGGTCCGACGTGTTTCCAGCCGTTAAGATCCTTGCCGTCGAAAATCTGTTTCCAGTGGTCCGGATCGCCTTGGCACGCGTTCTGGTCGCCGGCGGCGTAGGCGCCGAAGGAAAGAATGAAGAACAAACCGAGTAACTTAGTATTCACGATAGGTATGTTATCAAGCTTCCGAAGCTGGATGGCGGTCGCCGCTTATTTAAGTTAATATGAACGTCTGAGAAGCCTCCGATTATGGCTGCCGTCTGCAAGTGGGTCATCGGCGCTGGGCTGCTCTGCCACGGGCAAACCGCGCTTCCGCCGGATCTCGCCGCGCTGGCGAAAATCAAGGGCAAGGTGGCTCAGAATCTTAAGCAACTTCCGAACTTCACGTGCACCGAAACCATTGAACGTTGGTGGCAAAGGCAGTCGGATCATAGGCCCCAGCCGTTAGATACGGTTCAGGTGGAGGTCGCTTACGTGGACGGCAAGGAGTTGTTCGGCCGGCCGAAGGTGGGAAGAATCGACCAGCCGGATATTCAGAGGCTGGTGCAAGGCTCCATCTCCAAGGGTAGCTTTGCCACCATTGCCGCAACTACCATCCAGGGGTCTTCCACGATGTTCCATTATGAGGGCGCGGGCGAGTTGAACGGCCATCCGGCGGAGCTTTTTTCGTTCCGTGTCGGAATCCTGGGAAGCGGTTATCAGATTACAACCGCCTCTGGTAGAGCCCAGTCCGGCTATCGCGGCAGGTTCTGGACCGACCCGTCCACATTCGATCTGATGCGATTCGAAATGGCGGCTGACGACATCCCACCGGTCCTCGATCTGGCCTCGGCCAGCGAGTCTATCGACTATAGGCGCGTCGTCGTGGGCAATTCTCGCTTTCTGCTGCCCCATGTGTCGGAACTGAGAATGAAGGACATCCGAGGATATCAAGTGAGGAACCTGACGACGTATCAGGATTGCCGGCAGTTCGTCGCCGGCTCCACATTATCGTTCGAGGGCGCCGATTCATCTATGCCGGCGCCCGGGTCGCCCGCTGATGAATCGAAGCTGCCGGTTGATTTTACGGTGCGGATCGGCTGGGACACGGCGATTGACGCAACCAATCAGGCGGGCGATTCGGTCTCGGCCACACTCCTCGAGAACGTACTAATGAATCAGTCCACCGCCGTTCCGAAAGGGGCGAAACTCTCCGGGCACATCCAAAGCATCGACAAGCAAGCCGCTGGTTTTGCCGTGAAGATGAAGTTCACCTCGCTCGATTTCAAAGGTGTTCACTTGGATTTGGAACAACGACTCTGTGAAGTCTCGCCGATCGGCAACGCCACGCTGGCCCCCGGTGGGCAGTTCCTTCTTCGCAGCCGGCGTTAATGTGTATGCCGCGGATCTGGTTCGCCATTCTGACGCTGGTTTCCGCCGCTATGCCGCAAAGCCCGGATGTGCCGGAGGTTCGTGCCCATCAGACGGAATCGTCCTTCCGCATTCGCGCCGAGACTAATTTGGTTACCGTGCGAGCGGTGGTGCGCGACACCCATGGTCATACTGTAGGTACTTTGAAGCGGGAAGACTTCCGAGTCTTCGACAGCGGCAAGCCGCAGGAACTTTCCGGGTTCACAGTGGAAACAGGCGTCACATCCCCCGCCACTTCCCCTAGCATCGCCGGCATCGCACAGCCCGCCGTTCCACCCCGCGCACCGCAGCGATTTGTAGGTCTGTTCTTCGACGATCTACACATGGCGACGGAAGATGTCACGCGCATGCGCAAGGCAGGCTCGCAGTATCTTACCGGCCTTATAGACGCCGAGGACCGCGTGGCCATCTTTACGTCGTCACGCAAGGACGAGGTGGATTTTACGGCGGATCGCGATCGGCTGCGCGCCGCCCTGTTGCGCCTGATGTCGCGGTCGCGCACCATCACGCTGGCGAACCAGTGTCCGGCAATCGGCGAGTATCAGGCCTACCAGATTGCTCAATTGCAGGATGCCGGCGCTTTGGAAGTTGCAGTGGCTGAAGGATACGAATGCAACTGCAACGGAGCGGCCAACCCAACCGCTCTCTGTGCGGACGATCAGGTGCGAAGAGCGAGGATAGAAGCCGCACAGATCTGGAATTTAGCCGACCTCCAGTCACAGGATGCGCTGGACGCCACGGTTCAAGCGATCCGCCGGTTGGCCGCGATGCCTGGACAACGCACGCTGGTATTAGTTTCGCCCGGGTTTCTGACCACTGGCCAGACTCGCGCCGTGGATTCCATCATCGAAATGGCGGTTCGTCATAACGTGGTGATCAATGCGCTCGATGCCGCCGGACTCTATACCAGGCCGATGCGCGATTGGTTGACCGGTGCCAACCTTGCTTTGCGTGTTCAGAAGGACGGAATCGAGAACGCGGCTTTGAACCTGCAGCGGGACGTGCTGGCCGGTCTTAGTGCCGGAACCGGCGGCTTCTTTTTCCAGAACAGCAACAACTTCGACCAGGGATTCCGTGAAACGGCGCAGGCGCCGGAGTCTTACTACATGCTGAGTTTTACCCCCCGCGATGTGCAGTTTGATGGAAAATTCCATCCGCTCAGAGTCGCGTTGAACACCGGGGCGCAGTTGCGGGTGGAAGCTCGCCGGGGCTACGTGGCGTCGACGAATCCGACTTCCGGCGTGGAACTGGCGTTCTCCCAGGAAGAGCTGAAAGGATTGCCGGCTGAACTGACGACGCATGTGGATACGGCGGGTGAGGTGTTCACGCTGACCGTGCGCATCCACGTGGACGTGGGGCAACTGCATCTTCGCCAGGACGGCGGCCGCAGCGTGGACACGTTGAAGTTTGAAACCGTACTGTTCGATCGGGACGGCAAGTACGTTAGCGCGAAAGACCAATCGCTGGAGTTGCATCTTAAGGACGATACTCTGGCAAGGCTCACCAAAGAGGGCATCAACGCCGTGACGAAGTTCCAGGTGGGTCCGGGCACTTACCGCGTCCGCGAAATTGTACGCGATACGGAATCGAAGGAAGTAACCGCGCTCAATGCCAATGTTCAAGCCGCGCGTTAGCTCGACTTAAAGTCCACCGCCGCAGCCGGGCGTTCATTTACTTCCAGGCGGAAGATGTCCGGCCGCGCATAATGGCCTGTCGTATCCAGGTCGTACTTGCCTTCGGCCACTTCACTCAAGTCCACGTCCGCCGTTAGGATGCCTTCGCCGTCATAGCAAGGACCGGCCAGCACCTGTCCCAGCGGGTTTACGATCGCGCTTCCGCCTTGGATAATTACCGTCAGGGGATCGTTGCCTTGCATGGGCTGGTAGTCGGCGGGATAAGCTTCGCGGCGGACAAACTGACAAGCCGACAGGACGAAGCAGCGGCCTTCCATGGCAATGTGGCGCATGGTGGGAATCCACGTTTCGCGATCGTCGACGGTGGGCGCGCAATAAAGTTGAACTCCTTTCGCATACATCGCCGTGCGCAGCAGCGGCATGTAGTTCTCCCAGCAGATCACCGCTCCGATGCGGCCCAGGGGAGTGGCCAGAACCGGCAGAGTGGAGCCATCGCCGAAGCCCCAGATCAGCCGCTCCATTGCGGTCGGCATCAATTTGCGGTGCTTGCCGGCAAGAGTTCCATCGGGCGAGAAGAACAAAACCGTACAATACAGCGTCCCGGCGTCACGCTCGATCACCCCGATTACAAGCCAGACTCCATTCACGCGGGCGCTTTCCCCGAGCCGGTCGGTGGCCGGTCCCGCCACGTCGATCGCGCCTTCGAAATAGCGTCGAAACCACGCGCGCCCTTCAGGAGTGCGGGAGCCCACGCGCGCTCCGAAATCGATCCCCTTGGGGTAACCTCCGACGAACGCTTCCGGGAAGACTACCAACTTGGCGCCTTGGCGGGCAGCCTGCGCCGCCAGTTCCTCCGCCTTGGTCAGCGTCTTCTCCAGATCGAACGGGAAGGGTCCCGCCTGCACTACCGCGACTCGAATGGGCTCCATAGCTGAACGCATGGTACACTTTCCTGCCATGTCCCTGCTACTGAAAATTCCTGAGCTACTGGCGCTCGGCTGCCTGGCGGCGTATGCGGCGGATGAGATGACTCTCTATGAGTTGCTCCCGCCGGAAACGCACCAGTTCGCTATCACTTACGACGTCACCGCCACGAAAGAGGGCGCGCCATTCTTTCTCAATCCCATCCGCAAAGGATCGGTGGCAACAAAAGAGCGCGTGATTGAGCGCAGCACCGGCGTAGCTCTGGAATTTGAAACCGTAAGCGGCCAGGACAATACAGACTTCATCAAAGTGCATCTGCCCGCGCCGGTGCCGAAAGGCGGCGAGACGCGCATCCGCATCTTCAAAACATACGCCGATGCGAAATCGTATTACGTGAAAGATGGCGTACTGGTCTTCGATCGCCCATTCGGCATCCGGCGCGATGTCGTAGTGTTGCCTGCCGGTTGGGAACTTACCGGCAGCGCGTCGCCCGGAATCGTATCGACGCAGGAGGACGGGCGGATGCGCATCAGCTTCCTGAACGACCGCGACGATCAATTGCCGGTGAAGATCACGGCGCGGAGGCTGCCATGAAATATTGTTTTTTGCTGGCGCTGCCTCTGCTGATGTACGCGCAGGTGCATCGCGCCGAACAGTCGCTAGAAATTCGCTACTGGCTACACGATCCCGATACGCATCAGTTCAAGATCTCGCATGACTTCACGATCGAACGGGCCGGACAGAAATACGTTCATAGCTTCGTGCGCAAGGGGAGCGAGGTCTCGCCGGACGCCCGTATGATCTGCCTGGATACCGGCAAGCCGTTGAAGACTTATACCGTGAAAGGCAGGGACGTGAACGCGCTGGGCTACTATCCCACGCCCACGGATCCGGATTCGGTGGTGGTGCAAGGCGATTTAGAGAAGCCCGTGGGCGAAGGACTCTCCACCCGCATTCGCGTCGAAGAAACTTACACGGACCCGGTGGGCTACACGGTAAAGACCGGTGAGTTGGAATGGACCCGCACGCTGGGAAGGCCGTTCAACCAAGTGACTCTGCCGGCAGGGTGGAGGCTGACTTCGGTAAACACACCTGCTATCATTTCGCTGGATGAACAGGATCGGGTGATGCTTCGGTTCACTAATATTCGCAACGATCAACTGGCAGTAACCATTCGCGCCAGGAAACGTTAAGTTTGACCTTACCGGGTGTCTTACTTAAACGAATAAGTCGCGCCCGCCGTTAGCTGGAAAGAATTCTTCTTGAACGCTGGAGGCGGGTCGTTTAAGAAATTATCGACCGCCCCTAACGTGAATCCAAACCTGTGATACACCGGGAACGTAACTCCAGCGCTCGTGAAGGCGGAATATGCCTTCGTTTCGTTCCAAGACGGCGTCACGCCGCCTTGCTCGTTTAACGTGACCCCGTGCGCGAATTTGCGCGTGTAAGTCTCACCGAACACTGTTCCGAATAGCTTCTTGTCAAGCGTCGAATCGTTGAAGCTCTGGTCGATGAAGTTCGCGCTCACCTTAACATCGAACTCCTGGTTGGCCGTCTTCACGACCACGAATCCTAATCCTCCGCCATAGCTCTGCTGCAGTTGCAAGCCTTGCGAGAAGCTGTGATCGAGAGCGGCGCTTCCGAAACCGAAGAAGCGCGGGTTGAGGTACCAATCTTGTTCGGCGTCGAAGTGGAGCGTAGAGGTTTTCACAGTGGGCACGCCGGATTGCGATATCTTCCCGTAGGCATCGTTGAAATCGAAGATGGTGCGGCTACGAAGATCGACCCAGTTCTCGCCTGGATCGGACCGCACCAGATTCAACGCGCCCGTAAACGTCTCATTGGTCTGCGTGGAGTCGGTGAGTGAAACTCCCCCCGTCGCTCCGCCCTTCCATCCCTCTATGAACGTCTGGCGGTGAAAGGCATGCTGGAACGCGCCTTCGTCGACCACGTTGGCTAGATTGACTACCGCCATGGTTGTGGGCGTACCTTGAGGACCGGGGCTCACCTGAATCTTCTGATCGGCCGCCGAGACGGTACCCTGCGGGACCTGGGAGGCATCGTTCAGTTTGCGCAGGATCACACCTTTCGGAATCGCCGCGAACTTTCCGGATGTATGCAGTTCCTGTACTTTGCTCCAATCGACGGTCACGTTCCCCACGATGTCGCTTTTGAACACCAGCGCGGCGCCCGTGGCGCTCTGCATATGGCCAATCAGTTTCTCGCCATCGGTCAAGAGGAGAACATCCGGTTCCGGCTTAGGAGCGCCTTGGGCAAATACAAATGCATTCGAAAGTAGACAAAGGAGCAGCGCTGTACTTAGACACTTCATTTTTTTCATTTCGTATGCAGATTGCTTACCAGAGTTGTGGGGGTAGCGTTTACAACGCGATGCGGCTAGCACTTGATCTTAGCACTGAGAGCGGGTCTTAGCGACGAGATTGCCTCAGGATCGGTTGGCCCGGATATGTGGACTGAATCAAGCTCTTACTCACCACTGCAGTCCCGTGGACGATCACGTACGGTATGCCTTCCGAATACTGAGCCGGCTTTTCGAAGGTGGCCTTATCGACCACCGTCCGCGGATCAAACACTGTAATATCCGCGTCCGCACCCACCGCGATCCGGCCCTTGTTGGCCAAGCCGAGCCGTTGCGCGGGCATCCAGCTCATCTTACGCAGTGCGTCCATGAGAGAAAGAGCTTGCTGTTCGCGGACATATCTACCAAGCACTCGGGCGTAAGTCCCGGCCGCCCGCGGATGCCCCTTCCCTTGATCGAGGATTCCATCGCTGGCGATCATCACTGACGGATCGGCCACCGCAAGACGCGCGATCTCTTCGGGGATGCCGTGAATCATTACCATCCCACCCTGTTTGCGGTACTGGGCGAACGTTTCTTCCGTCAAGCGCTCACCGGTGGCGGCCCATTGTAGATCGCCGTAGCCGATGTCCCCGAGACGCTGTTGCCAGCCTTTCTCGAAGATCGCCGAACTGAGATCGGTCATGCCAGCGGTGTAAGGATAAGCCTCGGTGGTCACGTCGAGGCCCCGTGCCGCAGCGCCTTTGACGAAGCGCAGGCAAACCGGCGTCTCGCGCAAACAAGTGCTGGTGATATGGACGATATGCAGCGGCGCACCGGTGGCGGCGGCGTCCGAGATGACCTCCTGGATGGAATCGATCGCGCCTGGTTCCACTGGCCCGCTATTGCGCATGTGGACGAAGACCGGCGCTTTACGGTCAGCCCCGAGTTGAAACAGATTCAGGATCTCCTCGCGGGTGGCGGTGGGGATGTAGGCAATGCCGAGGCCGATACCCAGCGCGCCGTCGTCCAATCCTTGACGCACCAAATCGAGCGTTTCGCGCACCTGCTGGGGAGTCGCTGCCTGCGTCACCGCCGCGTCTCGCGGCAGCAGTTTGCCGGTGTCGTGCATCACGGCCATGCGCGCCGGGATGTGCCCGGAGGTTGCGCCGAAATTGATCAGCGATTTGCCTTCGCGCTCGGCATACCAGGGGCGCACCGGATTCACGCCGACTTCCAGTTCCAGCGCGGTCGTCACTCCATCCCGCGCTTTGTAGCCGTAATTCTCGGGCGTCTGTCCGTGCGAGTGCAGATCGATGAAGCCCGCGGTGACGACCAATCCGGTAGCGTCGATTGTCGCGTGTCCTTCGAGCGGCGACTCCGAAACCACCTCGATTTTGCCGTTGCGAACGCCGACGTTGCGGACGGCATCGAGACCGGACGCGGGGTCCATTACGCGGCCATGGGCGATCACTAAATCGTATTGTTGGGCTATAAGCGGTGCAGTCAGCATGAATAGGAAGGCTTTCATCAGTGATGATTATAGTTTGCGACGACTGATCATCCGTCCCGGCGCAATCGGCGATTGTATTCTGGCGATGCCGGCGATGGAGTTTCTGAAGGCCGATTACACGGAAGTGTGGGTACCTTCGCCAATGGTTCCGTTGATTCGCTTCGCGGATCGAGTGCGGTCGATTGCCGGCACGGGCTTGGATTTGTTAGGTCTGCCGGATGTTGAGCCGCCGCGCGGGCTGGTCGAAAAGCTGCGTGGATTTGATTCGATCGTTTCCTGGTATGGCGCGAAGCGCGAGGAACTGCGCCCAGTGCTGGATGCGGAGTTTTTACCGGCTCTTCCGGGACCGGACAATCGCGAGCATTGCGCCGACTTCTTCGCCCGGCAGGTGCGTGCGCCAACGCCCGCGATACCGCGGCTTCCAGGGATCGAAGCGAGCGGCAATGACTTTGCGGTGATCCATCCCTTCTCCGGCAGCCCGCGCAAGAATTGGCCTTTGGAGCGGTATCGCGAGCTAGCTGAGCGGTCGCCGCTGCCGGTGCGGTGGTGCGCCGGTCCCGAAGAAACGCTGCCTGGCGCGACGCGAATCGACAACCTCTGGGAACTCGCTTCGTGGATCGCCGGCGCGGGCGTTTACATCGGCAACGACTCGGGCATCACTCATCTGGCTGCTGCTACCGGCGTCCCGGTGATCGCCATCTTCGGCCCCACCGATCCTCCCATTTGGGCTCCGCGCGGAGAGAATGTACAAGTGGTCCATGGCAACTTAGAAGACGTCTCCGTCCAGGAAATTTGCGATAAGATTGGCTGGACATGAAGACGAATCGGCGATCGTTTATAGGCGCGGCGCTGGCCGGAGCCGCCCTTCAGGCGCAATCGGTGCGCGATTATTCCAGCCACAATCCCACCCGTTATCCGGATGAAGACATCCTGGTGCTTGACAAGCGCTTCGCGAAGTACAAGGTGGGCAATGCAGCCATTGAGCGCGTGTGTACTGGAATGCGTTGGGCGGAAGGTCCGGCCTGGAACGGCGCCGGCCGCTATCTGGTGTGGAGCGATATCCCGAACGACCGCCAGATGCGCTGGCTCGAGGAGGACGGGCACGTCAGCCAGTTCCGCAGCCCATCGAATTACAGCAACGGCAATACGTTCGACTTCGAGGGCCGGCAGGTTAGCTGCGAGCACAACACGCGCCGCGTGGTTCGGTATGAGCAGACGGGCAGCGTCACAGTGCTGGCCGATAGGTGGCAAGGCAAACCGCTGAACGCTCCGAACGATATCGTCGTGCATCCCGATGGCGACATCTGGTTCACCGATCCGGGTTATGGAATTCTGGTCGCCTACGAGGGCCATAAGGCGCCCATGGAGATCAAGGAGGCGGTGTATCGCATCGATGGAAAGACTGGGGCGCTGAACAAGGTTGCCGACGATCTGTATAAGCCGAACGGGCTGTGTTTCTCGCCGGATTATAAGAAGCTCTACATCTGCGATACCGGCGCGACGCACTATGAGGCTGCGCCGAAGATCGTTCAGGTGTATGACGTGGTGGATGGTAAGAGTCTGAAGAACGGTAAGCGGTTTATCTCAACGGAACTCGCGGGTAAGGGGTCGGGTTTGGCGGACGGGATTCGCGCGGATGTCGATGGCAATATCTGGGCCGGCTGCGGCTGGGTGGGCGTGGGCTATGACGGCGTGCATGTGTTTGCGCCGGAGGGCGAGAGGATCGGCATGATTCTGCTGCCGGAGATCTGCGCGAATATTTGTTTTGGGGGGACCAAGCGGAATCGATTGTTTATGTGCGCCGGGCAATCGTTGTATGCGGTTTATGTAGAGACCCAGGGCGCGCACATAGCGTAAGGGTTCTGGGAGATAATCGCTGTATGGTGAAGTCGGTGGAAGGCGTATACCGCAACGGCAAGGTGGAGCTGAGCGAGCCCATAGCCGAGGCCGAAGGTTCGCGCGTCGTCGTGACATGGGTTGAAGAAGCGGGACCAATCGAGCTTAGCGACAGAGGCATCGACGAGTTTCAAGCCGCGGATCTGCGGCGCCGGCTAAGTTCCTTTGCGGAAGATTGGGAACGCCCCGAAATGAATGCTTATGACGAGCTACCATCGGGGTGACCAACCCGATACCGATCTCGACCAGACGGTTCGTGAATGCTACGCTTGGGATTATGTCGTTGCGGCCCGCCATCATCGTCATGGAGCCTGACATGCCAGAGCTACTGCTGGTGGTAGAGATCAGGGCGAATGTCCCGGAGCAGGAAAGTGACGACACTGAGTTGAAGTCGTACATGGTTGGCAGGAGTTGCCCTGTCGGCATGCTGGTAACTACAGAAAAAGTGAGTGTCTACCGCAACCGTTACAAGGGCTACACGCCCCAAAGCGTCGACATCATTGGAGGGTGCCCTACAAGTGAACTAATCGGAGCGCTACCCCAGAGGGCGCTCGCAGAAGCGGATTTGG
>Ga0302319_10002568_pt1 | contig 38972 bp, 28 predicted proteins | sample Bog_T0_2_FD_203319 | JGI IMG/M metagenome (GOLD analysis project Ga0302319, IMG submission 203319) | Peat permafrost microbial communities from Stordalen Mire near Abisko, Sweden - Bog_T0_2 | ecosystem: Environmental > Terrestrial > Soil > Wetlands > Peat | place: Sweden: Abisko, Stordalen Mire... | reverse complement strand
TGCAGGGGATTCGAGCCGTTTTCGTCAACTTTCCCGCCTTATGGGATGGCTGTGGCATGGGAACTATATTTAGGGCGACCACTAATGGAGCGATAAAAATACTGGCTTCATTTAACAACACAAACGGACCAAGTCCGCAACCTAGCGGCTTAATACAAGCCAGTGACGGGACTTTCTATGGCTCGATTTATTTTGGAGGCATAACCAATTTAACCCAACCCTTTGGCTGTGGACAAATATTCCAAGTGACGACCAATGGTATATTGACAATGCTGTTTTCCTTCAACACCACCAATGGAGCGAATCCAAATTCGCTGACATTGGGGAACGATGGCACTTTTTATGGCATAACTGGTGCAGGCGGGGTCGGGTTCCTTGATCAAAGCGGAGGGGATGGAACTATTTTTAGTTTGTCACTTGCGCCAGCCATTATTAGCCAACCCACAAGCCAGACAAATAGTGCTGGCGAAACTGTAACATTCTCAATCAGCGCAACAAATCTAATGGGGTTTGGCTATCAGTGGCAACGGTCTAGCACAAATATTCTTAATGGTGGCAACGTTTCGGGCGCAAATACATGCGTGCTTACCATCACAAACATTTCAGACAGCGATGCGGTCGATTATTCGGTCATTGTTACAAATGCGCTAGGGTCGCTCGGCAGTGTGACGAGTTCTATCGTAACACTCACGGTTCTTGACCCGCCCATCATTAACATCCAACCACAACCATTGACAGTGACCATTGGGCACGCCGCAAATTTTGAAGTTGTCGCTGCCGGTGCTAAATATTTGGATTATCAGTGGTTTTTTAATGGGACGAATTTAATTGGGGAAACCAACACACTGCTGGCCATCCAGAATGCTTTCCCAACCAACGCCGGGGTTTATACCGTTGTCATCACTAACGCTTACGGAAGCGTCACCAGCTATCCAGCCATGTTGGCGGTGTTGCCGTTGGATATTGGTGCGGCAACGCAGTTGACCAACGGTCAGTTCCAATTCAGCTTCGACACAGCTCCCGGTGTGTATTACGCAGTGCAATACTCAACGAACCTAACGCAATGGTTTCCTCTTGTTAAAATTGGCGGAAATGGAGTGCCGTTGAATTTGATTGACCCAGACACAACCGGCAACCGGCAACGATTTTATCGCGTTATCCTGTCGCCGCAATGATTAGGTGTAACAGTGCATCCAGGGATCGTAAAGTTAACCGATCCGGCAACTGTGCCGTCTGCCCCCAAAAAAAGCAAAGCCGCGACTATTTGGGAAAAGAAAGAAGAAACACTTCTCAGTGCTGTTTACCAGTGGGTCAGTTTATCTGAGCAGAGGTAAGTCAATTTAGTTGAGCGCCACAGCCACAACCTCGTTGAGCGTTCGCCCGGTGCGGGTGGCCAGGACGGAATCGGGTGTTTTGCCGAGTTGTTTCAATTCGGCAACCGTCCATGCCTCGCCGCGTTGGGTCTTAATTCGGCGGTTTCTCATCGTCGGAGATCGCATTTCTGATGCCCTCTCAATAGCCGGATGGCTTTTCATTCGCAAACCTTTTCGGTCGCCTTTCTTTTGCCTGGCGGAGGAATCACTGAACCATTGGCGGGTGTTGTCATGGGATACCGTCCGTGAACGAACTCGCATCGTGCTTGCCTGCCGACACCGAAACTCGATTAGGAGGTTCGATTGCTGTTCCCTCTTAAGAAAACGTTTTGTAACATATTGATTATGCATGCGTTACAATTTGGCATAATTTGCTATAAACTTTCCTCACCGTCGCCCAGTTTTCTTCCATCATCAGGACGCGCGCAGCGCGGATGTAAGGCTCTCCTCCAACGCAGAGGAAGGATATATATATGACAACAAATTGAGGTTCGGTCATTTTCCGGAGGTAATGGGCGGAGCCCAACCGGATTGAATCCACCCGGTTGGCCGTCAGCTTGATCGGCAATCAGGCGATCCAGGGTCTGCCGTGGGTTTAGGTTCATTTGGTTTCTGGCGGGATTTGTAGATTGTGGAACAGGATTGGGTGATCTTTTTTCATTTGAATCAGTTCGCCCCGATAGGTTGCCAGTTGCAATGCGACCTGCCTGTTGTGTTCCTGGATTTCAGCGTTGACTCGCCGGATTTGGTTTTCGTCATGCGCTAAACCAGCCAATAATAGGATGTTTGCTGCAAAGGACAGAATTAGTATTATGGGTCTTCTCGTCCGCGAGTGGGTGAATTTGGGTTATGGAAGTTAGTTTAAAGCCCTAATATTAGGCTAAAAATGGATTTTTACTGTTGCTGAAATCTGTTACGGTTGCCGGATGTCTAAATTATTGCACGGGCGAGAGTTGCGCGATGCTTATCGGTTCGCCGGATTTGTGCCTGCGGCCACCGTTCGCGGCGTCTTCGGGAAGCCGCTCGTGCGGTTACTGACATTGCGTCGCCGCCAAAAAAAACAATCTGTGGCATTTGTGGATTTCGGCGCCGGAGTTTTTACGATCAGAAGCCTCGCTTGGTCCGCGACTTGTCCTGTGGCGGACACACCCTCTATCTGGAGTTGTTTGTGCGGCGGGTAGCCTGTGGGCTTTGCGGCAAGGTAAAAGGCGAGTGGTTGGCCTGGTTGGCGGAAAATCCTTTTTACACCAAGCGTTTTGCCTGGCTGATCGGGCGGCGGTGCCGGGCGGCGACGATCAAGGATATGGCCCGCGAGTATCACTTGCATTGGGGAACGGTCAAAGAACTGGAGAAACAATATATGCGCGAACAATTGCGGCGGGCGGGCACCCCCGGACCCCAGGTGATCGGCATTGATGAGATTTCCATCCGCAAGGGGCACACCTATCGGATTGTGGTGAGCGATCTGCTGCGGCGGCGACCGATCTGGTTTGGCGGCACGGATCGCACGGAGGCGAGTCTGACGTTGTTCTTCGATGCGTTGGGAAAGAAAAAGTGCCTGGGCATTAAACTGGCGGTCATGGACATGTGGAAACCCTTTCGTAACGCCACGTTGAAGCAGGTTCCCGGCGTCAGCATCCTGTTCGACAAGTTCCATATCATCGTTCATCTGGGGGAGGCTTTGGACCGGGTGCGCAAAAGCGAATATGCCCGGCTCACCGGCAAAGACCGCCAGTTTATCAAAGGTCAAAAATACACCCTGCTTTCCCACCAGGCCAATCTCAGCTTGGATGGCCGTCGTTCGCTGGCCAAACTTCTGCGGGCCAATAAGCGCTTGAATACGGCCTATGTGCTCAAGGAATTGTTCGGTCAATTGTGGGACTACCAGAGTGAGGTTGGGGCGCGACGATTCTTTGAACACTGGAAGCAGGCGCTGAAGTGGCAGCGGTTGAAACCGTACGAGACATTTGCTCGCATGATTGACAAGCACTGGGCGGGGATTGCCGCTTACTGCCACCCCCAGAACAGGGTGGCGTTAGGTTTTGTCGAGGGCGTGAACAACAAGATACGCGTGCTCCAACGTCGGGCCTACGGCTTGCGAGACGAGGAGTATCTTCGCCTCAAAGTTCTTACCTGCATGCTGCCGGAACTTTAAACGAATGCGCCACCCACAAACAGAGCGGAGTCATCACGGACCTTCGACCGCAAGGAGGCGCGAGCTATGGCTCGAAGCCCGCCTGCCTGCTCGCTTAATTTGCTGCGGAATCGGGACAAAACCTCAAAATTCACCCACACGATTCCGAGTTGCCCCAGTATTATTTTGATTCTCATATTGGTTTTGGTCATTTCCATTTTTTATTGGCTGAGGGCGGCCCGATAAAATTGTTGGCTGGTAGGAAGGCTATTTGTGTAATTCCAACTGCTAGTTGTCAGCGTGTTTGTGGCAATCGGTGTCCATGTTTTGAGGTTGGCCGAAGATTGTAGAATGATTTTTTGGCCCGAAACGCCGTTGATTGTAATGGTGGCCAGGTTATTTCCGGATTTTTGGATGCCAAGGACTGGCGGCTGGATCATCGAAGTAATTTGTACCAGTTCAGGCGTATACAGGTAGCGGGTGTGCTCTCCATCGCTGATTTTTGCATAGATGGCATACGTGCCGGCGGGCACATTCGTTGTGCTCAGAGCCAAGCTTGAGTAGTAGCAGACGGATCCCGTTCCTGATGCTGGAGGTTGCACGGTCAGGACCGGGATGCTGTTTGAGTTGTATGGGTTAAAATCTTCGTCCAGGAAGACTTGCATGGTCAGGTTGGAGCTGCCGCCATATTGGTAGTACAAGGTGGTGATGATGGAGTTGTTTTCGGCAACGATATTTGTTCCGGTGATGTCGAATTTGATGATATTCGGCCAGGTGCCGTTGTTTGATGGGAGGGTAGTTCGGTTTTCGGAGGTTCCGGCACCCAGGTTCCAGTTTTGGTTGTAGCCATCGACGACTTGGGGATCACTCGGAAGACCTTCGGGATAATCGGTATTGGTGCGGTTGCCGCCGCCAATTAGACTGTAGAGAAATCCGCCGTTATAGCCGTAGTCTTCGTAGGGGGTCCACCAGTTTTGCCGCATTGTTGCATCAATTGGTACTGTTTCGCCGTCATCATTGTATGAAACGGGCGTGTTTAGGTTGATCGTCCCGTAGTACCACAGATGCACGTTTGAATGGTCTGGTGATGTGCTGACCGTGTCGTTATACCCCTCTGTCAGTTCTTCGGCATCCAGTTGTCTGACGTATGCGCCTGCCACTTGTTCGCCGTCTGGGTCGAGCAACCACCCTTGGTCCTGCCAGTAGTTGTCGGCGAATGTGACGTTTTGGTATGTGCGAACTGGCGCGTCTGTCGGGAACCCTATGTCATCGTTGCCGTCGTTATTAAATGGGTGTGGATCCAGCGTCGTGAGGTGATCAACCCAGACGCCGTTAGTGCCTAGAATCAGGCTGATTTGTGAAATTAAAGAGCCGCCGCGACTGTGCCCGATGAGGTGAATCGGGTATTCCGCCAGGGCATGTCCGTTTAGATCGGTGATTGTGTTGGTTTGTAAAAATACGTAGCTTGCCACGGCGGCAACTTTATATGTGCTAATGTCATATGGTTCATACGGGTCCAATCCTCCCGCCATTTGGCTCCAATCGAGTTTTACGATGATTTCTCCGGTATCAGTGTTGGTGGGGGAACTTCCGCTGTCACGTTGCCATTGGTAGTAGTAGTTACTCCCGTCAGTTGTGAGTTTTACCGTATAGATGGTGAAGTTTGTTCCAAGACCTGGATAACGCGATTGGAAGTAAATAGGAATTTGGTCAACCATTGCGGTGATCCATCCGGTAGTGTCACCGTCGTAACCGTGGGTGATGATTGTCACGCCGACGGCTTTGGTTGTGCATTGGGTTAATACCGGGCCTACTGCACAGGCCATGAGTATAAGAATTTTGGTGAGAATGGACCCAATTGCTGTTTTCCATTTTTGTTTCATTGTCTGGGTCGAATCAGCGGCTAAATGTTTCGCCTTGCTGGCGGGCGCGGCCCAGGGTTACCAGGGTTTCGAGGATTTCAGCCACGTCGGCGGGTTGGGCGCGCTTGAACTGTTTGGCCAGCTCGGCAGGGGTGGCAAAACCACCGAATTGATGGAGTGCGGTTTCCACCATTTTCACCCGGTCGGGCAAGGATTTAGGCCAGAGCGATTTTGCAGCGGGCGAAGGTTTGGGCTTCGTTTTCTTGGCGTGTTTGTCCAAGCGGGACGGCTGGGGCAACGGTAGTGTCAATTCCTTTTGGCTCGTGGCCTGATATTCCGGGCGCAGCCAGTGGATCACGCCGCGCTTTTCCTCAGCGGCGCGCTGAGCATTCAATGCAACCAGCCGTTTCAGAATTTCGGCGGTGAGGGCGTTTTCAAATTCCATTATCGATGCGATCAACTGCTCGGGCGACGCGTCAAGGATCATGTAACCGCCGCGTTCAAAATCGTAGATTTCACCACGGTGCGCCTTTTGCCAATGTTCGCACAGGTCTTCCCATCCGTAGGCGGCGAATACGGCGGCGTCGAGATCGTCGTGCAATTGCTTGAGCACGGAAACCAGCCCTTTGTCGTGAATCGCTCTCTCTTTATCCGTGAGCGGTTCACCGGACCGGACTTTTTCGAGAACATTGTAAAGGCCGGTGAGTGTGAGGCCATGTTCAGCCTCCTGCACACGCTTGCGGTGCGCATCCAGTTCCTCCGCCAGCTTGCGGATCGGCATTTTCTCCGGTTCGCTGCAAAGCGGGAAGGGAAACGGATCAAAGCAGCGTGTTTTATTGTAAACAGGCCGATCCTCCAGTGTGCCGCCGACTGCCAAAGCAAATGTGACGTGAATCCGACTGCTCAATACTCCAAGATGAAATGCGTCATCGGTCCCAAAAGCGATTAGACGATGCTCCGGTAAGATCTCGGAACTTAAGAATTCGAAAAGCCGATGTTTTGCTGTCTCTACCGTCGCAACAAAACGGGAAAGTCCTTTCGTCATCAACCGAACTTCCGGGCGCGATCTCCCGAATAGCCACCACTTTTCTCGAAATTGTTGGTCTCGATTTTGGTCACGCTCCGGCTTAACGCGAGTCAGTAAAATTTGAAAAAGGGCCGGGAACATTTGCCTGGCTTCTTCAAGGGATAGGCCGGTGAAGTCGATTACGTACATGTTCCGGGGCTCGTCCAGCAAATCTTTTCCGTTCCGAATTGGGCGTAATACCGCCGCAAGTCCACTATTCTTGCCTGAACCCAATGCTTTTGCTTCCTGCTCTTCGATAATGAATCCCCGCCCAGCTAACATTACGCCCATGGATGTCATCCCTTCATTCGATTTGAGTGAAAAGGCTGATGAAAGATCGGTTCCGGTGGTAAGATCAGCAAAAATCGTTCCAAGCTGTGACTTGAACGTAACCATTTCTGAGCCGTCTGGTTGGAGTTCTTCGTTGGTCACTTCTAGTAATTCACCTGGCAGGCTACCCGCCGCCCCAACGGTCATGGCAATACGCACCGCCGCTCCATCCGCCGTATCGACCCACGGATGATCGGGGATGGCAAAGAGCAGCGAAAGCGGTGGCACGGCTGACATCTGCGCCTGCACAACCCGACGGGCGAAGGTCTGGCGCAAACTGTTCGTGGTGATGAGACCGAAGCGTTTTACATCGCCAGCCCGGACAAGCTCGGCCGCTTTGTACCACCAATACAAAACAAAGTCGGCAGATTCCGGAACTTCGGGATAAGTCCCCCGAAGTGTTTCGGCATATCCGTCACCCAAGTCCTCCCGCAACCTCCCTTTGCCAATAAATGGCGGATTGCCGACGATGAAGTCCGCAGTTGGCCAGGAGGCAGGGCGCGGATTTTTATAGGTCAGCAGAGGCAAGCGCTTGGTTTCGTCTGGCACCAGGCGTCCGGTCACGAAATCGGTTTTCATACTGTTCCGATCCCAAGCGGTGAGTGGTTTTCCCGCCGGGTCAACGGCCTGTTGCGGTTCGCCATGGTATTCCAGCACGGCATCGCGGCACTGGATATTTTTGAAGGCGCGCAGAATCGGCTCCGGCGGGGTGCGTTTGCCGTGGAGTTTGAAATGCCATTGCAGGTAACCGATCCAGAGCACCAGCTCGGCGATGGACGCGGCGCGGGGATTGATCTCGATGCCTAAAAATTGATGGGGATCGACGGTTTGGGATTCCAACTCCAGTTTGAAATTTTCGCCGAACTGCGCGGCGACGTCGAAGACTTCGCCCTCCAGCACTTTGAGATGTTGCAAGGCGACGTAGAGAAAATTGCCGGAGCCACAGGCGGGGTCCAGCACGGTGATTTTGCACAAGCGCTCGTGAAAGGCGTTCACTTCGGCGCGCGCGGCCTTCAAATCATCGGCGCGGGCGTGGGTGAGGGCGGCGGCGCGAACGTATTCCCATTCCGCCCGGAGCGGTTCGACGATGGTGGGCAATACGAGGCGTTCGACGTAGGCGCGGGGCGTGTAGTGGGCGCCGAGCTGATGCCGGACATTGGGGTCCAGAGCGCGCTCCAACAAAGTGCCGAAGATGGCCGGCTCGACGTTCCGCCAGTTTTGGCGGGCGGCATTCTTGAGCAATCCCAATTGAAGGCCGTTAATGGGCAAAACGGTATCGTTCGCAAACAAGCCGCCATTAAAATGGAGCAGTTTTTTGCGCAACACGAGGGAGATGTCCTTGCCGGTGCCGGTATTCATCTCGCTGAACAATTGCCGTATGATTTTCTCGAAGCCTTCGCCGCTGGGAGGCAGGGATTCGAGTAGATCGGTAAAGCTGTTGTGCGGCAGCAGTTCAACATCTTCGGCGAACATGCAGAACAGGCAGCGGGTGAGAAATTGCGCGACAACCTCGGGCTGGTGTCCGGCGGATTCGAGAGACCGGGCAAGTTCGGCGAGGTGGGCGGAGACTTCGCGAGTGACATCGGCGGCCTGTTTTGCGGGATCGAGGGCCGTGGGATTCAGCCAGACGAGGCGGAGACGTTCGCGGATTTTTTCACCGGCTAGGTCCGTTAGCCGGATGCGGAACGTGCGCGGGTCGGGAAAGGGCAGATAGGCTTTGCCAGCCTGGGAGAAATCGGCGAACAATTCGAACGAGTGGCCAACATCCACGACGATGACGAAAGGCGGATTGTCGCCGGCAAGGGCGCGGACATAGCGTTCGGCCTGGCCGCGGGCCTTGATCATGGCTTCATCCCAAGCGCCGGTGCCGCGAACGGGCTGGGAATATTTTTTCGGTCGGAATAACCCGGCATCTTCGGCGGCCTGCTGGAGCCGCGAAGCTTCGGCTTTGGCCTCTTGAAATTGTTTGGATTCGAGGACGAAGCAGGCGCGCTTGTAGAGATCAATGCGTCCCTGGCTGGACGAACCATCGGCGTGTTGTTCGACGATCGGGAACTCGAAGAAATAACCGTTGCCGGGATGCTGGTCGGGACGCGGGATGTCCAGCAAGTCGCACAAGTCCAGCAAGAACGGCTGCGAATTGGATCGCTCGGAGGGGCTGGCGGCAGACCAATAAGTAATGAAATCCTTAACTTCCCGTTTGGACATTGCTGAACGGTAGCAAAAAGAAGGCCCAACCGGCAAGGATGGAACCAATTGTGGATCAACCACCAATTGAAAACCTTTGAGCTGCTTCTCCCAAATTCTTCCGGCCTCGGCCGTACGCACTCTGCTACACAGCCCGGACCTATCCTCGCACGTGAGCAACACTTGCCCTCACTGGGCTTTTCCTTTATCTGTGCTTTGGGGTTTCTAAAGTTGCGTGCTGCTGCAAATTGCGAATCAATTCAAGGCCTCGTTGTTGTCCGAGAATCAAGACGGTGAGTACCAATGAATCGGTCGCCGCTTCAACCGCAAAACGAATTATGCCCTATGACTCTCAAGACTGGAGATCGAGTCAGGCACTTATGCAAATTGGCCATTTTCAGCTAAAAACGACTGTATTCTTTTTGTATTCTTTTCTCCGGTCGTTTTGGAGCGGAACGCAAGAGAAGGGAAAAGCATTGAAGCGCGGCAAATGAAATGTCAATGATTCACAAAAACCTTGTATTTAATGGATATTGTGAGATTTTACCCTTTAAAGAAAGAATGGTGGTAGGTGATGGATTCGAACCATCGAAGGCAAAGCCAGCAGATTTACAGTCTGCCCCCGTTGGCCACTTGGGTAACCTACCACGGAAGGAAGGCGTATTAAGCCATACTCTGGGGCCAGTCTCAAGTTTAAAATCAGGCAAAAAGCAAAAGAAAAAATGCCAGCACGAGGTCCACGCGGAGGGGCAGGAGGAAACGGAGAGGGGATTTCACGCGGAGACGCGGAGACGCGGAGGGGAAGACGAGATCGGACAGAAACCGGAGGAAAAAACGAATCTTGATAGGATTGACGGGATTAAGCGTTCACCCCCTCACCCTAACCCTCTCCCGTCCCCGGGGCGAGGGGTCCGGGTCGCTGGCGATGCTGGGTGACTCAAGCCGGTTCATGAGGCAATGGAATCGAAAATCGGAAGAGGGCTTAAGAAGCCGCTCGCGAGGATGAAGAGCGGGAAGATGGGAAAACAAAAAAGGCAGGGATTGCTCCCTGCCTTTGTCGATCGAATATTGTGATTAGGCCATCAGCTTGCGCTTGATCAGGCCGAGGCCGGTCAGAACGCTGCCGAGGAGCAACACAGTGGAGCCGCCATCGGGCACGCCCTGGACACCAGTGACGCTGTCGATGAGGACATTGCCAGCCGAGGCGCCGACGGTGATATAATCACCGGCATAGGCGCTCAGGTCAACCGAACCGTCCGCCGTCAAGGTGGTGATCAGGTGCAAGCCACCCAAACCGGCGGTGGAGGAATAATAGATTTGAGCACCGTCCGGGGGCGTATCGCTGCCGATGAGGATGGACGTGATATCGAATGCCGCCAAACCGAGCAGTTGGATGTAACTTCCCTTGGTGATTTCGTTGTCATGCGTGGGATCGCTGGTCAAACCCAGGCCGTTTTCGTCGCCGCCTTGAAATTTGGCATAGAGGTTACCGGGATTGGCACCCAGTGCCCAAGCCTCGATTTGGGAGCTGCCTTCGGTGAAGGTGCTGCTGGAGCCGAGAGCAGTGTTATGGCCGTTTTCTTGGAAGGTGAACGTGATCGGCGTGGCTTGGGCGGCTGTGCCGAGCGCGAGCACTGCGATTGCTGCGAGTAATGATTTTTTCATATTTAATTGTTTGGTTAAATTCTTTTGATCGACAGAAATCTAAAAGCAGCCCTAATGCCAACGATATAAAAGGCTGTTGATTATTTACTATTACGTTAAAAATAAGGGGATTAGATCGTGGATATTTTTTCGAGGCGGCCAGGGACGCCGGGAAGGAACCCTGAAACTGTAAGATCCGCCGACGCACTTTACACTTTTAACGGTGTTCAACAAAAGTTGAGGTTCGGCCAACAATCGGCTGGCCGGTAGGGGGTCATCCGGGCGGATCATTTCCGGGACATCCAGGAAAGCGGTTGCAAAACACACAGTCCGAGGGGGTGATTTGCATCTTTTCCGCGTGTTGGTTTCGGATGAAGTATTTGTAAATAATTAATGAACAGCAGTATGCGTTATTTCTGGGGTCGTGGCATTGGGTGTGCTTTTAGGATGAAACAACCTAATAGTCATTATGAAAACGAAGATTTTAACCTCCGCAGTTTTTTTGAGCGTGACGCTCGCCGCCATGGCGCAAAAAAGCACGACGATCCCAGCGGTGCAGGCTCCGGCAAACAACTCAATTAACAAGGTGCAGGTCCCGGCGAACAATTCGATCAATACAGCACAACCGCCGGTGAACAATTCGATCAACCAAATTCAGACCGGCAATGGGTATGGGCAAAACAATTGGGCAAATCCGGGTGCAGGCAATGCGCAGAATTGGGCGGGCGGCGCCGCGAGCAATAACTGGTCAGGTCAGGGATATCCGGCGCAGAATGGCAATGCGGCCAACAGCCCCAATGCCGATAACAACGGGGCGCCCGTAAAGGGGATTGACGCGAACAGGGTGAATAATAATGGGAGGATACCACCCGCCAATGGAACGGTGAATCCAAACACACCCAATGCCGTCAACAATGCAGGTGGCATGAATGCGAACGGAACGGTGAATCCCAATGCAAACAATAACGGCGCCAATGCGTGGAATAATGGAAGCGTCATTACTCCCAACAATGGTTATGCCGGCACGACCCCGAACAATGGCTACACCGGAAAAACGCCCAATAACGGCTACGCGGGCACGACTCCGAACAACGGATATGCCCAGCCGAATGCCAATCTGAATACGGTGATCGACCCGGTGTCTGGTTTGCCGGTAAACCCGAATGGCAGCTACAATAATGGCGCAAATGGCACGGGGGGTTATGGCAATAACGGCAATTTGAACAATGGTTACAAGGGGAATGCAGCCAATAACGGTGCCGGGGCCAATGCGAATGCCGTTTCGCGTTATTCGGGAACCAACAACTGGGCGGGCGCATTGAAGCCCAACCCGAATTTAAAATAGACTAAAGGAGCCGCTGACGCACCGGAGAGGAGCGAGAATCCGGGCACGAAACGGTATGAGTTTGCCACAAAGCATCAGGAAACCCAAAGACAAACGAGTTTTTTGGACAGGAAAAACGGGATTTACCGGATTTTAAAAACGGAACAAGCGGGGCGGCAGGAATTTCACGCGGAGGCGCGGAGGCGCGGAGAGGAGAAGACGGGAATTTAACGATAGGAGAACGCTAAAGACCGCAACGGAATTCCGGGCCTTTCGATCCCGGCGAAAATTCAGAATAAACCACCGGCAGTTTTGTAATGGGCAGTTTCCCCGAGAACGCTTAGATTCAAACCATGGAAGATTTGCTCGTGGCGTTGTTGCAATTTCTTTTGGAATTTCTCATTGAGATCATCAGTTGGTGTCCTTTTGACTGGCCCGCCCAGTCGGCCTTGCAGGCGGAAAGTCTCACCGCTAAATGTTTTTGGTGGTTGGTGGGGGGATCAGCGCTGGCGGCCGTCTCCTTGTATTTTCTGAAGAACACTTGGATTTCATTTTCGGCATTGCGCATTGCCAATCTCGTATTGGCTCCGATCACGGCGGCGTTTTTCTCACAAGCAGTGGCTCGGCGCCGCAGCGGGCATAATCCCTCCATTGTCCCGCGCAATCATTTTTGGCAATCGTTTTGGTTTACGACGGGGCTGGTGGTCGTGCGTTTTGTTTACGCGGTGCGGAAATAAGTTATCCTCCAGTGAGGCGGTACAGGGCGATCTCGCCGCGGGCGTTCAGGACGGCGAATTCTCCGGGATGATTCGTGGGGACCACGCCCGCCGGCGGCGGTCCGGTGAACTCTTTGCGGGTTGATTTTTCCACTCCCCGATCGGTGATTTCGAGCAATAGCATTTGATCATCGGCAACGAGCACCAGGGGTCCGCCGGGGATAAAGGCGCCGCCGGTGGCGGTCAAATCGCGATCCAGTTCGATCAATTCGCTGCCGCCGACCCGGTACAAGGCTGCGCCAGTGCTCATCAAAACGGCGACGCCGGCGCGGGTGTTGGGGAGCGAAGGAACCAAGCGCGCCGCCGGGCTGGGTAACTCGACCTTTTGAATGCGATCATCGGCGGCGACGAGCAAGAGGCAATTGCCCATCGCCAGGGCGACTCCTTCACTCAACGCAGCGAGGCAGAGTTGGGAATCATCGGCGGGCGGGGTGTCCGCCAAAAGTTCGTCGGTGACATCGACAGTTTTTTGCAACCGGCCTTTTTTATCATAGTTGGTCAGGATGATCCGGTTTTCGGCCAGATGAACCGACCAGACGCCATCCGGGCCAAACGAAAAGCGGGAGGCTTGCGGGGGCAGCCATTCCGGGGTGCCGACGAGGCATTCCTGTTTATAAAAAACATCGGAGGCGGGGAAGCGTTTGATGGGAATTTCCGGCCGTTGAATCAGGGCGACGGCGAGCATGCGGCCTTGTTCGCCGGTGGGTTCAAACAGCATCGTGGCATGTTTGATTTCCGCGCCGGGATAATTCCAGGAGAGACTCTGAATTTCCCCCGCCCACACGCCGCGCACGAGCGTCAGATGTTTGCTGGTCACGCCGAGCGCATAGAACCAATGTCCTTCGGCGGCGAGTTGCAGCCATTCGATCTGGCGGGGCAGTTCCAATTGCCGGAGGTTCTCCAGCTTGCCCGCTGAGGCGGGCGGCGGATTGGCCTGGCGGAGGCGATTTTGGTTTTCCTGGAGCTGGGCCAGAAAACGGTTGGTGTCGCGGACGAGCATGCGGTCGTGCGGAGTCAGGCGAACCAAATGGTCCAGCAACGCCTTGCGATCGTCGGCGCGGAGCTGGGGGCGCTCGAGCTGGCGGGCAATGAGGACGCGGGAAAAATCCGCGGCCCGGTGGCGAACGGGCAGGTGCGGATAATTGCGGGCGGGATCGCTCAAGGCCCGGAGGAGGGGCAGCACGAGAGCGGGCGGCACGGGGGCGCCGCCGAATTGCCGGAGGCGGTTCAGGACAAAATCATGGCGGCCCAATTTGCCCAACATCTGAAAGGCGGTTTCGAGGCAGGTGGCGGCCTGGCCGGAATTCGGCCAGGCGCCGAGCAACACTTCCAAGGCTTCCTCGGTGGCGTTCAGGCGGTCCTGGAGGAGTTTGGCGGCCGCGAGCAGGTTTCCGTTGGCCCGCTCCCGGGCGACGAGTTGCCGCAGGATTTTGTGGGCCGGTTCGGTCTGGCCGAGGCGTTCATAGAGATCGGCCATTTCCGGCAGGAGGCCGAGTTTTTCATAGCGCTGAACGGCTTCCATGAGCAAGCCGCCTTCGGCCAGGCAGCGGGCGGCTTCGAGGCGGTTTTGCAAGTGATCCTCGTAGAGCATGGCGGCTTCCAAATAATGTTTGCCCTGCTTGAGCACATTGGCGGCGGACGCGAGGTCGCCGAGCAACTCCGCGTAGATATATGCGGCGCGGCGATGGCGGCCCAGCTGGGTTTCCCGGTTGGCCATGTCGCGGTAGCGACGGCGCAGTTCATTTTGGAGCGTCCAGGAAACCTGCCAGTAATCGGCGGAGCCGCCGCCGAGTTTGCCGGCGTTAAAGGTGGGGGAGCGTTCGCCTAATTTTCCGGAGGGCGGGGCGACGCCGCGGTGCGCGAAATCATTCATGGGAATGGCGTGGCGCAGGGCGGACTCCGGATCGGAAGCGAACAGGTCCAGCAGCCGGTGCAGTTCCTTGTGCCGGAGCTGTTCCAGTTCCTGGTCGACCTGCGCGACCTGTTTTTTCGACCAGTCCTCGGCGTGATTGAGCCAGGTTTTGCGATCGCCGGCATGCGGCATTTTTCCCAGGGCATTGGACAAATTTTTGGCGAGCATCTTCCGGAGGTTGCGGCGGGATTTGGCCAGGGGAGTTTCCTTGGGCTCATGGCGCGACGGCGGAAGATTTTCGGGCGGTTCGACGCCGATTTCCTGTCCGGCGTCGCCGAAGAGAGTTTCCCAGGAGGGCGGGGTGACAATCTGGATATCTTTCAGGCTCGGCAGCGGCGGCGCACCGGCGCGGGCGAGATTCCATTGTCCCGGCTGATCCGGCGGGGGGGCGAGCAAATGCCAGACGCGCAGGGTGGACTCCTCGTCAAAGCCGCTTAATCCCAGCGTGGGATGAAAAAACGTGGCGGTCAGGGGGCAGAGTTTTTGAATTTCGTCGTCGGTGACGGGCGGATACAACACGGCATTGGCGGGGATGAACAACCGGCCGGCGATCAAGACGCAGGCCATGCCGGCGGGCTCATTGGCGAGGGCTTCGGGTTTGGCGGGGACCAGGAGGAGGCCGGCGGGGGTTCGATCACCGGCGGAGCGCGGCACGAGGAACAATCGCGTTTCCGGCTCAGCGAGACCGCAGCGGATCAGTTCCGGCAACCAACCCGCGGCACGATCGCCCACGAGGAACCAGGCGGCCGGGGCGGCGTTGGCAAAGGGGCGATAGCGAAGCTGGAGCCGGACGTTCACAAGTGATCGAGAAATCTTTCCAGCGCGTGGAAAACCAACGCCGGTTCGGAGGCGTAATCCCCTTGAAAGAAAAACGAAGGTCCGCAGACCTTTCCGTCCGAAGTCCAGCCGGCCACTTCCTGGGCGGACAAGACGAGGGACACTTCCGGCACCTGGGGATTGCCGCTTTTCAGGTGCAGCATGCCATGGGTGTCAAACATCACGCGGCTGCCGTTGGGCCATTCGGCGGTGCGCAGGAAACAGCCGTGCGAATCCTGTTTGACGGGGCGGCCCAGCGAAATTTTTTCCGACAGGCGGGCCGGTTCTTCCGGCGCAATGTCGACGATGACAATCTTGTGGTCGGTGAGGGTGAGCTTGCGCCAGCGCTGGGACCGGCCGCAAATGGCCAAGCCGGCGGGCAGGACGGAAACCATTTCCGTGGCCCGGTAGAGGTTCCAGCCGGGGATGGGCGGCGCGGGATTCAGGTTGACGGCCTTGAAGGCGTGCGGCGGAATCTGGGTGACGATACCGGTGGGCAAATCTTTCAAGCGAACCCAGTCATCGGCGACCGAGGCGAGGATGCGGTGGCCGTCCCGCGAAATACGGAGCGCATTAATACCGAAAGACGAGTGCGCGGGCATGGGCAATTTTCCCTGTTCGATTCCGGTCAGGTTGAACACGGTGCCGTCCTTATGGATAAACCAGGGATCTTCGAAACCTTCGCGATCAAAAATTCCGGCGATGACCGAGGGGGTGAAGCGATGCGGCAAAGTCACCGGTTGAAATTGCACGGCGGCGCCATTCCAGGCGGCGAAATAAAATTGTTTTTGCCCGCGAAAAAAACGGCCATGGCTCCACGTGTGCGGATTGACGGCGCGTCCGAGGAGGCGGCCATCGTTCAACGCATAGGCCCGCACATCATGCGCGCGGATCAGCATGAGGGTTTCTCCGTAACGATGAACCGCGAGAATATCCTCGCCGGAAACGAGGTCGACGGTACGCAAGGAGCCGCCGGCGATCGATTGGGAGCAAAGCCGGGCCGGACGATGGTTGCGGCTGTCTTTCAGGAGATGCACCGTCTCATTCAAACATTCCATCCAGATGGTTTTTCCGGCGGGCGAGTCGTAGCTCAAAAAGCGAACGCCTTTTTCCGGGGATTGGAATCTGGCCAATTGATACGACTGGGTGATGGCCAAATTATTGCCTTCGGCATCCTTGGCCCAGTTGTCCACGGGGGCAATGAGGGGGAGCAAAAACGGCAGCGGTTGGAGGCCAAAAATCGCGGGCAACGCGGGATCCACCTCGACTTTGAGCGGTGGAATCGTTTTTTGATCGGCGAGAATGTGTTTGAGATCCAAGTCCGCTTCGCAGAGCGGCGGGCGGCCGGTGAGCGGCAGGACGTGCAGTTCGAAGCGGCCGCCGCCATCCACGGTGGCGATGAATCCGGGGGCGCCGGGATGGCGGCCCAATAGCTGGCGAAATTCCGGATCCGCCAGCGTATCACGATGCGTGATGAGGACCGACTGACTGAGCGCCCCGGGGGCCAGGCTGGCGGCAAAAGCGGGCAACGCTTCGCCCGGTTGCGCATCGGTTTCCAGCGAGCTCAAATGCTGGATCAAACCGTCGCGCGAAAACAAATCGACCGGATGCAACTGGCGGCCATGGGCCCGCCAGGCCAGCACGGTATTGTGCTGTTTGTCCCGCGCCAACAAGGCCAGGGCGACCGCGGTGGCGAGCAGGCGCGGCACGCCCCAAAGGCGGACGCCAGAATCCAGCAGCAACGCCAAAGTGCCGGGCGGTTCGCGCACGGGCGGTTCCCGGCGCAGATAAAGCGCCTCGTTCAAGGCCACCCGGACGGAAAGGGTAAGATCATCGTGGGCCAGCTCACTCAGTAACAAGCGATCCAGCGGCCCGCGGTTAGTGATATCCGAAACGCCACCGATGGCGAGTTGTTCGCGTTCGCCGAGGCGGCGGGGGAGGCGCACGGCGGCCATCAGTTCGCGCGCGGCGCGGGCCACGGCGCCAAACTCACGGTCGCGGCCGAGTTCTTCGATCAGCTTCCGCGCCTGTTCGGCGGTGGCGAGATCCACGCCGGCCGGTTTGGGCAACGCGTCCAGGCCGGTCCGCAAGCGGAGGGTTAGGGATTCCGCGGTATGATGTTTTAGCCCTTCGGCGACGATGTGAATTTGCCGGATATAACTGCCGTTGCCACCGGCGGCACCGGACTCCTGGAGATCGTGGTTGGTGAACGGTCCTTCCCAACCGCTGAGGACTTCGCGGGCTTCGGTGTGACGTTCGACGCGCGCGGATTCAAAAACGGCTTCGGCCAAGATGCAGCGGGCCTTGGGGTTGTTTTTTAAATCGGGAGGGAGCTGCGCCACCTTGCCGAGTTCGGCCAAAGCCGCGGCCAATTGCGCCTTTAATTGTTGCCGGCCGGCGGACGAGGGAAAGGTTTCGCTGGCGGGAGTCGTGGAAGCGAGCGCGGGCGGTTCGGGAAGGAGATCCTCCACGGCGGCGACTTTTCCGCGGCAGGCGGCGAGCAGGAAGACAATGGCGCCGAAGGGCGGCAGGCCATTGGGTGCGAGCCATTCGAGGATCTGGCGGGCTTCCGGGCGGAACGTGATGGTGCTGCCGTCGTGCCAGGCCAGCACGGAACCTTCTTCCGCCCAATGCCACAAGCCGCCGGATGGCGCGCGCAAATAGGCCAGGGCACTTTGGCGTTGAGGAGTCATGACGACACTGTGATGGCGCGGCGCGTGGCGAGCATGGCGCGGCGGGTTACCGGGATGAATTGTTCCTCCGGGAGCGCAGTGAGCGTGCCATCGTCATTCCAGATCATGAGGGCGGCGGAGCTCACGTTAAAAAGTTTTTTTAAGACTTTGGCGCTGACGTCCGGGGCCCAGCCATAGCCAGCGGGGACGGCGACATTTCCTTCATGCAGAACGTAGCGGCGCCCGGCGACCGGGGGCAAGGGGGTGCCGCGAATGATCACCTGTCCGTCCGTGGCGGCGGCGAATTGCAAGCGATCCATGCGCACTTGGGCGGAAGTGTGCGAAAAAGATTCCAGTTCGGCCAGGGAGGTCACGATGACGGACGCTTCCTGTTCGCGCCCGGAGCGCACCAAGGCGGGTACGATGGGTACGGGACGATTGGCGGGCAGAGCTGTGGCGGGTATTTCCACGGTGAGCCATTGTCGCAGAGGTTGCCAGAATAATTCGGGCAGCGGGGTGGCTGAGAGGTGTTCGTTCAGCAAGCGCAAGCGTTGTTTTTGCGGATACCACTGGTAGCGGCCGACGGCGGGCAGGGCGGCGAGCATGGTGGCAAGGGCATCATCGCCACTCTGGCCGCGCAGCCAGGTTTGGCCGGGGGCTTCGGCGACTTCAATGCCGGGCTGAAGACGCAAAGCGGCCAAGGCCGCCGCATCTTCTTTCGCCACACAGATGGCCCACGCGAAATTCATGCTTCAATTTTTGAGTGAAGGCCACACTTCCGCCACGCGCTGGAGCAACCATTCGCGCTGGGCGTTGTCTTTGACCCACTGGCACCGGCCCTCGAGAATGCCGAGTCGATCGCGTAAATAGGCCCGTTCCACGTCCTTGGATTCATTATTGCCCAAGGATTCCATAATGGCCTCCAAGTCCCGCGCGAGCGATTCCGCCTCCGGGCCGTTGGCGTTCCGGGCGCGGGGATGATCTTCCGGCGACGCTTCCTGCCGGTTGATGGTTTGGTCCACGACACTGGCCAGCACCTCCTGCTGGTCCTCGGTATCCCAAATATGGCGCACGACCCAGAGATCGCTCAGGCGGGCGTCCATGCGATGCGATAACAGGGCGCTGGCGGCGATAACGCGTTGCAATTTCACCGCACGCCGGTCGCTGACGGGGATGCCCGCATGGCGGATGCGCCGGACCAGTTCGGCAAAGGGCTGGCGGATGGCGCTCAATTCGACTCCGGCCAAGGCGGCTTGGGCCAACCGAAGGTCATCAAAATGCAAACTCGATCGCTCCGGGTTGCCGGTCGCGAGTTGCCAGCCAGCCATGAGGACCTCGGGCAACTGTTCGCCGGAGACATTGTCACAATGCACGCGCAAGAGGAAGCGATCAAACAGCGCCTGCAAGGCGTCGTCTTCGGGGAGATTGTTACTGGCGCCCACGAACATGAGGGCGGCCAGTTGGCGGGTTTCCTTGCCGCGCCGGAAGACACGCTCGTTCAAGGCGACGAGCAGGGAATTGAGAATCGCGCTGTTGGCATTTAACAACTCGTCCAAAAAGACCAGGGACGCCTCGGGCAGCATGCCTTCGGTGTTCGTTTGCAGTTCACCTTCGCGCAGCTTGCGGATATCGAAGGGGCCGAACAATTCGTTGGGTTCGGTGAAACGGGTGAGGAGATAATCGAAGGTTTTTCCCTCCAGGCGCGCGGCGAGTTGTTGGACCAGGGCGCTCTTGGCCGTACCGGGCGGACCGAGGATGAACAGATTCTCGCCGCCGATCAGGCAGATGCCGAGGAGATCGATAATTTCATCCTTGCCGACGAACGCCCGTTTCATGGGGTCGAGAACCTCGGTGGCCAGACGGTTGGTTATTTCAATGGGTGTCATGTCCGTTTCCAAAAAGTTTCGCCGCGCAGGCTGCCGGCGCGAGTTGCCGGTGTACTCCGAGATCAGCCCGCAGGGATTCGTCCACGCGCTCATCGCCGAGACGGGCCGCATCGCCGCTGGCGATGATCCGGTCCACGTACAACCGGCGCAAAGCGGGATGATCAATAAAGGAATCAATCGGAAAAGTGGCCAGTCCAGCGATGCCCACGGATGAAAGCGGCCACGCGGCGGCGACCTGGCGCATGTATTCCAGGAGCGGATCGCCCTGGCTCAAGTGCCGGGCGAGTTGGAACAAGCGGGGAAGATGGCGGAGGAGCAGGTCGGCCGACCAGTCGGTTGCGGGGCTGCGGGGTTCCGGGCAGGGGATTTGGCAGACTTGGGCAATGATATTCTCGCCGACATCCCGGCACACGACAAACTGGCAGAGTTGATAGAAAAGGCGGGCGGCCCAGTTGGCGGCCGCCGGGGAAAAGTCCGGCAGATCGAGGGCCAGTTCTTCACGGGCGGCGGCATCGATTTGCGGGAGCAATGGGGAAAATCCTTCCGCGCGAAGAGAGCGGCTGGAAACCATGGCCCGGCCTTCCTTCGTGAGCGAATCTAGAAATAGGACGAGGTCAGATACGCTGGCCGAAGCGTCCCCTCCAGTGGGTTGCACAGAATTAGATTAAATCCAAAATAAACTTCGGCAAGCCTGCGCCTGCACAGATTTCGATTCCAACTGGAAATCGCCGCACAGGATGGTATCGGAATTCCTGGCTAGTCCTTGAGGCTTATGTTTTTGGCGGCGTGGGCGGCAGTTCGAATTGGTCGTTATCGATACCGTTCTTAAACTGAATCAGAAAGAAGATGGAATGAGGAATTTCATGTGAGCGTCTGGCCAAAGTGGACTTGAGTAAAGCGGTGATAGCCATAAAACTATCAATAATGAAGTACGCCGAGCGAATAACCTTCAATCCCCAGCAATGTGGTGGCCGCCCCTGCATCCGGGGTATGCGCATTCGCGTGAGGGATGTGCTTGATCTCTTAGCCGCCCGGGTTCCGGAGGCAGAAATCCTCGCCGACTATCCTGACTTAGAGGCGGAGGACATTCAGGCCAGCCTTGAGTACGCGGCAGCGCAGCTGGATCACCCTGTCTTGGTAGCCACACGGTGAAGTTCCTGGTTGATACCCAACTTCCACCCGCCCTAGCCCATTGGCTCCGCATCAGCAACACGTCTAATCACACCTTGCGGCTTTGGTTTATGCCGCAACTTCCACAAATTCTCACCTGGATCGATCAAGGTGTACGGCTGCTGGAGATCCGTTAAGCGTATTTCGAACCTAGTTTGAGCTTTTGCCGCTAGAAAGGGAATTCGAGGTCTGGTTCCTGGCGTTTGCGGCGGCGGCGCGGGGATTTGAGATTTTCGGCGGCGGCTTTCCAGCTGGCGATGATTTCCTGGGTTTCCCGCCAGAGTTGGCGTACGTTTTCCAAATCGATCCTCAGGGCGTTCCGCGTCTGGGTGGCCAGCGCCTCGTGGTCGGAGCGCCGGGAAAATCCCCAAGCCGGATCGTGCCGCCGATCCCTGAGTTGGCGTTTGATTTCCGAGAGCGATGTCTTCAACTGTGCGGTAATGCGTTGTAGCAGGGAGGCGCTGGTATGGGCGGTGGTGCCACTCTCGCCAATTTCACAGAGGGTGAGAATGACTTCCAATTGCCCGGCGTCACCGGCTTCGTAGGCGGCCTGTGCCTGGTGCCACCATTCGATTTTTTGCGGCGTCATTTCCGCCTGGGCATCGGGATGCAGGCGGCGGACCAGCGCGCGATATAAGTCCTTCAGGCGGCCGGCGGTGTGGGGCGGAATGGACTCCGGGTCAGCGGCGGCCGGCGACCGGCGGTCTTGCCACGAATCGCCGTCGGGGCCCGCCCCGAAACCCCCAAAAACATGCTCAAAAAATTCCCGCAGCGGATCATCGTCGGGATCGTCGTGTCCGGATTCAGGTTGGGCGTGAAACGGGTCGTCACCCCGGGCCGGTTCGCCGCTATCTCCGCGCGGTGGCGGCGGTGGTTCGGGATTCTCCCGGAGTTTCATGACCCGCTGATAAGCACGGGCGGGCGGGCCGCCGCCGAAATGGATTTCGTACTGGACCTGCAGGATAAGTTCTTGGTCTGCGGCCAGTTTCTGGCCGAATTCCCGAAGTTCCGTTAGCAGCGCGCCGAAGTGAGCGTTGAGCCAGCGGGTGAACTGCGGTTTGTCCGACTGATCAAACTGGTCGAGTTGCTTTCGCGAACTATCCAAGTCGCGCAAGGCCTTCTCGTAGTCCTTTTTAATTTTCTTCCGGATGGCGGCACCGTCGGCGAGCACCAGCGCCCGGCACGGGCTCGCTGGCTGGGCCTGATACGGGGGGTGACTCCGGTTTTTTCTTTTCGACACGCGGCGATGCATCAATTGACGGCAAATGGTATCACCGACTCTTTCAGATTTCTAGTGTATCTTGATGCTCGAAATATTTCTATCGGGTTCTGCCGGGGCCGTGAGCAGAAGGTTAGGTCGCAAGGAACTGGCGATCAGCATGGGCGGGCCCCAACAACAATTTTAGACCGCATTCGATCCACACGCTCCCGCTTGTGTGAGTATCTGCTGAATAAACTTGCCCTTCGCCGCGGTGTAGGCCTCCCGGTCGGACTTGAAGCGTTCGGCGAGTTCGCGCTTTAGTTTCGCATAGCGGGCAACATCAGCGGGATGCCCGCGAAGCCAATCGCGGAAGACCAGCTCCGTCGTGTCTGCCGGGGTGCGAACGTGCACGTGATGCGATCGGCGACGACCGAAGGGCGGCATGCCTTTGACGAAGAACATGCGGTCGGTGCGCGGATTTTCAGCCCAGAAGACGTAGCCCAGACTTGCCAGCGGGGCGACCAAGCGAGGCCAAAGGGAGATATCGCCAAAAATGATGAAGATGTCGATAATCGGCTTCGCGGGGAGATTGGGAATGGCGGTGCTTCCGAAATGCTCAATTTTCGCTACAAGTGGCTGCAACGCCTCGGCGATGGCGCGGGCTTCAGCGAGGAACTGGTCCGGCCAAGAAGGATCAGAATCAACGATCTCGATCGTATCTTCCGATGCATTGCTCCACTGCTGGGTCTTAGGTTGCATCTTTTCGGCGCGGACGCTGTTTTTTTGAGATTGATTTGATAACCATATAGCCGCCTCCCGTATTTGGAATCGGTGTCTTCGCTTGGCGGACGGCCGCATGTATTAGCGACACGACCTCAGGAGACTTGATGGTCTGACTTGTGGGAAGTCGAATAAAGCGGTTTTGTTTGCCGTTGCCCAAGAGAAGTTTGTGTGGATCGGGCAGCGACGCTCCTTGGAGAAATGACAACCCGACGCCGTTAGCGGCGGCGGCAATTGAAACGATAGCGTCCGAGGCGCGCTCCGTCGGACCATAACCGATGACGAAAAAATTGTAATTGTCATACACCAATTCAATCGCGCCGGGAAGCAACTTCCGCAACTCAACCCGGCAAGCTCGAATGAGTTTCGCGACCTTGGGATCAAATTTGGCGAGAAACACCGTCAGCGGCTTTGGCGCCGTCGGAGTGGGAGATGTTTTTGGTGATTTCATAAAGCTTTGTGTGCCGCCTAACGACGCCAGAGCCGAGCCGGGCCGGCGGCTTACGACCACCTGAGTCATATCATTGACCTGGTACTTTTTCCACCAAGCGGCGGTTCCGGCGATTTTGTCATGGTGCCGCCGGTAAGTCATAATTCTGGATCATCTCATCTGGCTTCAGAGCGGTCAGGCGTTTCGGACGAGTTCAGGGGACGTGTAAAAAGCCTGATGAGTAAGTCACCGCACGGCCAGCCATACCGACTCGCTCGCCGCGATCCTCACAAAACAACTCGCCGCCACGCGGGGAGATTTGCAGCGCGCGCAAGCGGGAGCGGCCCAGTCGCTCTGCCCAGTATGGAATCAAAGTGCAGTGAGCGGAGCCGGTCACCGGGTCTTCAGGAACACCCGCTCGGGGAGCAAAAAACCGCGAGACAAAGTCGCATTCATCTCCCGGGGCGGTCGCAATGATTCCCAGACAGTCGAGACGCATCAGAGCCGTCATGTCCGGGCGAAGGTCGCGGACGGCGCGTTCGGTGTCGAGGATGGCGAGATAATCACGGGCTTTGGCGGTTGCGGTGGGTGAGACGCCGAGTCCCTCCCGCAAGTCTGCGGGGGTGGAACAGACGGCGGCAGGCCGGGCGGGAAAGTCGAGCGTCAGGAGGTCGCCGTTGCGGGTGACGGTAAGCTCGCCGGCACGGGTCTGAAACCGCACTGCGGCATCTCGATAACCGAGATGCCGGAAAAGGACATGGGCGGGAGCGAGCGTAGCGTGACCACACAAGTCCATTTCGAGCGTGGGGGTGAACCAACGGAGATCAAAGAATGAATCCCGCGGCACCACGAACGCGGTCTCGGCGAGGTTGTTCTCCGCGGCGATCGACTGGAGCACGGGGTCCGGAAGCCATTCGGCCAGTATACAAACACCGGCGGGATTGCCGGAGAAGAGGCTGCTGGTAAAGGCGTCAATCTGGTAATACGGGATGCTCATGGGGATAAGACGCGAGAAATGCCAAACAATTTGGATGACGCGAGCGCCGCCCTTGCACCTTTCGGATGAAAAAGTGCATTTCTGCCATGGCCCGAAGTTGTTGCGACACTTTCAATGCCGAGTGAACCAGTCCGAGGACATGGTTTCAAGGCTAATCTCGGCGCAACCCCGGTGGGGTTGATGGGGTGGTGCGTCTGCCTTCCCAGGGTGGTCTCGCGTCAGGTAATTTTATGATGGCGCCTGTGACTTATGGCCTTGGGAAGTTGAGGGGTCCCGATGGATGGCGATCTGGATGACTTGATCCGCTCAATTGGGGACCACGCGAGTGGTGACGGCGCGCACCGGAGTGAGGCGCAGGGAGCCGGTTTTTTCCGCCAGGCGGGACGCCGCGGCTCTACGGCTAGCGAGACGCCCGCCACTACTTGATGGGAATGGATTGGCCCAGGGCCAGGAAGTGGAGCCAGCTTTTGGTGACGGTGCCGGGATAAATCTTTTCCAGGGCGCGAGCGTATAATTTAAGTTGCGGTGTATACCGATGAACTTTTTCTGACAGCCCGGCTGGCTTGATGGCGTCGGTTTTAAAATCGATCAACCAAGTTTCATCGGGTAGTTGGACGACGAGGTCGGCGACGCCTTGGACGACAACGATTTCGTCAGACAAGGAAGGATCGCATTCTCCGCCAATAATTTCCGAGATTTCGGACGGAGTGAAACTGGCGGTGAAGGGTAATTCGCGCCGGGTTTCGGCGGCATGCGCGCGAATTTTTTGCCCCAGGGGCGAATCGAAAAACTCTGCCAGCGCGGGCAGATCCAAGATTCCTCGTTCTTCGGGGGAAAGAGCCTCGTCAGCGGCAAGGCGATTGGCTTCGGCCGTTAGGGCAATAAGATCGCCGGTTTTTTTGATGACGACGAGCTGCAGAAATTTATGGTGGGCGGTGCCGATTTCGGCCGCCGACATGGCTGAGGTCGCGACGGGAGCGCGCCAGTGGGTGAAGACGGGTTCCGCTTCGTCAGCGAGCGCTGCGGCGGTGCGGCGCAGTTCGGTGACGGAAGCCTTGGCCTTGCGCCGGGTGGCGGCGGTGTGGTTGTAATGCCAGGTCAAAACGCGCTGCAGGCGCGAGTTGGTTTCAGAACCGGCGGAGGCCCATGGGTTGGTCGCAATGGCGGGGGCGGCGGCGTCTTTTGCGCCGTCCAGCAAACGATTCTCGTCCACTAATTGCCAATGGAGGGAACCTATGGTCCCGGAAGCGTCGGTGCGGTCGGTGTCTTGCGGGCTCAATTTGGTGGCGGTTCGACTGAACCACAATTGCAACCAATCGGCGAAACTTTTGGCGGTGGCGATACTCCGGGGGGTCAAGGGTTGCGGCAGTTGCCACTGATTCTTCCATTGGTTGGGAGAAATGCTGGCCAACAAAATAAGCGAATCGCGAGCCCGGGTGAACGCCACATAGAGCAGTCGCAATTCTTCGCCGCGGAGTTCCATTTGCTGGTGCTGCTTGGCCAGCCAATGGGGGAGGCTGGAATAGCGCTCGTGGAGGTGCGGCGGTTTGACCCGCGGGCAAAGGCCATAGACTTCATCGAAAATGATGTCGGCGCGGAGATCCTGTTCGTTAAAAGACTTGGCCAGGTCGGCGATGAGCACCACGGGGAATTCCAGACCTTTGCTCTGGTGAATGCTCATCAAACGAACGGCGTTTTCGACGGCGGTGGCGGAAACTTCGGGCTCGGCCTCGATTTCGCGTTGCGCCTCGATGAATTGGAGAAAGCGATACAGGCCCTGCCGCTGGAATTGGTCGAATTGCTGGGCGAGCCGCAAAAAGGTATCCACATTGGCGGCCCGTTGGGCGCCGCGCGGCTGGGCTTTCAACCATTCCAAGTAGTGCGTCCCGGACAGGACGGTTTCCAGGCATTGGGATAAGGAAACCTGGCGGACCAATTTGCGCCAGATGCTGAACCGTTTTAGGAAATCAGCGATGGCGGTCTGCAGAACCGCATCTTTCAAGGCTCCAACGGTCCGGGCAAAATTCAAGGCGGTCCAGAACTGTTGGTCGCGCGCGACCATCCGGATTTCGGCCAATTGGTCCAAGGTCAGGCCGACGAACGGCGAGCGCAGCACGGCGAGGCAGGGGACATCTTGCAGCGGGTTGTCGAGCAGTTGCAGCAAGCTGAGCAAATCAAGGATTTCGCTGCTTTCATAAAAGCCCCCGCGTTCGATGGCCAGGGGAATACCGGCTCGTTCAAATTCTTTCACATATGCGGCCGATTTATTGCGGGGCGAGCGCAGTAGAATGGTCATATCCCGCCAGGTGACGGGGCGAAATCCACTGATCGTTTCGTCCCAGATTGCGTGACTGGCTTCATACAGGCTTTTCAGGTGAAGCGCGGCCAGGCGGGCTTCCTTTTGCGATTCTTCCAGATCCACCAACGATGGATGGTCGCCCCCGGAAAAATCATCCGATTTGGTTTTTAGCCGGAGGAGCAACTCAACGCAGGGGTCGGGATTTGCCGCCAGGCTCAGGGCGGTTCGTTGCTCCTGCGCACCAAATCTCAATTGGGCGGTGTCGTCGTAATCCACTCCGCCGACGTCTTTTTGGAAGATGAGTCGGAAGACGGAGTTCACAAAAACGAGCAGCCCTTCCCGGCTCCGAAAATTGTCGGTCAAAGGAATGGTCCGGCCGCGGGGTGGCTGCCAGTCGCGCGCATACGCGCGAAAAATGGCGGGATCCGCGAGGCGAAACCGGTAGATGCTTTGTTTCACGTCGCCGACCAGAAAGCGGTTTGCGTCGGGACCAACGCGGGCGAGCGCGGCAATGATCTTATCCTGGGCGGCGTTGATGTCCTGGTACTCGTCCACCAACACGAGCCGTAGTTTTTGCTGCCAGCCATGGGCGGTGGCCGTGGGCTGATCCCGCGAGAAATCCCAGAGCAGTTTCAGCGCAAATTGTTCGAGATCCGAAAAATCCAGGACGCCGTCGCTGCGTTTTTGAGCGGAATAGTTCGCCGTGAATTCTTCGGTTAACTTCAGCAGGGTGGCCATGTGGCCGCGCACCCAGGTCCAATCTTCCGCCAACGGATCCTGGTCATGACCAATGACCGCGACGGACGCTAGAAAAGCGGCGCTTTCGAACAGTTTTTCCAGCGGCGGCCGTAACTTGGTTTTTTTGCCCTTGGGCCAGAAGTCGTTGCGGTCGATGTCCACGATTTCCGCCAAAATCGTTCCGGCGGCGGCCCGGAGGCAGGGGCCACACAGACTTTCCACTTTGGGCAGCAGTTCGGCGGCTTTGGGATTGTCGGGGGAAAGACTTTTGAGTTGGAGCAGCCATTCATCGCGCCAGTTTTCGATCGCGATTTGCAGCCATGGTTGCCAATGAGCCGGGTGCGTCGCGCTGAAAGAGGTTAGTTGGTCGGCGAGCCAGCGGGCGGCGTCGGGCCGCGTCTGGGAATATTGGTGAAGGCGGAGGACGAGCGCGCGAATTTTTTCGTCGCGGCCGCCGCCGTGGACCTGGATGAACTCCAAAACCTGGCTGGATATGGCGGTTTTATGTTCGTAATGCGCCTGAAATTGGGCCTCCAAGGTTTCATGGGCGAGCAGGCGGGCTTGAGTTGCGTCGAGGACGGTGAACTGGGGGTCGAGTTCGAGCTGATAAAAATGTTCGCGCACAAGGCGGACGCAAAAGCTGTGCAGGGTGCCGATATGGGCGGTCTCGAAGAGGGCGAGCTGGCGGGTCCAATGTTCGTTCGCCGCCGATTGGGCGGCTTTCTTCTCGAGTTCCCGGCGAAGGCGCTGGCGCATTTCCGCGGCGGCGGCTTCGGTGAAGGTGACGATCAGGAGTTGATCGAGCGAGGTGTTTTCCTGTTCGAGGCAATGGAGGCAGCGCGCGATGAGGGTTTTGGTCTTGCCGGCGCCGGCACCGGCCATGACGAGAACGTTGCCGACGGCTGCGACCGCCTGCCGTTGGGACGGCGTGAGCGGGGCGGAGGTCGGGCGCGGTGTTTCCATGGAACAAGTTTCCGGTTTCCGGCGGGGAGATTCAAGCAAGTTGAATGCAGAATTCACGAGAGGAAAGTTGGAATTATGAGGTATGTTCACGGAACCCAGGGGAACAAAGTAACGGGAGCCACGGATTAAACACGGATGAGGAACCGAAGAAGAAGTTCACGCGGAGACGCGGAGGCGCGGAGAGGGGAAAATAGGGAGAGAGATTTCATGGCATTATTGACAGGATTGACGGGATGAACAAGAGGGGTGGGGAGCCGGGGGCAAATTTTTTTCGTGTGTTTGGCGGGCTTCCGCGTTAAACCAAGGAGGTGAATCCGCCGAATAACCGCCTCAAAGACCAACCGATTAATGAACGTCCCCGCGAACGTCTGATCGCACGGGGGCCGGACGCGCTGACCCATGCGGAGTTGGTGGCCATCCTTTTGCGTACCGGCCTCAAGGGGACGAATGTGGTGCAGGTGGGGCAGCAGTTAATCAACAAGTATGGATCGCTGCAGGCGCTGGCGCTGGCTTCGGTGGCGCAGCTGAAACAGATGCCGGGAGTCGGCGGGGACAAGGCGGCCACGCTGGTGGCGGCTTTCGCGCTGGCGCGGCGCATGGAGCGGGAGCGCTTGGAAGAATCGCCGGTTTTGGACAATCCGGAAACGGTGGTGCGTTTTATTCGGGAGGCGAACCGGCTGAGGAATGTGGAGTCGTTCCAGGTTTTGTTGCTGAACGTCCGGCAGCGATTTTTGCGCGCCGAGGAGATTTCACAGGGGACGCTGGACACGCTGCTGGTGCATCCGCGCGAGGTATTCCGGGCGGCGATTGTGAACAATGCGGCGAGCATTCTGCTGCTGCATAATCATCCCAGTGGAGATCCGACGCCGAGCGAGGCGGACATCAAAGTGACGCGGGATTTGATTCGCGCGGGGCAGTTGCTGAAGATCAACGTGGTGGATCACATCATCCTTGGCCGGGCGACACCGGAGCGGACGAAGGATTATGTTTCGCTCCGGGAACTGGGGTATTTTGCCGGATAGGAATAAGGGGCCGTCAAAAGAACGATTCCGGTAAAATTGAAGGACGGTAATCCGGGCCTGACCATGGGCGCCTCCCATTGCGTGAGTTATGGTTCATTGGCTGATTCCAGGTATTCAATCAGGCGCTTCATGTTTTGCAAATAATTCGCGAGGGCTTTCTGGCCAGGAGCAGTAAATTTCCTTCCATGAACCTCCGTTGGCGCCATTAAAGATAAATTAGGACTGATCCCTTTTCGTTTGCCGCGTCACGGACTGTTCGTCAATTGATAAAACATCTGCGCGGCTTTGGGAGGAAGGATATAAAATGTCTGATTGCTGACGGTTCCGCTGAGAATGGCATTGGTCACCGTGTCCCAGTTGGTGGCGGTCAAGCTAGACTTTTCCTGCAAAACATAGGCCCCCGCGGGTGCGGGAAAGGTAACGACAATGGGCTGCGAAATGGAAAGCGCGGGGGGCGGCGGCGGTGGTGTGGCGACCGTAATGCTGAATTGCAAGGAGCCATTAATGAGATGCCAGGTGTTGGCATCGGACGTGTTAAGGAATGCCAGGGACCCCAGCGACCAAAGGGACCCGGCATCCACGTTGGTGCTGGATGTTTCATTCCACTGGTATCCACTCACCCCGGTGTAGTCGGAGCTGGAGGCGACGAGCCAATAGGTGGTATTGGTGGCGAATTGAAAGGTGCCAAAGAGATTGGTATAAAAATAAATTCCAACGTTCGTCGGATAGGCATTGCCCCCGAGCAGGGCCAGGTCGGTCCCCGGCACACCATTGGAATTGCTAAAAATCCCAGGGGCGAAGACTCCATAAGTGCCAGTACTGGCATCGATCGATCCGCCATCCAGCCACAGGGAGACGCCGACCAGGGGCCCGGCGGTATTGCCGGTGGTAAACGAATTGGCCACAACGTATACCCCCGAAACGCTTGAATAGCCGTTAGACGATTGGTTCAAATTTGAAATCAGCGTGGTATTAACCTGCGCCATGAGCGCGGTCGTGCCAAACAGAAAACAGAAAATACTGATAATTTTCATGGGGATGCTCCTTATGAATTCGCATGGTTGACAGATCAGGTTCCTTACCGGGCCGGCGGTTCCCAAAACTCCATGCCAGTTTGTGGGAAGCGGAAGTCTTGTAACCACCTAACCAGCGTATAAAAGTCGGCTCATTAAAGCAAGTGATTTCCATTATCATGTCGTTTGCATTTCTTCACCGCGAAATACCCCAAACCCGCGAAAGAATTTGCCGTTTCTTGCATGAATGGTCTCTCCATGAACCGCTATGGCTGGTTGTTTCCAATAAACAAACCGGAATAGGCCGCCCCGATTGGGGCTTGGGATTTTGGTCAACAGGTTTCTACAAATAGGCCGCGCCTACGGCGCTGAAAATTCCTACCCATGAGGGGCGAGGGAACTTGCTGGTCGGCGATGCGGGGGCGAACTGATAGGGTTCACGGGCGGTGAGTAGGTCCGAATGGAACCGGGAACCCTCCATGAACCTGCGGAAAAAAGTTCACGCGGAGACGCGGAGGCACAGCGCGGCAAAGCCGCAACCAAGTGCGAAGCCGGGGAATTTTAACCGCGAAACATGCGAAAGACGCGAAAAGCAGAAAGACGAAGAGATTTCACGCGGAGACGCTCCTCCTTCGCTAAAGCTACGGAGGACCGGGGGAGAGCGTGGAGAGGAAAATACCGAATTATTCGAATGATCTAACCGCATGGAAAAAGGGAACAAATAGAATTTTTCAGAAAATGACGAGTTCTTATACATAGCACTGCGGAGAGGAGGAATCGGTAGAAGGGATTTTATCGGCTCTGCAGCAACCAAGGCTCCAGAGCCGGTTCATGGTCCCAAAGCATGTGAAAACTCGAAAGAGGGCTTTCCATGAAGTTCATTTTCTCCATGACGGTTTCGGAAAAACGAGAGGGCACAACCCCGCTGGGTTTGATCGGTCGGTGGATCTGTTTTCCCAGGGTAGTCCCGCGTCGGACGCGGGACAACCGCTGGGCTTTGGGGCGCAATCCCTTTGGGATTGCGCGTCGGCTGATTGCCAAGGCTCAATAATCGATCTGGTTCATAATGGCGGTCGCGGCGGGAGGGGTTTTAAGCGCGCTTCTTGCCCCCACAAAGGCCGGCGCGGAACCGGCCTTTGTGGTTCCGGCTTAACCACGCGCCAACCGGGTCACTGGGCCTGCAACAGAAAGAACTTTTGCTTGCCGGTGGGCGGTATGGTGTAGGGGCTGGTCGCTCCGCTCACGGGGGTGTACGGACCGGTTAAATTCGTGGCTTGATAAAGAACGCCAACGGAATATGTGAGTTGGATGGCCCCCGCCTGGCGTGCCACGCTGATCGCCGGCGGTTGCGCTGCGTAAAAGTGGGCTTGGACGCGATTGGACGAGAGAATTCCGCTATAGACCGCCACCTCGTCGATGCGCCCGGTGAAGGGAGCACCATCGCCGCGGTCGCCGATATTGAAAGTTGCCGCAGCGTTGTTTTGCAGTCCAGAAACGGCGGCCGCTTTAACTTGGACGCCGTTGATGTAGATATATCCCATGCCAGCCGCGCCGTCGTACTCCCCTACCAAGTAGTACCAGGTGTTTGAATTGGGCGTGCCGCCGACACTGCCAGCCGCGCTGTTCCAGCCGGAGAGATAGCCGCTGCTGTTGCCCAATCGAAGTTGCCAGCCGTCACTTTGTTCCAGGAAGAAGTAGCCCGAACGGTCTTGCGTCAAATCCACGGATGCAATCGGGACGGCGAAGTTTCCTCCTTCCGTGGCGGCGTCGAGGTCCGGGTTGACCCAAGCTTCGACCGACCACGAGCCGTTGGGATCGAGCCCTCCGTTAAACCCGGGGTTGTAGGGGACTTTGACCAGCGAAGAGCCGTCTCCAGCGAAATCGACCGAGGTGTTCACCGCGCCGAAATCTGAGCCCGGCTGGGCGAATTTTTCGTTGCCCAAGTAAGTGCCATCGTTCGTGCCCCAGGAATCCAAGGCAATGGGCCCGGAAGCCTCTCCCAGGCGCCAGTAAGCGACGGGGCTATCCGCGATCACCGCCGCGGGATAGCCGCCGGGCGAAATAATTGACAACGTGGCCGCAACGTTGGTGCTTCCCACCGGGTTGCTCACCGTGACGGAATACGTGGCCGAGGAACTAATGGTCAGATTGGAGAGGCTTAGCGATGTGCTGGTGGCGCCGATGATGGCAACATTGTTTGATTTCCACTGATAACTCAGCGGCAGCGTGCCCTCGGCGTCCACCGAGAAGGTGGCGGAATTAAGGGCGGCTCCGGAGAACAGGGTAACCGGACTCGGACGTGAAAGGACTACGGGCGGAGTGTTCGTGCCGTAGGTAAACATCGCATAATGCGCATTGACGGTGTCGGCGGAAAGGGCATTGGTGTAGATGGCCAGTTCGTCGATGGTGCCGCTCCAAGTCGGGCCGTTGAAACTGTTGGTATAACTGCCCATATTGCCGATCCAGGCAGGTGAACTCGAAGCGGCGGTGACGAAGGAACCCTGGGCTCCGAGTGATTGGCCATCCACGTAAGCGGTGATACCCGCGCTGGGGTCAAAGACGAAAGCAACGTGAGCAAATCGTCCCACGAGATTTCGTGGAACCGGCCAGCTCAGAGTGGTCACCCCCCCATCGGGGCTTGCTTCCAAGGCATCCCCGGTTTTCGAGACGCCCACCAAGGTGGTGAAGTTCGGAATGGTTCGATCCGGATCGCCAATGCTAAACAGGGTCGGATAACTCCAGTCCCTGGAATTGATATAGACACCCAGATCGGACATATAAACGATGGCTTCGATGGAGCCGGCGCCGCCCGGAAATGAATAGTCCGGATCGTTGGCCAACATCACATCGCCGAGGTATCCGGCGCGATCAATCGCCAGCGCGCGCTGGCCAAAGGAGCGGTCGGTTCGGCCATCGTAAGTGGCGTTGCCCTCCAGGGTGCCCGAATTGGCGGCATTGGTTATATTGGTGACGGTGGCGCCCACGTCGTGGTCGATAGGAAAATAAGCGACCAAACCGGGTTGGCCGACCACGAGACCCTCATAGTTGAGCGTCTTATTGGTCAACACGGCGGTGACGGTCAGAATGGCATTAGAGCTAACTACCGAAGCGCCGTTGGCAACATTGGTCAGGACGCAGGAGTAGGAACTGGCATTATCCGCCGCGACGGTGACGACCGGCAGGAACAGAGTAGCGTTGGTGGCATTGGGCAGGCTGGCTCCGTTGCGTTTCCATTGGTAACTCAGCACCGGGCCGCTGGCGGCAGACACGCTGAAAGACACGACGCCCCCGTCCCAGACCGTGGCGTTGGCCGGTTGGGCGGTCAGAACCGGCGTATTAGTGGACGCGGAGGGATACAGCAGGTCAGTGGGCGCGAATTGCCCGGGGCTAAACGTGAAGGCGCGCGCCTCGTCAATCAGGCCCCGATAAGCTATCTGGTCTCCGCCCGAAGCGCCCAACCGCATTCCCGCCTGGCTGCCGGTGCCGGTGGGCGCATTGGTTGAGGGGATGTCGGTGGTGCTGACGCCGCTGGGCTGCCCATTGACGTAGAAGGTATTGGTCCCGTTGTTCCGGACCACGGCGAGATGCGTCCAGCCATTGGTGACCAAGGGTACGGCGTCGCCGACCTGCACGACGCCGGAAGCATCGGTGACGATATCGGCGACGAACGAATAGGTGCCATCCTGGTTGTTCTTGACGCCGAGAAAAAAGCCGGTGGAATCGCCGCCGGAGGCGAAAATCTGGGCCGTGTAGTTGTCACTGGATTCGCAGCAGAACACATTGTAACCGTTCCCGAAGGGCAGAACCCAGGCTTCGATCCCAAAATTGTCCCCGCTGACATAATAGCCATCGCGCGCGGCGATGATCACGTCCCCGTTGCGGCCCCATTCGGAGGATTCGGTGCTGGTCCAACCGCTGGTTCCGAGCGGGCCGCCGGGAGAATTGGCGCTGGTGCGGGCCGACGCAGATTCCGAAAAGCCGTCGTTCATATTGTTGCCGTTGCCGCTGGAATCCAGAGGCAGACCGCCGGGGAGAGTGCCGGATTCGCCCAAGTGAAACCAGGCCTGCACGTTGATCGCGGCTGAGGCGCTCAACGCCCCAGCCAAAACGAAAGTCGAGACGAGAATGCTTATGCGCATACAAATAACTTCCTTCCTTTAAGTAACGGGTTGAAAACCGGCTGAACCGGAACAGTGTGGATTATGATGTGGTTCTTTGTCAAGCAAACTCTCAAGTTTGAATGCCCAAATGGCCAAAGGATGTGACGAATTTCTGCTGAGCGGTTTAAAATGCGGTGCCGCTTCCCCTTCGCGAAAGGCTACGGGGGCAGGGGCGCAAAGAGTGGCCTTCACCTGTATCCGTTCCCTACGAACCCAAACATTTTATTTGAGCGACTCACGCGGTCCCACTCCTCACCCCTGCCCCTCTCCTTGTTGAGAGGAGAGGGCGCCGCGTTGGGACGCTCCGACTCATTTCGGATATCAGCCTGCGGTGCCTACCACTCTGGTTCAGGGGCATGGGCGAACTTTGCTTCGGGGAAATCTTCGCATGAACCTCTAGATATAAATGGGTCAACCCCTCACCCTAACCGTCTCCCCTCGGAGGGGCGAGGGGACTCGTAGGCCCGCGATGCTGGGGCGAACTGTGCTGATCAGGTTCACGGCCGGTGACGAGGTCCGAATGGAACAAGGGGCTCGCCATGAACCGCGTGCGCAAGTTGTGGATTATCAACGAAAAGTCGAGCATGGTTCATGGTCCCAATGCGTTCGACAACCGAAAGGGGGCTCTGCATGAACCTTAATTGTTATTTCTTTCCGGCACCTAATGGGTGAGGGTTGCATTTTCTTTGTAAGGGGGAGGATGATCTGGTCACTATTTAACTGAATGCAGACTGATGCAATGACGGGTCCAGAACAGGAAACCATCTTTCGGCGATGGCTGATAGAGCATTTGGGTCTGATGCTCAAGGTTGTTCGCGGCTGTGCGGCTGCGCCCCAGGATCAGGATGATTTGTTTCAAGATGTCTGTCTGCATCTATGGCAGTCGATTCCGGCTTTTCGCGGGGAAGCCAAAGAGACGACCTGGATTTATCGGGTGGCCTTCAACACGGCGCTGGCGTGGCGGCGCGGGGAGCGGCGGCGGCGGGAGGGGCATGAGGCGTTTTTGAGATTTGATGTTTCGCCGCAGACGCAACCGAGCCATGCGGATGTGCTTCTGGAACAAGAAATTGTCGAGCAACTCTACGCGGCCATCCGCCAGTTGCCCAAAGTGGACGCTTCGCTCGCGCTGATGCATCTGGACGGGTTGAGTTATTCAGAAATGGCTGAGGTCCTGGGCATTTCCGAAAATTACATTGGCGTGAGGTTAACCCGCGTCCGCAAGCAACTGGCGGAGCAATTGAAAGGAGTTGGACATGAGCTTTGAAGATTTGCAAAAGGCGTGGCAGTCGCAAAATACCAGCGCCCGAGTGACGATCAACACCGACCTGCTGATGAAGGAGGTGCGGCGCAACCAAAGGCAATTCGCGTCCACGATATTCTGGCGGGACGCTCGGGAAGTCGGGACGTGCGCTTTAATGACGTTGTTTTTTTTGGACTGGGGCAGGCGATGGGGTTGGTGGTCTTTTTATTTGCTCTCGTTTTGTTGTCTCTTTGTGGGAATCTTTTTTTTGGTGGACCGGTGGATTCAGCATCGGAGACGACCAGTCAAGAGTGAATCGCTTCGGGAAAGCGTGGAGAACTCATTGTTTGAGGTTAATCATCAGATCTGGCTGCTGAAGAACATTTTTTGGTGGTATTTGCTGCCAGTGCTCATTGGCGTGGGCGCGGTGGCAGCATCGGTGGTTTGGCACCGGCGAGATGCCGGAGCGGGGACCATGATGGGATTGGCGGCGGTGTATATCGTTGTTTATGGAGCTGTTTACGGCGGGGTTTATTGGTTGAACCAGCGGGCCGTGCGCAAGACTTTGGAACCGCGCCGGCAGGAATTGGAAGCGCTGCTCGCCGAAACCGGAAACCCGGTTCCTCCGCCGATAATGAAAAATAAAACCATGAAGACGATCATTGTGTTAACCATCCTGTTATTAGCCGTTTTGGCAATCGGCGTCATCCTCGCCGGGGTGCCATCGAATTCCACAGCCGCACCCGGCCAGTCACTCGCCGCCATCGGCAAAAGGAACGACCTGCCGGCGCTCGCGGTGGTGGTGGTAAAGAATGGGCAGGTTTGTGACCGGGCGGCCGCGGGGGTTCGCAAGTGGGGCGATCCAACCCCGGTGACAACGAACGATGTTTTTCACATCGGATCCTGCACCAAGTCGATGACCGCCACCCTGACGGGCATGCTAATTGACGAGGGCAAGCTACGGTGGGATACCACCATTGCCGAGGTGTTTCCCGAGTTGAAGGGTAAGATGGACAAACAATATGAAGCGGTGACGGTCGAGCAATTGCTGCATCATCGCGGCGGCGCTCCGGCCGATCCGCCGGACGCCGCTTGGAAACGAGCGTGGGAAGAAAAAGGGACTCCCACCGAACAGCGCCGGGAATTTATTGAAGCGGTCCTCGCGCAACCGCCGGCAGCGGCTCCGGGAACCAAGATGATTTATTCCAATCAGGGCTACGCGATCATCGGCGCCATGCTGGAAAAAATCACCGGCCAGGATTACGAAACATTGATCACCGAAAAATTGTTCAAGCCATTGCATATGGACACGGCGGGATTTGGGCCGCCGGGCGCGAAGGATGCCGTTGATCAGCCTTGGGGGCACGTGCGCAAACTAGCCATGACGATTCCATTGCAGGTGGATAATCCGCCCGCCATTGCCTCCGCGGGCCGCGTCCATTGTTCGCTCGACGATCTGGCGCGCTTCGCGCTGTTCCATATGCAAAACTCGACGAACGGGCTGTTGAAGCCGGAAACCCTGGCAAGGCTGCACGCGCCGTCCGTGGGTGCGGACATCGGAAGTCCGTTGGAAAACTACGCCTGTGGCTGGGTGATCTTGCAACGCGGTTGGGCGGGTGGAACCACCTGGTGGCACAATGGCTCAAACACGATGTGGTACATCGTCATGTGGCTGGCGCCGGGAAAAGACTTTGCGGTCATTGCGGCGACGAACATTGCCGGTCCCGGCGCGGAGCAAGGCTGTGATGAGGCGGCCACCGCGATGATTCATAAATGGCTGCCAGACTGACGTCGCGAATAAGGCTGATTAAAATGCGGTCTTTAACGCCTGGCGATATTTTTCGTAGGCGGTGCTGCCGGCGGGGGTCATGCGGAGCAAGGTCTGGGGGACTTTGCCGCGATAGGTTTTCTCGATCTCAACGTAGCCGGCGGATTCGAGGCGGGCGAGATGGCTGGAGAGATTACCCTTGTTCATCTCGGTGGCGTTTCGCAAATACAGGAAGTCACATTCCTTGATGGGCCAGAGCAGGGACAGAATCATGAGCCGGCCGGGTTCGTGAATGACGCGGTCCAGCTCGGAGATGGCGCGGAGCTGGTCGTTCATTCGATTTCCGCCGCGGGCGGATGCGTATGACGAAGGTAGGAAAAGAAGGTGCCGATGCCGGAGGTTACCCAGATCAGGCCGACGAACAAGGAGACGGGACGCGACATCGCGAGGACGCTTCCAGTATGGAGAATTCCGATCAAAATAAGGCCTACTGCCATGAACAGCAGCAGAAACCACTTCCACCGATGAGGGCCGCCAATACGGGCGATTAAGAATCCATAACCGAGAACCCACATTCCCAGATAAGCCACATCACACAGTATCGGCAGGCATGGGATTGCCTCCAGATGCCGTGCCCCGAAACCGATGAGGCAAACCATGGCGACGCCAAATCGGATCGAAGAACCCATAATTGCTACTATGGCGATGCGGCGGGATCTTTTAAATCTGGTGCGGCCGTGGGTGGTTCCTTTGGCATTATGGTGGGCACCCATGCCAAGCGCGACGTAACCGGTGCGGGGAAAGGTGAATCGACGTTTACTAATCCGTCGAAGTAAAAAAGCCGGACCCATGACCGAGGCGAGGACGGCGTACATGAATATGAGGCGGGCGAAACCATGGGTTACCCAGATGGGATCCTTCAAAATGGATTGCAGATAACTCAGCAGCGCGATTCCGAGCAGCATGGCGCCCAAGAACATCTCGCCGGTACCGTCGACGTTGTCATAGCGTTTATGCCACTCAAGGGAAGAGGGGGAGATGGCTTTCATGCAAACCAGTTGGCAATACAAACCAGATTTAGTAAAGGGGAATTTCTTTGGGGTTGGGGCCGGTTCCGAGGGTATAGCTGCGTTACATCGTGCTCAGGCCCCGGCTGCTATCTTAGACGCCTCCGGCGTTAGCGAATGCGCGCAACCTTGGGCGACGAGC
>Ga0302319_10002567_pt1 | contig 38975 bp, 33 predicted proteins | sample Bog_T0_2_FD_203319 | JGI IMG/M metagenome (GOLD analysis project Ga0302319, IMG submission 203319) | Peat permafrost microbial communities from Stordalen Mire near Abisko, Sweden - Bog_T0_2 | ecosystem: Environmental > Terrestrial > Soil > Wetlands > Peat | place: Sweden: Abisko, Stordalen Mire... | reverse complement strand
CCGGATTGATGCCGGAATCAGCGGCTGCCGCGTTTGGGGTCAGTCGAGAACAGGTGCCTTGAGCGTGGACGAGGCGTGCCGCCTCGTTGCCTCATTGGGACGCGGCAGAATGCCGCGTCTACGTTCAAGGCCAATCGATCGAAAGTAGCGCAGGCGTCCCGCCTGCAATCTCGACGACGGCAGGCGGAATCAGCGGCTGCCGCGTTTGGGGTCGGTAGAGAACAGGTGCCTTGAGCGTAGACGAGGCGTGCCGCCTCGTTGCCTCATCGGGACGCGGCAGAATGCCGCGTCTACGTTCAAGGCCAATCGATCGAAAGTAGCGCGGGCGTCCCGCCTGCAATCTCGACGACGGCAGGCGGAATCAGCGGCTGCCGCGTTTGGGGTCGGTAGAGAACAGGTGCCTTGAGCGTAGACGAGGCGTGCCGCCTCGTTGCCTCATTGGGACGCGGCAGAATGCCGCGTCTACGTTCAAGGCCAATCGATCGAAAGTAGCGCAGGCGTCCTGCCTGCCGTCGTCGAGATTGCAGGCGGGACGCCTGCGCTACTTCGGATCGGCACGTGTCGAAACTCAGATCCGCATCGCATTGAATCCCCCGTCGACCACCAGCTCGGCGCCGGTGATGAAGCCGCCGGCGGTGGAGCTGGCGAGCAGGAGGGTGGCGCCGACCAGCTCGTGGGCCTCGCCCAGGCGTCCCATCGGGGTGTGGCCGGTGATCAGGGCGACGCGCTCGGGGGTCAGGGCCTTGCGATTCTGCTCGGCCGGGAAAAATCCCGGGACCAGGATGTTCACCCGCACGCCGGCGGTGGCCCACTCGCGCGCGAGGTTCTTCGAGAGATTGTGGACGGCGGCCTTGGTCGCCGAATAGGTGAAAATGCGCGAGAGGGGATTGAGGCCGGACATCGAGCCGATGTTGATCACGCTGCCGCCCTCGCCGCGGGTCACAAAGTAGCGGCCGAAGACCTGGCAGGCCAGGAACACCGCGCGGAAATTGACGGAGAAGATCCGGTCCAATTCCTCCTCGCTGATGTCGAAGAAGGGGGTCGAGGCGTTGACGCCGGCGCCGTTGATCAGGATGTCCACCTTCCCGGACCGCTCCAGCACGGTGGCGAGCAGGCGCTCGAGCTCGGCGCGCCGCGCCACGTCGGCCGCGACAAAATAGCCCCGTCCGCCGGCGGCGTGAATCCGCTGCAGCCGGGTTTCGGCCTTGTCGGCCCGGGTGCCGACGAGCACGACCTCCGCCCCGGCGAGGGCGAGGGCCTCGGCCATCTCGCCGCAGAGGACGCCGGTGCCGCCGATGACGACGGCGGTCCGCCCGGCGAGGGCAAAGAGATCGTTGAGGTAGGAGTTGGGCATAGGGATGGGGGCGCGGCTCAGGGCAGACCGTAGGCCGCCATCTTGGCGCGCAGGAAGTCCGCGGATTCGCGCAGATGGGCCACGCCCACGGCCGGGTCGTCGCCATCCTCGATGCTGATCCAGCCCGTGAAGCCGATGCCACGGAGGATGCCGAAGACGCGGTCGTAGTCGACGCAACCGCGCCCGATCACGCCGTGGCGCAGGAAGGGCGCGTAGCCATGACGGGGATCCTGATCCAGCCGGCGCAGGTCCTCCACCCCCCCGCCCTCGAAGTACCGATCGCTGGCGTGCATCGTGACCAGGCGGCCTTTGACCGCCTCGAGCAGCGCGATCGGGTCGTCGCCGGCGATGATCGCGTTGGACGGGTCGAAGTTCACCCCGAAGTTCGGGCCCGCGGGAATCCGCGCCAGCAGGTCGAGGAAGTCCTCCTTGCGCCGCGCAAAATCCGGGTAGCGCCAGAAGGAGGCCTTGTAGTGGTTTTCCAGCGTGAGGCAGACCTGGTGACGGGCGGCGAAGGGCACGCACTCCGCGATGGCGTCCGCCGCCATCGTCAGGCCGTCGGCCCGGCTGACGTCGGGCTTCCACTGCCCGCTCAGGACGCGGCAGAAGCGGCCCCCGAGCTCGGCCGTCGCCTCGATCGCACGGTGCTGCGCGGCGATCTCGGCGGCGCGGAGCACCGCGGTGCGCTGGATGAAGTCCGGCGCGGGGCACATCATGGGCGCCGCCAGGCCCTGGGCTTCGAGCGCGGCGCGGAGCCGCCGCCGGCCCGCGCTGTCCGGCGGGGTGAAACCGGGGTGGAACTCCAGCCCGTCCACGTCGAGCTCGCGCGCGACCAGCGCGATCCATTCGTCCAGCGTCATGGTGCGGTCGACGACCAGCGCGCTCAGGAAACACTTGGGATAGACGGCCAGCGGCATAAGCGTCACTCCGGCGCCGGGGCTACCTCCAGGACCGACTTCACGACCCGCCCTTCGTGCATCGCGCTGAACGCGGCGTGCCAGCCGGCGAGCGGCCAGGTGCCCCCGATCAGCCCGTCGATCACCAGGTTCCGCCCGGCGAGCAGGCGCAGGACCCGGTCCCAGACCGGCCAGTTGTGGCTGTAGCTGCCCTGGAGCGTGACGGCTTTCTGCACCAGCGGATCGAGCGAGAAATTGAGGGGTTGCGGGCCCCAGCCCACCTTGGTGATCCAGCCCCCCGGGCGCACGAGGTCGAGGGCGGTGCGGAGCGACGCGGAAACCCCGGCCGCGTCGATCACCACGTCCGGGCCATACCCGTCGCCCCCGGCCTTCAGCTCGCGCGGGTCGCCGGCGAAGATGCTGACGCCATAGGCCCGTTGCGCGATGTCCAGCCGGGTGGCGTCGGCCGCGAGGCCGGCGAGCGTCACCTCCGCCCCCTGCAGCCGGGCCACCGCGGCGCACAGGATGCCGATCGTGCCCGGCCCGAGGATCACCACCCGGTCGCCCGGCGAGATGCGCGAATGATTGACCACCGCATTGACGGCCACGCAGCACGGCTCAGCCAGGGCCGCGATCCGCAGCGGCAGCTCTTCCGGCACCCGGTGCAGGCAGCGCTGCGGGACGCGCACGAAGCGCGTCATCGCGCCGTGCACGCCGTAGCCGAAGCCCTTGCGCCCCGGGTCCAGATTGTAGAGCCCGCGCCGGGTCAGCGGGCTGGCGGGATTGATCACCGCCGCCGTCTCGCTCACCACCCGGTCGCCCGGGCGGAAGGCCGTCACCGCGGCTCCGGCGGCGGCGATCGTGCCCGCGAATTCGTGCCCGAGGATCACCGGATAATTGACCCGCACGCTGGGCGTGCCGAGCCAGCGGTGCAGGTCGCTGCCGCACACGCCGACGTAGGCCACCTCCAGCAGCACGTCGTCCGGGCCGATCTCCGGCTCGGGCATGGCGCGCAGCTCGACGCTCCCGGGCTCGAACGCGAAATTGACCACCGCCGGATGGAGCGTGTTCATGGGAGAGTCAGGGTGCGCAGGCGCCAGGCGGTGGAGAAATAGAAGGTGCGCCCGATCCACGGTCCCGGCTTGTCGATCTGGTCGCCGGCGGGGGCGCGCCAGACGACCTCGGTGTCGCAGGTCCCGGGCTTCACCCGGTAGAGGACGTGCGCCGTCATGCCATAGATGCCGTCCGGGCCGGGAAAGAGGCAGGTCTGGCAATCGTGCTCGGGCAGTTCGCCATAGCCGGGGTCGAGCGGCTGGTCGAGCAGCACGCGGCGCCCGACCGGATCGACCAGCGCAATCCGCACCGGTCCCGCGGCCGCGCGACCGATCGTCTTGGCGGTTTCGCTGGTGTGCCCGAGCAGCGCATACACCCGGCCGCCGCCGGCCGGCACCAGCGCGAGCACGTCGGAGAGCGCCTGCACCCCGAAGTCCCCCGCGTAGACCGGACGGTCGGCGATGGCATCCCACAGCACAAACGCCCCCCGCCGGGCCCGCGGCGCCGCGCCGGTCCCGGCCAGGATGCTCATGCCGACGAGGAGCTGTTTTTGGTCAGGCAGCCAGAGGATCGAGAAGGGAGAGCAATCCGCCACGAGATTGCGGTGGCTGGCCGAGGCGCGGGTCTTGGGATCGAGCCAGGCGAGCGTGCCGCCCCACTTGCCGTAATAGGGCAGGGAGCCGATCCACAACCGCTCGGGAACCTTCCGTCCATCGGCCGCCAAGAGGGCGGGCACGATGGCCATGGCGATGGGCCGCAGCCCGATCTCATCGAGGCTGCCGTAGTCGCGGGGATTGTCCGCGGCCGTGACCCCGTAATGGTAAGGGCGGCGGGGATCGTAGATCGAGATGCGCGAATCCACGTAGGACGCGATGGCCATGGTGCCGTCGCTGAAATTTCCCATGGTGTAGGCCTCGCCCAGCGCCCAGCTGCAGCGGCCCAGGTCCACCATCCCGCTGCCGTCCGGCGCGCAGCGAAACATGTGCTCCGGCCCGATGGTCGACCCGTAGATCAGGCCGTCCGGGCCCTGATGGATCATGAAGATGCTCGAACCCGCGCCGTGCCAGTCCAGGTCGAGGACGCGCGGCGGGACGATCGGGTGCACGCTCTCGACCAGGAGCCGGCGAAACGTGCCCGCGCCATCCTCCCCGTCGGCCCAGGCCGCGAACAGGCCGCCGGGCATGGTTAGCATCTCCTGGTAAGTGTGACGGAACGTGGCATCGGTGCCGGGCATCTGGAGCGGCAGATAGGTGACGGGCTCGGCCGCGGTGCCGTGCACGCGGAAACGGCCGGCGTGGCTGTCGAGGTAGAGGTAGCCGTCCACCCCCTTGAAAAACTCGAGGAACTGGGTCTTGTCCTCGTCGTTTATCAAGGGCCCGATGGTCCGGTGCGCGCCCGTCTTCGGGTCGAGGGCCACCACATGCGGATGCACGTTGATCGTGAGCGCGGCGATGGTGCCGTCGGCCCCGCAGAGCGTTGAGACGTAGTGGTCCGTGGGATCGAGGGAACCGAACTGGGTGAAGCTGCCGGTGGCGGGATCGAAGCGCGTGATCGTGCACTCGGGATAGGCGCCGATCCAGATGGACCCGTCCGGCGCCTCGTCCAGCCCGGTGGGAAAGGTCGCATGGCCGGGGTAGATGGCCCCGAGATCCTCCAGCCCCCGCTCGGGATGGGCCGGGTCGTAGCGCAACAGGTGGCCGTCGCTGGCCGAGCCGACATAGAGGATGCCGGTGCGGGGACTGCGGAAGGAATCGGTGGGCGCCTGCGAGGCCGGCGACGGCGCGTTGAACTGGCGGCAGTGGCCGGTGGCCAGGTCGATATCGAGGACGAAGAGGCCGTCCTTGGTCTGGCCCATCGAGGCCAACAGGGAGGGCCGGCCAATGGGCCCGCGCCCGTACGTGTAGGCGAGGACCTGCTCGCCGGGGACGGTCAGGGAGGGCGAGGGGTCGGGGGCGCGGCCGGGGTGCAACCGGACCCAGCTGACGGACTTCACCGGGATGCCGAGATCGCGCACAACCGGTTCCGCGGCCGCCAGCAGCGACCACGGAAGGAGAAAAAGCGCCGGACCGAGGAGTTTCAAGGGGCGTGGCTCAGGGCAGGGTGAGGGAGCGCAAGCGCCAGCCGGTCGCGAAGTAGAACGTGCGCCCGATCCACGGTCCCGGCTTTTCGAGCTGGTCGCCGGCGGGAGCGCGCCAGACGACCTCGGTCGTGGCCGTGCCGGGCTTCACGCGATAGAGCACATGCGCGGTCATGCCGTAGACGCCGTCGGGCCCGGACCCGAGGCAAAACTGGCAGTCGTGCTCGGGAAGGTCGCCGTAATCCGCGGGCAGGGGAGTGTCGGCGATCACCCGGCGCGCGACGGGATCGACCAGCGCGATCCGCACGGGGCCGGCGGCCTGGGCCCCGATGATCTTGGCGGTTTCGTTGGTGTGCCCGAGCAGCGCATAGACCAGGCCGCCGCCGGCGGGGGCCAGCGCGAGCACGTCGGACAGCGCCTTGACCCCGAAGTCCCCCGCGTAGACCGGACGGTCGGCGATCGGGTCCCAGAGGACGAACGACCCCCGCAGGGCCCGGGGCGAGGCGCCGGTGCCGGCCATGATGCTCATGCCGACCAGCAGCTGCTGCCGGTCCGGCAGCCACAGCAGCGAATAGGGCGAGCAATCCGGGACGAGATTGCGATGACTGGCCGAAGCGCGGGTCTTGGGATCGAGCCACGCGAGCGTGCCGCCCCAGGTGCCATAGTAGGGCAGGGAGCCGATCCACATTTTTTCGGGGACCTTCCGCCCGTCGGGCGCCTGGAGGGCGGGCACGATGGCCATGGCGATGGGCCGAAGCCCGACCTCGTCGAGGCTGCCATAGTCGCGGGGATTGTCGGCCGCCGTGACCCCGTAGTGGTAGGGCCGGCGGGGATCGTAAATCGAGATGCGCGCGTCCACATAGGAAGCGATGGCCATGGTGCCGTCGCTGAAGTTGCCCATGGTATAGGCCTCGCCGAGCGCCCAGCTGCAGCGGCCCAAGTCCACCATCCCGCTGCCGTCCGGCGCGCAGCGAAACATGTGCTCGGGGAGGAAGCTCGACCCGTAGATCAGGCCGTCGGGGCCCTGGTGGATCATGAAGATGTTCGACCCGTCGCCGTGCCAGTCCAGATTGAGGGTGCGCGGCGGAAGGGACGGGCGGACACTTTGCAGCAGGATGGTCCGAAACATGCCGTCGCCATCCTCGCCGTCGGCCCAGGCCGGGATGATCCCGCCCGGCATGGTCGGCATCTCCTGATACTGGTGCCGGTAGGTGGCGTCGACGCCGGGCATCGCGACCGGCAGGTAGGTGACGGGCTCCAGCGCCATGCCCCGCACGCGGAACTTGCCGGCAAAGGTGTCGAGGTAGAGATAACCGTCCGCTCCCTTGAAGAACTGGAGGTACTGGGATTTGTTTTCGTAGGAGATGGACGGACCGACCGCGTGATGGGCGCCGGTCCGCGGGTCGAGCACGACCAGGTGGGGGTGCACGTTGATGGCCAGGGCGGCGATGGTCCCGTCGGCGCCGCAGAGCGGGCAGACGTAATGGTCGGTGGGGTCGAGGGACCCGAACTGGGTGAAGCGGCCCGTGGCCGGATCGTAGCGGGTGATCGTGCAGTTGGGGTACGAGCCGATCCAGATGCCGCCGTCGGGCGCCTCGTCGAGCCCGGTGGGAAAGGTCGCCTGCGCATCGATGGACCCGAGGTCCTCCAGCTTGCGTTCGGGATGGGCGGGATCGTACCGCAGGAGGTGCCCGTCATAGGCGGTGGCGACGTAGAGGATGCCGGTGTGGGGGCTGCGAAAGGAGTCGGTTGGATACTGCTGGGCCGGCGACGGCGCGTTGAACTGGCGGCAGTGGCCGGTGGCCAGGTCGATGTCGAGGACGAAGAGCCCGCCGTTGTTCTGGCCCATCGAGGCGAGCAGGGAGGCGCGGCCGTTGGGTCCCCGGCCGTAGGTATAGTCGAGGATCTGCTCGCCGGGGGCGGTCAGGGACGGCTGGGGATCGAGGGCGCGCCCGGGGTGCAGCCGCACCCAGCTGACGGATTTGACCGGGATGCCGAGGTCGCGCACGACCGGCTCCGCGGCCGACAGGAGCGCGGGCGCAACCAGCAGGAGGGCCAGGGGAATGGGTTTCATGATAGTCAGATCAATATTCGGCGACCTTGAGTTGGGCGAGGTCGAAGGGGGGCAGGCCGGCCTCGGCGCCCAGTTCCCCGAGTTCCGCCACCTCGGCGGCGGAAAACAGCAGTCCGCCCTGGGCGCGCGACCGGCCGGCCGCCTCGGCCTCCACCTGCCCGGGCAGCTGGCAGCCCTCGTTGCCGTGCCCGAGGACGTCGGCGAGCACGGCGCCCACATTCTCCAGCTGGGTGCGGCCCCCGGCAAAGCTGCCGCCGGCCAGCGCCGCGGGATGGATGACCTGGAAATAAAGCGATACGGTCTGTTTCTCGCCCGGCACCGGGGCGCGGTTGCGCAGCGTCGGCAGCGAGCCCCCGATGTAAGCGCCCATCAGCTCGTTGACCAGCCCGAGCCCGTAGCCCTTGTGCGCGCCGAAGGGCAGCAGCGCGACCGCCTCCTTTGGCTCCACCGTGGGCCGGCCCTGCGCGTCGACCGCCGCGCCGGGCGGAAGCTTGACGCCTTCCCGCCGGCTATGGTCGATCCGCCCCATCGCGATGATCGAGGTCGCCCAGTCGATCAGCACCGGGAATCCCACCACGTCCTGGGTCGGAAACGCCCAGCTGTGGGGATTGGTGCCCAGGGTCGGCGCGCGGCCCCCGTAGGGCACGACTTCGGCCATCCCCGCCGTGCAGTTCGTATAGGCGATGTAGCCGCGCTGCGCGGCCCGCAGCACGTAGCCGCCCCCCCACAGGTAGTGAAAGGCGTTGTCCACGCTCACCTGGCCGATCCCATAGCGGTCCGCCAGGCGCATGCAGGTCTCCATCGCCTCCAGCGCGACGGGCTGGCCGAGCTTGCGCTGCGCATCCCAGATCTCCGACGCCTCGAAGCGGCACGGCAGGCGGCGCCAGCGCGCGCCCGGGACGGCGGCGCCCCCGCCGGCCCGGACCTTTTTCTCGACGTGCAGGGCCTTGATCCCGTTGTGGGTGCGGATCCCGTGCCAGGATGCCTCCCCGGCCATTTCCGCCGCGGCCTGCGCCTCTTCGGGCGCGTAGCCGCGCTTCTGGTACACGGCGGCGATCAGCGCGTCGTGCCGGGCCCGGGGGACGACGTAATATTTTCCCGCAAATCCCGGCGGGCTCACAGCGGCAGGACGACTTCCGTCGCCAATTGGACCCGGCTGTGCAGCGCGTGGCCCTGGACAAACCGCCCAAAGTTGGCGACGAAAACGTCGATCTTGGCGTCGGCCTCGCCGGGAAACCGCCCGCCCGTGTGCTGGGTGAGGATCACCCGGGGATGGGTCCACAGCGGGCTGGACGGCGGCAGGGGCTCCTGCGCCGTGACGTCCAGCACCGCGCCCGCGAGCCGGCCGGCATCGAGGGCCGCGACGAGCGCGGTCTCGTCGACCGCCGAACCACGCCCCATGTTCACCAGCAGCGCGGAGTCGGGCAGCCGGGCGAGCCTCGGCCCGTCGAGCAGGTTCACCGTCTCCGGCGCGTGCGGGAGGGTGTTGATCAGGAGATCCGCGCCGGGCAGGGCGGCGTCGAGCTCAGCCAGGGTGTGCAGCTCGGCCGCGGGCGAGCGCCGGGCGAAGCACTGCACCGGGCACTCGAAGGCCCGCAGCAGCCCTGCCAGCCGCCCGCCGATCGAGCCGGCGCCGAGGATCACCACCTGCGCGCCGTGGAGGCGGCCGATGCCGGGCTCGACCTCCGGCTTGACCCAGCGCCGCGCGCGCTGGGCGGCGAGCAGCGGCGGCAGGCGGCGGTAGAACGCCAGGATGCCCGCCAGGGCCGCCTCGCTCACGGCGCGCCCATAAAAGTCGCCGAGGTTCGTCAGCGTAACCGGCGACGCCCGCCCCAGGTTGACGCCGAGATAGGCGTCAGCCCCGGCCGAATCGAGCTGGACCCAGCGCAGGTCCGCTGCGTCCGCGAGCCACGGGGCGGGCACATTGCCGAAGACGACCTCGGCCCCGCTCACCGCCCACCGGCGCTCGTCGTTGGTGGCCAGTGCGTCGGCAAAGATCACGGTATGCCCGGAGAGGGCCCGGCTGAGCCGGGCTTTTTGGACGGGATCAAGTCCCTGCACCGCCACCAGAATCTTCATCGGGAGAGGCGCGAACGGCGGGTGCCGGCCGCCGTTCGCGCGCATTTTCCCATGGTCCGCTTTGAAGACAGGCGTCGGACTTCCTGGATTATCGGCCTACCAGAGGTAGGTCATCGTCAGCTTTGTCTCCCGGCCGGCCTCGGTGAAGATGCGCTCCGGGGTGACTTCCATGTAAGCCGCGGTGGCGTTGGTGACATTGCTCATGCCGAGCCGCCACACGATTCTCCGGTTATTCGAGAATTTCTGCGTGTAGGTGGCGAAGAGGGCCAGCGTGTCGTAGCCGGACAGGGTGTTGTTGGAGAAACCGTCGAGGGAGTCGCCCTGGTAGCGCCAGCCGCCGCCGAAGGCGATCGCCGGGGTGATGTTGTACTTCAGCCAGGACACGAAGGTCTCCTTGGGCGAATAAGGCACCCGGACGCCCGTGATGGGATTGTACGGGCCGTTGGCGTTGTAGAAGCCCACCGTGCCGGATAGCTTGTCGCTGGAGTAGGTGATCTGGGTGTCGACGCCGAAGTTTTGCTCGGCCGCTTCCTCGAGGTAGTAGCCAAAGTGCTGCGGATCGCCAATGTTGATGTTCGTGACATGCAGCTGGAAGTAGGCGATCTGGCTGGACCACTGGCCGCCCAGGGCCTTGAAGAGGTCGGTCTTGAGGCCCACCTCATCCTCCTTGCCCGACTGGGGCTGGATCAGGGCTCCCTGGAAGGTATAACCAACGCCGACCGAGATGTAGCCCTCGTCGTGCCCGTAGTAGAGGGACATCTGCGGAATGGGCTGGTAGACCAGGCCGTAGCGCTTGAGCCAGATTTCCTCGATCACGTCCGTGGAGGGCGTGCCGGCGAGCGCCGCGCTCGGGGTCGACCGGGTGGTGTTGTAGCTGTACCGGCTGTCATAGTTCCACCGGCCGCCCAGCACGACTTGCAGCTTCTTGTGGAACAGCCCGAACGTGTCCAGGGCGTCGACGCCGCCCAGCCATTCCACGGCGTACGGCTCGACCTGCTGGGGCTCCTGGATCAGGCCGATGATCGGGGCGACCGCCGCATAGTTGGGATTCGACGGATTGAACGTGGTATACGGCGGCAAACTCGCTCCCGGATACATCCCCGCCGTCGCTGAATTGGCGTAAAAGATATAGTCATCCAGGTAGCTGTACAAATCCCCGCTGAGGGTGAAATCGTTGCTGAAGCCCTTGCCGAAGTCCGGCACCTTCCAGTTGGTGATGGCGCCGCCGTACCAGCTGTGGTACGAGATGGTCTCGTTCAACTCGTCATACTGGTAAGTGGCCTGGGGGTACTGGTCGGTGGTGGTGAGCCCGGTGGCGGCGTCCTGGACCAGCAGAACCTGGTTGGTGTGGTACAGCTCGGCGTCGGTTGTGAAGTTCAGCTTCAGGCTCCATTCGTCGGAAAGCTGGCTGGTGAAAACCGTCTGGGTGATGACCGAGCGATCCTCCGTGCCGAGATTGGGCTGGATGCTGTCCGGGCCGTCGTCGGTGTAGTTCCGCAGGACCACGCCCTGGGCGTTTTCGGCGTCCTCGCTGTTCCGGATGTGGGACGATTCGATATCGACGCGAAACTTGAGCTTGGACTCCTTGCTGATGTTGATGGTGAAGGAGGGCGCCAGCGTGTGGTTGTGGTCGAAGTCGCCCGGCTTGCCGGCCTTGTGGTCGTCGTACTCGCCCGCCACCAACCGGCCGTCCACGTCGCCGCCGAGGGTCGACCCGCCCACGTCGAGCAATTCGGAGCTGTAGGCGCTCGTGCCAATCGTCAGCGAGAGCTCGTTGATCTCGCCGTCCTGGCCGGCGTACTTGGGAATCATGTTAACATAGCCGCCGAACGCGCCGAAAGGGCCGAACAGGAGGGCCGACGGGCCCTTGACGATTTCGAAGGAGTCAAAATTGAAGTTATCCAGCTGGGCAAAGGAGGCCTCGGTCGCGCCGTCCACCGACCAGTTCTGGGCGCGAAACCCCCGGATGTAGACACCCTGATTGGGGGAGGAGATGGCGTAGTTGCTCACGGCCGCGGTGCTGGCGGGCAAAAAATCGTTGGGGTCCTGGTAGCCGATGTCGTTGATCATGTCCTGGGTGACGACGTTGATGGTCTCGATGCTGTCGATCAGCTTGGTGGCCACCTTGGAGCCGGACACCGTCTGGGAGGCGGCATAGCCGTTGTAGGAGGTGGAGGAGACGTCGAAGGGCGACATCCGGATGACCTCGTCGTTGGATTCGCCCGAGGTCGAAGCGGTCTTCTTCGATGCGTCCTTCGGGTTGATCATCAGGGCGCCCGAGCGGGCGTCCTGGACCACCTCGAGATCGGTGCCGACCAGCATGAGGGTCAGCGCCTCGCGGGCGGTCATCGAGCCCTTGACCGGGCTGGTGATCGCGCCGCGCACCTTGTCCACCAGGTAGACCAGCTGCACGCCGGACTGCTCGGTGAACTGCTTCAGCGTGGCCGCGGCGTCCCCGGCCGGGAGGTCGAAGGACTTCAGCGGATCGGAGTCGTCTGCCCGGGCCGAGGCGGGAAGCACGGCCGTGATCAGTGCCAGGAACAGGGAGGCAAGCGCCGCCCGGATGACAAAACCGCGACAGCGGCCGGAGGGCGCGCTGGCGATGCTGGGATGGGTCGTCATAGGTGTGTGTGGGATTGGAGAGGTCTAGATAGGAAGACGGACATCCCGGCACGATGGGCTACGGCCGGGGCCAATGTTCCCAAAAAAAACAAAATCTTTTTGCGGCGGCCGGACAGGCGCCTCACCGGGTCCGGCGGAGGACGATATGGCCGGCGTCGGGCCGATCGGCCGCGACGTCCTTCCCGCTGGTCAGCAGCCGGACAAAGGCGTCGACGTTTTCCGCCTTGAAGCTGCCGCCGACCGGCTGCGCGCCCAGCACGGGATCGCTGAGCTCGAGCTGCACCGCATTGTATCGGTTGAATTGCGACGCCACTTCCGCCAGGGGCGTGTCGGAGAACTCCAGCCGCGGCCCCTGCCACGCCAGTTCCTCGCGGATTACCGCCGCATTCACGGTGGCCACCGCCGGCCGGTCCGGGCCGCCCTGCAGGGCGACGACGGTCTCCTGGCCGGCGCTCACCACCGCGACGGTCTGCAGCGGCTGGCCCGCCGCCGCCAGGCCGGGGCTGCGATCGACCTGCACCCGGCCCTCCGTCACCAGCACGTCGACGCTGTCGGGGCGGAGGGAGACGTTGAATTCCGTGCCCACGGCCCGCACCGACACCGTGCCCGCCTCAACCCAGAAGGGCCGGGCCTTGTTTTTCGCCACCGTGAAATGCGCCTCGCCGCGCACCAGGTGCAGCCGGCGCTCCGCCTTCGTGAAATGAACGCTGACCTCGCTGCTGGCGTTGAGCTCGAGCACGGATCCATCCGGCAGCGTGGTGCTGGTGTAGCCGTTGGCGGCGGTCGCCAGGACCGCCGGGGCGGGGCGCGTCGCCCCCGCCGACGGCCGGGCCGGCCGCAGCCACCACCAGGCGGCGGCCAGCGCCAGGGAGGCGGCGAGCGCGGCCGTGGCGGCGAGCGAGGGGAAATGCGGCGCCCGCCGGACCGCCGGGCGCGCCAGCAGGTCGTGGTCGGGATGGACCCGCGCCTCGGGCCGGAAACTCTGCAGCTGCCGCAGTTTCGACCAGGTGCCCTCGAGCAGGACCACGGCGGCCTCGTGCCGCGGATCGGCCTGCCGCCAGCACGCGAACTCCTCCGCCGCCTCGGGGGTCAGGCCGCCATCCCGCTCGGCCAGCCACGCGGCCGCCGTCGCCTCAATGGCCTCGTCGTGGTTGGAAAATTTTCGCTCGGGTTGGGTCATAACGTGCCGTTGCGCTCGGCCGGGGGCCGCGCCGCGGCCAGACCGCGCGCGACAAAGAACTCCGTGCAGCGGCGCATGCCCTTGGCGAGCTGGGCCTTGACGGTGTGCGGGGAGATATTGAGGTGGGCGGCGATTTCCTTTTGCGAGAGACCATAGAGCAGGCGGAGCGTGAGCACCTGCCGGCAGCGGTCGGGCAGGGCGCGCACGGACTCGGCGAGGAGCTCGAGTTCCTGCTGGCGACACAGGGATTCGGCCACACCGGGTCCATCTTCTGGGACGGATAAGTCGGCCAGATCGGCTACGGATTCAATGGAAACAACCTGGCGGCGGCGGAAAATGTCCAGCGCGAGATTGCGCGCGGTGGTGAAGAGGAAGGCCTTGATGTAGGTGACCCGGCCGGCCTTTTTCGCCCGGATCAGGCGGACGTAGGACTCCTGGACCAGGTCGTCGACGTCGGGCAGCGTCGGGAAGAAATTCCGCAGGTAATGCCGCAGCGAGGACTCGTGAGGCTTGACTTCCTCCGTGAACCAGCGGGACTGCTCGGATCTCAGCATGGGCAGGATGATGCGGCGGCGCCTGCAGTCCATGTTTCCCGACCGGGACGCTGTCGATCAAATTTCGCGCGATTGTCACCGAAACGAAAAGATGGCGCTGGCGGATAGCCCGGAATGGGCGGTCGTCCGTCTTAGTAACCGACGACCCTGAAGTCAGCCGACACCCTTAATTAATCCTTCCGATCATCGCTCCGACGCAGACGAGGCGCCAGTTCCCGCGGCGGAGGGGGTGACGCCGGGGGCCGCGCGCCCCGCACGGTGGCGGGTCGGAACCCTGGTCTACACCTCGGGCGGCCTGGTCGCGCTGTTCTGCTGGCTGCTCGGCGGCGATTTCTCCTACTACCTGAAGGAGCGGTCGGTGACGCCGACGATGCAGCTCCTGCTCCACCAGCTGCAGGCCTCGAGCCTGGTCGTCGGCATCCTGTTGGTCAGCCTGCCGGCGGCGATCAAGTTCCTGGTGATGCCGGCCGTGGCCTACCGCAGCGACCGGCATCGCGGCCGGTGGGGCCGGCGCATTCCGTTCCTCATCCCGGCCATTCCGCTCACGCTCCTGGCGATGCTGGGGCTGGCCTTCACCCCGGCGATCGGGCGCGGCATCCACCGGGTCCTGGGCCGGTGGTCGCCCGGGGAGAACGGGAGCGAACTGATCGCGCTCGCGGCGGCCTGGGCGCTGTTTGAGGTCTGCACCAGCATCTGCGACTCCGTCTTTCTCAGCCTCATCACCGACGTGGTGCCGCGTGAGGTGATCGGCCGGTTTTTCGCGCTGTTCCGCATCGTCTCCCTCCTGGCGGGAATGATCTTCCTTTATTCGGTCTTCGGACGGGTGGAGGACCACTACGTGCCCGTCTTCCTCGGCATCGGGGTGATCTATGCCATCGGCTTCACCGCGATGTGCCTGAAGGTGAAGGAGGGAACGTATTCTGCCTTCGCCTCCTCCTCCGCCCCGCCGGGCGGGGCTACGGCGGACCGGGCCGGGTTCTTTAGGCGGTTTTGGGGCGGGGTCAGGATTTACTGCCGGGATTGCTTTGCACTGCCTTACTACCGCTGGGTGTGCCTTTCGTTCGGCTTGACCTACATGGCGGGCGGGGCGTTCAACTCCTTCTATGTGTTCTATGCCAAGTCGCTCGGCATGAGCATGACGGTGCTCGGCAAATACGGGGCGCTGCAGATGCTGCTTTCGCTGCTGCAGGCGTATCCGATCGGGTGGCTGGCGGACCGCTTCCATCCGCTGCGCGTCACCATCGCGGCCCTCGGCCTGATTTTTGCCAGCACGATCGCGGCCTTTTTCCTGGTGCACGATGCCACGACCTTCGGCATTTCCCTGGTGGTCTGCGGCATGCTGTCGGGCACCTGGCTCACGGCCAGCGCTGCGCTGCCTGCGGTCCTCTTTCCCCCGGCGAAGTTCGCGGTCTTCAACAGCGCGCAGCTCACCGCCAGGTCGATCGGCACGCTGCTCGCCGGCGCAGCCTGTGGCTGGATGCTGGACCGGCTGCACCACCAATACCGCTACCTCTACCTCTGGTGGTGCGTGTTCGCGCTGGTCGCGCTGGTCGCCACTTTCGCCGTCCACCGGGGCTTCCGGCGCTACGGCGGCCCGGGCCATTACGTCGCGCCGGAGTGAGGCGCGAATTATTCCGGTTAAGGGTGGAAGCGTAAGCCGAATTGCGCTTTCGTCCGTCAGATTAACCGACCAGAGTCACCTTCCCATCGGCATGAAACGAATTGGCATCATCCAGATCCTGCAGGAGACGAATTACTTCAACCCGATTCTGACCGTCCGGCAGGATTATGAGAATTTCGGCGTCGGCCGGGGGCGAGAGGTGCTGACCAAATACGGCAACGTCGGGGAGCTCGATGGCTTCATTCAGGGCCTGAAAAAATGGCCCGAGCCGGTCCAGCCGGTGGGGGTGCTGCGCCTGCAGGCGTGGTCGGGCGGCCCGGCCGCCCGGGGCACGACGAGGTGGTTCAAGCAGCTGGTGACCGAGCAGCTCGGCAAGGCGAAGCGGCTGGACGGCCTGCTGGTCGCCCTGCACGGCGCGATGATGGGAGAGGGCGAACCGGACATGGAGGGCCTGCTGCTCGAGACCATCCGCGGGGTCGTCGGTCCCGACCTGCCCGTGGTCGCCACCCTCGACCTGCACGCCTATGTCACCCCGCGGATGATCCGGCACGCGAGCGTGCTCGTCGGCTACCACACCTTCCCCCACGTGGACCAGCCGGAGACCGGCGCGCGGGCGGCCGCGGTGCTCTGGCGGCTGTTCGGCGGGGCCCGGCCGGTGTCCGCGCTGGTCCGCCTGCCCATGATCACCGGGGGCGAGCTGCAAAGCACGTTCGCGCCCCCGCTCGGCCCCATTTTCAAGCGCCTGGTCAAGCTGGAGAGCCGCCCGGGCGTGCTCAGCACCGCGATCTACATGACGCAGGCCTACCTGGACGTGCCGGAGCTGGGCTGGGCGGTCCTGATCGTGACCGACGGCCGGCCCGAGCTGGCCGCCACGGCGGCGGAGGACTTTGCGGCGCGGTGCTGGCCGGTCCGGGAGCGATTGGTGGAGAAATTCCTCAAGGCCCCCGCCTGCCTCGACCGGGCGCTGGCGGCCGAAGGGAAGCCGGTCGTGATCGCCGACGGCGCTGACGCCACCAACTCGGGCGGCGGCGGAGACAGCGTGCACCTGCTGAAGGAAATGATGGGTCGCAGGATTCCGGGCGGCGCCCTTTCCATCATGGTCGACCCCAAGGCGGTGGCCCACGCGACCGCCGCGGGCGCCGGGGGAGCCTTCCGCTTCGCGGTCGGGGGCAAGCGCGACCATATCTTCTCCTCGCCCCTGAAAGTCAGCGGCCGGGTGGTGGCCCTGCACAAAAAAGCCGCCTACACGCTCACCGGGCATGGCGGCAATAATCTCAAGATCGACATGGGGCGGGCCGCGGTGGTGCAGCTGGCCGATGTCACGCTGCTGTTGGTGGAGAAACCCGGCCCGGGCAGCACGCCGCTGATGTACCGCTGCGTGGGCCTGGAACCGAAGGATTTCAAGGTGGTGATCGTCAAGTCTCCCCTGGGCTTCCGCGCCGAGTTCGGCCCGTTTGCCGCCGACATCATCCTGTCCGACTGCCCCGGCTGCGCCTCGTCGCGCTTCTCGAGCCTGCCCTTCCGTAAAATCGCCCGACCGCTGTGGCCGCTGGACAAAATCGGCGACTGGCGGAAGGTGGGCTGGATCAAACAGGCGAGATTTCTGGCGTGAATACCCTCCAAGCCCAATACGACAAGGCCCGGCAGGTCCTGCCCGGCGGCGTGAATTCCTCGGTGCGGCTGAACCGCGCGATCGGCACGCCCTTCTATGTCTCGCGCGCCCGGGGCTCACGGGTGTGGAGCATCGAGGGCCGCGAGTATATCGACATGTGCTGCGCCCACGGGGCAGCCCTGCTCGGGCATGGCCACCCGGCGATCGCCGCGGCGGTGCAAAAGGCCGCCGACTTCGGGTTCGCGCACTCCTTCGAGACGGAATACCATGAAGCGCTCGCCCGGCGGCTCTGCGCGGCCATCCCGTGCGCGGAGCGGATCCGGTTCTGCTCCTCCGGCACCGAGGCCACCCTGCACCTGATCCGGGTCTGCCGCGCCTTCACCCGCCGGGAGAAGATCATCCGCATCGAGGGGCATTTCCACGGGTATCACGAGCTGATCTACATCGGGGGCCAGCCGCCGCCCGCGGCCTTCAGCGGGAACCGCGCCCATCCCTACCTAGAGTCCCCGGGAATGCCCGCCGGGCTGGCCGACTACATCATCCCGGTTCCGTTCAACGACGTGGCGGCGCTCACCTCGGCCATCGCCGAACACGGGCACGAGGCGGCGATGGTCATCCTCGAGCCGATCAATTTCAATTCCGGGGGCATCATGCCCCAGCCCGGCTACCTCGAGGCGGTGCGCCGGCTGACCCGGGACGCCGGCATCGTGCTCTTCTTCGATGAGATCCAGTCGGCCTTCAAGAAGTCGCCCGGCGGGGCGCAGGCCGAGTGGGGAGTGATACCCGACGTCTGCACGATCGGCAAGGCGATCGGCGGCGGCCTGCCCCTCTCGGCCTTCTGCGGCCGGGCGGAGATCATGGACCTGTTCCAGCCGGCCGGCCCGGTGCAGCACAGCGGCACGTTCAATGCGCACCTGATCCCGGTCCTGGCCGGGCTGGCCTTCCTCGACGAGGCGGCGAAGCCGGGCTTCTATCCCGGGCTGCAGGCGATGGAAAAGGCCTTCCACACCGGGATCGACGACATCATCAAGCGGTACGATCTCAACATGATCGTCCCGCACCATGGCGCCCGCTTTGACATCCTGCTCGGGCGCAAGACGCCGGCGGTCCGCTACGAGGACATCTTCTGCCACGACAAGTCCCTCATGCTCGAGATCGACCGGGGCTGCTACGAGCGCGGGGTTTATTTTCACGACTACGGCGGGGCGGCCGCCCACCACGGATACTCCAGCCAGCATTCCCTCGCTGACATCGGCGAGGTGCTGAACGTGCTGGACGCGGTGCTGGGAAAGTTGAAGGACAAATTATGCCATTGTTAACCGGGAAACGCGTCATCGTCTCAGGCGGCGGCACGGGCATTGGGCAGGGCATCGCCATCCGCCTCGCCGCCGAGGGTGCGCAGGTCTGCTTCAGCTACCATGCCAGCGCCAAGGGCGCGGAGGCGACCCTGCGCCAGATCGAACAGGCGGGAGGGCAGGCCTTCGCCTTCCAGGCCAATCTGGAAAAGCGCGAGGAGGGCGTGGCCATGGTCGAGCGGGCGATCCAAAAGCTGGGCGGCGTCGATGCGCTGGTCTGCAACGCCGGCCCCACCATCACGCAGCCCTTCCTGGAGGTGACCCCGGAAATCTGGGACCGCACCCACAACGTCCACCTGAAGACCGCCTATTTCTGCGCCCAGGCGGCGGTGCGGGCGATGGGCGAGGCCGGGGGGCGGGTGATCTTCATCGGCTCGGTGCACGGGCGGGCGACGCTGCCCAAGTTCGCCCATTACGCCTCGGCCAAGGGCGGCCTGGAGGGCCTGGTCCGCGGGCTGGCCGTCGAGCTGGCGCCCCGGCAGATCACGGTCAACTGCGTCGCGCCCGGCCTCGTCGAGGTCGAATCGTATTTTAAGGACAGTCCGGAGTACCGGCGCGAGGATGCCGCCCGGCAGGTCCCGATCGGGCGGGTGGGATTTCCCGACGACATTGCCCCGATGGTGGCCTTCCTGGTCTCCGCGCAATCCAGCTTTCTCACCGGCCAGACGATCGCCATCGACGGCGGCCAGCTGGCGCGCCTGGCCTTTAATCGCCCATGAATACCGATCCAAACTGGAAACCCGCGGTGGCCGAGCCCGACCGCGACACCGTGCTCGCCAATCGCCAGGCGCACCCCCTGCGCTTCGACCCGGCCTGGAGCCCCGCCACGCCCGACGTGCAAACCGTCCGCGCGCAATATTCCGATCCGCTTCGCGCCCTGGCGGAGGCGCGCATCCCGGCCATCATCCTGCGGGGCGCCTATCCGGCGGCGGATTGCGCCGGCCTGATCCGGCGCTTCATCGCCCGCGGGCTGATGCCCGATCCCGCGGCCCCGGAGATCACCTCGGCGCCGCGCCAGCGCATCGACATCGGCACGAGCCTGGGCAATCGCGGCGGGGACAAGGAGGCATTCCTGCAGCACGCCGCCGGGACGAACGAGCTGTTCCGGACCCTCTTCGACGGCTTCAAGAACCCGATCCAGACGATGTACGATTCGCTGCAGGCCCTGGCGGTGGGCAAGAAGGTCGCCACCGCTCGTGATGTGGATGGACGGAGTTACGGGCCGGCCATCTTCCGCATCCACTACGGCGACCACGCATATGCGCCACATTTCGACCATGTCGGGCTGCGCGAGAAGCGCTTCAACTACACCGTCTCCCGGTTCAAGAACCAGTTCGCCGGGATCCTTTGTCTCCAGAACGACACGCCCGAGGGCGGCGGCACGCAGACGATCGTCCACCACCGCCTCTGGACCCCGGACTTGGAACCCGCCCTGGCCGGCGGGACCTTCCACGCGTATGCCGACGAGCATGGGATCGGCTGCGCCGGGGTGGGGCTCAATCCCGGCGACCTCTACTTCTTCAACACCCAGTGCATCCACGAGGTGCCGGCGCTGCTGGGGAAATCGCCCCGCATCGTGCTGGCGGTCTTCATTGGCTACTCGCCGGACGATGCGGAGATTCTGGTCTGGTCGTGAACTACACCGCGCACCAGGCGGTCGTCGAGGGGTGCGATGTGCTGCGGCTGGCCGACGCCGCGCACCAGACCGAGGTCTCGATCGCCCGGTCGATCGGGCACAACGCCTACGCGTACAAGGTCAAGGGGGTCAATTACCTCTGGGCGCCGTATCCCCTGGACCGGCTCCCGCGGTCGCCGACGTTCTTTGGCAATCCGTTCATGGCGCCCTGGGCCAACCGGCTCGGCGCGGCCTCGTTTCACGCCAACGGGAGGAAATATCTGCTGAACCCGGACCTGGGCAATTACGTGCGGGACGACGACGGGCTGCCGATGCACGGGCTGATCGTCGCTTCCCCGGCCTGGGAGCTGGTCGCGCTCGAGGCCGACACCGGCTCGGCCAGCGCGACCTGCCGGCTCGAATTCTGGCGGTATCCGGACCTGATGGCCCAGTTTCCCTTCGCGCACACCATCTCCGTGACGCACCGGCTGAAGGACGGCGGCATGGAGGTGGCCACGCGGCTGGAGAACCATGCCCGCGAGCCCATGCCGGTGTCCCTGGGCTACCACCCGTTTTTTCAAATCCATGACGCGCCCCGGAACGCGTGGAAAGTCCATTTGCCCGCCCGCGAGGAGATGCCGCTGTCCGCGGGCTGTTTCCCCACCGGCGAGCTGCGTCCGCTCCGGCTGGCCGACCCGGCGCCGCTCGCGAGCCTGGAGACGATCTACCTGTTCCCCGAGCTGGAGCGCGGTCCGGACGGCTGCGCCGCATTCTGGATCGAGGGCAAAAACGAGCGCATCACGGTCGTGCAGGGCCCCCGGTATCCGGTATCGGTGATTTACGTCCCGCGCGGCGAGGACTACATCTGCATCGAGCCGATGACCGCGACCATCAACGCCCTCAATCCCGGGCCGAACGGGCGCCAGGAGCCGGTGCAGAGCGTTGCGCCGGGCGGCACCTGGCAGGAAAGTTTCTGGATCAAGTTTTCCACGTCGTAACCCAAACCCAAGAAAGCCCCATGAATAAAGCCACCGGGATCAGCGCCTCCTACCTCTACCTTGTCGTGCTGGTCGCGGCCGTGGGAGGATTCCTGTTTGGCTATGATCTCTCCCTGATTTCCGGCGCCATCATCTTTCTGAAAACCCAGTTTGCGCTCACTCCGGGGATGGAAGGGGTGGTCATGGGCAGCGCGATCCTGGGATGTCCCGTCGGGCCCCTGATGGGCGTGTGGATCGCCGATGCGATCGGCCGCAAGCGCACGCTTCTCTTCGCGGGCGTTCTCTTCATGGCCTCGTCGATTGGATGCGCGCTGGCCAATCATATTCTGGTGTTCGCCGCGTGGCGCTTTATCGGCGGCATGGGCGTGGGACTGGCCTCGACCGTTTCCCCGATGTTTATCGCCGAGATCGCCCCGGCCCACCTGCGGGGCCGGCTGGTGATGGTCTTTCAGCTGGCCGTCGGGATCGGACTTTCGATGTCCGTTTTTGTCGACTGGGTTTTGTCGAGGAATGGCGACCCGGAATGCTGGCGGTGGATGTTCGCCACCATGGGAGTGCCGGTTTTGTTTTTCATGCTCGGCCTGATTTTCGTGCCGGAAAGCCCCCGCTGGCTGGCCGCGGTGGGCCGGGTGAAGGAAGCCCTCGGGGTCCTGACGCGGATCAACGGCCAAGTCCAGGCCGACAAGGAACTGCACGAGATTGAGGACGAATTAAAGGAGGAATCGGGTGGTTTTTCCGAGCTGTGGCTGCCCGGAGTCCGGCTGGCGTTGTTCGTGGGAATTGGGCTGATGGTCTATTCCCAAATCGACGGCTGCAACATGATCATCCTCTACAGCCCCACCCTGCTGCAGGCCGCCGGAGTCAAAAGCGCGTCGAGCGCGATCTTCAACTCCGTCCTGCTCTGCGGCTGGATCCTGATTTGCACCGCGATCGCCTTCTGGCTCATCCGGGCTTTCTCCCGCCGCAGCATCCTGATTGGCGGCGGGTTCGGCATGGTGATCGGGCATATCCTGATGTTCCTCAACTTCACCCATCATTTGCCGTTGGCCATCACCCTGGCCGCCATGTGCGTTCCGGTTGCTTCCTATGTCCTCACCCTGGGGCCGCTCAGCTGGATCGTCATCTCCGAAATTTATCCCAATCGGGTGCGCGGCAAGGCCATGTGCATCGCCACCTGTTCCATGTTCGCCGCTTCCTACATCACCACCAATTTGTTTCCGGTCGTGAGAGATTGGTTCAACGACCACTTTGGAGAACCGGGCGGCATCTTCCTGATCTTCGCGTTGATCTGCGCCGGCGGCACGGTTTTCGTGTGGAAGATGCTGCCGGAGACCAAGGATAAAACTCTGGAAGAAATGGGCCGATTCTGGTTGAAACTGGACGATGATCGCGCCGCCAAATAAGCCGGACGGCGGGAACCTCCCGCCCTACGAATCCTACCGGGGGATTCCCTCCGTGGCCGGATTATGCTCCCTGGACGAGGCGACCCGCGACGGGCTTTCGGTCGAGGACTGCGTCCAGCGCCTCAAGCGCTACCACTATGCCCTGCGCCGCCTGCACCAGATCTTCACCGCGCGCATCACGGCCGAGCCGATCTACGAGCTGAAGACGGCGTTCGGCCTCCACGCCCATATCTGCGCGGAGCACGTCGCGGTCCTTCGCCAGCGGGTGGGCGAGATGCGGGAGCCGCCCCTGGGCCTGGAGGCGGTCCCGGACCCCAACCTGGAGATATTCTTCGACGAGATCCTCGGCGCGCCCACCACCGGGGAACTGGTGACCGGCCTCTATGAAAAGGCGGTTCCGGCCCTGATCGCGGCCTTCGGGCGGCATCTGGCCGACACCAACACCCTGGCCGACTATCCCTCGGTGCGAGTCTGCCGTTTTGCGCTGCTGGAGCTCGCGGACCTGGAGCGCTTCGGCCGGACGACCGTCCGCTGCCTGGTGGACGCGGCAACGCGGCACGCCATGGCTGGATGGCTCGCCCTGCTCGACCGCTGCCTGGCCGCGGCCGGAGAGCTCGACGGGGCCGTTCCGCCCCGCGCCGAGCCGGTGGCGCGGCAACATTCGGCCCGCCCTTATGTGTACGACGGCAAGCCGCGGCGCGACGAGCGTTTCCCCGACCCCTACAACCGCGGGGTGAATGCGGAGGCCTTCATCTACAACGAAAAACTCCCGGCGGCGCCCAAGATGCTGATGCTGTTTTTCCGCCGCATCCGCGAGATCGAGATCCCGGAGATGATGGCGAGCGTCATCACCGAGACCCCGGGCAAGCCCTGGGACTACTACCGGGAGATGAGCCGGCAGCTTTGGGACGAGGCCCGTCATTCGCTGATGGGCGAGGTCGGCTTCGTCAGTCTCGGGGTCGACTGGCACAAGGCGATGATCAACGGCACCTACGCGCTGATCATGAACAGCCAGCTCAAGCCCCTTGAGCGGCACGGCGTGCTCTACTTCGTCGAGCAGGGCCTGATGGCCAAGACGGGCAAGCGCTTCGAGTGGGAGGTCGGCCTGGCATCGCAGAACCGGCTGGCCGGGCTGTTCCAGGATTACGACTGGGCGGACGAGGTGCTGCACGCCCGCATCGGGCGCGACTGGTACATCCCCCAGTTCAAGGACACCCGGGAGGCGCTGGACTTTGGCGACAGCCACTGGAACGTGCTCTTCACCGGCTGGAAGGCCTGGCGGGACCAGGGGCTGACCCAGCACCGCAACTGGTGGCCGGACCTCTACCGCGACGCCTGTGAGAAATGGGGGGTTGCACCCGACCCCGAAGTGCTGAACTTTGCGGAGACCTACGAACACCGGCGCGCCGATCTCAAGTCCGTGCCGGCCGCCACCGGAACCGAGTAAACTGCCGCCCTACCATGCCTGTCGAAATCACCCCGCGCGACTACAGCCTCGTCGGCCGCGACACCAAGCTCGCCGAGGAGCACGGCCTGGCCAATGCGGAGTGGTATGCCTGCGCGATTTCCCGCCCGCGGCTCAAGCAGCTGATGCAGCGGCGCGACGGACCGGCGATCCGCGACACCCTGATCTGGTTCGCGCTGCTGATCGGCACCGGCACGCTTGGATACCTGACGTGGCACACCTGGTGGGCCGTCCTGCCCTTCGCCGCCTATGGCGTGCTCTACGGCACCTCGTCGGACTCGCGCTGGCACGAGAGCCTGCACCGGACCGCCTTCAAGACCACCTGGATGAACGATGCGCTCTATGAGGTCGCCTCCTTCATGATCCTGCGCGAATCGGTGCCCTGGCGCTGGAGCCACACCCGGCATCACACCGACACCATCATCGTCGGCCGCGACCCCGAGATCGCCGCGCCGCGGCCGCCGGACCTGGTCGGCATGGCGCTGGCAGCCTTCGCGCTCAAGGGCGGTCCGAAGGAGATTTACAAGATGGGGCTGCACAGCCTGGGCCGGCTCACGCCCGCCGAGGCGACCTACATCCCGGACGAGGAGCGCCATAAGGTTTACCGCAATGCGCGCATTTATCTGCTGATCTACCTGGCGGTCATCGCCGCGGCGGTCGGCGCGCGCAGTTTCCTGCCGCTGATGTACATCGGGCTGCCCTCGTTCTACGGCGCCTGGCTGGGGCTGGTCTTCGGGCTGACCCAGCACGCGGGCCTGGCGGAGGACGTGCTCGACCACCGCCTCAACTGCCGGACGGTCCGGATGAACTTTGTCTGCCGTTACCTCTATTGGAACATGAACTACCATGTGGAGCACCACATGTTTCCCATGGTGCCCTACCATGCCCTCGCGGCCCTGCATCAGGAAATCAAGGACGACATGCCGACCCCCTACGGCAGCATCCTCGAAGCCTACCGCGAAATCATCCCGGCGCTGCTCCGGCAGCGGAAGGACCCGACGTACTTCGTCAAGCGCCAGCTCCCCCGCACCGCCACGCCGGTGACGGCGCCGCTCGACGTCCTGGCGCAGCCCGGCCGATGAGCGAGACCTGGGTGGAGGCCTGCGGCGCGGACGAGATCGTCCGGGAGGATGTGGCCCGCTTCGACCGCGGCGACCGCACCTTTGCGATCTACCGGACGGCGGACGACCAGTATTACGCGACCGACGGCATGTGCACCCACGCCAAGGTGCACCTCGCGGGCGGCTTCGTGATGGAGCACATCATCGAGTGCCCCAAGCACAACGGCCGCTTCGATTTCACGACCGGCCAGGCCAAGGGCGCCCCCGCCTGCGTAAATCTCAAGACCTACCCGGTGAAGCTGGAGGCGGGGCGGGTCTTTCTGAATTTGGCGTAGGCGGACCGCGGCGGAGCGCCACGTGGCACGGGCCTCAAGCCCGTGTTAGTAGCGCAGGCGTCCCGCCTGCCGTCGTTGAATTTCAGGCGGGACGCCTGCGCTGCTTCCGGTCCGACATGCCTTGAACGTAGACGAGGCGTCCCGCCTCGTCGCCTCATAGGGACGAGGCGAGACGCGTCGTCTACCTTCAAACCGCTGCCATAACCCCCGGCGCCGAATTTGCCGTTGGCCGCAGGGCAACGCGCTCCACCCTAGAAAAACCGTCCGCTTTTGCGCTCAGCGGCTAACCACCCGATGGTGCCAAACGGACGACGGGATCGGCCAAAATAAACCTCGTCCGGTTCCGAGGGTGATGGGTGCCAAGGGGAAAACGACGCCAGGTGACGGCCCCCGTCGCTTCGCGCCGCACCCCAAGCCAATATGAAAACAGTCACGCGTCCCGCCCGCGCCACTTCAAGCGGATACGCTTTCGTCGGCCGCGCGCTTCAGGAAGGCGGCGGCGATGAGGGCGATGATGGCGCCGAGGATCAGGGTGCCGATAAAATTGGCGATGGTCTGCGCCAGCGGGCTCGAAAGCAGCCGCAGCATGCTCTCCGCGCGGTCGAGCTGATCGCCGGTCAGGCCGCGCGCCGCGAGCTTGTCGAGTCGCATCTGGACCATGAGGTCGGTGAATTTTGGATTGATGACCGTGAGGTAGAGATAGGTCGTCGCGAGGCCGAAGATCGACGCCCACAGTTGCACCAGCCAACCGGCGCCCCAGGCCTGCCCGTAGCTGAACGCGGCGCCCGCGGGGGCCGCCTTGCGCCGGGCCACGATCCCGCCGGCGATGCAGGCGATGGCAATGGCCAATCCAACGAGGCCGGCGATTCTTCCGCTCGCGGCAATTTTGGCGGCGTCCGACTGCAGCCCGCAGGCAAAGAGCGCCACGGTGACGAGAAAGTTGCAGAGGGTGAGGAGGAATCCGTAGGTGAGGGTGGTCTTCATATTGGGGTACGCCTGCGCTACTTTGGGTGTCCGGAAATATGAAACTTGAAACCTGAATGCAAACCCGCAAAGACAGGACTCCCCCTTTCTCAGAGATCCCATCAACCAAAAAGGAAAATACCATGAGTTCGACGTTTATCCCGATGATCCCCTGCAACGTGGCCGGCCCCCTGGGGGTCCTCCATCTCCCGCGCCTGTGGCTCAAAGTCTCCCTCGAGGCCCGGGGCAAGCTCGCGCCGGGCTACCCCGGCATCGGCGGCGGTTTTGACCAGATGACGATCGGCGCGCTGGGCCTTACGGCCGACGCGGTGCGGAAATTCATCGCCGACAAGAAACCCACCTATGCGGAGTTCGAGGGCTGGGTGAAGGCGCAGCCCGGCGTCAAGCTCGACCGGGCCTCGGTCTACAAGCACAACGCGTCGGTCCTCGGCTACCATCACGACGACGAGACCCGGCAGGGCATCCTCAAGGCGACCGGCTACGCGGACAACGGGTCCGTGCTCGGCGCGGCGGTGGAACTCAACGCGCTGGACGACTGGAGCGCGTTTCATCACGAAGTGCTGAAGTAAGCGCCGTCATGAAACTGATTCGATTGGCCGGGCTCTGTCTCGGCGCCTGGCTCGCGGTGTCCTTGTCCGCCAAGGACACCGCCACCTACCCCAGCGCCGCGGCCAAGGCCCATGTCGGCGAATACGCCACGGTGGTGGGCAAGGTTTCGGGCGTCCATGTCACGGGCAAGGGCGACACCTTCGTCAACCTCGGGGCGCCGTATCCCGACCACGACTTCACTGCCGTCATCTTTGCGGCCGACGCCGACAAGTTCGGCGACCTGGAGCCGCTCGAGGGCCAGACCGTGAGCGTGACCGGCACGATCAAGGAGTTTAAGGGCAAGCCGGAGATCATCGTGTCGGCGCCGGAGTTGCTGAAAACCAAGCCGAATTGAGCCAGGGCGGCTGGTTCGCGCAGGCGTCCCGCCCGCGCTATTTTGGATCGACGTGCCTTGAAGGTAGACGCGACGTCCATGTCGCGTCCCGAGAATGCAACGCGACGGAACGTCGCGTCTACCTTCAGGCAAAGCGCCGCTCCCTCAACCAACCATACAGTTCTCCCGTCCAAGGGTGCAGCGGCCGGGTGTCCCCGCGTTGGTAGCCGGTCACTCCCAGGCCCAGTCCATGGGGGCCGGAGGGATAGATGTGCAGGGAAAATGGCACGCCCTGCGCTTGCAGGGCGGAGGCGAAGGCCAGGGCGTTCTCGACCTTGACCGCGCCGTCATCCTGCGTGTGCCAGATGAAGCAGGGCGGGGTGGACGGCTTCACCTGGAGCTCGCTGGAGAGGAGGGCGACGAGTTCGGCGGTGGGCTGCGAGCCCAGCAGGTTCCGCCGGGATTCCTCGTGGGCCAGCGGCCCCATGCTGATGACTGGGTAGCAGAGAATCCCCAGGTCGGGACGGGAGCTGACGCGGTCGATGGCATCGGGGGCGTCGGGCTTGCCGGCCTCGAAGTGGGTGACGGCGGTCGAGACCAGATGTCCCCCGGCCGACGAGCCCATGATGCCGATCCTTTGGGGATTGAGATTCCAGTCGGCCGCGCGGTGGCGCACGGTGCGGATGGCCCGGGCGGCATCGGTCACCATGGTCGGGTGCCGGTAGCCGTGGGTGCCGAGCCGGTATTTGAGTACGAAGGCGGCGATGCCACGGTCGTTCAGCCAGAGCGCGTAATCCCGGCCCTCATGGTCGGCCAGCATGCCATAGCTGCCGCCTGGGCAGACGATCACCGCGGCGCCCGTAGCGGTGTCGGCGGGAGGCGAGTAGGGCGTCAAGGTGGGCACGTGCTCCTCGGCAGAATGGCCGAGGGCGCCGGGGGCGGGGGCGTCCCAGAGGGGGAATGATTCGTGGGGAACAGAGGGCATGCGAAGAGACAGAGTTATGTGTAACCCGCTCATTTGACGAGGTATGCTAGAAAGACAAGTGAGTAGCGCAGGCGAGACGCCTGCGTTACTTCTTTTTCCGCCGTCTCGACTCTTGACAGGAACGGGCTAGCTTCGCTGAAGCTAGTTCCGGAATAACCGAACATGTCCGACCCTGCTCCTTCCCGCCCGGTAGCCTGGTATCGCAGCCCTCTCACTTCCGAGGACTTCAAGGAGCTGCACAAGCGCAGCGACTGGCGCGGCGGGCTTCAGACCTTTGGATACTTGGCCGTCCTGCTGGCTACGGGTGTCTCGGTTTTTTACGCCGCCAAGCACTTGGCGTGGCCGTTCGTGATACTCGCGCTCTTTGTGAACGCCATGGCCTATTCATTCATCCCCAACGGCATGCACGAGCTGGGTCATGGGACGGTGTTCAAGACGAAATTCCTGAACGAGTTTTTCACGCGCATCTTTGGCTTTTTGGGCTGGAACAACTACGCCTACTTTGCCGAGAGCCACTCCCGCCATCACCGCTACACGCTGCATCCGCCGGACGATCTCGAGGTGGTGCTGCCGACCCGGGCGGTATTCAAACAGTGTCTGACCGAGGGCATCGTGAACTGGCCGCGCTTCAAGTGGACGATGCTGTACACGATCAGGATCGCCCGCGGCAAATTTGAGGGCGAATGGGAAAATAGGATGTTTCCGGCATCGGACCCGGCCAAACGGCGGGGCCCCGTGAACGCGGCGCGCGGTTTTCTCGTGGGACACGCGCTCATCATCGCCGTTTCCATCTATTTCAAGCTCTGGCTGCTTCCCCTGGTGGTCACGTTTCCGTCGTTTTACGGCGACTGGCTGTTTTTTCTCCTCAACAATGCCCAACACACGGCGATGACCGACCGGGTGCCCGATTTCCGTCTCTGCTGCCGCACCATCCTGCTCGATCCGGTCACCGAGTTCATGTACTGGCACATGAACTACCACACGGAGCACCATATGTACGCCGCCGTGCCCTGCTACAACCTGGGCCGGCTGCATCGGCTGATCGAGCATGACATGCCGCATTGTCCGAGCGGGTTGATCGAGACCTGGAAGGAGATCAACGCCATCCAGAAACGGCAGAAGGCGGATCCCAGCTACAAAAACATCGTCGCCCTGCCGCCGACGGCGAATCCTTCGCCGGGGGTGATGGCTGCGGTCTGAAACTTAGACGCGGTCCCGCTTCGCGGGACTGCGTCGCCTCATCGGGAAGCGGCAGGATGCCGCTTCTACCTTCAAGGCAGATCGATCGAAAGTAGCGCAGGCGTCCCGCCAGCCCTCGTTGAAATGGCCGGCGGGACGCCGGCGCAACGGCTATTTCACCGGCTGGGTCTGGATCGTGTATCTCCAGACGTACCGTCGCTTTAGCAGGCGGTACTGCTTGAGCGTATCCGGGCCGCAGCTGCCGGTGCCGAGGCCGCGGTGGGCGCAGTCCAGGTAGAGGATCGTGTCGGCGCGCGCGACGAGGTCGGTGGTGTGCTTGGCGGCGTAGAGGTCCTCGGCAGTGTAGTGGGTGGCATTGAACTCGAGCTGGGGCGCCCCGGTGAAGGTGACGGACTCGCCCCGCTCGTTCCCCAGCGCCAGCCAGCGCACGCCGGTCTTGTGCCCGTGCTCCTGCGGCATGATGTAGGGCACGTATTGCCCCGCCACCGTGCTCTCGTAGAGGCCCACGGGCGACGAGGCCCGGCGGTCGCTGTAGTTCTCCCGGGGGCCGCGGCCGAACCAGGCGAGCGAATCAAAGCCCGGGGCCAGGTCCAGGCGCACGCCGACGCGGGGCAGGTCGATCATGTCCTTCGCCCCGAGGATCACCTCGTTGTCCACGACCAGCGCGCCGTCGGGCCGCAGGGTGTAGCGGTGGCGATGCCAACAATCGCGCCATCGCCCGCGCCCGCTGGCCGCGTGGCGCAGGGCGACGGTGACGGAGCCGTCCTGGTTCCGCTCCCAGGCCAGGCCCTCGGGCCGGTGGCGCAGGGAGTCGAGCCCGAGCTGGCGCCAGCGCCCCAGGGGCTTTGCATCCTGGCCGTCCCAGAGCTTGACGCCGTCATTGTCGGTCGCGCCGCGCCAGAGCTGCACCAGCGGGCCACGCTGCAGGTAGGCCGTGCCGTCCCTCTCCAAGGTGGCGAGCGTGCCGGTCGCGCGGTCGAAGACCAGCCGGAGATCGCCCAACGCCAGGGTCAGCCCCGCGGGCGAATCGTCGACCGCGATCGCCGCCGCCGGGTCCGCCCGGCGCCGCATGGCCGGCCGGCGCGGCGGCGGCGGGAAGGCCAGCTGCTCCCAACCGACCTCGTGGCCGCGCTCCGCCCAGGAGGAGGCGCGCACGGTGAAGAAACGAAAATTGAGAAAGACCTCGGCGGCTGGATCGAGCCGCGCGCGGTCGAGGGGCAGGCGGATCACGCGGCCGCGGCCGGGCCCGAGGTCGAGGGGCGGGAGCGTGCCGCGTTGGCGCACCCGGCCGTTTTCCGTCAGTTCCCAGGTGCCCCGCAGCCACGCCAGCGAGGTGAAATCCTGCTCATTGCGAATTCGGATGCGGCCCCGGGCCAAGTCCACCGCGGACACGGCGACCGGCTGGGCCAGCTGCTTGTGCTCCCACAGCGCCGGGTGCGGGGTGCGGTCGGGCCACACCAAGCCATCGCACACGAAATTGGCATCGTTGGGTACGTCGCCGAAATCCCCGCCATAGGCCCAATACTCCCGGCCGTCGGGCAGCTGCTGCCGGATGCCGTGGTCGACCCACTCCCAGATCAGCCCGCCCTGGAGCCCGGGCAGCGACTTGAACAGGGCGAAGTAATCCGAGAGCGAGCCGTTGCTGTTGCCCATCGCGTGGGAGTACTCGCAGAGGATCACCGGGCGATCGAGCGGATGCAGGGGGACCGGCACCGGTGGAAACGGCCGGTCGGGCTTCGGTCCGGGCCACAGGGCCGCGGCGCCGCGCAGGAGTTTTTCGTCCGGCAGATTGGAGCCATGAGGCGCGTGTTTGGCGGCAAAGGCGCACCAGGCGCGCAGATCGTGCAGTTCCGTGTACATCGGGCAGATGATGTCCGTGGCCCTGCTCCCGTGCACCCAGGTCAATTTGGTCTGCGGAATTCCGATCGCTCCCTCGTAATGCAGCGGGCGCGAATCGTCGTACCCTCGGATCCAGCCGGCGGCGGCGTCATGGTTCGGGCCGTACCCGCTCTCGTTGCCGAGGGACCAGAGAATGACCGACGGATGGTTCTTGTCGCGCATCACCATGCGCATGGCCCGGTCCAGCCACGGCGTGGCATAGCGGGGGTTGTCGCAAAGCTGGTTGTGGAAATCGTGCGCCTCGATGTCCGCCTCGTCGATCACGTAGAGCCCGTGACGGTCGCAGAGCTCGAGCCAATGCGGGTCGTCGGGATAGTGCGAGCAGCGCACCGCGTTGAAGTTGAAGCGCTTCATCGTGACGATGTCCCGCCGCATCAGTTCGGGGGTGACCGCGCGGCCGCGGCGGTCGTCGTGCTCGTGGCGGTTGACGCCCTTGATCAGCACGCGCCGGCCGTTCACCAGCAGGTTGCGCGCGCGCACCTCCACCCGCCGGAAGCCCACGCGCAGCGCGGTGTGGGAATCGCCGTCGGGGGTCGCCAGGGTGAGCTGCAGGGTGTAGAGGTGCGGCTGCTCGGCCGACCAGAGGCGCAGACGCGACCGGGGAATCGGCGCCTGCAGCCGGGCCTTCAGCCGCGCCCAGTCGAGCATGGCCCGCCGGGTGGACACGGCGGCGCGCAGCGGCCGCGCGAACACGGGCCGGCCGTCGGGATCGAGCAGCTGCGCCCGCACCGTGACGCCGGCGGCGTGCAGCTCGCCCCCGCAGCCGACCGAGACCAGCAGGTCGACCGCCGCGCGGGTGCAGTCCGGGCTGAGGACGGGCTTGAAAAACACGTCCTCGAGGAAGGTCCGCGGGGTCGCGTAGAGGAAGACCTCGCGCGGCAGCCCCGCCAGCCACCACATGTCCTGGTCCTCGACGAAGCTGGCGTCCGACCACTTGATCACGACCGCGGTCAGCTCGTTCTCCGCCCCGAATTTCACCAGGGGCGTGAGCTCGAACTCCGCAGGCAGGCGCGAGTCCTTGCTCAGCCCGACCGGCGTGCCGTTCACGTACACGCACAGCACGCTGTCGGCGCTGCCGAAATGCACGACGACCCGGTGCCCCTGCCAGGCGGCGGGGACCGTGAAATTGCGGCGATAAATCCCGGTGGGATTGGCCGCCGGCACGTGCGGGGGCTCCTCCCGGAACGGCATCGGGATGTTGGTGTAGTGCGGCCGGTTCCAGCCCTGCATCTCCCAGTTCCCGGGAACCGCGATCGGCGCCTCCGCCGGGGCGTCCGCCGCGTCGCCCGCCCGCCAGCGTCCGGCCGTCCGCGGATCCGGAGCCAGGCGAAAGCGCCACTCGCCATTGAGGGAGAGCCGCCAGGCCGACCGCGCCGGGTCGCCGGTGCGCGCGGAATGCGCGTCGGGGAACGACGTGAACGTGGCGCGCGGCGGCAGCTTGTTGAGCGAGGTTAGCTCAGGATTTTCCCACGGGGTGATGAGACCCAGATCGAGCATAAATCAGCGGATTCAACTCCTCGCTGTCGAGGCGATCGCCGACCTTGAGGGTGCGGAAATAACTCTCGGGGAGAATATTCGTGACGCCGTTGTAGGTGGAGCCCTCGGGCATGTAGGCGCAGGTCATGGCGCGCCGCTGCCCGGTGGTCATGTTCGCCCCCGCGCCATGCGCGGTGAGGCCGTTGTGGAAGGCGCACCCGCCCGCGGGAAGCTGGACCCCCACCGTGCCCGCCTTGAGGAAGTCGGGATAGACCCGGAACAGGGCGCCGATGTCCTCCGAGATCGGCACATTGCGATAGTCCGCGACGAGCTGCGAACCGGGGACATAGTACATGCAGCCGTTCTGGTAGGTGGCGGCATCCAGGGCGATCCAGATCGAGATGGACTGGCGCGAGCGGAACGACCAGTAGGGATTGTCGAGGTGCCAGCCGGTGGGATTGCCAAACGGCGGCTTGATCAGGGCCTGGTCGTGCCAGACGCGGATGCCGTCCACGCCGGCGAGCGCACAGAGCATTTCGCCCAGCGCCGGGCTGAGCATGTAGCGCTTCACCGTCGCGTTGATCCGCCACAGGTTGAGCCGCTGCTTGAAGACCCGGTCGTAGTAATCATCCGCGTCCTTCATGGCATCGAGCCCGACGGACACCTTGCGGTTGCCCATCGAGGCGACCGCCTCGTCCACCGCGGCGCGCAGCTCGTCGAGCTCCGCTGGCGTGAGAAAGTTCTCAAAAGCCAGAAATCCGTCGCGTTGGTAGGTCTCAATCTGCTGGGGGGTGACTTGGGTATTCATATTCGCAAAGAAACAAAGCGCGGCTCAGCCGCAACCGAAAGCGTGGAGATGGCCGCAAAAAGGCGCAAATCGATTCAAATATCAGGCTGAAGGGTGGAGCGCGTTGTCCCTAACGCGCTGGTTCGACGTGGCACGGGCTTCCAGCCCGTGTAGGCGATGACATGGGCTGGAAGCCCATGCTACGTTTGCGCCTTTTTGCGGCCAAAAAATTCAGGAAGTCAGTTCAAAAGAGCATGATTGGGGCGACGGCGGCAATTCGAACTCAACGAATCCTTCCCGCACGGCACACGCTGCGTTTTGGCCGCTCACTCGCGCGGTTAGCTGGCCCGGCGCCGCCGACGGACGAAGCCGGGCGCGGACGCGCAGCGCGTCCGGCCCCGTGTAGGTCCCGCTGAGGGACGGCCCGCGGAAGTAAAACTCCAGCGCCCGTCCGGCCCAGGCCAGCTTCTGGCCGAAACCCTCCTGCCAGAACTTTTCCGGCACGGTCGGGGCCAGCCGGAGCGACCCGTCCAGCCCGTATTCGATGCCGAGCAGGAAACGGTTCACGATGCGGATAAGGCAGGCGGGATACTCCACGTAGCGGTTCATCTTGAAGAGCCCGAGGAAGCCCGTGCTCTCGGCATAGTAGCGCTCGAACCACGACCAATCGTTGCCGCGGCCGGCTTCGGCGACCTGATGCAGCGACGCCACCAGGCCGTCGCCGTCGCCCATTTCCGCCCGGGCCCATGCCTCCAGGTACCAGACCCGGCCCATGGCGGCGATATCGTGCCGGTCGGACGTGAGTTCCCAGTCGGCATAGGCCTCGGGCCGGGTCGCGATCCCGGTCGGCACGCCGCTGTAGGCGAACCCGCGGGCTTCCCGCAGGCGCGGCCATACCGTGGCGATCTGCTCCGGGCTGGCGGTGTGGGTGGCGACCGCGATCCAATCGACGTCGGTGAGCCCATGGCTGAAAATGGGACGCCCCTTCGGGTCGATGTATTCGACGCATTGATCGCCCGCCCAAAAGTCGGTGCGGAAGGCGGCGGTGATCCGGCCGGCGAGCCCGCGGTAATGCCCGGCCCGCTCCGCATCGCCCAAGTGCCCGAACAGGCCCGCGGCCAGCCCGTAGGCGTCCGCATTGTAGCATTGGGTCACACCGTCGTGCTCGTGCCGGGGTGGGCGCTCGAGGTAGTAGCCCCCGCCCACGACCAGGCCTCGGGCAGTGACCGTCCGCTCCATCCAGTCGAGGGCGAGCCGGAGGCTGCCGGCCTGCCGTCGCAGCCAGGCCTCATCGCGCGTGTGCCGAAAGAAGGCGTTGGCGACCTGCAGATAGGTGACCAGGGCCAGGGTGCGGAAGGGATTTCCCGGCTCCCAGTGGACGTAAGCAGCGCCGCGCGAGTCGATGGTGATGGGATTGCCCAGGATGGGGAAGGTCGTGCCGGCATGGGCCGGCAGGATCGCGAAGGGCAGCAGGCCGTCCTCCCGCTGGTAGGACTTCACATAGTCCCAGCTCGCCCGGACGATGTCGCCGCGCCCCAGCCAGAGCAGGGCCTCGGCGGACTGGCCCCAGTCCAATCCCGGGAAGGTCGTGTCGCCGCCATGGCCCTTGCCATCGGCGCAAACCGAGAAATAGCCGAAGAAGACCTTCTCGTTCAACGCCGCCAGGACGTTGTGCGACGCCGACTGGTCGTAGGCGGCCGTCAGCAGGGCATCGGGCAGTTGCGGGACGGCGTAGGCGGCGGAGTGGTCCATGGATGAAGGAGAACAATCGACCTGGCGCCGCTTTTGCAAGGGCCTTGAAGCAGCGCAGGCGTCCCGTCTTGCGGGGTCTTAAAGGCAGACGCGACGTTCCGTCGCGTTGCCTCGTAGGGAAGCGGCAAGCTGCCGCTTCTACGTTACGGGCGGCCGCAGCGGCAGATCCAGCCACGCCACCCCAATATCCCGATCCATATGGCTCTTCGGCCCCGGCGGAAACCGCCGGGCGGGGTGCCCGTCATAAAATACAGCCAGGCGCTTGGCCGCCTTGAGCACGGAGGGCAGCCCGATGATGTGCGGGGTCCACCGGCAATTTTTCGAATCGAGCACGACGGCCTTGTTCGCCGGGTCCCAGGTGTTGAGGTCCTTGCTCCAATAAACCCAGACGGCATCGGTGTACTCCGGCTTACGCTTCTCCACCCCGACGTGATTGGTGAAGAGGAACCAAGTCTGGTTTGCCTCCTCAAAATACAGGGTTGAATTCTCGATCTGCTCCTCGAGCGGGAGAATCGGCTGCGGGTCGGGCTTCCAAGCCCCGTTGAGATTGCGGGTCCGGGCGATGCCCAGCGTGCGCAGGAGCAGCTTGTGGGGCTTGGTGTAGTCGGACGGCGGAAACTCGGCCGAGGGGGAAAAGAACATCAGGTAATCTTTTCCCTGCTTGATGACCTGACCCGGGCTGGCGGTGCAGCTGTAATAGGTGCCGGGCGTGGGGCTGAACGGAATCGTGGCGTAATCTTTTTTCCACGGTCCGATCGGCGAGGCGCCGGTGGCCTTCATCGTCAGGTAAGGAGGCAGCGGAATCAGATCCGGGGCCGGCGAAACGTTCGGCGTGCCGACATAAAACCCATGCCAGGTCCGGCCATCGAAATAGGTCGTGGCATAGGAGGCGGACCCGGAATCCCGCGAGCCCTTCCGGCCCAGCTGCAGGACCCGCCCGCGCGGTGTCCACGTCACGAGGTCCGGACTCGTAGCCAGACAGGCCAGCCAGCCCTCGGCGCCGGAGCCGTCATAGTGCATGTAGTATCGACCCCGGTGTTCCCACACCCAGGGACTGCGGGCGCCGTGGACATCACACCCTCCCGGTCCGGCGCCATGCCTCAGGATGACTCCGGCATCCCTGGCTTCGAGACGGCGCGGCGCGGCGGGTCTGCCGTCAGGGTAGGTGGTTTTCAGAACCCTGGAATCGGAGACCCGCGCGCCAAACTCAAGCCATCTTTTGGCCGCGTCTCTGTTTGAAGGTGAAGCGTGTTGTCCCCAACGCGCTCCTCAGCCGTAGCATGGGCTTCCAGCCCATGTCATCCCCTGCACGGGCTGGAAGCCCGTGCCACGTCGATCCAGTGCGTCAGGGACAACCCGCTCGACCTCCACTCAGTGCGCGTAGGGGTTGGCCTGGTTCATCGACTGCGCCGGGGCGCCATTGGTGCCCTGCGACACTCCCATGTTCTGCCCGGAGTTCTGCCAGTCCTGGATATCTCTCGCCTGTTCCTGCGCGGGTTGTCCGGCGGCGGTGGGAGCTGCCTTGGTGGCCGGGGTGGCAAAGATCGGACCGTCGGCCGAGGAGCATCCACAAAAAGCGAGCGCCGCGCCCGCGAAAACAATCGGGGTTATAATTTTCATTGGGTTGAGATTTTGGAGGATTCCGTCGGCCATTAATTAGTGGGCTTGGCGATGGAAATCAAATGCAGAACAGAGTCGCGGAACAAACTCGGTCATCTACCACCAGCGGGCGCCGCCGGCCCGGTTGGGTCGGGTCGCAGATAAGGCGTGCCGACCACCACGTGCCCCATGGGGACCACCGGCGCCTGGATCATCTGGGGACCAGTCTCGCGTCCAAAGCTGGCAGCGCCGTTTGCGATCAGGGTCGGCAGGGCCTCGTCAAAGTAGTGCCCCCAAAGCTCCGTGCTCATGCTCTCGTGCCACAGCTTGGTGGCCTTGTGATGGTACTTCCAATCGTTGTAGTCGGCGGCCACCACCGTCATGTACCACCGGGCCGTCCGCGCGGACTCGACCACCTCCAATTTCCTGGGCCCGATCGGCCAAGGGGTGTCAATCGTCTTGCCCCCAACGAGTTCCCACATCTGCCCCTCGTTCACGAACAAGTCGTCAATGATGATTGGCGCCATATAGCCCCAGCGGAACATGAGGATGAGGGAGGGAGGGTGCGCCTTCGTGGCGAGGAGGTATCCCTGGTCCGCGAGCGTCTTGGCAAGCAGGCTCTCGATCTCGGCGGAATCCGGCGGCGGCCTTTGAAAAAAGGTCATCACGTCACCGTCGGCGCTGAAGCCGGCGGACAATGGGAAGTAATACGCCGGCTTGGCCGGGGTTGGATGGGCGACTTTCTTCCCGGCTTCGGTCATTTCCACCACCACATCGACCCTCATGGGCTGATCGTCGGCGAAGGCGGCGCTCGCCAGAGGCAGGGCGACCAAGCCGAGACCGAGGCGGGCGGCGAGCCGTTGGGGGAAGCGGTTCAATTCCAAAATGGAGGCGCTAATTCGTCAGGACCACCTTGACTGTGTCACCGGCGGCGACCGTGGCGGTCGCGAATGCCTGTTCCGTCATCGGGACCACGCTATTGGCCTGAAATTTGGCCGGCGCCTCCCATGTGACCGAACAGGACAGGAGGTATTCTCCCGGGGGAAGGCCGGTGAAGGCAAAGTTGCCCAGGAAGTCGGTGGTGGTTCTCCGGACGTACTGGGCCAGCCCCGGATCCGGCGGCGGCAAGGATCTGCCCTTTTGGGCGAGGGTATAGCGTTCCATGGTATATGCGGTGGCCGGGGTCAATTCGACCTGGTAGCCCCCGCCCGACATCGTGCTGTCATCGCCCGTCTTCAGGTAGGCATGGCCGGAGATGGCGGCTGATCCGTAGCCCCGGAAATGTTGGAGGTCGCTGTCACTGAAAGGTACGGTTGGATCCGCGGGCATGACGCACCCGGCGACGGGCATAAGTAAAAGCAGCAGCGGCAGCAGGGTACCCTTCATCCCAATCTTGTAGTCGCCGATTCGTAAAACGGACAGCTTTTATTGACCACGGAGAAATGCCAGGGAGGCAGACCGCCTCAATGTCCGTAGGGATTGAATTGGTTGTTGAGTGCGGCCGGGGTCGGGGCCGAAGACCCTTCATTGGGTATCCCCATGTTCTGCCCGGAGTTCTGCCAGTTCTTCATGTCCCGGGTCTGCTCCTCGACGGAAGACCCCGCATGGACACCCGTGGATTTGGTGGCGTCAGTGGCGAAAACCGGGCCATCTGCCGCGGTGCATCCGCAAAAAGCGAGCGTAACGCCCGCGAGAACAACCGGGGTTATAGATTTCATCGTGGCTACTGGTAGCCGCCGAACCTAATACCGGACATCCTTTCTGGACGTGGCACGGGCTTCCAGCCCGTGTTCGTTGATAACATGGGCTGGAAGCCCATGCCACGTTACTGAAGCCTAGCCCCCCTCGGGGGATGCAGCAGCGCCGCGATCACCGGGTCGTTCCGGTTTTCCGGAGTGACGAGCACGACATTCTTTCTGGGCGTGGCACGGGCTTCCAGCCCGTGTTTGTTGATAACATGGGCTGGAAGCCCATGCCACGTTACTGAAGCCTAGCCCCCCTCGGGGGATGCAGCAGC